>Ga0310696_10000857_pt1 | contig 44937 bp, 29 predicted proteins | sample AusTroGonzalo_MG_4_FD_203885 | JGI IMG/M metagenome (GOLD analysis project Ga0310696, IMG submission 203885) | Bovine rumen microbial communities from tropical cattle in Woodstock, Queensland, Australia - Gonzalo_02 (v2) (version 2) | ecosystem: Host-associated > Mammals > Digestive system >... | reverse complement strand
GGGAGCGCACCTACTTCCTGACCAACACTTATTTCAACTGACCGTTTTTATGATATTACTAGGTCCAGGAGGATGTGCCTTCAGTTAGGCACATCCTCTTTTTTGGTACGTTTGGATCATGGGGTCGGTTCTACTGATCACTTTTTGAAGTTTCTGTATTACACATCGTTCTTAACTCCCCATGATCACCAGAGGACAGAATAGAGTCAAATTTGTCCAAAACGAAAATTATTCCTCCAAAAGGAGTGATTTTCTCAGATTTTATGTTTACCTTTGCCACGCCATTGATGATTTTGCTTGTCTTGTATTGCAGCACTAAGGTAAGTGAATAATCTGACATGGCAAAATCCTGGGCCGCTCGGCTCTGCCGCTTGCTCTGCAAGAACTTTTTGTTGCCCAGGAAATTATAAAGAAAGTTAAACTAAAGTGCTGCGGAATTTAGGATATAGAACATGAAGAGAACAACATCACTTTTTGCGGTATTCTTTTTTACTTTAGCCTCCTTTGGGGCAACTCGTGACGGTGTTCGCAAACAGCTGTTCGATTCCGACTGGAGCTTCTCATCAGATAGTTCCAGTTGGAAATCGGTGGATTTGCCCCACGACTGGAGCATAGAAGGAGCGTTCAACAGGGATGCACCTGCAGGTAACGACGGAGCCTATCTGCCGACAGGCAAGGGATGGTACATAAAAAGATTAAAGATTAAGGATGAAAAATTAAAAGAGGGGGTGCTACGCCTGTACTTCGAGGGGGTGTATATGAATGCCGAGGTCTATGTGAACGGACGGCTGGCAGGGGGACATCCTTATGGCTATTCTTCGTTCTTCGTGGATATTACGCCCTATGTTAAAGTAGGAGAAAACGTGGTTGAGGTACGCGTGGATAATTCCCAGCAGAAGAACTGCCGTTGGTACAGCGGTTCGGGCATCTATCGCCATGTATGGCTACTGACAACAGGTAAGCGCTATATCGACGAGTGGAGCGTGAGTGTAACAACACCCGACATTCACACGGTGGTTATCAAGGCCGAAGAGGTGCTGGAGGACGGTTCACGCAAGCCAATAGAGAAGACCATACACGTAGAGCAGCCGCGACTTTGGTCGCCCGACGACCCTTATCTTTATGAGACCACCCTTGAGACGGAAGATGACATTCTGCCCGTGACGTATGGCATCCGCACTATCGAGTATTCCGCAGACAAGGGCTTATTGCTAAATGGTAAAACCATTGTTCTGAACGGCGGTTGCGTTCATCACGACAACGGCATCTTAGGTGCTGCAGCTTTCGATGCAGCTGAATACCGTAGGGTCAGATTGTTGAAAGAAGCAGGCTTCAATGCTGTGCGCACATCGCATAACCCGCCGTCGGAAGCCTTTCTCCGAGCATGCGACGAGTTGGGCCTTCTGGTTATTGATGAAGCCTTCGACGGCTGGCGTGAGAAGAAGAACGATTTTGACTACTCCACGCTCATCGACCGCTGGTGGCAGGACGATATCAAGGCAATGGTACTGCGCGACCGCAACCACCCCAGCCTATTCTGCTGGAGCATCGGCAATGAGGTCATCGAGCGCAAAAAGATCGAGGTGGTGAAGACCGCCCATCAGATGGCCACGCTCTGCCGGCAGCTGGATGAGCAGCGGCGTCCCGTCACGTCAGCCCTCTGTGCGTGGGACAACGACTGGGACATCTACGACCCGCTCGCTGCTGAGCACGACATAGTGGGCTACAACTATATGATTCATAAGGCTGAGAGCGACCACGAGCGAGTTCCCAGCCGCGTAATCGTGCAGACGGAGAGTTATCCGCGAGATGCCTGGCAGAACTACCGTAAGGTGAAAGACCACAGCTATATCATCGGCGACTTCGTATGGACAGCTATCGATTATCTTGGTGAGTCGGGCATCGGGCGCTGGTACTACAATGGCGACGTGCCTGGCGAACACTGGGAGCGTCCGCTCTTCCCCTGGCATGCAGCCTACTGTGGCGACATCGACCTGACAGGGTTGCGCAAACCCATCAGTCATTATCGTTCGATGCTTTATAATCAAGATGGCGAACAGCTCTATATGGCAGTACGTGAGCCGGACGGCTATAACGGTCAAGTGAAGACGACGCTTTGGGGGACTTGGCCTACGTTCGAGAGTTGGACATGGCCTGGTCATGAAGGCAAGCCCATCGATGTGGAGGTTTATTCTCACGCTCCCAAGGTACAGCTTTATTTAAACGACCAACTCATTGGCGAGCAGGATGTAAAAGAATGCAAGGCCACCTTCACGCTGCCCTTCCAGACAGGAACGTTACGTGCGGAGGATGGAGAGAGGTGCGTGACTTTGCAGACCGCCGGCGAAGTCAAGACCCTTCGTCTGACAGCAGACCACACAACGCTGAAGTCCGATGGGCAGGATCTCGCATTCATCACTGTAGAACTGACGGATGCCCATGGCTGTCTGAATCCCAATGCTGCTAACAAACTGACTGCCACCGTCAGCGGCCCTGCCACTCTCGTCGCTTTTGGCAATGCCGACATCAAGGACTGCGACCGTTATACAGACAATACCCACAAAGCCTGGAAAGGTCGTGCCCTGTTGGTCATCAGGAGCACGCAGAAGGCAGGGACGGTGACCGTCTCCGTTCAGGGTAAAGGCCTGCAGAATACCACAATCAGATTAGCGGCACATAAATAATGTGGTCTAAGTGGCACACAGATTTCAGATTACACAGATACGCACGCAGAGACACACCAATATGGGGAAACTGCGGAATTTAGGATAAACACTCCAAGCGGACAAAAGTGCGTCGTTTTTGACACTTTCGCCCGCTTGGGAAATGAATATGGGGTTGGATATTACTTGCCCTGGAGGTAGGCACGAACCTTCTCGGCCGTTTGCTTGCCGGAGGCCAAAGCGCGGACGACGAGGCTGGCGCCGTTGGCAGAGTCGCCGCAGACGAAGACGTTGGCGGGGTACTCTGGGTGTTCTGGCTTCAGGAAGCCCATCGCCAGCAAACAGAGTTCGGCCTTGATGATTTCGGGCTTTCCCTTTTCGACCATGATAGGACGTCCGCCGTTGGGGTTGGGTTCCCAGTCGATTTCCTGCACCTTGACGCCTGTCAGCTTGCCATCCTTACCCAGGAATTCGAGGGTGTTGATGTTCCAGCGGCGCGTACAGCCTTCTTCGTGTGACGAGGTGGTCTTGAGAGTGCGAGGATAGTTGGGCCAGGGGGTCTGCGGATCTACGGGTCCCTCGACGGGCTTGGGCATAATCTCTATCTGGGTGACGCTCTTGCAGCCCTGACGGTGGGCCGTGCCGATGCAGTCGGAGCCTGTGTCGCCACCACCGATGACGAGGACGTCCTTGCCCTTGGCGGTGATGCGTTCTTCCTGCGAGAACTCGATGCCTGCGAGCACGCGGTTCTGCTGGGACAGGAGTTCGAGAGCGAAGTGAACGCCTTTGAGTTCGCGGCCGGGAGCCTTCAGATCGCGGGCGGTGGGGGTGCCGGTAGCGATGACGACGGAGTCGAATTGTTGCGATATGGCCGCAACAGACTCAACTTCTTGACCATATTTAAATTCGATGCCCTCCTGCTCCAGCAGCTTGATGCGGCGGTCGATGATGGCTTTGTTGAGTTTGAAGTTGGGGATGCCGTAGCGGAGTAGTCCGCCGGCAGCCTCGTTCTTCTCGAAGACGGTGACCTGGTAGCCCATGAGGTTGAGGTCGTTGGCAGCAGCAAGTCCGGCAGGGCCGGCACCGATGACGGCGACTTTCTTGCCATTGCGCTGGATGTCGGTGTGCGGCTGGATGATTCCTTCCTGGAAGGCCATCTCCGTGATGGCAGCCTCATCCTCGCGGTTGGTGGTGGGTTCGTGGGACATCAGGTTCAGCACGCACGCCTTCTCGCAGAGGGCAGGACAGATGCGGCCCGTGAACTCTGGGAAGGGGTTCGTGGCGTTCAGCAGCCGATAGGCGAGTTCCCAGTCGCCCTTAGACAGTGCGTTGTTCCACTCTGGCGGTTTGTTGCCCAGCGGACAGCCCCAGTGGCAGAAGGGCACGCCACAGTCCATGCAGCGTGAGGCCTGCAGTTTGCGTTCGCGGGTGTTGAGTGTCTGCTCCACCTCGCCAAAGTCGTGGATTCTGTCGTGAATCGGACGATAGCCCGCCTCCTGACGAGGCACAGTCAGAAAAGCTGGGGAATTAGAACCACCCCCTGCCTTCCCTTTGAGGGAGGGAACAGGTTGTATTTGAGTGCTTGTATTCTTTTCCATAGAATATGCTATATTATTTGTTTCTATACTTGACAGGTGACCACTCCCTCCCTCACAGGAGGGCGGGGAGAGGGTGTTAGTAGTCTCGCTGGATATCGGCAATCTTCTCGTGCAGTCGTGCCATCTTCTCCTCTTCGAGTACGCGCTTGTACTCGATGGGCACCACCTGGATGAAGTCCTCGATGTAGCGGTGCCAGTCGTCGAGCATGCGTCCGGCCAGGGCGCTGCCCGTGTGGAGGTAGTGCTGGCGGATGAGTTCGAGCAGTTCCTTGCGGGAGATGCTGTCCTCCACCAACGACAACTCGACCATATCCATATTGCAGAAGTAGTCGAAGGTGTGGTCGGGATCATAGACATAGGCGACACCGCCACTCATGCCGGCAGCGAAGTTGCGGCCCGTCTTTCCGAGTACGACCACGCGACCGCCCGTCATATACTCGCAGCAGTGGTCGCCAGCGCCCTCGATGACGGCGATGGCACCTGAGTTACGAACGCCGAAGCGCTCGCCCACCTTGCCATTGATGTACAGTTCGCCAGAGGTGGCACCATAGAGGCCTGTGTTGCCGGCAATGATGTTCTCCTCGGCACGGAAGTCGTCGCCAGAGCGGGCAGGAGGCAGGATGCTGATGCGTCCACCAGAGAGACCCTTGCCGAAGTAGTCGTTGCACTCGCCCTCGAGTTTCAGGCTGATGCCCTTCACGGCAAAGGCTCCGAAGCTCTGACCTGCAGCGCCCTTGAACTTGATGTTGATGGTGCCGTCAGGGAGTCCCTGTTCGCCATATTTCTTAGCGATGACGCCGCTGAGCATTGTTGCCACAGCGCGGTCGGTATTCTTAATGGTATAGTCGAGATTCACCTCTTCGCCCGTCTCGATGGCCTTCTGGGCAGCCTTGATGATTTCCTCGTCCTTCACGCCGCTCACCTTCGAATAGTCGCCGCGATCCCAATGCAAGGGCTTGTCTGTCTCAGGCTTATAGAGCAGGCGGGCGAAGTCGATGGTATTCCATTTGGCGACGGCAGAACCGTCGGGCACACTGACCTCTATGAGTTCTGTGTGGCCGATGATTTCCTTGAGGCTGTGGACTCCTATCTCGCTGAGGTACTCGCGCACCTGCTGGGCGAGGAAGGTGAAGAAGTTGACGACATATTCGGCGCGTCCCTGGAAGTGTTTGCGAAGGCGTTCGTCCTGCGTGGCAACACCCATGGGGCACGTATTGGTATTACATTTGCGCATCATCACACAGCCGAGGACGATGAGCGGCAGGGTTCCAAACGAGAACTCGTCGGCACCAAGCATTGCCATGATCACGACATCCTTGGCGGTCTTCAGCTGTCCGTCGGTCTGCAGGCGCACCTGATTGCGCAGGCCATTGATGACCAGCGTCTGCTGGGTCTCTGCGAGTCCAATCTCAGGCGAGATGCCTGCAAAACGCATGGAAGAGGCGGGCGAAGCACCTGTGCCACCCTCTGAACCTGAGATGACGATGAGGTCGGCCTTGGCCTTGGCAACGCCTGCTGCAACGGTTCCCACGCCACTCTCCGCCACGAGTTTCACGCTGACAGCCGCTGTGGGATTGATGTTCTTCAGGTCGAAGATGAGCTGTGCCAGGTCCTCGATGCTATAGATGTCATGATGAGGTGGAGGCGAGATGAGCGAGATGCCGGGTATGGCATTACGCGTCTTGGCGATAATCTTGTTGACCTTAAAGCCAGGCAGCTGACCGCCCTCACCAGGCTTGGCGCCCTGGGCGACCTTGATCTGTATCTCTTCGGCATTCACCAGGTATTCTGCCGTGACGCCAAAACGACCGGATGCAATCTGCTTGGTCTTGGAACTGAGGCTGACGCCATCCACTTCGGTATGGTAGCGGACATTGTCCTCGCCACCCTCGCCCGTGTTGCTGCGTGTGCCGAGTTTGTTCATCGCCAACGCCAGCGCCTCATGTGCCTCGATGCTCAGGGCACCAAAGGACATGGCACCCGTCACGAAATGCTTCACAATGGATTCAACGGGTTCCACCTCGTCGAGAGGGATGGGAGACGCTGCTTTCTTGAAGCCGAAGAAGTCGCGGATGAAGATGGGTGATTCCTTCTCGTCCACGATGGCTGCCCACTGCTTGAATTTCTCGTAGTTGCCCAGACGTGTGGCCAGCTGCAGCTGGGCAATGGTTTCTGGATTCCAGGCATGAAGGATGCCGTCCTTGCGCCATGAGAACTGCCCCTGGTTCTTCAGGAACTCCTGCTGGAGGGCCTGCTCTTTCAAACGGATAGCATCGCGGGCAATCTCCTTCAGCCCAATGCCGCCGATGGTGCTCACCTCCGTGCCGAAATATCTCTTCAGCAGATCCTCGCTCAGACCTACAGATTCGAAGATCTTTGCGCCGCGATACGAGCGGATGGTGGAGATGCCCATCTTAGACATAATCTTCTTCAGGCCTTTATCCACAGCCTTGATATAGTTCTTCTCGGCAGTAGCATACTCCTCCTGAATCTTGTGTGTCTTCACCAGATCGTCGAGAACGGCGAAGGTCATGTACGGACAGATGGCACTGGCGCCGTAGCCGAGCAACAGGGCGGCATGCATCACCTCGCGAATCTCGCCACTCTCCACAATCAGCGCCGTCTGTACGCGCTTGCCCACAGAAATCAGGTAGTGGTGAACGGCAGACACGGCAAGAAGAGAGGGGATGGCGGCGTACTTCTCGTCGAGGTCGCGATCAGAGAGAATAATGTAGTTCACACCCTCATCGACGCTCGCCTCAGCCTTATGACATAGGTCGTCGAGCGCCTGGCGTAGGCCTTCCTCGCCACGTGCTATCTCAAACAATATGGCAAGTTTCTGGGTCTTAAAGCCCTTGTAGCGGATATTACAGAGTATGTCGAGTTGTGTGTTGGTCAATACCGGCTGCGGCAGACGCACCATCTTACAGTTCGATGCATCGGGTGTCAGGATATTGGTTCCCACGGCGCCGATATATTCCGTCAACGACATCACCAGTTCCTCGCGGATGGGATCGATGGCGGGGTTCGTCACCTGGGCGAACTGCTGGCGGAAGTAATTGAAGAGCACCTGCGGACGGTCGCTGATGACGGCCAGCGGGGTATCGTTACCCATTGCGGCAACAGGCTCCTGACCCGCCGTGGCCATGGGAATGATGGTCTTGTCGATATCCTCCTGTCCGAAGCCGAAAGTGATGAGCTTCTGTTCATAGTCGCTCACGCCGTTCTCCACGTGGCGGCCGCTCTTCAGCTTCTCGAGCTGCACTCGGTTCTCGTTCAGCCATTCACGATAAGGATGTGCCTTGGCCAACTGTTCCTTGATCTCGCCGTCGTAGTAGATCTTGCCCTCCTGGGTATCAATGAGCAGAATCTTACCCGGCTGAAGACGGCCCTTGCTGACCACGTCGCCAGGCTCGAAGTCCATCACACCGACCTCTGAGGCCACCACCATCATGCCGCCTTTAGTGATTGTGTAGCGGCTGGGACGAAGACCATTGCGGTCGAGCATTCCGCCCGCGTAGCGACCATCGCTGAACAGCAGGGCAGCAGGACCGTCCCACGGCTCCATCAGGATGGAGTGGTATTCATAGAAGGCTTTCAGGTCCTCGCTGATGGGGTTCTTGTCGTTAAACGACTCCGGCACCAAGATCGCCATTGCCTGCGGAAGGGAGAGGCCGCTCATCATCAGGAACTCGAACACATTGTCGAGGCTGGCAGAGTCGCTCATGCCCTCTTGGATGATGGGGCGCAGGGACTTGATGTCGCCCAGGGCCTCGCTGTTCAACACGCTCTCACGTGCCTTCATCCAACCGCGGTTGCCGCGAATCGTATTGATCTCACCATTGTGAGCCAACAAGCGGAAGGGCTGGGCCAACGACCAGGTGGGGAAGGTGTTGGTGGAGAAACGCGAATGCACCAGCGCCAGACCACTCGTCAGGTAGTCGTTGGAGAGGTCGGGGAAATAGCGGCGCAGCTGTCCGCTGGTAAGCATGCCTTTATAGATGAGATTCTTGCTGCTTAAAGAACAAATGTAGAAGTCCTTATCAGAAACTCTGTTCTCTATGCGCTTCCTGATCTTGTATAAGATACGGTCGAGGACGGGTGCCGTGGCTTCTGTCGCACCTGTTACGAAGATCTGCTTAATGTCGGGCTCCACTTCGCGAGCTGCTGCACCCAGCACCTCTGGATTCGTGGGTACCGTACGCAGATGCATCAGCTGCAACCCCTCGCGTTCAATCTCCTCGATCATCACGGAGAGGATTTGCTGCTGTGCCTTCTCCTCCTTGGGCAGGAAGACCAGGCCTGTTCCATACTTTCCTTTTTCGGGCACGGGGATGCCCTGCAGCAGTATAAACTCATGGGGTATCTGAATCATGATACCTGCACCGTCGCCAGTCTTGTCGCGTGTTTCGGCACCACGGTGCTCCATATTCTCCAGCACCTTCAGCGCACTGTCCACCAACTCGTGGCTCTTGCCTCCGTGGATGTTCACTATCATTCCCACGCCGCACGCATCGTGCTCGTAGGCACTCTGATATAATCCCTGTTGACTAACCATAGTTTTATTTGACTATTTTACGATTTGACAAATTATACGATCTCTATCATTTGATGATTTGACAGATTTCACTATTTCACCGATTTCATAGTTTCTTTTCGATACGGTGGAGGGCTTCCTCCGTGTTCTCGTGTGTTCCAAATGCCGTCAGCCTTACGTAGCCTTCTCCAGAAGGACCGAAGCCTGCGCCTGGGGTACAGACTACATGAGCTGAGTGGAGCATCCAGTCGAAGAACTCCCAGGAAGACATGCCGTTGGGGGTGCGAACCCACAAATAAGGGGCATCTGCTCCACCATAGACCTTGAAGTTCATGTTGGTCAGTTCCTCACGCATGATGCGGGCGTTCTTCATATAGTAATTGATGGTGGCGCGTACCTGTTTCTTTCCTTCTGGCGTATAGATAGCCTCTGCGGCTCGCTGAGAAAGATAGCTGGTGCCGTTGAACTTGGTAGTCTGACGGCGGTTCCACAGTGGATTCAGAGAGATCTGCAGGTCTTTAGGAACTACCGTGTAGCCGCAGCGGACACCTGTGAAGCCTGCCGTCTTGGAGTAGCTGTGGAACTCCACGGCACACTGTTTGGCGCCTGGAATCTCATAGATGCTATGAGGGATATCGTCGTTCTGGATGAAAGCCTCGTAGGCGGAATCGTATAAGATGAGGGCGTCGTTGGAGAGGGCGTAGTCCACCCACGACTTCAGCTGTTGTTTGGTGAGGGTCGTTCCTGTCGGATTGTTGGGATAGCACAAGTAGATGACATCCACGTGCTGCGCGGGCAATGCAGGCACAAAGCCGTTTTCTGCTGTGCAGGGCAGCTTCACGATACTGCGACCTGTCATGAGGTTGGAATCCACATAAACGGGATAGACGGGATCCGTGACAGCCACCACGCTATCAGCAGACAGCAGCTCCTGAAAGTTGCCCGTATCGCTCTTGGCGCCGTCGCTGACGAAGATTTCGTCGGCATCGAGGCTGATTCCACGGGCGCGGAAATCATGTTCCACAATGGCGTTGCGTAGGAAGTCGTAGCCCTGCTCTGGACCGTAGCCATGAAATGTGGCAGCCTGGCCCATCTCGTCGGCAGCCTTGTGCAGGGCCTCCACGACCGCAGGGCAGAGCGGTTGAGTGACGTCACCGATACCTAAAGATATCACGTCAGCCTTGGGGCTTTGCGCCTTGAACGCCCTGACCCTCTTGGCAATGTCCGCGAACAAATAGTTGCTCGACAGCTCTGTATAATGTTCATTTATCTTCATTGTCGTTATTCGAGTTTTCGACTTTACGATAGTTCAATGTCTCCTTCGAAGACGAAGGCAGCGGGGCCGGTCATATAGACATGACTATCAGCCTCGCTCCATTCTATATCTAATGTTCCACCATCCATGATGATGCGGCTTTGGCGACCAGCACGACCTGTTTTGCAGGCTGCCACCGCCGTAGCGCAGGCACCTGTTCCGCAAGCCATCGTGATACCACTGCCGCGTTCCCAAACGCGCACTCGAATGCCGTCAGGACGCATTTCGGCAAATTCGATGTTGCAACGTTCGGGAAACGCGTGATGGTGTTCCAATTGTTCTCCTTCTGTCGCTACGGCATCCACGTAGTCCGTGAAGATGACGTAGTGAGGATTGCCCATGCTGACAAACGTCCCTTGCCTCCAGCTATGGAGGGGAGTGCTGCTTCGGTCGCTCAGAGAGGGGAGAAGCTGCGCGGTGTCATACATCGCAACGGGGTTGAATTGCTTTGCATTTTCAAAGACTGGCTCTCCCATATCCACGGTCACGGATTCTACCACACCGTTCTTCACATGGAGATTCAGTATCTTGACACCCGACAGCGTCAACAGGCGGATTTGTGTCTTTTCTGTGAGGCCCTTCTCGAAAAGATACTTGCCAATACAGCGGCTGGCGTTGCCACACATCATTGCCTCTGAACCGTCGGCATTGAAGATGCGCATCGTGAAATCAGCCTCTGGAATTGAGCTGCGTCCTATGAGCACAAGACCATCAGAGCCGATTCCCTTGTGGCGGTCGCTCCAAGAACGAGCCGCTGCAGCCGGGTCCTCTATAATATATAAAGAGGTGTCAACGTAGATGTAATCGTTGCCAGCTCCGTGCATCTTTGTGAAATGTATCTTTTGTGTCATTTTGGCCTCAGTTTTTACCTATTGGCGACATTTGTTTTTGAAATCTGGTGCAAAGGTAGTCATTTTGCCACTAAAAACACGTGAATTTATAGCAAAAAGCTTCTCCTCTTTTTATTTTTATTGATATATGTCATAGAAAATGCCGACAATGTATCAAAATGTGATGAATATTTTGCTCAAACTTACAAAATGTCGTACCTTTGCGGCGAAAACATTGCAATGTGTAATAATAGGACGCTCACAAGTAACACGTTTATTAAGGTATGAAAAAGATTGAAGCAATTATCAGGAAGACAAAATTCGAAGATGTCAAGGAAGCATTGCTCAGTTCAGACATCGACTGGTTTGAGTACCATGACGTACACGGCATCGGCCAGAGCCGACAGGAACGCATTTATCGTGGCGTGCAGTACTCAACGGATGTCATCGAGCGCGTAGCAGTCACCATTGTTTGCCGCGATCAGTTTGTCCAGCCCACCGTGAAGGTGATTATCGACACTGCCCACACGGGCGAGGTCGGCGACGGCCGCATCTTCGTCAGCGACATGTTAGACACATGGAGCATCCGCACAGGTGAGCACGGCGACACCGTATTGAGAGATAAGAAATAAGTATAAAGAACCACAGATTACTCAGATTACACGGATTCATCACAACTTGCATACAATCTGTGACATTGAGAAATATATTACACAGATTCCGACCATATAATATTCAGTTAAATCCGCGAAATCTGTAGTAGTTAATTAAAAAAGGATAATATTATGAACGACATTGCTTTATCATTAGATACTGTTTGGATGTTATTGGCCGCTATGCTCGTATTTTTTATGCAGCCCGGTTTTGCGCTGTGCGAAGCAGGTTTCACGCGCAGCAAGAACACTGCCAACATCCTGTTTAAGAACTTTGTTGATTTCATGTTCGGCTCACTGCTGTTCTGGTTCATAGGCTTCGGCCTCATGTTCGGCAGCGATGTGCTGGGCGGTTTCATTGGTATGCCCAACTGGGGCAACCTCAGTTTCTATTCAGGCGAACTGCCCGTAGAGGGTTTTCTGATCTTTGAGACGGTGTTCTGCGCCACCTCTGCCACCATCGTCAGTGGTGCCATGGCCGAACGCACAAAGTTCTCTATGTATGTCATCTACAGCGCTTTCATCTCGCTGCTCATCTATCCCATCGAGGGTCACTGGACATGGGGCGGCGGCTGGCTTTGCAACGATGCCGCCGACAGCTTTATGATGACCACCTTTGGTGATGTGTTCCACGACTTTGCCGGTTCTGCCATCGTGCATAGCGTAGGCGGTGTGCTGGCGCTGATAGGAGCGATGGCACTGGGTGCCCGTAGAGGAAAATACGGCAGGGACGGCAAGAGCCGCGCTATTCCAGGTCACTCCCTGACGCTGGCCGCTCTGGGTGTGTTCATTCTCTGGATGGGATGGTTTGGCTTCAACCCCGGCTCTCAGCTCGCCGCCTCTGGTGAAGTGAACCGTATCGCCATCAGCCATGTATTCCTGACCACCAACCTCGCTGCAGCTGCAGGTGGTGTGGCTACGATGTTCCTCACCTGGCTGAAGTACAAGAAACCCTCGTTGTCACTGACACTGAACGGCGTACTTGCCGGCCTCGTAGGCATCACGGCTGGCTGTGACCTCGTATCTCCCGTGGGAGCCGTCATCATTGGACTCGTATGCGGCACGGTGCTGGTCTTCTCCATTGAGTTCATCGACCATGTGCTGCACATCGATGACCCTGTGGGCGCCAGCTCTGTACATGGTGTCTGTGGCATCCTCGGCACCATCATGACGGGCCTGCTCTCCACCTCCAACGGCGCCTTCTACGGTCACGGCTGGGGCTTCTTTGGAGCAGAGTGCTTTGGAATTCTCGTCATCGTCCTCTGGGCAGCCGCCTGTGGTTTCCTCCTCTTCTTCGGCATCAAGAAACTGCACGGACTCCGCGTGCCCGCCCGCATCGAGGATGAAGGACTGGATATCTACGAGCATGGAGAGACGTGCTATAACTAAAACCCACTTTCCCTTGTAGGGAGAGAGTGGTCACTCTCAAGAATAAACATTAAATAGACATTAATATAAGAAGCAAACGATTATGAAAACGATAAAGATTCTAACATATTTCCTTCTATCTACTATTATAAACCCCTTATCTGCACAGGATTCTGCTCCCCTCCCCGCTGAGGAGGAGAAGGGTGGAAAATGCGTAGAAGCCTCTATTGGCGTAGACCTCGTGAACCAATACATTTGGCGTGGTCAGGACTTGGGCGACGTGAGCCTGCAACCCTCCCTCGGCATCAGCTGGAAAGGACTGAGCCTCTCGACGTGGGGCAGCGTAGGAATCAGCGACTTCTCCGATGACAAGGAGCTGGATTTCACGCTCGCCTACACTATTAAAGGATTCAACGTAGGCATCACCGACTACTGGTTCTCCAATGGCAGTTATTTCCAGTACAAATCTGGAAAGACCACCCACATCTGGGAAGCTAATGTTGGCTACGACTTCGGCTTTCTCAGTTTGCAGTGGTACACGAATTTCGCAGGCAACGACGGCACCAACGATGGTAAACGCGCCTTCAGCAGCTATTTCGAGTTGGCAGCACCGTTCCGTCTGGGCGGTCTCGACTGGTCGGCCTCGCTGGGTATTGTGCCCTGGGCCACCACCAGCTACAATTCCAACGGCTTCTGCGTGACCAACGTCAGCCTGCGCGCCACCAAGGACTTTGTCATCAAGGAAAAATACCATCTCCCCGTCTATGCCGGCCTCATCGCCAATCCCCGCAACGAGAAGGTATATCTCCTCTTTGGCGTAGCGTTCAGTATGTAACCAAAATATATGGAAGAGCTTAAACATGAATGTGGTGTGGCGATGATTCGCCTGCTGAAGCCACAAAACTACTATCAGGAGAAGTATGGCACAGGACACTATGGCCTAAACAAGCTGTACCTCATGATGGAAAAACAGCACAACCGCGGCCAGGAAGGCGCAGGCATCGCCTGCGTCAACCTGGACGCTCCCGTTGGAGAGGAATACATGTTTCGTGAGAAGGCAGAAGGAAAAGATGCCATCACAGAGATATTCAGAAGCGTGGAAGGCTGGGAGGGAGCCTCTCTCTACATGGGGCACCTCCGCTATTCCACTACGGGCAAGAGCGGCCTGCAATACGTGCATCCTTTCCTGCGCCGCAACAACTGGCGGGCAAAGAACCTGTGCCTGTGTGGCAACTTCAACATGACGAATATCGACGAGATCTTCGCGAAGATCGTTCGGCAGGGGCAGTCGCCACGTATGTTCGGCGACAGCTATATCACCCTTGAATGGATGGGCCACCGACTGGACCGCGAGGTAGAACGTAACTTCGACGAAGCCAAGCGCCTCGGGCTACAGGACCTCGACATCACCCGCTACATCGATGACCACGTGGACGTGGCACGCGTGTTGCGCACTTCCCTACCCGACTACGACGGCGGCTACGTGCTCTGCGGCCTCACGGGCTCCGGCGAAATGTTCGCCGTTCGCGACCCATGGGGCATCCGTCCGGCCTTCTTCTATCAGGACGACGAGGTGGTGGCCGTAGCCAGCGAACGGCCCGTGCTACAGACCACCTTCGACCTCTCGACCGAACAAGTGCACGAAATTCTTCCTGGCGAGGCACTGATAGTGAACAAGCATGGACAGACGAAGACTGAAACCATACTCCCGCAGCGCGGCGACAGCCGTTGCAGCTTCGAGCGCATCTATTTCAGCCGCGGCTCAGACAGCGATATCTATCGTGAACGCAAACGGCTGGGCGAACAGCTCACGAAGCCCATCCTCCGTTCCATCGACCTCGACACAGAGCACACTGTGTTCTCCTTCATCCCCAACACCGCTGAAGTAGCTTTCTACGGCATGGTCGAAGGTTTCCGCCGCCTGGGGCTCGACGTACGGACGGAAAAGGTGGCCTGGAAAGACATCAAGCTGCGGACATTCATCACCGAAGCCGGAGCCCGCAACGACCTCGCCGCCCACGTCTATGACATCACCTACGGTTGTCTGCAACCCTATGTGGACAATCTGGTCATCATCGACGATTCCATCGTTCGCGGCACCACCCTTAAGGAGAGTATCTTCAAAATCCTCGACCGCCTACACCCCAAGAAGATTGTGATGGTCAGCAGCTCGCCGCAAGTGCGCTATCCTGACTTCTACGGCATCGACATGGCCCGACTCGAAGAACTCTGCGCCTTCCGTGCGGCAATCGCGCTATTGGAAGAGAGAGGAATGCAACAAGTGATAGAAGACACCTACAAGGCCTGCATAGACCCACCCATGAGCGCGCAAACTCCCCCCTCCATCACTGAAGGGGTTGGGGAAGGGGACTCTCCCGTTCGTGCCATCTACGCCCCCTTCACCGTCGAGGAAATTAATGCGAAGATGGTTGAGATGCTGCGCCCGCAAGACATGGAAGCACCCGTCGAACTCGTCTTCCAAAGCATCGAAGGCCTGCACACTGCCTGCCCCACCCATCACGGCGACTGGTATTTCACAGGCCACTACCCCACCCCTGGCGGCATCCGTCGCGTCAACGAGGCGTTCGTCGATTATATCAAGAACAACAGACCAGAGTTGATTAAAAGCTGAATAAGAACATGACGTCGCCCTCCAGCTGTCTTTATTCTTTTGAACGGCCGTTTTCATTTGACAAATATCAATAAATAGTATTATCTGCTTTCATAAATGATATGATTCTTTGTTTTGACGCGACATTTTGCACTATCTTTGCACCGAATTTATAACAAATTGACATTTCTCGATATGAATACCAACTATATCTTCGTCACAGGTGGTGTGGTTTCGTCTTTAGGCAAGGGCATTATCTCCGCCAGTATTGGCAAGTTACTGCAGGCGCGTGGCTTCAAAGTCACGATTCAGAAATTCGATCCTTATATCAATATCGACCCTGGCACGCTGAACCCCTACGAGCATGGCGAGTGCTATGTGACTGAGGATGGATTCGAGACAGACCTCGACTTAGGTCATTACGAGCGCTTTACGGGTATCCATACCACGCGAAACAACAGCATCACGACGGGGCGCATCTACAAGACTGTTATCGACCGCGAGCGTCACGGAGACTACCTGGGCAAGACGATTCAGGTGGTGCCGCACATCACGGACGAGATAAAGCGGAGAATGCTTGGAGAGGGAACCTTTGACTTTGTCATCACTGAGGTGGGCGGAACAATTGGTGATATCGAGAGTGCGCCGTTCATGGAGGCAATCCGACAGTTGCGTTGGGAACTGGGCAGGAAGGCGGTATGCGTTCACTTGACTTACGTACCCTACCTGAAGGCCGCCGACGAGTTGAAGACAAAGCCCACGCAACACAGTGTCAAGGAGTTGCAGGGCATGGGGATACAGCCGGACATTCTCGTGCTGCGCACAGAGCGCCACTTGGATGACCACGTACGCATGAAGGTGGCTTCGTTCTGCAATGTCGATTTAGAGTGCGTTGTACAGAGCGAGGATTTGCCCAGCATCTATGAAGTACCAGTGAGCATGCAGCACCAGGGCCTCGACGCTGCCATAATGCGTAAGATAGGAATCCCCGTAGGCGAGACGCCCGCCATGAAATCCTGGCGCGACTTCCTCGACAAACAGCGCAAGGCCACCCGCGAGATACACATCGGACTCGTTGGTAAATACGACCTACAAGACGCCTACAAGAGCATTCGCGAGAGTCTGAATCTCGCAGGTATCTATAATGATGTAAAGGCGAAACTGCATTTCGTGAATAGCGAGGAGATTACCTTGCAGAACGTTGCCGAGAAGCTGAACGGCCTGCAGGGCATCGTCATCTGCCCAGGGTTCGGCCAGCGCGGTATAGAAGGAAAAATCATCGCTGCCGAATACACCCGTACCCACGACATCCCCACCTTCGGCATCTGTCTGGGTATGCAGATGATGGTCATCGAGTTCGCACGCAACGTGCTGGGCTACAAAGACGCCAACAGTGCGGAGATGAATCCCGAAACGCCGCACAACGTCATCGACATCATGGAGGAACAGAAGAACATCACCCAGTTGGGAGGCACTATGCGACTGGGGGCTTATGAGTGCGAATTGAAAGAAGGCAGCAGAGTTGCTGAAGCATATAGACCCACCCCCAGCCCCTCCCGTAATGGAGGGGAGACCTCCGGCGGGCGAGAAGTGGCAAGCGGAAACGAAAGTCTCCCCTTGTGGGGAGATTTAGAGGGGTCTCTTATCCTGGAACGTCATCGCCACCGCTACGAATTCAACAACGCCTATAAAGAGGAATATGAGGCGAAGGGCATGAAATGCGTGGGCGTCAATCCGGCTGCAGACCTCGTGGAAATCGTAGAGATCCCAGAGAAACGCTGGTATATCGGCACCCAGTTCCATCCTGAGTATAGTTCTACCGTGCTCCACCCGCATCCCCTCTTCATGAATTTCATCAAAGCCTGCAAATAACTCCCCCAATGGTGAAATCGTGAAATCGTATAATCGTAAAATCGTCATATAACCCCATGTGTGGAATCGTATCAATCTTCAATATCAAACAGCAGACGCCTGAGCTGCGGCAGAAGGCGCTGCGCATGAGTCAGAAACTTCGTCACCGCGGACCAGACTGGAGCGGAATATACTGTGGAGGTTCGGCCATCCTGGCCCACGAACGACTGAGTATCGTGGATCCTGAGAGTGGAGGCCAACCCCTGTTCTCCCCCGACAAGAAGCAAGTGCTGGCCGTGAATGGCGAAATCTATAACCATCAGGAAATCCGCCGCCGCTTCACTGGAGAATATGAGTTCCAGACGGGCAGCGACTGCGAGGTGATATTAGCATTATATAAGGAATGGAAGCAGCAGAGCCTCGCTTCGCTCGATAGCGGCGTGGTGAATCTTTTCCTGGAACAGCTTTCTGGCATCTTCGCCTTCGCCCTCTACGATGAGGAGCGGGATGAGTTCCTGATTGCCCGCGATCCCATCGGCGTCATACCTCTATATATTGGCTACGACAGCGACGGAAAGGTCTATGTGGCCAGCGAGTTGAAGGCGCTAGAGGGACAGTGCGAGCGCTACGAGCCCTTCCTGCCCGGTCATTACTACTGGAGCAAGGAGCCAGGCATGAAACGGTATTACCAGCGCGACTGGTTCGATTATGCCGCCGTGAAAGACAATCCTGCCAGCGTAGAAGATATCCACGATGCCCTTACTGCAGCCGTCAAGCGGCAGCTGATGAGCGACGTTCCCTATGGAGTGCTGCTCAGCGGCGGCCTGGATTCCAGCGTCGTCTCCGCTATTGCCGAGAAATTCAGCGAGCACCGCATCGAGGACGATTCCCAGACACGCGCCTACTGGCCCCGCCTGCACAGCTTTGCCGTAGGATTGAAGGGCGCTCCCGATCTGGAGAAGGCGCGCCTCGTGGCACAGCATATTGGCACCGTACATCATGAAATCAACTATACGATTCAGGAGGGCCTGGATGCCATCCGCGATGTCATCTATTTCATCGAGACCTACGACGTCACCACCGTCCGCGCCTCCACACCGATGTATCTGCTTGCCCGCGTCATCAAGTCGATGGGTATCAAGATGGTGCTCTCTGGCGAGGGTGCCGACGAGATCTTCGGCGGTTATCTCTACTTCCACAAAGCCCCGAATGCTCAGGCTTTCCACGAAGAGACAGTGCGCAAATTAGGAAAACTCTACCTCTACGACTGCCTGCGCGCCAACAAGAGCCTCTGCGCCTGGGGCGTCGAAGGTCGTGTGCCCTTCCTCGACAAGGAATTCCTGGATGTGGCGATGCGTACGAACCCAGAGGCGAAGATGTGTGGCCCGAAGAAAAACGGCGAACCAGGTTTCGAGATCGAGAAGCGTATTGTACGCGAAGCCTTTGCGGATATGTTGCCCGAAGAAATCGCCTGGCGACAGAAAGAACAGTTCAGCGACGGCGTAGGCTATAGCTGGATCGACACGCTGAAGAAGATAACATCCGAGGCCGTCAGCGATGAGCAGATGGCACATGCTGCCGAGCGCTTCCCCATCAATCCGCCGCTCAACAAGGAGGAGTACTACTACCGTTCGATCTTCGCAGAACATTTCCCCAGCGACAGCGCCGCCCGCAGCGTGAACCAGGAGGCCAGCGTGGCTTGCTCCACCGCAATCGCCCTCGAATGGGATGCAGCATTCAAGAATATGAACGACCCCAGCGGACGAGCTGTGAAGGGAGTACACGAGAAAGCATACTAAGATTTCACAATTGGACGATTTCACGAATTTAACGATTGAATTCATTTCACGATTATACATATTAGATATTGACTATTGATGAGAGCAGCAAGACTGATATTGGAAGATGGCACAGTGTTTTGCGGCTGGTCGTTCGGAGCAGAGCAGAACACGGTGGGGGAAGTAGTGTTCAACACCGCAATGACGGGCTACCCCGAAAGCCTGACCGACCCCAGCTATGCTGGACAGATTCTGACCTTCACCTACCCACTGATTGGAAACTATGGGGTTCCAGAGACAATAGTTCCCTCCCTCACAGGTGGTTCGAAGCCGGAACTGAGTGTTCCGACTGGAGACGCTGAAGAGAGTGGGTCATTACCAATTCTTGAAAGCGACAGGATTCACCCGAAGGCCATCATCGTAGCAGATTATAGCGAAGAGTTTTCGCATTGGAATGCCCACGAATCGCTTGGCGATTGGCTGAAGCGCGAAGGCATTCCCGCCATCACTGGCATCGACACCCGCCGTCTGACAAAGGTACTGCGCGAGCACGGAGTGATGATGGGCCGCGTGGAAATAGAAGGCACTGTCCGTAGCGACTCATCAGCAACGAAACCATCCGAAGACTACGGTTCCATAAACTGGGTGGAGCAGGTGAGTTGCAAGGAGGTGATTACCTACAGACCCACCCCCGAACCCCTCTCGTCAGGGAGGGGAGAGGGTCTTCGTGTGGTCTTGGTGGATTGCGGCGTGAAGGCCAACATCATCCGCTGCCTCCTCAAGCGGGGCGTGGAGGTCATCCGTGTTCCCTGGGACTATGACTTCAATCAGTTGGACTTCGACGGCCTTTTCCTTGCCAATGGTCCTGGCGACCCTGAGCTGTGCGAAAAGACAGTTGCGAACATCCGCACCTTCCTAAACAATGAAACGGTGCGCCCCCTTATGGGCATCTGCCTCGGCAACCAGTTGCTGGCTCGCGCCGCAGGCGCCAAGACCTACAAGCTGAAATACGGTCACCGCTCCCACAACCAGCCCGTGCGGCAGCTGGGCACCAACCGCTGCTTCATCACCTCTCAGAACCACGGTTATGCGGTGGATGATACCACCCTCCCCTCCGACTGGGAACCCCTCTTCATGAACATGAACGACGGTTCTAACGAAGGTATCCGTCACAAGACGAACCCCTGGTTCAGTGCCCAGTTCCACCCTGAAGCCTGCAGCGGACCGACAGATACGGAATGGATGTTTGATGAGTTCGTTAAAAAACTAAGAGCAGACTCTCCCCCCGCCCTCCCTGTTAGGGAGGAAGCAAAATGTTTTGAAAATTGTGAAACCTTATCTTCAAAGGTAATCGCTCCCTCCCTAACAGGGAGGGCGGGGGGAGAGTCTGTCTCCTCTGTTTTATTACTCGGCTCCGGCGCCCTGAAGATTGGGCAGGCGGGCGAGTTCGACTACTCTGGTGCACAGGCTCTGAAGGCGCTGAAGGAAGAGGGGGTACGAAGCATACTCATCAACCCGAATATTGCTACCGTACAGACATCCAAGGACGTGGCCGACGTCGTATATTTTCAGCCCGTGACGCCCGAATTCGTGGAGCGAGTGATCGAGAAGGAACGGCCAGACGGCATCCTCCTCTCCTTTGGCGGACAGACAGCCCTGAACTGCGGTGTGGAACTCTACAAGCGCGGCGTCCTGGAAAAATACGGCGTGAAAGTCTTGGGCACCCCCGTACAGGCCATCATCGACACCGAAGACCGCGAACTCTTCGTGAAGCGTCTCGATGAAATCGACGTAAAGACCATCAAGAGCGAAGCCTGCTCCACCGTAGCAGAAGTGCAGCAGGCAGCCCATGAGCTCGGCTTCCCCGTCATCCTCAGAGCCGCCTACGCCCTCGGAGGTCTCGGCTCCGGCTTCTGCGACAACGAGGAGGAGCTGCTCTCGCAGGCCGAGGAAGCCTTCTCTTTCTCGCCACAGGTGCTGGTAGAGAAGTCGCTGAAAGGCTGGAAGGAAATCGAATATGAAGTCGTCCGCGACCGCTTCGACAACTGCATCACGGTCTGCAACATGGAGAATTTCGACCCTCTCGGAATCCACACGGGCGAATCCATCGTCGTGGCTCCCTCGCAGACCCTCACCAATAGCGAATACCACAAGCTCCGTGCCCTCGCCATCAAGATCATCCGCCATATCGGCATCGTCGGCGAGTGCAACGTGCAGTACGCCCTCGATCCCAACTCCGAGGACTATCGCGTCATCGAGGTGAATGCCCGCCTCTCCCGCTCCTCTGCGCTCGCCTCAAAGGCAACAGGCTATCCCCTCGCCTTCGTCGCCGCCAAGCTCGGCCTCGGCTACGGCCTCTTCGACCTGAAGAACTCCGTCACCCGAACCACCAGCGCCTTCTTCGAGCCCGCCCTCGACTATGTCGTATGTAAGATTCCGCGGTGGGACCTCTCCAAGTTCCACGGCGTGAACCATGAGTTAGGTTCCAGCATGAAGAGCGTAGGCGAAGTGATGGCAATAGGCCGTACCTTCGAAGAAGCCATGCAGAAAGGCTTGCGAATGATTGGTCAAGGGATGCACGGCTTCGTGGACAACAAGGCGCAGCACGTCACGGGCATCCCCGATGCGCTACAGCACGCCACCGACACCCGCATCTTCGTCATTGCCCAGGCCATGCTGACGGGCTACACCGTAGAGCAGATCCATTCGCTGACGAAGATCGACCGTTGGTTCCTGCAGAAGCTGAAGCACATCATCGACATCAACGACAAGCTGAGAGAATTCTCACAGATAGCATACATGGCAGAGGTTATGGATCCGCTGGAACTCATCGAATACCTCGAGGCTCCTGAGTTCGTCCATCTCCTTCGCGAAGCCAAGATCTATGGTTTCTCCGACTTCCAGATAGCCCGTGCTCTCGGCCTCGGCGAATCCCGTCCGATGGAAGCAGCAGGCCTGACCGTGCGCCGTTGGCGAAAGGAACTCGGCGTTGTTCCCACCGTCAACCAAATCGACACCCTCGCCGCAGAGTATCCCGCACAGACCAACTACCTCTATCTGTCGTACTGACCACTCCCCGCGCTGGATAATGTTGTGAATGACGACCTCAAAAGGGTCGCAAGGACCTGTTTTGTACTGTCGGGAGGAGAAAAATGCAGGAAATAGGCGCTCATAATATAAAAAAGGTACGCGAAATGCCGTCAGTTTGATATTAAATGACGACCTTTGCAGGGCAAAACCCATAAAAACGAAGCTTATGAGCACCCATTCACCTATCCAGAACCTGTTGAGAAATCGCATCATCATCATCCTCACCGCCTGTCTGTGCTGCGTGCTGACGGCACAGGCCTGGGAGCGCGAAGCCATCTGGCCCAAAGGAAAAATGCCCGACGCCCAGCCTCATCAGATTGCCGCCATGACCGATGAGGCAGGCCAGAAGGATTTCAAGGCTGACAAGCACCGCATCGCCTATCTGGAGTGGTTCGATGCCCCCGCGGCAGACATCAAGAAGAACGGCTGCATGATCCTCATCTCCGGCGGCAGCTACGAGTGCTGCTGCGACGTGAACCTCATCCGCATGTGGCGCGAGACATTCACCAAGCTCGGCTTCCAGTGCGTGAACTTTGTCTATCGCACCCCGCGACCCGTGGGACTGCCCATCTATCAGACAGCGTGGGAGGACGGACAGCGTGCCGTACGTATGGTGCGCAGCGAAGCCCGCAAACGAGGTTTCGACCCCGAGAAGATAGGAGTCATCTCCATGTCCGCCGGCTCCCACCTGGCACTGCTCCTCGCCACGAGTTCCCAGACACCCGCCTACGCCCCCGTCGATAAGCTCGATACCGTTCCCTGCCACATCAACTGGGCAGTGGTGAATGCCCCCGCCTACGTGACCACTGACGGCGAGACCGGCACCCCCGCCTTCCGTCAGGGTTATGGCCTCGACGTGCAACTCTCCGATGTCTTCAAGTTCGACGCCAAGACCTGTCCCGTCAGCCTCCACCACGGAGGCAACGACCAGTATTCCCCCAACGGCTCCACACTCATCTACCGCGAGTTCCGCCGACACCACGTTCCCGCCGAGCTGCACCTCTATCCCGGCAAGGGACATGGAGCCTTCGGACTTGATCGCGGCATCGAATTCATGACACAGATGGGCTTCATGGGACCGCTGGCGCCAGAGGAAGACATCATGCAGCGCTACGCCAGCGATGAGACACGCCGCGAGAAGACCACCGAGGACCTGTGGCCCGAAGGCAAGATGCCCGATGCCCAGGCAGAGCAGTGCAAGCCCTACCTCGAGTGGCACTTCCCCAAGGAGCTGAAGACAAAAGCCATACAGATCATCTACTCCGGCGGCAGCTATATGGGCAACGGTCCCGACGGCTTCGAAGTCACGCCCGCCCGCCGTTATCTCAACGAACAGGGCATGACCGTCGTCACCATGAAATACCGCACGCCGCGACCCAAGGGCCTGGCAAAGCACACCACCGCCTGGCAGGACCTGCAGCGCGCAGTCCGCATCGTACGCAGCAAGGCAGAATCACTGGGTCTGGATCCCAACCAGATTGGCATCATGGGCAGCTCCGCCGGCGGTCATCTCACGCTGATGGGCGTCACCTCGTCGCTGCACCAGTCCTACCTCCCCATCGACGACATCGACAAGCAGCCCTGCAACGTGCAGTGGGGCATCGGCATCTATCCCGCCTACGCCCTGACCGACGGCGCCAGCGACCCCAACACCGAGGGCGGCAACCCCGACAGTGCCGTGCTCGTGCCCGAGTTCAGCTTCGACCTGAAGACCTCCCCCATGCTCTTCGTGCATGGAGACGCCGACGTCTATGCGTCCATGAATTCCGTGAAGACGTGGGAGAAGATGCGCAGCATGGGCATCCAGAGCGAGTTGCATATCCTCGCCACCCGTCCCCACTGCTTCCAGCGCACCGCCTCGCCAGGCACAGGCAGCTACACCTACCTCGACCGCATCGGCGAATTCCTGAAATACATCATCAAGTAACTCTCCTTTTATATATACGCTTAGGTAAAGACGTCCCCTCGTTAGGCAGAAACATCTATACATAAGCGCCGAGATATCCATACATAACGGCTGAAACGCATAAACGTAAGCGCCAAGACATATATACGTAAAGGCCAAGACATATATATGTAAAGACCGAGACGTATATACGTAAGGGGCGACACGTATATACGTAAAAAACGGAAAGACTTGACTCGTCTTATCATTGAGTCAGCAGTTGTTCTATGGCTGCGACAATGCTGCTAAGGTTGGAGGGCGAGGGAGCACTACCTGGCAACAGCTATTGTTGCAGAAATAGAGATAGACGACGGTAAAGGGAATTTCTTTCTATAGAACAGGGGACAATTCTTCCATCATCTGGTCGAGGCCACCCCAGCCTTTGAAAGCGTGGTGGATGGTGCCGTCGGCATTGATGAGCACCCACACGGGAACTCCACTTGTGTCGCAGGGAATTTGCCGATGCAAAGCCTGGAGTTGCTGTTTAGTCAGGCGGTAGTGGTCGCCGATGTAGTTGGGAATGAGGCGCTGCCAAGTGGCGAGGTCAGAGTTTTCACTGGCGATGCTGACGAAATGTATGCGGCCCGTCAGTTCTTTCTTCTTCTCGTGCATTTCCTTGAAAGCTATTCGGCATGGACCGCAGGTGGTTTCCCAAAGGTCTAACAATACAGGCTTCCCATGATAGGGTTTTAGGATAGCCGAGAGAATATCCTCTGAATCAGCCATGTTGTTCGGTAAAGCGCAAATTCGGGACATCCCCTGCTCACTGACAAATGACAGTTCCCGCTCCATTCGGTCGTTATAGTCTAACACATCACGTCCAAGAACAGGCAGGAATGTCCGCACACTGTCTTTCTGCTCTTCGGAGAGCAACTGCTTCTGAGCCCCCATCTGCTCCAGAAACTTCGAGGCCAAATGGCACTGCTGATAGTCTGCTGGCAGCTTGACGGGTCGATTAATATACGACGCGATGAGAGATTCAGGCATTCCCCACATGACGTAACTAAGCAGCGGACAGGCCCAAGGATCATCCTTCATATAGCTTTCTAAACGCTGTTGCAGCCGTCCTTTGAAAGCATCATACGCCTCGTCCGTATCAATACCCGCATATTGAATAGACTGACCACAGAAAGGCATCATCGCCCCCAGTTCATAACGGTTTGCTGCTTTAGCAAACTCGCGGTAAGCTGTTCCTATATTTCGATCATTGTCTATCAGTTCATTGATACGTCGGTATGTGGAATCCAGATAGTTGAAATAGCCCTGCTCACTTTTCTCTGGCAGTGCTTCTGCCAGTTGTCCCATATTACGTTTTGCTTCTATGTCGAGATAGATGGTTTCTGGGTCAAAGCCTTGTTCTGTGGCATAAACCAAATCATGATTGAAGTCGGCCAACTGACCGCTGAACGTCAGTGCTTTCGCCAGCCCTTGCGACTCCAGCTTCTCAAGATTGAGCGTAAACGAAACCGTCTGTCCGGGTACTATGTAGCAGGTGAAACGGCAATTACCCACTGTCACGTAGCAGTCCACCGTTGTACCCGTAGGCAGATTCAGGCTGAAATGTCCGTCTGCATCCACGGTTGCGCTTTCTCGTCTTAGAGCATCACCCATTCCCGATGTATACTTCAACAGATAGCGTACTCCCACGCTATTTGGTCTCTGCGAGGCATCCCCGATAATTATTCCGTTTAACACGGCAGGTTCCTTTGAATATTGAAACGCTGGGAGATGCTTCTGTGCCCATCCCGTCATTGCGACGAAAGCAAAAAGTGCGGTGATGATGGATTGCTTCATTGATGTCTATTTCTTGATGATGTTTCGTGTGTACATATATATAACGCAGTCGTGCTGCGATTGTTACTCTATCCATTATCATTTAAGGAAGATTAACGCCATCTAATAAGGCGAAGTTTTTTCTTAAATAACCTTAATGCATGGTTAACATTGGAGGCTTTCTACGTTATATAGATGTATGAAAGCAGAAATGTTCACATTCGTTGTTTCACGACTCCGTCCACGGTTGCTGGCTCTCGCGTTGCAGTTCAATGCCGACAGCGATGCCGCCGAGGATGCTGTGCAAGAAGCGTTGATGCGGTTGTGGACGGCGTGGGAAAGACTCGCCAAGGAGGAAGATGCGGAGCGACTGGCAGTACGGCTGACAAAACATGCCTGCATTGATGCCTTTCGACAGAGCCAGCAACAACAGACAGTGGAGCTGAAGGACAATGCTGCTGTGGCCTCAGAAGATGCTATTCATGAAACCGAACTACAGCAAGCCCTGGAACGAGCCGTCGCTGCCCTACCTACATCCGAACGCAGATTGTGGACTTTGTTTGCTGAAGCACAAATGAGCAGCGCCCAAATAGCTGCTGCTACCGGCATTAGGATACGTAGCGTGAGCTCGATACTCAGCACAGCACGCAGACATATTATAGAATCATTAAAGAAAGGAGGAGCGCTATGAATAGTAAAGAATTAAACGTGAAGAGTGAGAACATAAACCTTGAACAATATCTTGCGGGTCAGGCACCCTTGCATGGCGACCACCAGAACTTGCCGTCGGACGAGGAACTGGATGCGGCAGAGGCGGAGTTCGACAGGATGATGGCCGAACGCAAGCAGCCAGCTCGTCGCATTCCCCTGTGGCCGTGGGCAGCGGCAGCTGTGGCGGTAATAGCGGTGCTTTTGTGGCCAGACACACACTCTCTTTCGTCGCCTGAACAACCCGCAGTTGCTTCACAAGCACCCCATGCAACAGAACACAGGCAGGTGGCGCAATCAACAGTTAATGAAAATACCGAAACCACTTCCCAATCACAGGTTGTTGAAGCCCGTCCTACATCATCCTCACGGGAAGAGAGGCAGCAGTCAGACACCTCTCAGCCCTCCCCGACCCTTACCTGTCAGACAGCAGCGCCATCTCAGCCCATCAGCTGCAGCTACGAGACAAGCGAGCTCCCACAAACCGCACAAGCAGACATTATCACAATCTCCGACGAAGTGCCCCCACAAGACACCCTGCCCCCATTGCCACAGGACCGCCAAGCCCTCGCAGACATCTATCTTGCAGAAATTGCCCTGCAGGTTGCCTACAAACAACGAGCCGTTCAGGAAGCCGTGAGCGCATACAAAACGAGCATCATCACAGGTGAAGAACCGGCTCAGCCTATCATCGCATTTTGACACGTTCACACATTAACAGATTAACAATAAACATCCCATAAGATTATGAAGACAATATTGAAAAGCCTATTGACAGCGAGCCTGTTGCTCGCAGCCACTGCCGCCTCGGCACAACGGGTAGTTCAGGACATAGAGGACTGGATGAACTCTAATATCAGCAGAGTCATTGATGCAAAAGTGGAAGTCACCAAGAATCTCGGACAGGAACGCGACATCCAAAAGGAAGGGACGCCGCTGAAATGGCGGTGCGACATCTATCAATTCACGCTCCCTAAGAAGCAACGACCACTGTTGGATGAAATGATAAAGGCTTTCGAAGCCAACGGTCACGACAATCCTAACTGCTACGGTATCAACAGCATGAGTGAATCATCGAACAGCGACGCCCACAGTGCCCTACGCAATTTGATGATAGGCGATGATGTGAACCGATACGTCACCATCGGCAAGGACTATGAGAACTACATCAACATCAATATCCTCGATGCCGCCGATACTACGAAGAGCCACCGCTATGCCTACGCCTTAGAATGGAGCGAAAAGGGAAAGACCACAGATGTCCGCTATATCGTCACCTACGCCAAGATACCCTCCACCACCACGACCATCACCCAACCCTCGTGGCCAATTATCGACCTCGGCCGTTCGCTTATCCGCAGGAACGGTCCCATCCAGGCAGAGAACAAGGCACGGGCGTACTGGCTTGGAAAAGAATACGACTTTCAGTCGATCGACAGCCTCATTCAGTCAGCAAGGATGAAGGTGCAGGAAGAAAGAAAAGCCTATGAACAAATAAGGCAATATATAGCTGACAACAGAGCCGTCGTCTGGAATGATAGCCTCCGACATGAAACCGACCCCGTGACCGACGTCGTCTCCCGTCTGCACCAAGGCCAACCTATCACGTCCGACGACCTCCTCTGCAACGATAACATTCTCCTCATCTTTTCGCAGCTGAAGCAGCAGTACCTGAGCGGTCAGGACACCGAGTTCAATGCTATCTCCATCTATACGCTCTGCAAACGGGCTCACGAATACGGCTTCTTCACGAGTTCACGTTCAAAAGCTGAACTGGACCAGCTCAAAAATGAGGTCATAACCATATACAACAAGACAGAGGACCAAACCTGTGCCCATTACCTCCAGATGGCATTCAATGAACTGGAAAAGATTGAGCAATCGAACGATGTTCCATAATTCTCGGGGAACCTGAGGATAATAAAATCATGTCACCCACGTTATAAATAAAAGAAGAAAGAGAAAAAGCAATGAAGCAAAGCCCCGTCATGATAATGGCACGCATTAAAACAGTCGTAATGCGCCAGCTACTCCCCGCCCTTACGAGAGGGGTTTGGGGGTGGGTCTTTTTACTCTTTCCCACCACACTTCATGCTGATGTCTTGAAGGGGCGTGTGGTGGATGCAGAGACCAAGGAGCCGCTGCCCGAAGCCACCCTCAAGCTAGTTCAGACAAAGGACTACAATGGGCACATGGCTACTTGGATCATGCAAAGCACTGCCGACACGTTAGGTTGTTTCGCGTTTAACTTGAGCGGACGTGGCACGCTGGAGGCTTCCATGATAGGCTATTATTCCAAGACGAAGGTGGTGCTGGGCTTCTCCGATGACCGCAAGGACACCATTGACGTGGGCGACATAGAACTAAAACCCTCCGAGACGCTGATGAAGATGCTGGAGGTGAAGGGACGTGCCCGCCGCTTCACCGTCCGCGGCGACACCATCGTCTTCAACCCTGAAGCCTTCCACCTGCAGGAAGGAGCACGGCTGGACGAGCTCATCAAGCAGCTGCCGGGTGTGCAGGTGGCCGAAGACGGCAGCATGACGTGGAACGGAAAGCCTATCCGTATCACCATGGACGGCGAGAGCCTCTTCGGCGGCGACGGCCTCGTTAGCCAACTGCCCGCCGAGGCGGTGGAGAGCATCAAGGCGTACAACAAGTCTTCGAAATTCAGCGAACGCACCGGCAAGGACGACGGCGGCGAGGACATGGTGTTGGATCTGACTATCAAGCCCGGCTTCCTCGACCGCTGGTACGGCGATGCCACTGCTGGCTACCAGAGTCCCAATCACTACGAGGCTGACCTCGACATGCATCGCCTGTCCAAGGACAATCCCGCCATGCTCTTCCTCGATGCCAATAATGTGAACAAGCAGAAACACCGCACCATGAACGGAGGCTGGGGCAGTTATGGAAAGGGCGACGGTCAGGGACAGAGTGCAGCGGGCGGATACCAGCACAACTGGCGCAGGCAGGAGGGCACCCAGGAAATGAGCAGCCACTATAGCGCCAGCGGCGGACTATCGCATTTCGACCAATGGAGCACCACCCGCCGCGACACGGAGAACTATCTGGAGGACGCCGATGTCAAGCGCACCAGTTCCGAGAACTACCAGCGCAACCATAAGCTCAACCCTTATCTCAACACCTATTTCGCCTGGGACATCGATTCGCTGAACACCCTCCTCTTTGAGGCTAATGCAGACTTCACGGACAAACGTTCCAACGGATACACGGATATGACACAGGAAGGGCTGCTGCGTCAGCTGACGAACCACCACGGCAAGGGTCACGAATTCAAATTCAACACCGAAGGCACCTGGTATCACTTCATGAACAACGACGCAGAACTCGGCGCCAGCTTTAGAATCAACTACACCAACAGCAAAGACCGCCAATGGACCGACCGCCAAGTCGAAGACTTGCGCATTGTGTCCAGCGGTTTAGCCCCTGGAACCGTATTTCCCTCTTCCCTCGCCAAGTCTTTCAGTCAATATTCCTTCACCCCCTCCACCTACTTCTCCGCCACTGCAGAAGGTCACTACAAGCAATGGCTCTTGAAGCGATGGCTCATGGGAGTCGAATATACCTTCGACTACAAACGCAACCGCAGCCATCAGGACTTCGAGACAGATGGCATGGCCGATGCCGCCAACTCATATAGCGACCACAACGACCTCTGGCGCCACGCTGTGAACCTCAGTTCCACCATCGACCTCTCGCCCATAAAGCTCATGCCCCGTCTCTCTACAAAGTGGCAGCGCGAACGCCAGGACTATCAGCGTGGGCTCCTCGACACCACCGCCACGCGCCGCCGCCTGCTCCTTGAGCCCTCCCTGCGTATCACGTGGAAGATTGCCCGTACCATCGGTCTGGAGCTGAACTACAACTACTCCACCTCACAGCCATCGCTCATCAGCACCCTCGCCTACCGCGACCAGACCGACCCGCTCTTCATCACCGAGGGCAACCCCGACCTGAAGGACACCCACACCAACAATTTCCAACTGAACTTCAATACCGTGCTGGCTAAACAGCAACTTTCGCTCAGCACCACTATTGACTATAAGTTCAGCGACCGCGAGACGCGCACAGCCCTCACCTACCAACCCTCCACTGGTATCTACACCAGCCGCCCGGAAAATGTACGCGGCTCGCGCTACTTGAACTTCCGGCTGAACTACGACCAGGGCTTCGGCGACATCTTCCGCCTGCAGAACGACCTGCGACTCGCCACAGAACAGAACTACGCCTTCCTCACACAAGTAGTGCACCCAGCGGTATCCCCGTCGAGTTTCCCCTCCACCCTTGAAAACTCCGTCCCTGCTTCTGTAGCTCCCACCCTCAACCGCCAGCACCAGCTCCGTACCACCGACCGCCTCACTCTCTCTGCCGACTGGAGCTGGCTGAAGCTCTCCCTCTTTGGCGAGCTGAGCCCCAACCGTCTACGCTACTCAGAATCACCTGACCAGAACACCACCATCTGGTCCAACAACTTCGGACTGAGGGGCGAACTGACGAAGGGAAATTTCGTCTTTACCACCTCCCTCACCGAACGCATGTACAGCGGCTACACCATAGAAAGCATGAACCGCAACCTCCTCGTCTGGGATGCCTCTGTCACCTGGAAAATCCTCAAGAACAAAGCCCGCCTGAGGCTGGAATTGGACGATATCCTCAATACAGAGGACAACAAATGGATAAGCCAGAGTGCCTCTCAGCAGACCGTCACCCGCTACGACCTTCGCCACCATTACATCGGTCTCAGCTTCACCTATCACCTCGATGCAAAGAAGAAAGACTGATCCTCGTCTGCTCGCCTCCTGACATTATATATATTAGAAGATGTATAGAAAAGCACGATTCAACATTTAACGATTCTTAAAAAGTAGGGATTGTCCATTGCTTTTTGAAAAAAACTTCTTTCCTTTGCACCGTAGAACATTAGAAAATGTTATAAATTCATTGGAATTATGATAAAATTGAGTGCAAAAGAAGAAGAGGTGATGGAGTTCATCTGGCAACTTGGCGAGTGTACTCCCCGCGACGTATTTATGCTCTACGAAGAGCCGCGTCCACTCATCAACGGTATCCAGAATGCCTTTCAGTCATTGGAGCGCAAGGGCTACCTGGCGCACCGCCAACAGGGACGAGGGTACGTCTATTGGCCCATCGTGGAAAAGCGCGCCTACGGCCGCACCAAACTCGGTTCGTTCATTGACCGCTACTTCGACGGCTCCTGCCTCAGCGTTGTCTCGGAGTTTGTGCATGAAGAACGTCTCACGGAAGCGGAACTCATGCAGTTCCTCGCAGACCTGATGAAAAATGAAAAATGACCGCCATGGCTTTATTCATTATCTATATACTTAAATGGGCCATTGCCCTTACCCTACTCCACTCGCTCTACGGGCTGACGCTACGTCGCGAGACCTTCCACACGCTGAACCGTGTGGTCCTGCTGGGCATCCTCGTCCTCTCTGCCGTGTTGCCGCTCTGCCACTTCAATATTGGGCACGAGACTTGGTTGAGTCAGGGCTTCGAACGACTGGAAGAATCATTGGCTTTTGAGACAGTCACTCCCACAGATGAAGCCAGTCGCTCAACAGAAGCCGTCCTACCTTATTCATCATCCGATGATCAGGGAACAATCATTCCAAGGTCATCGAACAATCATTCCGAGGTCATCGAACAACCAGCAGACGTAAGCGTCTTTTCGTGGGCTACGATGTTCCTGTGGCTGTACCTCTTAGGAACTGTGGCTTGCTGGCTTATGTTTCTGCGTTCGCTCGCTAAGGTCATACACCTCATCCGCCGTTCGCAGTGCATCGAGGAGAGGGACGGCGTGCGCATCCTCCTCTGTCCCGCACTACGGAATTCCTGCTCATGGATGCAGTGGGTGATGCTGGCGCCGGAGGACAGACCCACCCCCGAAGGGCCCGTCTTCACTCACGAACTCGCCCACGTACGCCTTGGTCATTCATGGGATAAGATTCTTGCGGAGATTACTTGCCGCACGCTGTGGTTCCTGCCCTTCGCCTGGATGTTGCGCGAAGACCTCAGCGACGTGCATGAATATGAGGCAGACCGTGCCGTGCTACAAACAGGAATAGACATCCGAGAATATAATCAGCTGCTGATTCTCAAAGCCGTTCGCCCAGGACTGCAGCCCGTGGTGAACGCATTTAACCAAAGTAGAATCAAAAAACGAATCACAATGATGTTCAAAAGAAAATCCAAAAAGTGGCGTGCAGCCAAGGGGCTGTACCTGCTGCCCATGGGGCTGCTGAGCCTCATGGCTTTCGCAAAACCCGTGAATCAAGTCTCCAGCAGATTTGGAGTTCCAACGGAAGAGACGGTGGGGGATGAATCCACCTATCAACTGGACTTCAGCAAACCTGCCGGTCATGCCAAAAAGATGGTGGCCTTAAACGCTGCTGTCCTAGTAGATGGCGAACCCGCCACGCCTGTTAATGGCAACTGGCTCGCTGACATTGACCTCAACAATGTCACCATCACTAAGGACATAGAGGGAAACATCACTCGGGTGAACCTTCGTTCGAAAGCCGATAACGACTCCATCTATGAGGTTGTCGAAGTCCTACCCAAATACCCTGGCGATGAACCTGCCCTCTACCAGTATCTTTATGAGAATATCAAGTATCCCGCTGTGGCTCTTGAGTACGGTGTTCAAGGTCGAGTCATGGTAACATTTGTCGTAGAAAAAGACGGAACCCTCTCCGATGTCAAAGCCATAGCGGCACGGGACCCTAAGACTGGCAAAGAACTCACAGAAGTGGTCATAATGCACAAACGAGGCAATATAACAGAAGAAGATGCACAAGCCGAGTTGCAGAAGCGTCAGGCCGAAGGTGTCAAGGCCATCAATGCAGAGGGCGTGCGCGTCGTCAAGGCTATGTCCAAACGATGGGAGCCCGGCCGACAGGGTGGTAAACCCGTGCGCACCCGTTTCATCCTGCCCCTCGTCTTCCGACTGAAATAGAAATCACTTATGAATCAGTTCATCCAAATGGTGGACAAAGTATGCTGACGTGAAGTGCGGAATGTCCGAGAAGTCGTAGTGACGACGGTCATTAGTAACGATGTAGTCGCATTCCGCAGCCTTGGCACATTGGTATTGTAGCATATCCTCGAAATCGGGTACAGGTTATGCAATGGCATCCATTACCTCCTGTTTCCTCAGAGGAAGGATTTCCATCACATCTGCCATCTGCTTCAGCGCATCATACTTCTCCGCCTGTGTACGCCCCTTGATGATGTATGCCATATTGGCGAAGGTAAGCGATGAAGCATACAAAAGGGCCTCGCCAGAGAAGCCACATGCAAAAATCTGCTCGGCATCATCGGCTCCTGCACGATTGTCAATATAGTCTATCAGGATATTGGTGTCAAGAAAGATCTGTTTCATCGTTGCATGATATGGGCTAAGTGCGCGTCTTGTGCCATCTCCTCATCGGTGATATTCACCATACCGCGCAACTTCTTGAATGATGCAGGAACCTGTCTCTCTACTTGTGGTTCTTCCATTTCCTCAATGAGGAACGTTACCACAATCTGTTTGTCCTCACGGCTCATGCCACGCATCAGCCCGATATAAGGAGCCATTGGAGTAGATGCCACTTTCTGTGCTGTTGCTGTCATAATCTTGCAATGCCTTTGGTTATCTGACTGCAAAAGTAGAGGATAATTATGACTTGACAAAGCAAAAAAGGACAGAAAAGTGTTTCGGAGGCTGTCATGAATGTTCTTTTAACATCTTTTTTGAGAAATAAATCAGGGGTTTGTGCGTTATATAAATGTACTTTATCAAAGTTGATTCGACTATGAAAACAAAAATGTTTTGCCGTATCTTTTCTGCGTTACTGTTCGTAACCTTTAGCCTGTCGCTCGCTGCCGAGGACGTCTGGCTCTGGCCCATCGAGGGACAGAAAGCGGGCGAGGGTATCCTCTACCGTCCGCAGGACAACATCGGGGAGGAGTTCAACTTCGACAACCTCTTCGTCGCAGCTCCCGAGGGAACGCGAGTGCTCTGTCCTGCCGATGCCGTGGTGGGATTCTACACCCTCAACTACCATTTCACGCTCACCTCCTCTTCCAGCTTCGGAGCGCCCGACAAGCCTTTCGATGAGGTCGTTGCCGAAAAGAAGGAGGAGTGGCGCGCGAAGGGTATGGAGGTCCGCGCCGTCTCCATCTGCATAGCGCTGAACATCGGCAACAAGACACTATGGATTACTGGCCTACATCGCGACAGCACCCTCCCCACCGGCACCCGCCTGAAGCGGGGCGACGTGGTTGGAACCGTGGGCTACAGCTATCGCGTCATCTACGAACCACATATCTGCCTGAGCGTTTCGAGCTATTCGAAAGCCGATGACCCTATGACGCCCTTCGGCCTTCGTTCCACCTTCCGCAAGCCCGAACCGGTACCGACCAAGTTCCACCTGACGCGCGAGGAGGCGGTGGCAGACTATCAGCAACTTGCCAGCAGCGTGAAGGAGATCTACCCCTCCTTAGATGACCTGATGACCGAGGCAGAGTACGACGCCTTCGTCCAGGAACAGCTGGCCCGCATCCCCGCCGAAGGCATAGCGTTGAAGGACTTCGCCAAGCTCATCAAGGAGTACAACGCCGTCATCCACGACTCGCACCTCAGCATCAGCTGCCAGGTGCCCACGAATCCGCAGGAGAAGACCCAAGGCATGGGCTATTTCTACCCTCCCCTGTTCTTCGGACAGGTGGCCGTCAGCGACTCCTTGACTGATCACGCCTGCGTGGTGCTGATAGCAGACACGGCCTACGCCACCTACATAGGGCGACGCATCGCCCGCATCGACGGGAAGTCCGCCCCAGACCTGATATCCATCACACGCCGCAACTCCACCATCTACGACGCCGGTGTCACCTCCGTCGGTGATTACAACTCTTGCTACTGGAATTCCATCGACTACGGCCTTGAGCTGGGCCCACAACCCAAGGGCAGGACCATCGTCTATGAGTTCGAGGACGGCGAACGGCTGGAGCTGCCCATGGTCGCCGGATTCATGGGGAGCAGCAAGGACCGCGACAAATGGTGGAATGCCAGAAAGACCAATCGGTATAAAAACAGTTCGTTCGGCATTCGTCAGCTCAACGACAGCGTCCTCTACATCGGCATCAGCACCTTCGGCCTCAACGAGGTGGACTGCGACAGCGTGGTCAATGCCATCCATGCTGCCGAGCGCGACAGCATTCCCTACCTCATCTTCGACGTCCGCAACAACTACGGCGGCGCTCCTGAAGTGCAGGACCGCCTGACACGCGCCCTGCTGGGTCGCATCCCCGACCGTCCGCACACCAGCTACCTGAAGGTCAACGCCCCGCTCTTCAAGAGCCCCACGATGAACTGGCCCGAGGGCGACACCATCTTCCATGATTTCACCCCCGTGGAAGGCCGCAAGGGTCTCTATCAAATGGACGACGAAGAGGACAACGCCACCCTCTCCACCATCGACTCGCTGGGCTACAACGGCCGCCTCTACGTCCTCATCGACAGCCGCTCCGCCTCTGCCTCCGCCTTCCTGGCAGGAGCCATCAAGCGCAACGACCGCGGCTACATCGTCGGTCGCGAGACCATGAGTGCCTACCACTGCGAGAACTGCGTCAAGTTTGCCAATATCTACCTCCCCAACAGCCAGTTCTCCGCCACCATCCCCATGGTGCGCGTGGTCATCGACGAGACCGTCAGCGACCGTCTGCCTGCCCTGCGCGGTGTCATCCCCGACTGCAACATCCCGATGACCGAAGCCGAGTTCCACTACGACGGCGACTACATCCTCGACCGCACGCTCCAGCTCATTTCCGATGGAACCTACCTCGACCTCCCTGCTGCCACCTCGTCGGGAATCTGGGAGTACCTCCCCTACGTCGCTGCGGCCCTCGCAGCACTCGTCCTCGTGTTACTCTCTTTATACTTGCGAAGGCACAGGAAATTGAAAATTGAAAATTGAAATATTGAAAATTAAAACCATAGATTACGCGGATTGCTCGGATTTTAAATATACAAAAAAGCTTGTTTGTGGACGATTTTTCGCACTTTTAATGCAAGAATCATGAGATTATTCGAGAAAAGTTGTACCTTTGCGGCGTGATAGAGCCCCTAAGACCAGGAACAGATCATAAAACTAAGGTATATGCGCGTAAGAATCGTTTTTCTACAATGTGCCCTTCTGGCGACGCTGTTCGTCGGGGCCCAGACGACGCCGAAGTTCAGCGGCTACCTCTTCGCCTATTTCGAGGGCGGAGGGGACTCGAAACTGATGGAGCAGCTGCGATTCGCCGTGAGCGAGGACGCACAGAACTGGTTTGCACTGAACGGCAATAAGCCGGTCATTGCCAGCGACAGCATCAGCACCAGCGGAGGCATCCGCGATCCGCATATCCTGCGCGGAGAGAATAGGGACTATTACATCGTGGCCACGGACATGCACACCTACGACCCGCAGCAGGGGTGGGGAGCCAATCCTGGCATCGTGATGCTGAAATCCAAGGATCTGGTGAACTGGACGCACTCGAAGGTGGTGCTGGCGAAGGATTATCCCAAGAACTTCGGCGATGCCTACTGGGTGTGGGCACCACAGACCATCTACGACCGCACGGCGCGCAAGTACATGATTTACTTCACCCTGCAGCGCAGCGACCGCAAGTCCCTCATCACCTACTACGCCTATGCAAACCGCGATTTCACGGGCTTCGAGAGCGAGCCGAAGATACTCTTCGAGGCGAAGTACGGCAGCATCGACAACGATATCATCTACAAGGACGGTCTCTATCACCTCTTCTATAAGGGGAACACGAAGGACGACAACGGCAAGGAGATCAAGAACGGCATCCAGCAGGCGACCTCGCCGAGCCTGAAAGGACCATGGAAAGAGGACTTCCTCTACCTGGACGTCTATGCCGGCACCCGCACCCATGTGGAAGGATCGGGCGTGTTCGAGACTCCCGCGGGGTATGTCCTGATGTATGACCTCTACACCACGGGTCGCTATGAATACCAGACTTCCAGCGACCTCTTCCATTTTTCGGATAAGCCGATGTCCTTCCGCAAGGATTTCTTTCCCCGACACGGCACCGTCTGTTCCGTCACCCGTGACGAGCTGGAGCGTCTGCAGCAGAAATGGGGGTATGTGCTGACTCACACCTTCGAGAGCACTGGCAATCCCATCATCCGCGACAAGCACACCGCCGACCCCGCCGTACTGGTGGAGGGCGACACGCTATGGCTCTTTGCCGGCCACGATGCCGAGGGTGGACAGTCGGGCTATGTCATGAAAGACTGGCTGCTCTACTCCACTACCGATATGCGGCACTGGACGGAATACCCCTCACCCCTGCGAATCGATGACTTCACCTGGGCCACCAGCAAACAGGCCTACGCAGGACATGTGGCGAAAGGCAAGGACGGCAAGTACTACTGGTATGTGTCCACGAACTGGTGCGGCATCGGAGTCGCCGTTGCTGATATAATCACCGGTCCCTACCACGATGCACTGGGCAAGCCCCTGCTGACGAACCAGGACTGCTTCGCCTCGAAGCACAGCTGGGCTTGCATCGACCCCGCCATCTTCTTCGACGACGACGGCACACCTTATATCTTCTGGGGCAATCAGCAATGCTACTATGCCCGCCTCAAGGACAATATGACGGAAATCGACGGGGAAGTCCACCAGATAGCACTCCCCGACGTGAATATCCAGCCCACAGATCCCACCGGTTACCACCCCTTCACCGAGGCTCCCTGGATGCACAAGTACAATGGGAAATACTACCTGATCTACGCCAGCGGGTGGCCCGAGAAGATTGCCTACGCCGTCAGCGACCACATCGGAGGACCGTACACCCCCATGGGCATCATCAGCGAGATTGCCGGCAACTCCAACACCACCCATCCCGCAATCGTACGGTTCCGCGACCAGTGGCTTTTCTTCAGCCATAACGGCGGCCTCCCCGACGGCACCAGCTACAGCCGCAGCATCATTGCCGAACCGCTGCACTACGACCCCAACGGCAGAATCCTCAACATTCCGCCCACGGCGGCAGGAGTGCAGCTGACGGAGCCTGGAGCGAAAGAATATTAATATACCAAACATAAAATCAGCAGACATGAAAAAGAAGATGAAGAAGTTTTTTGCTATTGCCCTGTGCGCCCTGATGGCGGCAGCTCCCGTCTCGGCACAGAAGAAGAGCCCCCTGGCGTTCGATGCGTATGAATGGGACTTCGGTACCATCCAGTCGGCAGCGGGTGCCGTGTGCCACACTTTTACGTTCACGAACCGTTCGAAGGCTGATGTGAAAGTCGCCACCGTGAAGCCCAGCTGTGAGTGCATCTCGGCCGTTGTGCCCGAAGGCGTCGTTGCTCCTGGAGCGAAAGCCGAGGTGATGGTGGTCTTCCAGCCTACCAAGTCGTTGGGCAAGAGTTTCCGCAGCGTGGAACTCCTCGATGTCAACGGCCAGACCTTAGGCGCCCTGTCCATCAAGGCGGTGGTGAACGAGGGCGGAACGGTGATGCAATACCCCTACCAGAATCCACACCTCTCCTACGCCGAGCGCGTGGAGAACTTGCTTTCGCTGCTGACGCCGGAGGAGAAGGTGGGACTGATGATGAATAAGTCGGTATCCATCGACCGTCTGGGCATTCCCTCCTACAACTGGTGGAGCGAGGCCTGTCACGGTGTGCGGCAGGGAGGCTACACGGTCTATCCGCAACCTATCGGCATGGCAGCCGCCTTCAATCCGCAGCAGGTCTATGACGTATTCTCGACGGTGAGCGACGAGGCGCGCGCTAACTGGAACCGCACCGACCACAGCGACCCGAAGCTGTACAACGTGCCCATGGGCGTGACCTACTATCCCGGCAACCCCGAACTGACTTTCTGGTGCCCGAATGTCAACATCTTCCGCGACCCGCGTTGGGGACGCGGACAGGAGACTTGCGGCGAAGATCCCTATCTGAACGCCGTCCTGGGTGTGCAGACCGTACTCGGCATGCAGGGCAACGACGACAGATACTTCAAGACACACGCCTGCGCCAAGCACTACGCCGTCCACAGCGGTCCTGAGCCGCTGCGCCACTCGTACAACGCTTCGGTTTCGATGCGCGACCTGTGGGAGACCTACCTGCCCGCCTTCAAGTCGCTGGTCACGAAGGGCAACGTGCGCGAGGTGATGTGCGCCTACAACCGCTACGAAGGCGTGCCCTGCTGCACCAGCGACCGCCTGCTCGTGGATATCCTGCGCCGCAAGTGGAACTACGAAGCCATCGTCCTCACCGACTGCGACGCCATCAACAACTTCTATAACCGCGGCCAGCACGAGACGCACCCCGATCCGCTCTCCGCTTCTGTGGATGCCGTCCTCAACGGCACAGATCTCGAGTGCGGCAAAGTGTTTATGGTGCTGACTGAGGCTCTGGAGAAAGGCCTCATCCAAGAGAGCACGCTCGACTTCCACCTGCGCCGCACCCTCTATGGACGCTTCGAATTAGGAATGTTCGACCCCGCTGATATGATTCCGTGGGCCAATCTCAAACCAGAAGTAATCAGCAGCGAGGCAAACAACAACCTCGCCATCCAGGCTGCCCGCGAATCGATGGTGATGATGTATAATGGAAAAATGGAAAACGGAAAATGGGGCGAGACGGTGCTGCCACTGTCGAAAAACCTGAAGAACATCGCCGTCGTGGGACCCAATGCCGACGACATCGAGTTGCTGAACGGCAACTACGGCGGCACCCCCACCAAGGAACATCAGCACTCGCTGCTCGAAGGCATCCGGGCTGCTGTGCCAGGCGCCAACGTCTTCTATCAGAAAGCATGCGAGCTGGCCGACGGCGAGACCACCATCCACCACCTTCAGGAATTCAACGACGGCAAAGGCGTGTTCGTGGAGTTCTATAATAATAAGGAACTGAGCGGCGAGCCTGCCGTGACGGGTTACTACAACGAACTGAATTTCTCTACCTTCGGCGCATGGGGCTTTGCCCAGGGCGTCAGCAAGGACACCCTCTCAGTGCGTGTCAGCGGACAGTACAAGGCCACCTTCACCGGTGATATGAAATACACGCTCTCCACCGACAACGGCTACCTCTTGAAGGTAAACGGACAGGTGGTGGAAGAGGCACAGGGCGGCGGACGTCGCGGCGGCTTCCGTCGCAGGGTCGAATACAAGTCGTTCCCAGTGCAGGAGGGTCAGACCTACGACGTCGTGATAGAATACCGCCACGGCAACGGACAATTCGCCATGCTGCGCGGCGACATCTGCGAGCGTAAGCCTGTGGAATTCGACGACCTCGCCGCGGAGGTGAAGGACATGGACGTCATCATCATCATCGGCGGCATCTCTGCCCGCATGGAGGGTGAGGGCGGCGACAAGGCTGACATCGAGCTGCCTGCCGTGCAGCAGAAACTGGTGCGCGCCATGCACGCCACCGGCCGGCCCGTGGTCTTCGTCAACTGTTCCGGCTCCGCGATTGCCTTTGGCAGCGTCGAGGGTCAGTACGATGCCCTCGTGCAGGCCTGGTATCCTGGTCAGGGCGGCTCCAAGGCGCTGGCCGACGTGCTTTTCGGCGACTACAACCCCAGCGGCAAGCTCCCCGTCACCTTCTACCGCTCGAACGACGACCTGCCCGACTTCCTCGACTACTCGATGGAGAACCGCACCTACCGCTACTTCCGCGGTCAGCCGCAGTATGCTTTCGGCTACGGCCTCAGCTACACCACCTTCGCCTATGGCAAGGGCAAGCTTTCGCGCTCCTCGATGAAAGCCGATGGCAAGGTGACACTCACCGTGCCCGTCACGAATACGGGCCGTCGCGAAGGAGCCGAAACGGTGCAGGTTTATGTCAAGGCTCTGGACTATCCTGAAGCCCCCATCAAGTCGCTCCGAGGCTTCCAGAAGCTGACGTTAGGCGCCGGTCAGACCGCTCAGGCTTCCATCACCCTCGACGGCGAGGCATTTGAGTACTACGATCCCTCCATCGATGAACTCTCCACTCGTCCAGGCCGCTACCAGATTCTCTACGGCAGCTCCTCGCGCGACAACGACCTCCAGTCCCTCGACTTCGTGGTGAGATAGCAACTTCTTGTGTGGTCTATACCTCGAACGCCCAGAAGGGACAGTTCCGAGTGAACTCATTAAAACAAACAGACAATGAAAACATATCAAGGACATATCGTTGATGCGGTTAGCCGCGAGATTTACGATGGCGAACTGGTGGTGGACGATGGACGCATTGTACAGGTGAATCGTTGCGAGTTGCCAGGGGATGAAAAGCAATGGCCCTATCTGATGCCCGGCTTTATCGACAGCCATGTACATATCGAGAGCAGTATGATGACGCCTGTGGAGTTCGCCCGTGTGGCGGCGGAGCACGGCACCATCGGGGTCATCGCCGATCCGCATGAGATAGCTAATGTGATGGGCGGTGAAGGGGTGGACGTGATGATCCACTCGGCCAGTCAGGCGCAGTTCAACTTCCTGTTCGGAGCTCCCAGTTGCGTACCGGCGTTGGGCGGTGATGTGGAGACCAGCGGTGCAACCATCGGCAGTCAGGAGATAGCAGCCCTAATGCAGCGCGATGACATTGGCTTCTTGGCCGAGATGATGAACTTCACAGGTGTGCTACAGGGCGATAGCGAGGTGATGGCGAAGATAGCCGCTGCCCGTGCGGCAGGCAAACCCGTCGACGGCCATGCCCCCGGACTTACCCCAGAGCAGCGCCAGAACTATGCCCGGGCAGGCATCTCTACCGACCACGAATGTACAACGCTCGACGAGGGGCGCGAGTGTATCCGTGCCGGCATGAAGGTCATCATCCGTGAGGGCAGTGCCGCCAAGGACTATGCCCACCTGCACCCGCTCATCGACGAATATCCCGACCAGGTGATGCTGTGTACCGATGACTGCCACGCCGACGACCTCGTGCGTGGTCACATCCTCTCCATCGTGAAGCGGGCACTTTACGATGACCACGATTTCTGGAACGTCCTTCAGGCGTCTTGCATCAACCCACAGCGCCACTACGGTGTGAATTGGGGACTACTGCAAAAGGGCGACCCAGCCACATTCCTCATCGTCAACAATACAGGTCCTTTCCTGGGAGTGCAGAACACCATCATCCGTGGTGTTGAGGTCTACAGTTACAACCAGTCGTTTGGAAGCATCAGCGCGCGACGGCAGCCGATCGCCGACCTCAAAAGTTATCCCAACCGCTTCTGCGCCACTCCCATCACAGCTGACGACATCAAATTTGACATCCACTGCGGCGACACCAAGCACATCATCCTTGCCGCAGACAGGAGCCTGTATACCGGACACGACGTGGTGGAGGTGACAGGTGACCCTATGAAGGACTCTCAATACCCGTGGCATGAGGTGCAGAAGGTGGTGGTCTATAACCGCTATACCCAGTCGGCCCGTCCTGTCGTCGGGCTGGTGCGCGGCTTTGGCATTCGTCATGGAGCCATTGCCTCGTCAGTGGCTCATGACAGTCACAACATCGTGGCCATCGGCTCCTCCGACGAGTTTATTGTCCATGCCGTCAACCGCGTCATAGAGATGCAGGGGGGACAGGTGGTAATAACCGATGAGGAGATCATCGAGATGGCACTGCCCATTGCAGGGCTGATGTCACCGCTCGACGGCCATGAGGTGGCTTACCGCTGCCGGTTGCTCTGCGACATGGCTGCCCTGACCGGTTGCACGATGAAGGCACCCTTCATCACGATGGCCTTCATGTGTCTGCCCGTCATCCCAGAACTGAAGATTACCGACAAGCACCTCTGGGACAGTAAGAACATGAAGGTAATAGAAGACTAAATATGAAAAGAAAGGTATCACAACGATGACGAAACAAACAAAAATATGAGCGCTTGTCGCTATCCTCGCTTGCAGCGCACTCACCGCATTGACATCCTGCTCCAACGATGACAATACAACGGAGCAGCCGCAGGAGTACACCGGCATACCGCTCATCATCCTGGATACGGACATCGGTTCATCGACTGAACTTCGCCAATGCTGACATGGTGGGTCATACGGGCGTCTATACAGCCATTCAGACCGCCGTGAAGACCATCGACCAATGTCTGAACGAGATTGTGGAGGCGGCCAAGGCAATGGGCTATGAGACCATCATCACCGCCGACCACGGCAATGCCGACCATGCCATCAATGCCGACGGCACACCCAACACGGCCCACTCCGTCAACCCCGTTCCCTTCATCTACGTGACCGCGAACCAGAAGGCGCAGGTACACAGCGGCGCCCTGGCCGACGTGTCCCCCTCCGTGCTCCACATCATGGGTTTGCAACAGCCCAAGGAAATGACAGGTCAGTGCCTGATTATTGAATAAGCGCAGATAACAAACGAAACAAAAGGAAAGGCTGCAATGATAAAACAAGCAAGACAATGGATGATGGCCGCCATCTTCATTATTTGTGGCACATGCTCCCTCCATGCACAGACTGAGGGTAGCACGGTCAGAGCACTGCCGAAGGTCTGCATTGACAATCTGGAAGGAACCCTCAGCAAAGAGGAGCCCGTAGAGGCCACCATTACAATTTCCTATTCAAACGAGGCAACAGCCCAAAAACACGAGGATAGCTATCGCTGTCTTGTCAAATATCGTGGTGCCACATCAATACACTTTGACAAGAAGTCGATGAGAATAACCTTCCTGGAGGATAAGGGCGACGGAAAAAGGGATGTGGACCTGCCCGGACTGGGACGCACGGACAACAGCTGCATTCTGGATGCCGCTGCCGTTGACCGACCGATGACATAGTTCTATATAATAGAGTACAATTGGAGAGAAGTATGAGAACAATAGGAGAACAATAGGAGATCTATATGAGAACGGCATAAGAGCAATATAATACAACTTAAACATACGGTTTATGGCTAAACTGGAAGACGATATAATGGGCATACAGGGCGCAGTCCCCGTCCGGGCTGCTGTTTGAACATAAAAAACGCTGCTTATTTCCAAAAAATAGTGAATTTGGCAGCGTTTTTCTCGGCCAATCAATAAATAACCTAAAATTCGCAACTAATAGTTTTGGATGCTAAATTTTTCTATCAGCCCCCCCATTTGGCAATTATTTGTCCATTAGCGTTGATGATTTGGGATGTTTGCACCCAATTTCCCCTTACCCCGTTAAG
>Ga0310696_10000855_pt1 | contig 44992 bp, 34 predicted proteins | sample AusTroGonzalo_MG_4_FD_203885 | JGI IMG/M metagenome (GOLD analysis project Ga0310696, IMG submission 203885) | Bovine rumen microbial communities from tropical cattle in Woodstock, Queensland, Australia - Gonzalo_02 (v2) (version 2) | ecosystem: Host-associated > Mammals > Digestive system >... | reverse complement strand
CGCCGTACCATTGCTGGCTTCAAACAACTTACAACTGGTAAGCGGATCAAAATCAATGGCAGCGTCACCATCAAAAGCACTGCCTTTGACACCTAAACAAGATTTGCGCGTGCTCCACCATCCGCTACCGGCTTTGGAATAAACACGGCCGGCTTTATAACCGCCGCCATTAGGACAAATATCCGGTTTATTTCCTTTTAATGCTTTACAGAATTTTTCATCATCAGAATATGATTCTGACAAATCTTTATTTCCGTTTCTCAAATAAGAGATTTTAGTACCGCAGCACGTGGCTTCTTTATCACCGGAACCGCCGCTGGTACCAAACATTGTGCCCATATCGCCGTCTTCGTTACCGGTAATTAAGCAGTTCAAAATACCGCCTAACCAATGGCGCAATAAGTCGGTACCCCAGTCAATCCAACCCCATTTGTAGTCAAACATTTTTTGCCATTGGGTTTGCATGCGGGTTTTCATCATATCCCACCACCACGGCTCTTTGCCATTGTAGTTGAAATCATGCTTGAGTTGACCGCCGCCGCCGGGGCCGAAGGGGTTGCGGTCAAAGTCCATACCACCGACACGATGGTTATCTATCGCACGGATTTGCGCGTCGCGCAAGGCTTCCATCGGGTTAGCTTTAGACATCGCATCTTTAGATTTTTGCGCCGCGGCTAAATGACCTTGCCCGAACGAAGAACGGCTCGGTTTGCCTGCCGCCGTTAAAGGCTGCAAGGAAACCGGTTTCGGGCCTTCGGTCGGGCCGCCTTTTACTTTATCTGCCGCTTTTTTCAAGCCGCCGCCCCACATATTTACGCCCAGTTTAGAACCACCCGGACGACGCAAACCGGCCGAACCTAACGAATTGATTTTGGTCGGCGTGCGTTTGAAGGCTTTGCGCGTAGTGGCAGCCGCACGTTTGCGGTATTCGTTCAAAATATTCGTTTCTTTGTCGCGCAATTTAGAGGCTTTTTTCTGCGCAGAGCTGTCCGCATAGCCGTCTCTCTTTTCCGAAGAATCATAAGAGGACGTGTAAACATCCGGCACTTGTTCTTCGGTAATGGCTTCGCTGTCTTCCCCCGCATAGGGTTTAACAAGCAATAATGCGGTATCGTTTCCCGGATACGGCGCCAATGCGGAATTACCCGAATCTACGAAAGAATAATATCCGTCGCGAGAATCGGGATCTTGCATTAAATCGCCCGTAATCGGCGAAATTTCATTATCATCTCCCACGGAACCGCTGTATTTATACAAGAACGGCAACAATAACAGCGCAATTACCGCGGCGATAAAGAAAGGGGCATCACGGCGCGTACGTTCATAAAGCGTTTGGCGCGGTTTGCCGTCTTTACCAATTTTGGCAAAGATACGATTAGCGAAAGATTTTGAGCCAGCAGGTTTGCTGTTTTTGATCTTATCGCTAAAGGTGAAACTATCTTTTTTCTTTCCCTCTGGCATAATAGCCTCCTATGAAATATCACTTTTTCAAAACGTCTTTCCCTTTCGGGAAAAGGAAGAAAAATACGTCTTCTTCCGTCTTAACTGCATAAAATAATTTAGATGTTGTTCGCAACTGGTTTCCCATTGCGTAACAACCCTACTCATCTACATCCTTACTATTATTATACAAATTTTTTTCATTTTTTCAAGGGGTATTTTTTTTACCCTTATTTAAGTTGATAAGCGTGTCAATAATATTATTTACATTTTGCGATGCCATATATCCCCCTTGCCCAACATTAACCCCGTTGCTATGATATTCGCCTGAAATATTATTGCCGCTGTCATCTGTTTTTACATCAAAACTATCCGTAAATTCTTGGGAATTAGTATCCGTATAACCGGTTACTACAAAACTTACATTTCTTTCAATAGGCTCTCCGGTGCAGGCATCATTTCCGCATTGTAAATCTTTTCCTTCGGTCCCGTCTCGGCGGGCGGCACATGTTTTAGCGTCATTCGCCGCCACTTGATTGCCTTCTGCATCCGTCGTTGTTTCTGCCATACATTTTTTATAAATATCTTCGCACGCCGCTACAAAGGCATTAAAAGAACTTTCATAACGCAATACCGGGCAATCGCCTTTCTTAAAAGCCACATTACAATCCGCTTGCAATTCGCTATAATAATTATTTATTGATTGACACTCCTTACTGATAGAAGATAAATGTACGTTCAAATTGTTAGACGAGCCCGATTTAAGCACATCTGCACAAGTACTCGGAAAACTTTTCGCTATTTGACCGATACTCTTTTTAATACTCTCATATGATTTTTTTTTAGGGCCCTGTGCCAAAAGTTTACTTTGGCATTTTTCATCTTTTGCCATACGATCCCGAATGCTTTGCGCGTCCTGATTTACATCATTGGGATCTATCCCCAACCCTATACCCAACAGGGAAGAATCAAATACCCGTCTGGGCATATCTTCGCCGTTAAAACCGGCCGCCGCCAACGTTTTTTTAAGCAAGCGGTTAGGCGTGCGGTAAGTGGCCTTTCCGGTAAGCCAAGCGTAGTTCAAATCGCGGTGGGGGCGGTCCTTACCGACATTTTTTATATCATCAAAATTAACCCCGTGGCCTTTTGTATCAAGTTCTTTGGGAAGTTGACCCAAATTAACATCCCTAAGCATAGCCTTATCCACCATATCGGTAAGCCACGTGGAAGAAGTGCTGCCAGCAATATGCGGATTTTTAATTTTAGTTAAAATTTTAGTGGAATTAAACCCGTCGCGGATATCCCGCGGGGTTACGCCCGCGTCTTGCCCGAAAAAGACTTCCGATTTGGTATCCGTATTAGATTCGGTTTTGACGACGGGAACATCTATATTTTTTACTTTTACGGCGTTATCTTCTTTTTCGTCACCGGCGATTTGTTTTACCGCCCCGCGTATAGCGTCCACCGGCTCGCCTTTGCGGCGTTGGTCTAAATTAAGTTTACGCATACTGATAAGCGAAGACGTTAAATTTTTTTTATTTTGTTCGCTCTCGTATGCGCTAAGGGCTAAACTGCGCTCGGCAGAAGCGCGTGCATTGGCTTCAATTTCGTCTGCACTGAGCGGGGCAGATTTATCCGCCTGTTGCGCTTGCAATTTTTGATGCCATTTAAGTAGCGCCTGCAGTAAAGACATTTCCCCCGCATCTTCTTTACTAAAGCCCATAGCTTGCACCAACGCTGAAAAAAGCGGGATTTTAGCGGCAGGTATTAGACCACCCACCCCGCCGATCAATAAAAACAAAATAATTACTGCCCATAAACGTTTATAACTCCATACACTTCTGGGACGCTCAAAACGAGAGGGCAACCCGTTAACGGGTTGCTCCTCGTTTGTTCCTTGTGTATAATTATAAACGTTTCTATCGCCCATAATCTATTTGTAATTTCTATTCATTTCGCTGGAAACTAAATTTTTGACGGCACCGAAAACTTGCCCCGGTAATTGAACAAATACTTTTTCCGCAAGCGGTTTGATCACTTTTGTCCATGCAAATTCGGGGAAAAAAGCCACAGCCGCCATAGCACCAATCGCCGCGCCGCCAAGGACTTCCTTCATAATGATTCCGAAATTATTCGGTGTAACTCCTTCCGGCGGATTAGCAAATTCTTTTAATATCGCTCCGGCCTGCTTGAAAATGGGAATCATTAACCCTACTACTCCACCCAGCAACAAGGCTGCGGCTCCCCAATATAGCAAGCCTCCCGGCCATGTATATTGCAAACCTTTCATCCAATTTAATAAAGCGGCGCCGCCAATAATCAAACCTAAAGCAATTAATATATTGGTGGTAAATGTTTTATTTAATTTCTCTATAGCCTTATCGCGCCGTTCAATCCAATCTGTTTTGGCGTCAATTTTATTTTTGTTTACATCCACTTTAGGCGCCTTAAAACCGCTTTTTGTGGAAGTGGAGAAATCAGATGAAGAAGCACTGCTCACACCGCCGAAAGTATCCCGCCCCAAACCGGAAGAACTGGTTTCCCCGGCTTGGAAAGCGCGCGCACCTTCGTTAGCGGAACGGGCGGAATTTTGCGCCGCCGCGACAGATTTTTGCCGAATATCATCTAAGTCCCCTTTACCGCGCCCGTTTTGTTGGGCACGGCCTGCCTGTAAATCGCGGGATGACGAAAAACCGGAATTTTTGGGGTTATGCGAACCGCCCATGGCGAGCATGGCGGAACCTTCCGGCATGGCACCGGACATTTGATAAGCACTTTCCCCTTTGCGGTTATTAACAGGCGAATTGCCTGACGGATTAGCCGGATTATACGAACTGGAAGACGCACTGCCAGACGCCCGCGCCATAGACGCACTGCCAAGTTGCCCCGCACCGGCGGAAGCACTACTTCCTTGCCCCGCGAAGCCGCTTTCGTTGCCGTCAGTACCCGCGCCGGCCCCGAATCTTGCTCCGCCGCGCGCGCCCGTACCGGACATATCGGGTGCGGTACTCGCAAAACGCACATTACTTTCCGCCCCCTTATCACTATCTTGCGATAAAGCGTCGGAAGCGTTAGAAAACTGCATGGCTTGACCGACACTACCGGCATCTAAATTTTCTATGCCGCTCACGCCGAAATCGCTATTTGCTCCCGAATTGCGCTCCATCGCTTCGCGTTCGCGCGCCGTAGCCACTTGACCGCGGGCGTCTTTGATATTGATGGAAGACAAGCCCCTTTCACTTTGGCGCAACCCCGAGTAAGGGGAAGATGCCGACATGGAACTTAAATCCCGTATGGCCCGTTCTTGGCGCACTTGTTCATCAGCCGCACCGGAAAGCGTATAAAAGGCAACTGCACCTACGCCGACGGTAGTCAGCAAAAACTTTGCCGACTGCGTCAGCCCCGCCTTATCCTTTAATAATTTTTTCCAATTCATACATATCTCCTGTTAAAACGTAGTGGATAACAAAATTCCTTTCCCTTACGGCAAATTAGCCGGTGGAGGTAAAGGCGTGTTAATAGCCGGAGCAGCCGTTGGTAACGGCCCAGTAGGCGTTGTGGCCGCTTTCGGCCAAACCCCCGTTTTAAGGAACGACATAACCTTGGAATAAAACTTGAAGAACGCCGAACTATATATCCACGATAAGGCGACCCCTGCGCCTAAGAGCGCACCTACGATATAGCCCGCAATCGCCCATCCGCCGGCATAATCTACATTTTCGTTATTAGCCCACGTGGTTTGGAATTCAATACCTTTCCATATCACTAAACCAATGGTTACGGCTGCAAGCAATGCCACAATTGCTGCCGCAATAGTTCCCCATACCGGAATATTTTTTAATATCGGGATAGCAACCATGGCCACTAAACAGGTGGCTACCATTGTCCAAAAGAATATTTTCAAGTTTGAAACATCTTTTTCATACAAATCTTTTTGGTCCGTAATTTCATCGGCAATATCTTTAACTTTGCCTTTCAGTTGATCTTTATTGATGCCGGAATACGGGTCGCTAAATGTGCCGGAACTTACCCCCGAGCCGGTGGTCGGCACAGAGCCGGAATCTACCTTTAACCCGCCGGACAATTGTTGCCCCGCTAAAAATACACGGGCCGGTTCGTTGGCGGAACGGAATTTATTATTGGCAATATCGGCAGATTGTTTACGCATCAGTTCCAATTCTTCCCCGCCTTTTCCGGCATAACGGCCTTTGCCGGCAACGCCGTCTCTATCGCGGCCGAAATTGCTGAATTTGCCGTTTAAGGCTAAAGCGGGGTCATCTTCACCCGTCGTTAAATCTACATTACCGGCCGAAATATTCGGCCCGCCCTGCGGCGCATTTTTACCGCTGTCTTGCACTGCAAATTCGTTATTTACGCCGTTGCCGCTCGCGTGTCCGCCGGTGGCGGCCCCTTGGCCCCAATTATGCGATACGCTGGCCAATGTCCGGTCCACAGACGCCATAGCCGCGCCGGCTAAAGCGGCCCCTTCGCCCGCTTTCTCTTGCGACGCGCCTTTGCCTTGGGCTGCTTGACCGGCCGCACCCGACATAGCCGCTTGCATACCCGAAATTTGATTTTTCATCATATCTTGGATACCGGCCATGGGGTTAGCACCATCTACCTGAAACGGAAGTTCCGCCCCTTTATCGCTCCCCATACCTAAATTACTGGTAGCACCGAATTCGTACCCTACGCCCCCATTTGCCCCGCCAGACACATTAGGCGTATTCATATCTTCCATACCGCTATAATAAGCATTAGATTCGCTAAGTTCGCGGTTGCGTCTTTCACGGGCTTCTTGGCGTTGGGTTAACTCTATCGCGCGCGACGGAGCCGCCTTAAAGGAAGATTGCAACTCCCCATTGGCGCCGTAACTCCCGCCGTTGGCCCCCGCCACATAGACTACTTCCTCATTATACGAAGCAGGCGGAACGAAAGAATTATTATCTTCCGCCGGAGAACTTAAGTAGTTATACGCACCGAAACCGGCCACAGCAACCACTGCGCCGGCACCGGCCATTTGCATAACCGAAACAGGTATTTTACCTGCTGTATTCTTAAACCATTGTATGATATTCATAAAACGCTCCTATTCAAAAATTTGTTAACACCCAATTACGAACAATACGAGTTTCCATATGCATCTACTTTCCAACCTGAAGAACATTTTTGCCCGTTATTGCCCCGCCCGTTATTGTTATTGTTGTTTCTGCCGGTATAATCTATATAACCGCTATTATAATCCGTTTGATACTTACTCCTAGCAGCCTGTCCTATCGTATCTAAACCACTAGAACAAGTAAAACAGGCTTTTTCCATATACTCTTTAACTTCCTTTCTAGACATAGCCCCTAAATTAAATGTTTGCTCTTTCTTTTCTCCTATGGTTACGGTGTTATTTTGATTTTCTACCGCAGAAGTTTGTGTTGTTTTTCCTGTTGTTCTATCTGCGACAACTATTGCTTCCGTCCCTGCATAACTTAACGTATTGGCTAAATTATCGGGGTTATTATTCATCATTGTTTTTACACTATCAGGAGCATTTGACCATAATGTTTCCGCTGCTTTTGCCGCGGGATCCGGCTCTCCGTTTTTTCCATAGTAATCAACAAGACTTTGATATTGTCCATAACTATCTTTCAAAAAATCTGCGGTTTGATTTGTTGCTTTATTTTTGGCATACGCAGATGCAATTCCGCCTTTTAACGAGTTCCACCCCATATTCATCAAGTCACCCGCCGCATTAGCGATTGAGTTAATCATCGCATCCCCTACGGCAGATAATAATTTGTCAAAAAATCCTTTTTCTTTTTCTTTATCTTTTTCTTTTTGCTTATCATCCGCTTTTTTGGCTTCGCTGGCTACTTTATCTTTTAAGTTGCTCAAATCGGGGTTGGAGCCGATCGGCGCGTTGGTATCTAAAGCGAGCCCGTTTGTTTTGCTTAAATCAACGCCATTACCCGCAAACGCTTCACTGCCTAAAATATCGCCCCCTTGTAAAGCGCGTTTAGCGTTGGCTAATTTCCCGTCGCGCAGACCTGCCGCCGCCCGCGAACCTTTCGCAAATTGCGAAAGGGCACGGCGCGCATCCTGATTCTTAAATTCTATAGGTTTTTCTTCCCCTTTCTTTTCGGTCTTATACGGGGAATAATCTCCGCGCGGCGCACCGAAAGAGCCACTCATCCCACTGCCGCCCGAACGGCCCATGCTGGCCCCGCCCAAACGCCCGACTTCCGTTCTCCCGCGGCCGCCGCGGCCACCATGTCCGCCGCTATAGCCACCGCCGGAACGCCCGCCGGAGGAATAACCTGCGGAACTGCCTTCGCTTTCTTCATCACCACCTTCGTCAAATTCTTCTTCATCTTCGCCGTCTTCCCCCTCGGCGTCCGCTTCTTGGCGTTCTTCTTTTTCTTCTTGAGAAAATAATAAAGAGGACCTGTCTCCCTGCATATCGGGATATTTGGAAGATAATAATAATTGTTCCGCCTCGTCATTGATAAACGGCATAGCCGCTAAATCGTAACCACGCGCTTGGAAATTATCCAGTGACGAATCGTCCGACGTATCCCCCATCAGCGACCCTAACATTAACAACGCCACGATTACCACCGCCACAATGGCCCCGATAGTATAGGCTTGTTTGCGGTCCATATTATTTATTTTTTCAAATACATTACCCTTTTTTAACTTAAACATAAGTAGTCCCTGTATACATAAAAATAAATTGTACCCTTGTTGACCTATGCCTTACGCACACTCAAACACAGAGTTCCCTTATACCTTTAGTATAACCGCTAAAAACCGCTTTGTCAAGGGTAAAAATCAATGCTCCGGACGCATATACGGGGACGGACGTTCGTTCTTCCCGGCATACTTAATCACTTTTACCGAAGCCCCGTTTTCACACAAAAAACTATATCCTTTCAAACAATAGTTGTCGTGTTGGCAAACTTGGTCTTTATTATAGTTACACAAAAAACGGATGCGCGGAGCGCGCGTGGTGGCTTCCATGGTAATTTTGGTCCATGTGCCGGAAGTTTCTATATCTAACTTCAACGTATTCAAACTTAAAAAACGTACCGTGCCCGGATTATTAAAACCGACATACTCTTCCACTTTCTTCTTAATATCTTTTTTGAGATAGCGCTTATCCCATGTCTGTTCAAAATAGGTGTTTACGTGCGACTGCATTTGATAGCGCCGCGCCGCATACGTGCCCGCAATCTGCATTTTTTGGCTAAGCACCAGTAACCCGAATATTTTAATGATAAATACAATAAATATCACAAACACGGGAAACAAGAGCACCATTTCCGTAGTGGCCTGACCGCGTCGCAAACGTAAAAAATCAAAATATCTCATATTAAGGCCTCAAATATACATTATATTTCGGTAACGGGTTAGGCCACACGCAGTTATTATTCGCGCGCCCGCAAGACATAACCACCGTACTACGCACATAGGGTTTGTATTTTTGTTCCAATTTAACATTAAAATAATTAGAAGGTAAATGATAATTCTGCTTAAGTTTTACCCCTTTAGATAAGGTGCGCAAATGCCCCATGGCAGATCCGTCCAAATACGCAAAAAGGAAAAGATTATCGTTAATTAAATCTTTCATAACCAACGGGAAAGCCGTTGCCGACGTCCCGGTTGAATAACTCGCAAAAAAAGTGGCCTTCTCTATTTCAAAACGTTTAGTAGGTATATGTAAGAAAGGAGCTAATTGTTTGGAACTTTGGCGCGCACACTCCGAACGTTTACAATCATCCACGTTCAAATAGTATCCCTCGCGGAAAGCTTGCGCCCCGCGTGTAGTTTCGTTATAAGCATAGCGTTGGCTTTCGTAAATAGAACCTACTTGCGCATAAGTGGATAAATAATTATAAATAGCATTGACCGCTATTTCATTGGGCACATTGTAATAACGAATCAATTCCTTGTGCATAAGGGCGATTTCATCTTTATCGGACGGGGCCTTAGGTTGCGGTTGTTCCCAACCCATGGCGCGCCTATCATATTTATAACCTTTTTCTTGCCCTTCTTGCGCATTATCGTTTGCATCATCATCAATGCCCGGATAATAAGCAAAATGCACCCCCCAATCGGTAGATTCGGGAGCAGGCGGTTTATTGATACCCCACTCGTAATCGTCCGCAATAGTCGGAACCGCACCGGCACGGAAAAACAAGTCAAACATGGTTATCTTTTCTTTCCCGTCGGCCTTTGCTTTAACTTCCTCTTTTGCTTTATCACTTAAATTTTCTTTTATCTTAATTTCTTCATCATACGTGCGCATTACACGATATGGGAGCGGCCCGTTTACCATGGCCACCGCGTTTAAGAAAGCACTAACCGCCGTTACCTGTGTATAGGCGGCGTTATCAAGTGCGTATTGGTTGCGGACTTTAGCGATAGATACTTTGGTTAACTCAAAAAGTAAATACATAATTAAAATAAAAATAGGGGCAAGCATTACCGAAGGCAACAAAATTTGTGCCTTGCGGTTTTTAAGTATGCGCCTTATTTTATAAAAAATAGTCATATTTACTTTCCCATTACAATACGGCCGATAAAAGCAAAAATCCACCGCACGATACGTGTATTAAAAGCAGTAAAAAAAGCCGAAACAAGCACCGCAATCGTCGCCAACATAAGCACATATTCAATAGTAGCCTGTCCGCGGCGAAAACCGGCTGTGAAAAACTTTTTGAACTGCTTAAAACGCATTATTCATCCTCGTCGTCAAATACAACATTTCCTTCCGAAGAAATAAGGCCCTTTTCTATAGCCTTTACTACCGCTTCGGTACGGCTGCTGACACCCAATTTGTGGAAAGCATTATTTAAGTGGTTTTTAACCGTTTTAACGCTACAATTCAAACTTTTTGCAAGTTCCTTGTTGCTCATGCCTTTCCCAAGCAAATCCATAATTCTGATTTCCGTTTTGGTAAGCGACGCCTGTGCGGGAGCGGAAACATCCCCCATTTTGCGCAAGCCATGTAACAGTTTGCCCATGAGTTGTTGGGGAATCATTAACCCTTCATCGGTAAAGCGTTTAATAGAATTAACGAGTTCCGTCGTAGGCAACATTTTGGACAAATACCCGTTTGCCCCTGCTTGTATGGCGTCAAGCACATGGGCCTCGTCTTCAAAACTGGAAAGTACGAGCACATTTACTTGCGGACAAGTCTTGCGGATTTGACGCGTAGCACTAATGCCGTCAATTTTGGGCAGTTTAATATCCATAAGCACTACATCGGGTTTTAATTGTTTGGCTTTGGCTACTGCCTCTACGCCGTCGGCGGCTTCGCCGACTACTTCCATCCATTTTTCCCCCATCAGTACATTTTTAATACCTTCGCGGAATAATGTTTGGTCATCTGCAATAAGAACGGTTATTTTTTTCTTTTTAGTCATACCCTTTAACTCCTAAACTACCCGTTTACTATCGGTAACGTAAAATTAAACGTCGCGCCTTGCCCGACACCGGCGCTTTGTGCCCAAATGCGTCCGCCATGGTTAATCACAATATCCTTTGCAATAGATAACCCGAGCCCCAAACGGCCGACGCGGTTCTTTTCGCCGAATTGCGCGAAACTCGTAAATAACTGCGGAACTAACTCCGGCTCTATTCCGTCACCGGAGTCCCTTACCGAAACTTTAGCATTTTTTTCATCAATTTTGCTAACAATTACGTTAATTACCCCGTTATCCGGCGTGTGGCGGATGGCATTTTCCAACATATTTGAAATCACTTGACGGATACGTTTTTCGTCGGCAAAAACCTGCACTGCCCCGCAGCTCTCAAACGTTACGTTAATATTGCGCTTGGCCGCTTTTTCGCGGAAAATTTCCGTGGTCTTTTTAAGATTTTCGGTGAGTTCAAAATTGGCTTTTTCAATACGCAGTTTGCCTTTTTCAATAGCCGCCCAATCCACTAAATCTTTTATTAAATGCTCAATTTGGCTCATAGATTCTTCCATAAACATCATTTTCTTTTGTTGATCTTCATCGGGAGCAATCTTTTTTTTGAGCATATCAAAACTCATTTTAAGTGTCATCAGCGAATTGGATAAATCGTGCGACACAATAGAGAAAAATTTAGACTTCATATTATTGAGCCGGTCTAAATCCGCATTACGTGTGCGCAGTTGGGTGACTAATTCCTTGTTTTGTTGTTCCAATATATATTTATCCAAGGCTTTATTGATTGTACGTTTAAGATAATCAAAATCTACCGGTTTCATCAAAAAATCATAAACGGACTCTTTCATAGCTTCCATAATGGCATTGAGCGAAGCATACGCCGTAATCATAATGATTTGTGTATCTTGGTTGAACGCACGGATTTTGCGGATTAAATCCATACCCGTTTCATCAGGCAAGTTATAATCCATCAAAATAATATTAAAAAATTCGTTCGCACAAATATCCAAACACTCGGCCGACGTGCCCGCCTGATACACTTTATAGCCTTCCATCTCCAGCAAATCTACAAGGGTTTCGCGCAAATTATTATCGTCATCCACCACTAAAATTTTAACTTGTTGCTCCATAATTAGTATCTCCTGCTTTCTTATAAATTTTCAGATAAATTTGGAAGGTCGTTCCTTTCCCTTCTTCACTGCGAATAAATAATTTGCCTTTGTGGCGGGCAATTGCTTTGCTCACTACCGCTAACCCTAAACCGGTGCCGCGCGCTTTAGTTGTAAAAAACGGCGCAAACATTTTATGACGCACTTCTTCGGAAATCCCCGGCCCCGTATCGCTTACAAACACACACACTATTTTTCTTCCCACGCGCGTACCCACCGTTAACGTTCCTCCGTTGGGCATTACTTCTATGGCGTTGGAAATAATATTGCGGATGGCCTGTTTCATTTCTTCGGCATCTATTTTTACGCGGACACTTTCTTCATCAAAATCTTCCACTACAGCCAACCCGTCTTCCGGTTGATAACCCGCTAAAATATCCTGTAAATAACTCCTTAATTCTATTGTACTAAACATCATATCACGCGTGCGCGCGTAACTGAGCACTTCGTTAATAATACTGTTGGCTTGTTTGATTTCCTGCTCAATAATATGGATTTGCTTGGCCACTTTGGCTTCGGGTGTTTTTAAGAGCATCTTTATCAGACGCGTAGCATTACTGATAACTGCAAGCGGATTGCGGATTTCGTGGCTGATAATAGAAGCCATTTGCCCGATAGCCGCCAAGCGCTCCGCCTTAACTAATTCGTGGTTAGCCGCTTTTAGTTCGCGCGTTCGTTCTTCCACCCGTTCTTCCAATGCATGATTCATAAGTTCCAATTCGCGGTGCGTACGCATAATTTCTTCACGACGAGATTTCAGCCTACCCGCCATATCTACAAATACTTCTGCCAAATCCCCGATTTCGTTATGCGGAATTTCCAAATCTTTTTTTTGTACGATAAAATCATCCGATTCCCGCATTTTTACAGCCGCCGCACGTAAACGCTCCAACGGGCGTGTAATAGGAATAATAACCACATAACTCACCAATACCACAAAAATTAACACAATCCCCACAACCAACAAGATCCCAAGCCAAGAACGCAAAGAATTTTCCATCACCCGCCGCATAGCAATATCGGCAGGCTGATCCAAGAAAATAGTCCAATTCAATACAGAAACGTTTTCTATCGTCACCAATAAACGTACCTTATCGGCAAGCATAAGCGACGTACTGTCTTTATCGGTTAAATTTTTCTTTATTTGTAACACCTTATCTAGGATTACTTTATCCGGTTTAAGAGCCAATCCCCCTACGGCTCCGTTATAAGAAATCAATTTTCCCAACGCGGAAGTTATCTCCACATTGATATCTAACGGATAAGCCTGTTGTAAAATGCGGCCCAATTCCCGCAGGCTGACCGCCGTTATCATCCCGCCTACTATTTGCGAAGTATCCGTATCGCTGTGAATAGGCACAGACATCCACACAAACATTTCATGGCGTTCTTCCATCACTTCGCTGACTACATTATCACCTTTTAAGGTGCGCGCAAGCAGTACCGGCCGTATAACATCTTCCCCCGCTTGCGGTGCATTACCGGCTTCAAATAACATTTTTTCATCAACCGAGAATACCGATATATACATCAATGCGGGACTTCGTTTACGTAAATAACTCAAATCGGAAGCAGTAATTAAAGAAGGACGCTCAAAATGGGTGTGTAAATCCCCGAATTCGGCTAAAATTTGTTGCTGAGAAAGAAAATAAGAAGAGATAAGACCGGATAAACGATTAGCAACTAATTGTTGTTTTTGTAAAACTTCATTTTGCAAAACACTGCTATTGACGCGCACCAAGTAGAACCCGATAATCAGCACCGGAACAATAGAAATAAGCACCAGTGTAATTAACGCATTAAAAAATAAACCATGGAAACGCCGTGAGAAAATCATATTCAAAAAAATTATTTGCCATACATCCTATACTTGGAAAAACGGGGGCGTAGGAAAAATCCTTCCGCCCCCGCATTTTACTTCTATAAATAATTAGCAACTACCGGCTGGTGCTTGTGCACCACCATTCTGGTTAGAACCAAAGAATTCAAAACCCGGAATATTGCCTAAATTACCCATATCGGTTTTTACTCTGCCTGCCCAAATGAAAGTCGGCGAAGCACTCACGCCTTCAGAAGCTTTCGCTTCTGCTTTAAGCAATTCTTTACCTTCGGCTTCTCTTAATTTTTCAACTTTTTTGTAGTTAAGGCCGGCTTCCTGCATGATAAATTTCAAGCACGTTTCTTTGGAGCATTGATACATATCATTGCGGATTTCCAAATATTTCCAGAATTTTTCCGGAAAGTATTTGGCGATAACTAATTGGCGGGCATCTTCTTCCCATTCGGCTTGACCGTGCAAGCTGTTAAACAAGCCCGTATTGGCATCATAATTCACAATATAGCGGATCTTAATTTCTTTATCTTTGGGCAATTTACCCGCTTTTTGCGCTTCAATGATTTTATTTTCTGCCATTACACCGTAAGGGCATTGGGACATGACATATAATTCCAATACATTCGGTTGTGCAGCCCGGTTGGTAATTACGTATTCCGGCGTTTGGCGCGGAAGAACGATATATTCGTCCGTTGCTTGTAAGAAACCTTGTTTAATCGGATCTTCAAATTTTTCACGCGCTTTAGGGGTGTTTTTTACCAAATAAAGCGGTAAAGCGCTTAAATCAAACTGACTGATTTTGGCATCTGCACGGGCTTCAGCTTCCGTCATTTTAGTAACCACCGGAGTTAATTCCGTAAATTGGCCTAAAAATTGGGTAAACCCAACAGACTCTTTACCTTGCGGATAAGTGGCATCTTCCACAACGATAATGTCTATATTTTTAACTTCCTCTACTTTTTTCTGCGCGGCTTTCTTAGCAGGAGCGGCAAAAGCGGCTACGGCTAATACACAGGCGCAAAACATAGCAGTAATTTTCTTCATGTAACTTCCTCCTTATTTTTCTTCAAAATCTACACGAACGCCACGGATGCCGATCGCGCAGAGCAAATTATATACCCACAGGAATAACACCGTAGCCACCAAGAATAAAATGGTTTCTTGAATAGCACGGATGATTAACTGCATAATATAGGTTAAGTTAACGGACGCTTCCGGACTAAACATTTCCACGCAAGCCCCTAATAACATAACTATAAATACAGCAACCGGAAATACCGAAAATAACAATGAAGTAATTCCTATTTTTTTAATTTCCACTTTCATATATTCTCCTAAAATTATTTCTCCGGCTCTATTACCAGTACAATGCGGTTCTTTCCCGCGTCATCAGGCAATTGTACCGCTTTTACCTTACATTGTACATTTTTAGTAAGCACATTTCCACGCGATACCCGCGTAGGATTTTCTAAAGCCGCACCAATCGTTTGAATAATTTCTTGTTGACGTCCGTCAAAAATATCCAAAATATGCACTTTCCGTCCATCTTGCGGCAACGGCATAGCAAAGTTAGTATACAAAACATTGTTGTTTTCATCAATTACAAACGCACGTGAGCCTTTCGGAACGGTAACCGCCAAAATGGCTTCCCACCAGCGCTGTTCCTTTTCCAAGGACATAATTTCTACATTTTCCAACCCCTTTACATCTCCGCGGATTTTATCTAAAAGCGCATTGATAGAAGAAGCCACATCACCGATTTCATCATTACGTTGCGGCAACTTAAACGTGAGATTATTAAGCGATACGGAATCTACCCCGTCTTTTAACATATTAAGCGGCCGGATAATTTTGAGTAACAAGAACAAGTAAAGCACCCCGCCGATTAAGAGCATCATAATAATGGCTCCCAACGCATACCTTACCATAGAACTGCGGATGAGTTCCCGCGCACTATCACGCGATACGGACAAATTAACAATCCCCACGACTTCCCCGTTTTTATCCGATATAGGGATAGCCATATCATAAGTGGATCCGTTACCCGTCAGGAAAGAACGCGGTTCGCGCGTATTAAAGGCAAGAAATACCGCATTACTATCCAACCCGACCGATTGGTTATAGTCTTGCGGCGACATTCCTAAAAACTTGGTATTTTCATGCCAGCGGATAAATACATAGTTTTTTGCACTACCGAAATACACCAAACTGACAATGCGTTTATCGCTGTTAAGTAAGTCTTTCAGAGCGGCAGCCTCGCGGAAAGTGGCTTCCCCGCGCGGGCGCGAACTAATCCCTTCAAATAAAACGGCAGAATCTTTGCGGACTTTTTCCACCATTTCATTTTGCAGTTGTTTATCAAATACAAACTTGAATAAATTATAATAAAACAAACCGCCGATTACAGAGGCATATACCGCAACTAATATAAACCACAAAAGCCATTTTGATGTTAATTTCATAACTATCCCTTATTTTAACATTTCTTCAACTTTGCGTAAACCTAAGTCGGCATCGGTATTGCCCGGATCTAACTGTTTAGCCACAATCCACGCTTGGCGTGCACGTTCATAATCATCTTGGTTAAAGGCGTCCAACCCTTCAATATACTTTGCACGTGACGCAGCGGACGCTTCTTGCGATACTTGCGAAATACCTACCCCCATGTTGGGCAGTGTTTCATTAGAAGTTGTCGTACTGCTTGTGGTAGTAGTCGTACTCGTAACCTTTGTAGTGGTAGAAGTTGAAGTATGTTCGGCCCCCGGTATCATGGTAGGCTCTAACCCCATACCGGGTAACGTTGTATCAATATCGGGAATGGTGTCCAATTCTTCCGCTTCTTGTTTCTTTTGTGCGGCTTCTTTGGCTTCTTTTTCTTGTTTTGCTTTCATTTCCGCGGCAAGTCTGGCCGCTTCTTCGGCTTCCTCGGCCTCTCTGCGGGCTTCTTCGGTGGCTTCCCGTTTCCAAGTGTAGTATTTCTCTTTAGAGGTACGCGCTTGGCGGATTAAACCATCAAGGGTATTCGCATCTCCGCCCCATTTTTTGGCATTGTTCCAATAGGAAATGGCTTGGTCAAAACGATAATTATTGTATGATTTCTCACCCGCGGTATAATATCCGGCCGCAATTTCGTTCTTTAACTGCGACATATATTTTTGTACACGCGGATCGCCGGGTTGAATTTTAACAATACGCTCAAATACCGCATAAGATTCCACATATTTCCCTTGATTGTAGAATTCCATAGCCTGCTGCATATATTCATGAACCTGTTGTTGGCGCAATTTATTTTCGGCATCATTGATTTTGGCTACTAAAGCAGGGTCATCTTTACGCATCAAAAGCGAGTTATACCATGCATCAATGGCTTTTTGATATTCCCCGTTCTTTTCGGCTTCATCCCCGCGGCGGGCATATTCTTTGGCTATTTCGCCGTCAATTTTATTCTTCCATGAAAGCGCACGCGCATTACCGGGCTGAATAGTTAAAATTTCATTTAAGCGGTCATTGGCTTCCACCAAACGCCCGCTCTCATAAAGGTAACCCGCTTCTTGGAATTTAGATTCCACCACTTGCGCTTCCGAAGTGGTGCCGTACGTTCCCATATAGCCCGCTTGGCGCGATAAAATCTGCGCTTGTTTGAAGTTCGGGTCAATACTCAAAATGGTTTGCGCCATTTCTTGGGCACGTTGATAATCCCCTTGTTTGTAGAATTGATAAGCGTTTTCATACACCATACGCAACATATAATTTTGGATACGCTGTTTTTCCAATTGAACGGTGGATAAATATTGCTTTTTTTCTTCCACATCATTAAGGGTTCCCAGAGAGATTTTACCCAAATCTAAGAGCATACCGGCCTCTTTACCGTGTTGGCGAACGCCTGTTTCTTTTTGGTAAACAGCCGCCGAAGCACACACGGAGAGAAAGAAAACACCTAAAAATAATAATTGTTTTTTCATAGACAATCCTCTAAAATCCCAACCCGCCGGACATAAGTCCGCCGAGCATCGGGGATAAAATTAAAATGAAAATCGTTGGAAAAATAAACATAAACATCGGGAATAACATTTTAGTAGAAGCCTGCGCAGCCAATTTCTCTGCGCGGCTCAAACGGCGCGAGCGTAAGTCCGTAGAGAAGTTACGCAATAAATCTACTAAACTTGTACCGAGTTCGTCCGACTGAATAATTAACCCCACCAGCGAACGCACTTCCTGTACGCCCGTGCGTGCCGCAAAACGTTCTAACGCTTCACGACGGGAATAACCTAATTTTATTTCACCGATAGTTTTATCCAGTTCTTCTTCCAAAATCGTTTTTTCTTTAGATACTTTAATAATTCTTTCAAAAGCCGTCAAGTAGTCCAAGCCGGATTCAATAATCAACGCCGCCAAATCAACCGTAGTGGAAAAGTTCCCTAAAATTTCCGCTTGTCTTTGTTGAATTTTTGTCTTTATAAATACGTCCGGCAACATAAAACAAAGCGGGACCAGCACGATCGGCCAAAAGGCTTGAAATAATAACATCACGGCCGGCGGTATGGCTAGCGCACAAATAACTTTAGTCTGTAAAATATCTACCGGTTGCGGATTATCCGGACTTCCCAACTGCATATGCAACATTTCCAAACGTTTCTCTAAATGAAAGGTTTGCAAACAATACAAAGATATACGATCTAAAATCTTATCTTCCGGATTCAAGCGCGAAAAACTGGAAGAAGACTTAAAGCGACGCACCGCAATATCCACAAATTCTTCCCGTTCTTCCTTGGGGGCGAACATACGGAATATCGCGATAAAAACCGAGAAAGAACCGATAACTAAAAGAATATGAAGAAATACACTTTGTACCATAATTACACCTGCACTTCACCCAATTTTTTAAGCACTTTCATACCGATTGCAATCCAGAATACGCAGAATAAGAAAATAATTATTCCTATAGGACTTGTATAAAACGAAATCATCTGCGCCGGATTAAAAATAAACATAACCAACATCATTACAAACGGCATAATACTTACCACAATAGATTGGATTCTTTGTTGTGCCGTCATAGCCTGCAATTTTTCTTCTAACTTACTTTCTTCACGGATGTTTTCTACCAAACGCGAGAAAATGACGGTTAAGTTACCGCCGACTTGCCGCTGAATAATAATCGCTTTAATAATATAAGAAAGCATACGGCTGTCAATGCGGTCATTAAGGCCGTCTAAGGCTTGCTCAAAAGGGGTTCCCAACTGATAATTTTTAACCACTAACCCGAATTCATCCGAAATCGGGGGCAGTAAATCACGCGATACCATCTCAAAGCCCTGCACAATATCCATACCGGAACGCAAAGAGTTAGAGAGCAAAATTAACGCATCTTGCAACTGCTTGTTTACTTTTACACCGCGCGCTCTTTTAATCGTTTCCAATAAGGACTCCGGCACGCGAACACTAACAACCGCCCCAAAAACCAATACGATTAAGAAAACAAATACGCCGCCGAATCCGCCTACCGTTATCCCGCAGAAAAGGCCGAAAAGCATAAATAATCCGATAATGCCGAAAACAATATACTTTACATCAAACGTAACGAATTGGCGGTTAAAATCTTCTGCCCATATTAAACTTTTAGCGCGGAAATTAGAGGCCATGGAATCAATAGCTTGCTGTTTTTCCATAAACAGCGTAAATACGAAACCACCCGCGAAAACGGACCCCATCAATAACAACACCAAAATCATCAAACGATTTACTTTATTGACTTTTCCCAAACTCTTGGGGGCCGAACCGAATACAGGAACCGGATAAGACTCAAATTCAAAAAATAATTGATTGGCCAGTGTCGTAACCGCTAACACCGCTTGGCGGTATTTTTCATCACGTTGCACTACCGGGCTGGAAAAGGCTTCTATTGTGCTGAAAAATTCGCTATTGATAACTTCCAACGTTCCTAACATAGAACGGGCGCGCCCGTTCATGCTGTCTTTCAACACCACAATCGTTTTTCCGCGCACCAAATCTTTATTTAAGCGGTCAAGCGTGGCCATCAAGTTTAAGCGATTTCCTACAAAATCACGCGCTAATTGATCTATTTGAACGGGTTTATTGCTTTCCATAGCATCTATTACCCTGTTCAAATACAAAAATACGTTAGAAAATGCCGCACGCCAAATATCCGCTTCGCTTAAGGTTTCGCTTTTATCTTCTTCCTTAACGTAAATGATTTTATTGCGGTCCATGCGGGCAAGTTCTTCCGCAAACCATTCCGGCGCCTTTATTGTGCGTGATTTTTCCGTTCCGCCGCACGATTCCGGCAACGTATATGTTTTATCGGCAGAAAACGATTCTACATCAAACATCATGGCTAAAATACGCATTTTTTCACGCGCACATTCAACCTTTCGTAAATCTTTGAAATCAAGCGAGCGCGCATCCGCTCTTACGGGATAAACCAATCCCGCGAAAAGCGTTGCTACCAAACCTAATCCAAAAATTTTAATCGTTTTGATCATATAAATTTTTATGCCATAGTAGGGGGCGGGGGAGGTACAGATCCTTTAGGACCTTGCGCCGGTTTCTCTTTCTTTGCACTTGCCGCCTTTATCGTTTGCTCTTTTACATCAACTTTCTGTTTAGGTTGTACCGGCTTTTCGGACGTTTGATCAACTTCATCCTGTTTAGCGGCAACCCCTTGAGCCGTTTTTGCTTGTTTTTCCGTTACAACTTCGTCTTTTTTATCCGTTTTTGTTTTAACGGGTTCGGACACCTTATCCCCTACAATTTTTTTATCCGCCTTATCATCAACTTCGGTATTTATTACGATGGCAGCCTTAACCGGCGAAAACTCTTGATTTTGTAACGCTTTCAAATCCGGTTCGCCGTTCTCGTCAAGAGGTACCGCTCCCTTGGTAAATACTTCGCTGTTTACAGGATGACCTTTCGCTTCAAATTCATCAAAGAAAGTCGGTAAATTACCCGTAGGGGCAAAAATCCCCTGAACTTTCCCTTTTTCATCCACTCCGGTCTGGACATAGCGGAATAAATCGGTAGATTGGATTTCCCCGTCTTTTTGGCCGTGCATTTCGGTAATATAAGTTACTTTACGGGAACCATCCGAAAAACGCGACAACTGCACAATCATATTGACCGCCGAAGCAATCATCTCGCGGATAACGTGCACCGGCAAGTCCACCCCGGTCTGCAAGCACATGGCTTCCAAACGGGATAATCCGTCACGCGGGGTATTGGCGTGAATCGTAGTCAAAGACCCTTCGTGACCGGTGTTCATAGCCTGTAACATATCCAATGCTTCGCCGCCACGACACTCCCCGACCACAATGCGGTCAGGACGCATACGCAAGCAGTTTTTAACTAAATCTTGAATGGTAATCGCCCCTTTGCCTTCTACGTTCGGCGGACGGCTTTCCAACGACACCCAGTGCGGTTGCTGTAAACGCAATTCCGCCGTATCTTCAACAGTAATAATACGTTCATCATCGGCAATATAGCCGGAAATCGCGTTTAAGAAAGTAGTTTTACCGGTACCGGTACCACCGCATACAATAATATTTTTGCGGATTTTTACGCACCGTTTAATAAATTCCATACATTCGGGGCTAATCGTACCGAAACGGTAGTAATCTTCCGGTCCGAAAGGCTTTTGCGAGAAACGACGGATAGTAAGCGTCGGGCCCGATACGGCAAGCGGCGCAATAATGGCGTTCACACGGGAACCGTCTTTCAAACGCGCGTCCACTAAAGGCACCGATTCGTCAATACGGCGGCCCAAGGGGGCGACAATACGCTTGATTACTTGTACCACTTGATCGTTATTGCGGAATTTATATTTAGTAAGCGTCAATTTACCCTTTTGTTCGATAAAAATTTTATCAAAGGCATTGACCATAATTTCGGTTACGGCCGGATCGCGCATAAGCACTTCAAGCGGCCCTAAACCTAAAATTTCATCTAATAATTCCGAAGAAAAACGTTGGCGTTGGTCACGCGAGAACTGCAAATTCGGCTGTTTTTGCAAAATATCATCTACAATAGCAGCCACCCGTTTGCGCGTTTGTTCGCTTGCGGTACTTTCGTCGCTGATTACGATACGTTCAATTTCCAACACGTGGACCACTTCTTTATGAATACGTTGTTTCAAATCGTCCCAAAAAGACAATTTGGAATTCTGTTCTTCATCATCCACTGCCGCATGCGATTCACTCGCCCCTTTTCCGTCATCAAACAGAATCGGGCTCCAAATTTCTTGTGCCGCTTGCGTAAATTCTTCGTCACTTACCGAAGACGTCCAATCTTTCGGGGCCGGTTTCAAATCGCGTATTTTGGCCAACACTAAACGTAACCCTTTCACCCACTGCGTTTGCGGATTAACTACGATTTCCACTTCGCGGCGGTTAGAAGTAGCCATAACGTCTTCATCCCACGGCAAAAATACATCAATTTCTTTTTCTAAAGAAGTATAGAAATGTTCAATTTCTTCGTATGGGATAGACCCCGGCATATCGTATCCGTTACAAATAACACTGATGCGATCCATCGGGTAGTGTTGTGCTTTATAATCATTAAAAAGTTGCACCGTGGAATTTAAGTGCGTGCGCGTAGCGTTGGATACCCAAAATATTTTATCGGCGATATCAAACGCAAACGCCTGCATAGGAAAACTGGAATCTATATCTAAAAAGATATCAAAAGTCTGCGCCAAACGTGAAAGAATAGGAATTAAAATCTTCGGGCTGATAGAGGCTACTTGCGCCCGATTGTTCCCTAGAGGAAGTAACCCGACCCCCCATTGGGACATGGAAATTTTACCGCGCAACAACCCCCCGACCACTGCAATAGAAGTATTACCGAAACTTTTTAAGATATCGGCTACCGTTACCGGTTCTTTAATATTCAAATAAAACGCATGCTCTTGGCGGGCTAGGGGATCTAACGGGACTATTAACACCGGCCGTTTCTGAATACCCGCCCAACCTAAAGCCAAATTAAGCGTAAGCGTCGTTCTTCCGGCCCCTTCCTTCGGGCCGGAAAACGCAATAATCTTAGAATCCGGAAATTGAATAGCCTTTTCTTCTGCCATAATTTGTATTACTCAACAATTTCAACCGTTATGAATAAGAATAAAGAGCGTTGTTCTTCGGTAACGTCTTTACTCTTAAATAATAAGCCGATAAGCGGCAAACGGCCAAGGAAAGGCACGCGGTCTTCACTGACGTTGCGGGAACTGCTTTTTAAGCCGCCGATAACCAAAGTTTCCCCGCTGTTAAGTTCAACGTGAGTTTCTACGTCGCGGTTAGTAAACGAAGGAGCAGACGCCGTACCGATTACAACGGTTCTGGAGTAGTCCACCGTTGAGACGGAAAGTTGCACCTGCAAATCAATAATGTTATTGCGTTCGGGAATGATCGTCGGCAAAACGTTAAGTAAAATACCATATTCTTCCAACTGCGATCCTACCCCTTGGTTATTCACCACCGGTATCGGCACTTTACCGCCGACCGTTATTTTCGCAGCATTACCGGAAGAAGTAACAATTTTCGGGTTAGAAAGCACTTGAGCGCGGCCTTCCGTTTCCATTAAACGCAAACGGGTGGTAACCGCTGTTTTGCGTTCAAACTCGCCAAAGGACAAAATGCCTTTAATAGTGGCTTCTTCAAAATCAAAGAGTTGGTTCCATGCAAACCCTTTAACCGTCTGTAGCGTACCGCCGATTTCTACCACATCTGCGCTAACGGCCACCAAGCGGGTTTTCTTCGCATGAGCAACTGCGGGGAACAACACGCCCAAAAGAAATACTGCTAAGGATATTTTCGTAATAAACTTTCTATTCATAATTTGTCCTATATTAACTTTGGAATAATTTTTCAAATGTTGCAATTTCCATCAGGTAGTTTGTTACGTCCCCGTGAGAACGTAAGATGACGGAAAGATCGCCCTCCGCTTGTGCTAACGCTAAATACTGCGCATCACGCGGTGAAAGCGCAAGAGACAAGGAAGAACTATCCGAATATGCTGCGGCATCATCATCTTTATCCTTCATAGCGGCTGCCGATTTAGCATCCAAACCCTGTCCTAAATCAGCCCCTACCCCAAGAACCTTTACGTTCTGCAAGAGCGTTACGGTTACTTTTTGGCGCTGACCGCTTTTCATAAGGGCTTCAAACGTAAGTAAAACGTCTACGTTATCATCCGGCTTAATCATGCTGGCCGTTGCCACCGGAATATTGTTGATGACGAAACCTCTCATTTGCACCGGAATTTTACTGGACAACCCTGCTTCCGGAGAAAGAGAAGTGATTGCATATTTGGAAATCTGGTTTCCTTTAGGAATCTGCACACGCGCGACGGCATTTTCAATGTTTTTCATATCCGATTCCTTGGCATATTGGAAAGCATCTTTTTGCACATATGCCTGAGGTACGGCAATCGTACGTAAATACTCGCGTTTAATAACTTCGCGCTCTTTAATATCACGATTAGCCACAATAACATACGTAAGTTTACTTGCAGCATTAATTCTCTTTTCTGCACTATTTACGATCAGCGCGTACACTAATGCTGCCAACGCTGCCAACACTAGCGGAAGTAAGATTCCTTTACTTTTCATTTATTCTCCTTACAACATTATAAATTAATAAATCAAATCGTTATTTTACATCACTGCTTAAGTACGCCTTTTCTACCGGCATACGCGCAACGGCTCTTAACTTGCGTACCCCTTCCCGTTTGGGGTTATCTGCTAAAACAAAACTTGTTCCCGGGAAAAGCAGTTTCACCGGTAACGTGACCGTTACAATCACATCTTCATGGCGGTGCCGCTTATACATCGGGTCCACACCGGTAGTTTCTACCTTTACCTGAACCGCCACTCTTTCCGCATCCGCACCAAACACTTTGCGTTTGGCTTGGTTAATTTTTTGTTCCATAATGGAACGATTTGTTCTGCCGCTTGGTTTTTGGGCGCCCACTAATGCGGCTATGCGGGCAAATTCGTAGGAAGTGTGGTTTAATACGATCGTGCGGTAGGCCAAATTGCCATATTCCAATACAAAAAACACAAGTAAAAGGAAAACGGGCAAAATCAGCATTAACTCAACGGTTACTTGGCCACCCTTCCTACGAAAAATTTTCATATCCCAAATTACATACCGCTTAAACCACCGGAAATTTTCGCGGTTACTTGATCCCACAATTCCGGCATAAACTTCTTAATAAGCATACCGGCCAAGCTGGCTACGCCCACTACGACTACGAGCATAAGCACGTATTCAATAGTGTTTTGACCCTCTTTGCGTTTTAAGCAATTAAAGGCCTTTTTCTGAAGCGAATCCGCTTTATTTTGTAACGCAATAATAAACTTCATAGCAACTCCTCCTGATTTTATAAATCTTTACTTACCTGCATCATAGTCCGACAAAATCAACTTTGATCCTTGCTCAAACTGCTTGGGAACGGAGTGCGAGTATAACACATACAACGAAATTAACCCGCTAAATAATGCCGCCGCCACCACTACATATTCTATGACGGTTTGACCTTTTTTGTTTTGAAAAACTCCTTTTCCCCGTTTAAGCATAATCCTTAAAATTGCACAGATACGGAAATCTGTTGCGACGTACCCAACGCACCGAACGGAGTTACGGCATAGTCAATAGACGCCCCATAACCAAAGAGTTCCGCACTATAGATACCGAAACCGAACGACACACGGGAGGTTTCTTCCAAACCGACTTGTTTGACCCAGCCGTCGTCTTCGTTAATACCCGTATTTTCACGCGTGTAATAACCGACACGCAAATCAAAACGGGCAACTTGTAATAAATCTTCGGGAATATGAATTTCCAACCCTACACCGATACGCGATTTATCGTCGCGGTATTTCATATATTCCCCGGAAATGGTAAAGTAACGCGTATTCAGGTCAGCCCCTAAACGTAACCCGCGCGGCATTTCGTCTTTATCACCCAAGTTCACTACCGCACCGCCTAAACCGAGCCAGTTAAACAAACGAAGTTTGGCCCCTACATCAAAACCGACATTGTCATAGTGGTTATTGCCTTGTCCGTTATATAATTTTTCGGTAATGTACTTTGCGGTACCGCCGATTTGCAGTTTTTGGTTGATAAAACCGCGCGCAATAGATACACTACCCACAAAATTTTGCACCGGCACGCCCACTTCGGGATTTTTTTGCCCCCACTCGTCGCGGAAATCAAAATCATCCATATCCATATAGTTGGCAGACACACCGATAATCGTTTTGCCGATAGGTTGCAAATACGCAAGCGTACGCGATTTATAACCCTGCAAATAATCTAAATAGGCAAATTGCACTTCGCGCGTGGTTGCCGAAGCAATACCGGCAGGGTTCCAAAATAACGCTTCCGGCCCGTCCGCTACAGACACATAAGCGTTTCCCAACGCTTGTGCGCGCGGAGCACCGGCCCCGATTTTTAAGAACGAACTGGCACTCGTACCGGCACGCTTATTGATGGATGACGCAAACACGTTTGCCCCACCGAATAAGACTGCTAAACACACTGCTAAAACTTTTGATTTGGTATTCATAACTTTTTAGTTTTTCCTTCTATTAAAATGCCCCAGAAGGGGTCTTGCGACCCCGACTAAGGAACTAAAACTTTTACCACCTTCTGGCAGTGTTCGCGGCCGTTTTTGGCCTTAAAGTCCACCAGTCCGAAGTACACCCCGCGCGCCACTTTGCGCCCGTGTTGGTTGGTACGATCCCATTTGCAGCGTAAGGCTGCGTTGCGGATATTGGTGATCGTCAATTCACCCGTTGAGGGATCTACCGGCACAGGGGTATTGCTTACGATATTATCGGGTTGGAAGGCCAATTCTCTGCCCATCTGCACCTGATAATTGTTCGCATCCACACAGGTATAGTCGCCTTCGCGCACCAAGTCACCGGCCAAGTTAAAGAACTTGATAGACACCACACCGGGCACCGGCATCTTGGTAATTTCAAGCGTACCTTTAGAAGCATCAACAAGCGGGTTAGGATAGAAGAATACCGTTTTCTCCCAATCGGCGCAGACGAAACGCCCGTCACCGATAGCCACGGTTGCGCGGTGGAGATTTTGATATTCGTACGTATCAGCCACCTTGTTAATCTTCCACAAGTTTTTATCCACTTCTTGTCCGTCCGTTGTTGCCCAATCACCGATAATTTCACCGGTTACGCTGTCAATATCGGCCGAGTTCAAGGCCGTTACGAAGCGGAACGGATAAGTTCCGTCGGGCACTTCTTGTTGGGCATAGTCGCGGCCGTCCCACAATTCGTTAATGAGTGTGGTGGCAGGGCGGATGCCCACAATCGCGCGGACTAATACTTCATGGATATCTTTTACTTCGTTACCCGTTGTCGGGTTACGCAAGGTACCTTTGGAGTAGTCGTAAATCGTCGTACCGGGCTTAAAGATTTGGATAGCCACTTTCATCGGTACGGAGATTTGGTAACCGATAGCCATATTCGTACCGCGTTGGGCGATAGAATAGCCGTCGGCTTCTAACAAGTCAAATACTTTCAAGAGATCTGCGTTGACTGCAATCGTCTTTACCGTGGCCTGATATTGGCTCGGGTTCGGGTAGTTACGCGCGGTCAAGCGGACTTCATAAATACCGGGTTTAACGTAATTGCCGTTATGGTCGGTACCGTCCCAGTATGCTTTGCGGATAATGGACGCATCAAAGTTACCCGTGTTGGCAATCGTCATGGTAGAGATGAATTTGCAGATATCCCCCGCTTTGTTATTACGTTGCGTAGACGTATTAACATTGGGGTTCTTGACCGCAGGGGTTACCGGCGAGCAAACATTATCTTTCAAACTTACGATTGCAACTTCCACCGTGGATGCACGCGATACGGCGAAGTTAATCTCGTACGGCGGGATAAACGTCGGGCCCGTAGAGGCGTTAAACACTTGCGGAGCATTGGGATAAACCGCCACAGATCCTTCCAAGAAGTACACCGGCCCGCGGGTTACGTTAATTTTACCAATCGGTTTTTCCGTTGCGTACCAAGAGGCTTCTTGTTTGACTTCATCATGGGTCTTAAATGGCGCACCGTTCAAATAGGTCGCCGGCACATTAGCATCACCCGTTTGAGCATAATAGCGGTTGAAACCGGCATCCGAGCGCGCAGAGATATAGAACGGATATTGTCCGTCCGGCACAGTTTCGTAGGTGCACTGCGTCTTATCGGTTGAGCCTTTGCATTTTGCATCATTGGGGTTATAGAAGTAGAGTGCGTCCCATTCTTCCATAATCTGTATGCCGTCGCCCGCTTTCAGGGCAGAGCGGTCAAACGTCTTTACCGGTTGTAAACGTACATCTACGTTACCCAAAGCGGCATTCGCCTTTGTAGGATAGTTCGTAAAGGTGGTATCGTTTACATAGATACACGCCGGTTTGTACGCCAAAGTAGAATCGCTGGCATACGCATTAATCTTTGCGGGATCCACGGCGCCGTTGGCATCAAAAATGCTGTGTGCCGTACCCACACCGTAGAGAGCGTCATCCGTGGTACACAACCGCGGCGGCCAATTCATACCGGCCGTAGCGTTTTCCACTTCGGTCTGCGTGACGGAAACTTCATACGTATTTTCAGGCGTGGTAGCCGTTAAGCGGGTGGTCCACACGTTACGCACGTTATTAGTGGTATCGTTTATCACAAGCGGAGTTCCGTCGGTCGGTAAAGCCCCCGCAGCAGCAGCAGCATTAAATTTAAGGCCGTCTGCAGTGGTCAAAGTTACCCCCACATCGGCTAACGTTGTTGCGGTTACATCAGCAACAGACGCGGTGAAAATACCCGTTACGTTGCCTTCGTAAGCACCGCCGTTCATATCGTTATAATGCGGGATGATAACATCCTTATTATAGATGTTGACTTGTACGTTCATGGCTTTAGAGAGCAAGTAAGAAATGGTTGCTCTGGCTTCGCTATCGCCATATACGTCCGTCGTGGCAACGTCTACCACGCGGAACAAGTCCACAGGGAAAATCGTAACCGCTTGGTTAGATTGAGCGGGGAACATCGCGTCGTTCGCGCGGACCTTAAACATATAAGTACCGGGCGTTACGAAACGGCCTTGGTCATCTAAACCATCCCACGAGAGCGTATTTAATTGTTGGGCCACTTGGGTAATACCGGTTTCGGGCGTTAAGTATTTAACGACTACACCCGCGGTATTTTCAATGGTGGCTACCACGTCCGCTTCGCGGTCTAAAGCATATTTGAAGATAAACGGATCTAAGCCGTAAGCGGTCGGGCTGGAACCAACGGTGGAGTAACTAACCGGCTGCATGGTAATGCCCACGAGACCGCGTTCCACAGGGAGTTGACCGATTAAGTATTTAATGGTTTTCACACCGGTGAAACATTGTCCGTCCACTTCAAAGTCCGTACCCGAACATGGCACATTAGGTACAAATTTAGGAGCGGAACTATCGGCACCGACATAATTTAAGTATTTACCGTTATAGGGGATTTCCGCCCATAAAGCATAGACGTAGTTGCCGTCCGGCATAGGCGCACCGTTATAGATTTCTTCGGGGCAACTATTGTCTTGGCATTTCTTGCCATTGGACATTCTTTCGCCTTTGGCATAGGTAATCTTACAAGTGCCGTCTAATTTTTCGGAGCCGTCGTCATTATACGCGTGGCACAAGCCGTCCCACTTGGAAACATAATTAAAACGACCTGTTTTATCTTCTACCATGCGGTAAACTAACGAGCCCGTACCATCTTTCACGTGCGGGGAAGTACCCGTCGGCTCGGAAGAGTTAGTTAACGTGTAAGCGTTTGCATAACTATCGGCACCGGCAAAGTTAGTCCCCGGCGTATAGACTTCAAAATACACCTTAGAGGCTTCCGTCGGGAAATAAGAAATCGTCGCATACGCGGTAGACTGCTTGGAAAGGCCCAACACTTGAACGTCAGTTAACTTCAAGGGGTCTAACGACACTTGGCGCGTTACCGCGCGCGAGAAGTCAATCCCTTTCCACTCGTCTTGCGATTTGGCTTGGATAGACGCTATATAGTTACCCGCGGGGAGCAACAAGCCGTCGTTATTGCGGCCGTCCCACGATTCAAATTCTTGAATTTGGACATCGGATTCTTGTCCTTTTATCCCTTCCCCGTGGCGCGGTTGCCAATCAACCAGTTCGCGCACAATACGTTCTTGCGCGGAAGGAGAAGTTCCTTTATCGCTTTCGGCAAATTCTTCCGTATTATCCGTTTCATACGCCTTGCCGTCGGAAGAGGACGCATCAAACAAAGCAATACGTACATCCGCATCTTTACTGATCTTATAGGCAAAGGTGTAAGGCTGCGCCCCTACGGTGGTAATATTACCTACCACGGTAGGTGTACTGCGCACGGTGTGCACGTTGGTAACGTCTACCTGTATCGGGATCTGGTTCATACCCGGGTAAACAATCGTGCTTTCAAATTCAATATTATCTACGGCAACGCCATCCCCCGGGAAGTGCGTGCTGACGCTGGCGCGGTAGCCGTAATTGCCGTTGGTTTTACCGAACTCACCCGCAATTTCATGCGATCCGTCCCACGACGTGCAGAAACGCAACGGCTTATTAGATTCCGCCCCGTTGTTATCAAAAAGGACACAATCACTATGACCGGCGGCCGTACAACAACCAATATATGTTGTAGCGGAAGCGTTTTGTTGTTGGCAAGCCTCTAACTTATTGTCTTTTTTGTTGTCTATATATTCCGCTTTATATTGGAAACAACTACAATTGGGACCCTCTGTTGATTTGTCACCATCTAAACAAGTTGCAGGAATAGATTCTCCCACCGCTTTACCGGTAACCAAACTTCCATTATAGTAACATTCTGCTTCCTTGGAAGAAGTAGACGGCCAACAATGTTTCGTATCGCACATCCAGTGAGCCCCTAAACACTCACCGATAGAGCCATTTTGACAATATCTTCCATCAGAAAAGCCGTCCAAATTTTGGAATAAACCGATATCACAAGACGTTCCCGCGTTGGAGCAGTGGTAAGAACCGCAGATATAATTTTCCGGTTGAACTTGGCCTAAACTACTTAGTTTGGCAACCGCTTTTTCATATTCGCTTTCTGCCGTATTGTAGGCACTGGAAGCGGCCTGATAATCCGTACAGACGGATCCCATCATGGTATCGCAGGCGGTTTTTGCGTCGGCCAATTTTGTTTTTAATGTGCCGTCGTCATCATAGTGCGTTATACCATAGTACGCTTGACAATTTCCGCGTTCGGTGGCATCAGAACATAAGGAAGAACAGTCACTATATTGTAACGGTGTGTGCCAAGACCCTTGCAAGGCCGTACACGCATTACTATTGATTGTTAACAAATCGGGTGTAACGATATTTGCATTATAGTACGCTATTTTGTAATAAGATTGACAATAGCCTTCTTCAGCAGCGTTTGCACAATTACTGCAAGCCGCATAGTTAGCCGGTGTAATGGTGGAAGAACCGCTATCCGTACAAGAACCCGTCCAATTGGCCGCACTGGCACTAACGGTGGCATAATCGGCCGGCATTTTATAAACACTGGCATACGTGGAAAAACTACAATGGGCTTGCGTTTCGGTATCGCAGGACCAATTCACTTGCGTGGCCATGGTGCTGCAAGCATTACCCGCATTTTGTACCGCCGTATCATAAGCACTCTTATTGGAAGTATATCCGGGGTCAATACATTCCCCGTTATTGGTCGTGGTCCAAGCACTTGCTTGGGCGCGTTTAGAGGTTTCATCCGTCAGCGATAAAATATTACAGGTATAACTGGGAGTACCGGAACAAGTTTGAGGTGTTGAGGTACACGCTAACCCATAACTGCTTTCATTGGTACATTGGTTATTAGCCGCCGTAAAAGCCGTATTCCAATCAGTTTGAGCATCTTTAATGACATCTTCTTTTTCTTTTTTAGTGACAGAAGCCGCATCCGCGGTTTGTTTGGCAGCGTTTATTTGGTTGGTGGCCGTAGCGAGGCCGACCGTATCAATGCCCGGATAAATATCAATGGAGCGTATAGCCGGCGCGTCATCAGCGTTTTTGAGATTCTTATTATTATAATATTTAACAATATCAAAGGTGATATTTTGCAGGGGGAACGCAATAGAATACGTCGTTTGACCGACGGGAGCGTTCTTACAATATACATCCATACACAACGCCAAGCAGTGGTTCGGGTATTTATTAGCGTTGGGATCGGTAGGATCAGAAGGATCTGCCCCCACTCCCGGATAAGGTTGGTCATACTCAATCAATGCGGAACTTACCCACGGGTCTTCCTGATTTTGGTTCCCTTTCGGGGCCGGACCAAAAACAAAACTGCGGCTAGAAGGGATAGCCTTCCCTACATCTGTAATGGAATCCCAGTTACAATAAATACCCATACCATTTTTGTATTCATCTTTTCCTGTCGGATCTTCATAGGTATTTCCGGAAGTTCCATCATCATAATACACGCCGACGTTCTTAACCGAAGCGTCTTGCGCGAAAAGCGGAGCACCCGCCAAAATTAAAGCAGACAAGGCCATACCTTGCACCGCTTTAAGAAGTAAACTGCTCATGAAACGCTGATATTTATTCATTGTATTTAATCCCTGCTTGACTAATTTTTTCAAAATATTTACTGCTCAAATTTTTCTTGTGCACACATATGCACAAATAGACGGCTCTTTGCTTTACGCAAACAGACGCCGACATAATACTCTTACATTTTGACAACTTTAAGGGCTACTTGTCAAATCTTTTTTTATTTTTGTAAACGATTTTTTCCGTCCTACTCAATTTATCCTTATTTTTAAGGGGAAATAATAAAAAGGAAAAGGAAAATATTTTTAAGAATTTTTTGTCATTCCCGAGCATGACGGCCCGCGGGGTAACGACAAAAAAATAAGGTCATCCCGAAACAAGTTCAGCATGACCCTTTATTTTTATTGGAATTGTAACCTTAAAAATTTTTATCCTACTTGGTCGGCAACTTCGCGGAAAGAGGCAAACGTACCGCGCCCGTTCTGCTTAACTACATATAAGGCTTGGTCCGCTTTTTCTAATAATTGCTCCGCATTGGACGCATCCAACGGGAAAGACGCTATCCCTTGGCTGATACTCAAATGCACTTCTTTGCCCTCGGTGTAGCGGGTGGGAAGAATAATATTATTGATGCGCTCTTTCAAACGACGGGCAATTATTTTGGCTTCGTCGCTAGTCGTGCGCGGGAACATCAGCACCATTTCGTCCCCGCCGAAACGGCAAGGAACGTCGGTTTGACGCAAACTGGTGCGAATAACTTTACTCACTTCTTGCAAGGCCCAGTCCCCGATTTGGTGGCCGTAATTATCGTTAATTTGTTTGAACCAGTCAATGTCCATAATCATTAAGGAAAGCGTTAAATTAAAACGGCGCGAGCGGTAAAGTTCTTCTTCAAATTTTTCATTAAAATAGCGGCGCACCGGCAGTTTGGTCAGTTCGTCATAATTGGAAAGTTCTTGCACGCGTTCAAACAAGCGCGCATTGTCAATGGCCAATGCCATCTGTGACGCAAATTGTTGGAGCGAAATAAAATCCAAATACCCGATTTGACGGCGCGACAAAATATTATCAAACGCTAAAAAACCCACTTTATTGCGCTGCACCTTTAAGGGAATATAGATCACACTGCCTTTAGAGCGGTATGTTGCGCCCGCGTCAAATACTTCACGCGTGAGTTCCTGTTCATGTGCGCTGATTGCAGTGCCTTTTTGCTCGGTAATTTCCCCCGAAACATCTACCCCTAAAACCGATTTTACCGCTTGCCCGTACGGATCGGTTAAATAAAGGCGTACGCGGTCAAAACGGAAATATTTTTTAACCCCTTTCAAAATCAGTTCCAACCCGTCGTTAAGACGAAGTGACGACGCGAAAATCGTAGATAAATCATTCAGTGCGGTAGAAACGTGCAAGCGTAAATTTTTAGATTGGTCAATTTCCGTATTGCGTAAATTGTGCGAAATTTCCTGCCCCAATGCCTTGATGAGTTCTTTTTCCTGTGCGGTAAAAGTGCGGTTTGCACGGAAACGCTCCAAACGGAGTACGCCTACTTTTTCTTGCATAAACGTATGTACTTCGCCGTTTTTAAGTTCCATACTCGGACGTTGCCATTTTACGAGCGCGTAAATGGCCGGATAACTTAAATCCGTCGTTTCCGCTACGCCGCTTTGCAAAAGTTGTTTCAAAAAAGCCGGTTCGCTGATAACGGAAATATCTTCCTGCATATCCATGCAATATTCTTTTTTGCACATCATTTTTAAGGATAAAAGCGCACGCTCCTGCTGCCAGTCAAAAAAGTAAATGCGGTCCAACTTAAATAAATTACGCAACACCGGCAAGGCGCACTCTAACAAATCGCGCTTGTTTTGAAACGATTGGTTTAACTGCTTATGAAATTTATAAAGGGTATATGATTTTTTATCTAACATAAATTATCCCTCGTAAATGGAAAGCAAATTTTCAATTTCTTTAGACGCCGCGTCTAATTCCCGGTCTAGCGACGCTTGCGTAAAACGCCCTTCCACCACTTGCGCCGCACATACCGCCAAAATGCGTTTTAAGATTTCCATAATCGTACCCGTAATGGTAATATTCGGCAACGTGCGGGCTGTAGCAATAATATTTTCGTAGGCGTGTAAGCGTTTGGTGGAAGAAGTTAATAACGTGTGGAAAGGTTCTTCAAACGCGGGGAAGGTGTCTATCATAGAAGCATATTTGATTTGCACGTCCGGACGCGCACAAAACTTAATAAAATCTAAGGCTTCTTTTTTGTGTTGTGAAAGCGTGTTGATAAATAAATTCATACCTGATAAATACGCTGCGCTCGTATCCCCCGTCATAGGAACCGGCACCGTGCGCACTTGATGACCTCGCCGCGCATCAAAGGTACGTAACCCCTGTTTACGGGAAATCATCAAACTCGCTTTGCCCGAAGCCATAGTTCCCAGCGAGCCGCGTTCGCGCAAAATAGGCATATAATTTTTGAGTGCTAAATCTATGTAATCGCGCAAGCCTTCCTTAAATGCACGCGTACCAACTTCGGTATTTTTCAAATCGCGCGATAATAGATCAACACCCATCCCCCACACGCAAGGCAGTGCGTTACGCATGGAAATTGAACCGCGCCAATCGCTGTTCTGCATGGGGTAATAACCGGGAACATCTTTGAATTTTTCGCACAAGGCTTTGCAAATTTTTAAGAGTCCGCTCCAAGTGGCTAAATCTTTTTCGGGGTTTTGGGTGACTTCTTTTAAGTGGTCCGCGCGGTAGTGCAAAGCGCTCACGTCAAACCACCACGGGTAAGAATAAATTTCTTTTGTATTGGGTTGGTAACAATGTTGTTTAAGCGCAGGTAAACACGACGCGAGCGAAAGACCCGGGTCCATAGCCGATAAATTTTCCGCCACCCCTTGACGCACTAAAAGTGCCGTCCAATAATGCGGAATTTGCACCACATCCGGCACTTCTTCTTTATAAGTGGGATTTTTTATAGTGAACATCCGCCGCCAAAGCACGTTGCGCGTAAACACGCGCACGTGGATATCTATATTGGGGTTTTCTTGTTTGAAAAGCGAGATGAAGGAAGCATAGTTTTCTTTTGTTTTATCGCCCGCATCGGGCATAGCCCATACAATCATTACAACTCCTTACTTTGCCCAACTGCGTACTTTCATGTTGGGATCAATATCAATATTTTCTTTAACCGGTTTACCCGTTTTTTGTGCGTATGCTAATTTTTTATATGCCGCCAACGCAATCATAGCCGCATTGTCCGAAGATAATTTGCGGTCCACAAAATGGGTTTCTATCCCTTGTTTTTGCGCCGCTTCTTGCATACGCTCGCGCAATAACGTGTTGGCTGCCACTCCCCCGCCTACCGCAATATGACGCACTTTATATTTACGTGCGGCAAGTAACGTTTTCATAACGAGCGTATCCACCATGGCGGTTTCAAAACTGGCACACACGTCCGGCACACTTACTTGCTTATGGTCACGCAGATAATAACTTACCGCCGTTTTAATTCCGCTAAACGAAAAATCCCACGTTCCGGGTAATAACGGACGGGGGAAGTCTATAGCATCTCTGCGTCCTAAAAGGGCCTGTTTGGACACCTGCGGCCCGCCCGGATAGGCCAACCCTAAAAGTTTAGCCACTTTATCAAAGGCTTCGCCGGCAGCGTCGTCACGCGTCTTACCGAGCACTTTGTAAATTCCGTAATCTTTGACGTACCAAAGTTCGGTGTGTCCGCCCGATACTACTAATGCCACTAAAGGAAACTGCAAGCGATTTTTGACGGCAGTGCCTTCAAAATCGCACGCAAAAATGTGCCCTTCCAAGTGATTCACTCCTATTATAGGCACTTTTTTGAAATTTGCAAGGGTCTGCGCGGCCACACGCCCCACCATAAGCCCGCCCGGAAGGCCCGGCCCACTGGCAAAGGCTACATAATCTAATTTATGGGAACCTAATGCTTCGCGAATGACGGAAGCGATTTTAGCCGCATGCGCACGGCTGGCAAGTTCCGGCACCACCCCATGATATTTTTTATGTTCTTCTATCTGCGAATAAATTACATTGGCAATAATTTCTCTCCCGCCCTTAAGTAGTGCGGCGGAAGTTTCATCACAAGTAGATTCTATGCCTAAAATTGTAAAATCTTCGTTCATCATTTGTTTTCTTCTTCAGTTTCTTCTTTTTTATCGGCAGAAGATTTCTCTTTATTTTCCGCTTCCGCTTTTGCCTTGCGCTCGGCGGCCTCTTTTTCCGATTGCGCTTTTGCCTCTTCTAAAGAAACTTTACCGGTTAGAATCTCTACAGCGCGGTCCAATACCGGATCTTTTTCCGTTAATTTAACTTCCGGCATTTCTTGCCCCGGAGTATAAATAATAGTGTTATACTGCGCAAAAATTTTATTCTCTTCCGCTAGCGGTACTACTACTTCTACATCGGGGAATATTCCCCCTTCGTCTGCCTTCTTTTTATCGCGGTAGTCGCGGTGAATCAATTTACCGGACGGCGTATAATATTTAGCAATCGTCAGGCGCAACCCCGCACCGCCGGAAAGCGGAATAACCTGTTGGACGCTCGCTTTGCCGAATGTGCGTTGTCCAACGATAAACGCGCGGCCATTGTCTTGCAGCGCGCCCGATACAATCTCGCTGGCACTTGCTGATCCCTGATTAACAAGCACGGCCATGGGGATATCCCCATAAACGGGATTGCCGGAAGTCTTAAATTCCTGATAATATTCTTTCTTTCGCCCTTTGGTATAAACAATCATTTTCCCGTCGGGCAAGAAAAGTTTTGACAAATCCACCGCACCCGTTAACAAACCCCCCGGGTTAAAACGCAAGTCTAGCACCAAGGAAGTCATACCTTGTTTTTTGAGATTTTCCATCGCTTTACTCACTTCTTCAGTGCTATGGCCGGAAAAATCTACTAAATCAATATAACCGACGTTATTATCCAACATACGGAAATGGACTACTTCGGGGACAATAGTGGCGCGTTTCAAGGTAACATCCAGCGGCTCATACTTTCCCTCTTTATTTTTGCGGCTCAGTGTCAGTTTTACTTTACTTCCCACCGCTCCGCGCATAAGAGCCACAGCTTCATCTAAACGCATATTGCCTATTTCCTTATCGTCAACGGCCAAAATGCGGTCTTCAGGCATAATTTTCGCCTCATAGGCAGGCGTATTTGGAATAGGTGTAATTACCACCACAAAATCACCTTTTTTTTGCAAACGGATACCCAAGCCACCAAACTCGCCTTTTGTTTCATTTTTCAAATCTTTGTAGTCTTGCGGTTCTAAATATTGGGAAAAATCATCTAATTCATTAACAACCCCTTTAAGCGCACCGGAAATAAGTTTGTCAGTATCGGTCGTTTCCACATAATTTTCTTTAACAAATTCCAACACATCTACTAAGGTGCGCAATTTTTTTAAACTGCGCTCGGCCGCGCCGTAAGCATAGGGAAATAGCGTCCCCATAAAAAACAGGACAGCCCCGAATACAGCATACCGATTTATTCTATTTTGTTTCATATAACAACCTCTATCTTTTAATTAACCAATCTTGCGGATCTACCGCTGTTGTTCCTTGACGGATTTCAAAATATACCGCATTTTGCCCCGTACCGGAAGAGGCTTGCGTATCCTGTCCGGCAAGGCCCACTTGCCCGCCGGCTGGTACTTTATCCCCCACCTTTACACTAAATTCCTGCAAAAATCCGTAAATGGTAAAAAAACCTTTTCCATGATCCAAAATGACCACGTTTCCGTATGAACGGAACGGCCCCGCGAAAATCACACTCCCTTCGCTTACCGCTAACACCGCAGATGCCTTCTTGGCCGCGATTTTAATCCCTTCGCGGATAATCCATGTATTTAAGTCCTCGCGGTATTCTTTACCGAACTGACTGATTACTTTTCCTTGTGCCGGCCATAATAACGAATGCCGCGGAACCGGAATAGTAGCCGTTTGTTTACTTTTCCCTTTATCTGCCTGTTTTTTGGCTTCCGCTTTGCGTTTACGTTCAAAAGAGGCCAATAATTTATTTAACTCCGTTGCCGATTTTTTCAGTTCTTTAATCTCTTTACGCACCGCATCTGCTTGTTGTTTGGTGCTGTCTAAATCTTTTTTCTTTTTACTGAAAGACTGGGAAATTTCCTGTTGTTCCTGTTCAATTTTGGCATTTTCCTGTTGTAATTGTTCGTTGCGCGCAGCAAATTCTTGCAGTTTTTTTCGGGTATTTTTTGTTTCTTTGGATACTTCCGCCAAAAAAGCGGCCTGATGCGTTACAAGCCGGTCTAGCAACAATTCTTGCTCTAAACTATAACCGCCGACGCAATAAGCACAGCCCTTGTGCAACCTATACACTGCCAACATTTCGTCTAAAGCCCCGTCCCATAACGGCGTACTGCGCGTTAACGCGTTTTGTTTCTCTTCCATGGAAAATAAATTTTGCTCCACGTACGAAATGTCCGAATTAACCTTATCTTTCTTTTTTTGTGTACGCGCTTTTTGCGTTTCCAAATCCGAAATTTCTTTGGAAATCTTCCGTTCCTGTTCGCGGTATTTTTTAAGTTCTTTTTCTTTTTGGGCCGTTTGATTTTTCACATCACTCAATTCTTTTTTACGATCGGCCGCCTCGTCGCAGAAAAGCGGCAAGGCACCCAATAAAAGAACCGAAAAAATACTTAAAATCTTTGCCATTTTGAAAATGTCCACCCTAAAAGACCGCTAAATACAACTAATAACACTTGCTCTTTAACGCAAATTAAATGCGCCCAAATATCGGGCAAATATCCCGTCGGGTAAAGCAGGCCTGCTGTTACCGCACCCGCACAAAAACCGGCCAGTAACCCCGAAAATACGCCCGCACCCGCATGAGCGGCTTTACAGGCGTGAGATTCTACCAAAAACATAAAAAGTATCAACGCAAGTAGGGATATCCATTGTACTAAATTCAAAATTTTACAAAACAGACTCGCATTAGCCGTCAAACGCGCATGCTCCTTGTTATAGCGCACATTGATTTGCGGATAATGCACCGCTAAACTATCGGTAAGCGACTCAATATTGACAATGGCTTTATCGCTCGGTTCTGCTTCAATGTAAGCGGGCATTTTATGAGAGCCCAAAAGGACTAACGTGTCCGCCAACTGCGGATTTTGGCGGTGCACTTCGGCCATGGCTTGCTCCACGTCAAAGACGCTTACTTTTTCAATTCCGTCTTCAAGGCGTATTTTCTCCCCCAATTTATTCAATTCTTCCGCCTTTATATTGTCACTGAGCGTAAGCAATACCTTAAACGATTTTTTCAACTGCGCATAATAGTTTTTAGCGTAATTATCCATTAGCAATATACCTTGCCATAGCATGGCTAACGCAAAAACTAATAAAAATAATTTGCGGTATAAACGAAAGGTATGTTTTTTCTTTTTTTCGTTTAAGAAATCCGCGGCTTGGTCTTGCTTTACTTCTTCCATACGTTCTCCCTTTGTTAACCGATTAGTTTAGTGTATAAGTCCAAATAAGACGCGGCCGACTTATCCCACGACAAATCCTGTTTCATAGCGTTACGCACCAAACGGCGCCACAAGGTGCGGTTCTTAAATACTTTGAGTGCGCCGTCTAAGGCGTTATAAATATCCTGTTCGCTCAGCGAATCAATAAAGAAACCTGTTGCGCTATTCTCATTTTTGCCGTTATACCCTTTGACCGTGTCCACAAGTCCCCCTACGCGCGAAACAACCGGCAAGGCCCCGTATTGCATAGCAATTAGTTGCGAAAGCCCGCACGGTTCAAAACGCGACGGCATTAAAAACAAATCTGCCCCCGCATATATACGGTGAGCCAAGGTTTCATCCAAACGGCTGTGATAACTTACAGATTCCGGATACTTACGCGCTAAATTGCGGCAAGCATCTTCTAACCGCGGGTCACCGGTCCCTAAAATAACAAATTGTGCCCGCTGGGTTAGACGCTCTATTACGGGGATAACCAAATCTATGCCTTTTTGATAATCCAAACGGGAAACAATACCGATAAGCGCTTTATCGGGGTTTTGGGGCAGTTTGCACTGTTGCTCTAAGGCTAATTTAGCGGTTAATTTACCCTTGGTGGCTTGCGAAACATCATAACCGATCGGTAAAACGGAATCGGTTTCCGGGTCCCAAATTTCGGTATCAATGCCGTTAACAATACCGCAAAAATGGTCTTTACGCGAACGCAACACGCCGTCTAAGCCAAAACCCACCGAACCCGCCGTGCAGACTTCGCGCGCATAGTTGGGGCTGACGGTGTTAATCGCATCGGCAAATACAAGGCCGTTTTTCAAAAAACTTGTTCCGCCGTAATATTCAAATTTTTCCGGGGTATAATCTACCGGATGAAAACCCGCCTTACGGAAAGATTCATACGAAAAATGCCCTTGATAAGCAATATTATGAATAGTGAGCACACTGCGCGTACGGGTGTAGAAAGCGTCCAATTTGTAAACGGTTTTGAGATAAGCGGGGATGAGCCCGGTTTGCCAATCGTGACAATGGATAATATCGGGTCTAAAACCGATAAACTTACATCCTTCCAACACCGCACGGCTAAAAAAGATAAAACGCTCGTCGTTATCGCCGTAAGCACCCGCGGCGGTATGATAAAAACCTTCGCGGTCAAAAAACTTGCGGTTATTTACAAAAAATACGAGTACATTTCCCCACTGCACATAGGACAAAGACGCTTGCTCAATACGATCCCCCACCGCAATAAAGTAAACACCGGGAACCACTTTAAGCGTGGAAACACGCGTCATATTGCGGTAGTGCGGTAAAAAAAGTACCACTTTATTTTTTTTCTTTCCGGCAAATTGTTGGCATAACGAACCTACCACGTCGGCAAGTCCGCCGGTTTTACAAAAAGGGAACGCTTCACTTGCGGCTAACACAATATTCATAGATTATTTCTCCTCGGTATCAGTTTTAGTTTCCGTCTTTTGGGGAATACTTTTTTCTTCGGGTTGCACGTCAGTAGCGGATTTGTCCGTTGCGGGCGCGGGCGCTTTATTTTCAGCAAGCGTCGTCTGCTCATTTAACAGCAAATCGCCTTTATTGTAACTATGGTTTTTGAAAAACGGGTCCGGTGCGGATGCGTCCAATACTTCCAAACGTTCCTCTCCTTGCAAATCTTCTACGGGAATAATAGCCGGCTCCCCCAAAGGCGGCAAAGGATCGCCGAAAGGCAAATCGGCCTGTTTTTCTTGTAATGATTTAGCGGCAAATACTTGCAAATCGGGCAGTTCGGCTACGCGGTTTAACCCGAACAAGCGCAAAAATTCCTCGGTAGTGCCGTAAACCATAGGCCGCCCTATAGTATCTTTTTTACCCACCACACGCACTAAACTGCGCTCTAATAATTTTTCCAACGGGCCCGCCACATCCACCCCGCGGATGGCTTCCATTTCCGCGCGGGTAATGGGTTGTTTGTAAGCAATAATGGCCAACGTTTCCAACGCGGCATTGGATAATTTAGTCGTCATTTTTTCGTTATAGAGCCGACGCACCCAGCGTCCGTATTCGGGTTTGGTGGACATTTGGAATCCGCCGCCTATTTCCGCAATTTGCACCGCACTGCCGCGCACTGCATATTCGTTTTGCAATTCCATAATCAGTTCGCGCACGCGTTTAGCGTCTGTATTTTCCAGTACGTCTGCAATACGCGCGGGTTTTAACGGGCGGTCCGTAATAAATAAAAGCGTTTCAATAATTTTTTTCAAATCTTCACTGGCGAGCAATTCTTCCTGCACAGGGGTAACAGGTTGTTGCTTGTCGGGTGCGGTAGTCGTAATTTCTTCACTCATAAAATCTCCGTTAATTGGCCTCGGCGTGCATCAATTCTTCAAAATTTTTGTCTTTATTTTCCGGATTTAAGTAAATACGTATTTGCCCTAAACGCGTATCTTGGCGGGCAATCAGTTTTTTAATTTTCATCAATTCCAGTACGGCCATAAAGCACGTAATCACGCCGCGTTTTTTGGTTTCCCCAAAAAAGATATCGTCTAACAAAACCCACTCGCGCGTACGCAAAAGATTGACTACTTTTTCCATTTTTACTTCTATGGGAAATTCTTCCACGTTAAGCAGTTCAATACGTTTGCGCTCGTCTAATCGCTCAAACGCACGTTTAACCGCACTGAGCAAATCAAACAACTGCAAATTGATTACCTTTTCCCCGTTATCAAAAATGGGAGCCGAGCGGTAAAATTTATCTTTATTTTCTTCCAATTTTTGATTTAAGAATTTACTGGCCTCTTTGTATTTTTGATACTCCACCAATTTGGCAATTAATTCTTGAACCGGGTTGGGTCCTTCGTCTTCCGAAGTAGGCGCTTGCGAAGGCAGCAGCGTTTTTGCTTTTATCTGCATCAGCGTACTTGCCATCACCAAAAACTCCCCCGCCACTTCTAAATTCAGTTCCTTCATTACGTTCAAATAATCTAGATATTGGCGCGTAATTTCGGCAATATTGATATCGCAAATATCCAAATTATCTTTTTTGATAAGGTGCAACAACAGGTCCATCGGGCCTTCAAATACGTTGATATGCACATTTATCGGGGAAGTATTCATCATACCTATTTCGTAATCTTCATCACTTTTTTAACTTTAGCAAGCGTCTGCGCCGCGTTAGCGCGTGCACGCTCTTTACCGCGCGTGATAATCGCGCTTAAGCGCGCTTTATCTTGCGCAAATTCATTACGGCGCTGGGCAAATTCTTTCAGTTCGGGCTCCATAAGCGCAAACAATTCTTTTTTGCACGCCACACATCCTAACGCCCCCGCTTTACACTCCGCACACCGCTTCTCATAATTGGGGTTATACACTTTGTGGAACGCATATACCACGCATCCGTCGGGGTTAGCGGGGTCATGCGCGCCTTTTTTATTGGGGTCGGTAAACATAGCCATTACTTTTTTGCGCACACTTTCCAACTCTTCCCCTAAGAAGATAGAGTTGTTATACGATTTGGACATTTTCCGTCCGTCCAACCCCGGCAAGCGCGCCACTTTGGTAAACAGCGGGCGGGGCTCAATAAATACTTCTTCCCCGTACACCTCGGCAAAACGGCGGCACAAATCGCGGGCGATTTCCACGTGGGCGGTTTGGTCTTCCCCAACGGGAACATAAGACGCATTTTGAATTAAAATATCCGTTGCCATCAGCACGGGATATCCCAAAAAACCAAACGAAGAAATATCTTCATCCCCCGCGATAGAGGCTAGTTTTTCCCCGAGCGATTTTTCATCTAACTGCCCCGCGTATTTTTGTTTTAAGAGTTCTTGGATTTGCTCCTTATACGTCGGGTTGCGCAGGAGCCACCCTAAAGGCGTAATCATCCCCAGCAGCGTATTGAGTTCGCTGACTTCGGGCACGTCGGACTGAATAAAAATAGTGCTTTTTTCGGGGTCTAAACCGGCCGTCAACCAATCAATAAGCATAGCCTCGCTGTTTGCGGCTAAATCTTCCGTATGCTCATAGGCGGTAGTGAGTGAGTGTAAATCGGCCACGAAAAAGAAACAAGGGTATTTATTTTGCAATTCCACCCAATTTTTAAGCGCGCCGTGAAAATTGCCTAAATGGAGTTTGCCCGTAGGGCGCATACCGGATAATACGATTTTATTTTCTGTCATAACTTCCTCTATAAACCAACGATTTTAAGTAATATCTTGAAAATTAAATTGCTTATGGGCAACAATACATACCGAATACCCCCCGTAAGCACTAGGACAAATACCAACCACATACCAAACCGCCCGAAAAAGCGGTCATAGGCAAGTGCCGTTTCCAACGGCAAAAGCGCGACGGCAATCCGTCCGCCGTCTAAAGGCGGAATCGGGATTAAATTAAATACCGCAAGCAGCACGTTAATGAGCACACCGTATTGCAAACACAACACACCAGTACGAAAGAGTTGCTCGCCCAAATGCGTACCGAACACAAAAATCAATTTAAGCCCCACGACAAACGTTAAGGCGAGCAGTAAATTAACGGCCGGACCGGCAAGGGCGACTTTGCCCATATCTCTGCGCGGGGAAGGCAACCGCGCCGGATTGATCGGCACCGGTTTTGCCCACCCGAATAAAGGTAAACCAAACGCGTAGCACACCACGGGCAATATCAACGTACCTACCCAATCCACGTGAGCCAACGGGTTTAGCGTTAAGCGGCCCATACGGTAAGCGGTATCGTCCCCCATGCGGTAAGCCGCAAAGCCATGAGCGAACTCATGCAAAACGATAGAAAAAAACAAAATGGGTATAAGTAATATAATTTCCATATAGTTCTATTTTACCAATTTTTGACCTGTTTTTTACGCGCGTGCGTGTACGGGAAAGACAAGAAAAATATTCTTTTTTTATAAATAACATAAAAGGTATTGACTTTTTAATTATTTTTATATACACTATAGTAACGCAAATTAGTTATTTTAACTAGTTTGCCATTCAACTACAAATAATGAACCCGGCAATAGTGATGTTATGCT
>Ga0310696_10000854_pt1 | contig 45036 bp, 90 predicted proteins | sample AusTroGonzalo_MG_4_FD_203885 | JGI IMG/M metagenome (GOLD analysis project Ga0310696, IMG submission 203885) | Bovine rumen microbial communities from tropical cattle in Woodstock, Queensland, Australia - Gonzalo_02 (v2) (version 2) | ecosystem: Host-associated > Mammals > Digestive system >... | reverse complement strand
GTAATGCCTAAAATATATTTATCAACGGTATATAGCACAGTTAAAGGTAAAGGCGTGAAACACATTGTTTCGCAGGTGATAATGTAACGAAAATGGATACGTTTCACAAAATTTGCAACGTAATTAAGAAAAACCCGAGCGTCATTGAGTATTATAATGACGCCCTTATTTGTTGTAAGCACCTTTTTAAGGCTAACCCTATATACGCTATGAAATGCACATACGAGTTAAAAACGCTCGCAGATAGAGGTATTAAAAACGAATTAACGTTAGACGACACAAAAAAAGAGTTATATACAATTATTCATAAGGCACTTATTCTTGAAACGCCTTATAGTTTAGATAGTTATTTTCAAGCATTAGAGTTTCACAGACCTATTAAAGAGCAGTTTTATTTACCGAGAAGGGAAAAATTGTTAAAAGTTGTCCGTGAATTAGAGAAATTGCTGATTAGTGATGAACTTGATGAGTTATTTTTGTCTATGCCTCCAAGAGTTGGTAAAACAACGCTTATTTTATTTGCTGTGACGTGGCAATTAGGTATGCACCCAGAAAGTTCAAACCTTTACGGCACATTTTCGGGCTTAACTGCAAACGCATTTTATAAAGGCGTATTAGAAATTATTACTGACAATTTTACTTATTGTTGGCAAGAGATATTTCCAGATGTTAAGTTTGATGAGCAAAAGTTCTGTAATGCGAAAGAAACATATTTAGATACAGGCAGAGTTAAGAGATACCATTCTTTAACATCACGTTCAATAGATGGTTCGCTTAACGGTTCTTGTGACTGTAACGGTTTAGAAATAGGTGATGACTTTATTTCGGGTATTGAAGAAGCGTTAAATCCCGCCCGTGTAGCAAGCGTATGGTCAAAAGTATTAAACGACTTTTTAACCCGTGCGAAAGAAACTGCTAAACATTTATGGGTAGGAACTCGTTGGACAGTCGCTGACCCTATTGGTAGAAGATTAGACTTTTTAATGACCGACCCATCTTCTAAACATATTAGATACAAAGTTTTCAATGTCCCAGCCTTAAACGATAAAGACGAAAGTAATTTTGACTATAAATATAATGTTGGTTTCTCATCTGCATTCTATATTTCAAAGAGAGCAGAGTTTAGTAGCACAGGCGATATGGCTTCTTGGTCTGCTCAATATATGGGCGAACCAATTGAAAGAAGCGGATTATTATACCCTGCTGATGACTTAATGTATTTTGACGGCACTTTGCCAGAACAACCAGCCACAAAGGTTATTGCACCTGTTGACGTTGCTTGGGGCGGTGGTGACGCTTGTTGTGCTATTAGTATGGTGTGTTATAGAGATACAAAACAACGTAATGTGTATGAAGTATATATCCCACAAGTAGTTTTTGAATTTGGCGATAAATATAAGAGCCAGCCTAAAATATGCCAAATGGTTTACGATAGAGGCATAGGCGAAATGCAAGTTGAAAAGAATAATAGAGGTGAAGATTATAAAATTGACCTTGAAACTAAACTTAAAGAAAAAGGTGTTCCTTGTAATTTAAGATGTAAAAGTGCACCAACACAAACAACGAAAGAGGCGAGGATTTTTGCTTCTGCCCCAGATGTTAAGTTACATTTTCACTTCCTTGAAAGTTCAAAATGGGATAAAGACTACCGTTTATTTATGCAAAATGTTACAGGATATACCATTAACGGAAAGAATAAAAACGATGATGGTGTTGACTGTTTAGCAATGGGCGTTGATATGTTAAGACCAGCACAAACTGTAAGTTTCGAGGTTATTGCTCGTCCTTTCTAAAAAGTCTTTCTGCACAAAAAGACATTTGAAATATTAAGAAAAACCTTGTATTACCTATAAACTTATGTTGTAGGTAACAGAAAATGACATTGCAAGGTAGAACAGTAATTAAAGTAGCATTCACAGAAGTCAATGATAATAATATCATTGACATTTTAAGTAAAGGTTTAGCCATTCATCTCGCTAACTGCACACAAATTTGCTACTTATTCAACTACTATAAAGGTATACAAGAAATATTAAAGCGTGAAAAAACCTATCGAAAAGAGGTAAATAATAAACTCGTCGAGAACCACGCAGAAGAAATTGTATCATTTAAAGTGGGATATTTATTAAACAAGCCTATTCAATACATTGCAAGAAAAGAAAGCACCAATGCCGGTGCATTAGCATTGCTTACCGATTATATGCTTTACGAAAATAAAGAAGGTAAAGATAAGAGTGTGGCAAAACACCAAAGTATCTGCGGTTTAGGTTATAGACTTACATTAGTTAACCCTAAATATAAACCAGATAATGATGAAAGCCCATATACTATTACTACTATCTTCCCAACAAAAGCATTCGTTATTTACACCGATGAGTTTGACAGCAAACCATTACTTGGTGTATTCCTTGACAAAATTGTTATCGAAGGTGTTGAAGTTCAAAGACTACAAGCCTACGATGATAAATATAAATATACTGTAATTAACAATGTGTTAGTTACCAAAGAAGCACATACTTATGGCGATATTCCATTAGTCGAGTATCCGCTTAACGAAGAAAGAATGGGCGACTTTGAAAAGGTATTAGGACTATTAGACGCAATTAACAACGTTCAAAGTAATCGTTTAGATGGCGTTGAGCAGTTCATTCAAAGTTTAATGGTATTCAAAAACGTTGACTTGGACGATGAAAACTTCAAGAAACTTAAAGAAATGGGTGCTATTAAAATTAAAGACAATGGTGAATTGGAGGCAAATGTTTCCTTCCTCACACAAGAATTAAACCAAACACAAGTTCAAGCCCTTAAAAATGATTTAATGAATGTTGTGAGAACTATCGTTGGTATGCCTACACAGCAAGACGGTAGTAAGTCGGTTAGTTCAAACAATGGTGCTATGGCTATGTCACACGGTTGGCAAAATGCTGACATTAGAGCAAGCGAAACAGAAATTGTGTTTAAAGAAAGTGAAAGACGCTTTCTACGCATTGCTCTACGCATTGCCCGTGCACTTACTAAAAATACTATGAACCTTATGTTAGGTGATATAGATATTAAGTTTACTCGTAGGAATTATGAAGACTTATGGGTTAAGTCCCAAACATTAACTTCTATGCTTAAAGAACCAAAAATTGCACCAAGATTAGCATTTGTGTCCTGTGGTTTATTCCCAGACCCAGAGCAAGCATACGAAGAAAGTAAAGCCCATTACGAGGATTACTTGAAAGAGCAAAAAGCATTGCTCGAAAAGAAAAAGGATAACGACGACGATGTTGAAACTAACAAATAGTGATTTCACCCCAGAAGTTATCCAAAAAATATGTGATATACTTAATAAAGGCGATGAAGCACATATCAAACGTGAGAAAGATAATGTGGTAGTAGTCAAGATAAAAAGGGAATGCCTTATTAAGTCCCAAATTGGTTATAAGTAGCCGGTTGCAAAGGCTACTAATAATAAAAACAACAGAGAAGTTGTATAAAAACGCAATATCATTGAGAGAACAATGTAAAAAACGCAAAGGAGGGTTGTAATGACCAAAGAACAAATTGAAAAGTTAGGAATTACCTATGTCGAGGGTATGACTGACGAAGATGTTATCGCTAAAATTAGCGAAGCAAAAAAAGCACTTGAAGATAAGGCTAATGACGCTGAAAGCAAAGCCAAGTCCTACAAGAGCACTATCGACAAATATTCAAGCGAAATTGCTGATTACAAGAAGAAAGAAGCCGAAAAACTTACTGATGAGGAAAAGCGTGAAGCACACCTTAAAGAAGTTGAGGAAAACCTTGCAAAAGCAAATCGCAAGATAGCCGAAAACGAAAAAGTTTCTACTTATCTCGCAATTGGTTATCCAAAAGAACTCGCTGAAAAAGTTGCTAATGCTGAACTCGAAGGCAAAGACGCTTCCAAGTTCCACCAAGAATTTATTAAAATTCGTGAGCAAGCAATTGAAGCCGAGTTAATGAAAAAGAACCCGAACCTTAAAGGTGGCGGGGGAAATGGTGGCGATGACAAGTTTACCAAAGAGAACTTCAAAGCCGGAAAAATCTCAATGCAGGAATTAAATGAATTGAGAGAAACCGATAAAGCAAAATACGACGCACTTGTTAATTCACAAGAGTAGTCGATGAATGTCCTCTTAAAAACATCGCATAGGAGGAAAAATAAATGAAAAGATTTGATGAAAAAGTATTCAACGGTGAAGTGTTTGCTTCTTATTCAAGAACAATCGCTGACCCTGTGAAAACACGCTTAATTGAAAGTGGCGTTTTCTATGGTGACCCATCACTTGCTTCACGTTTACCAGAACAAGTTGGTGGTAACTACATTACAAGACCTATTACAGGTTTATTAGCCGGAGAGCCTGTCGTTTATGACGGCGGAACTGACATTGATGATGGCGAATTAAAGACCTATTCACAAGGTATTGGTGCTATTGGTTTTGCTAAATCATTCACCGAAAAGGATTTCACCCCATCAATTTCCGGAAAAGACTTTATGTTTGAAGTTGCTTCCCAAGTCGCAAGATATTGGAGAAAACACGAACAAAAGGTTTTACTCGCAGTTTTAAAAGGTATTTTTGGTTCTGCACTTTCTGCAAACGCAATTGCAAAATCTGGTGCTTCTGCAACAGACGTTAACGATGTTTGCCGTGAAGTCGCAGGTGATAACGCAGATATGTTTGAAGTTGTCTTTATGCACTCTGGTTTAGCCAAAGAATACGAGAAAATCCAAGTTCTCAAATACGCTCTTGAAAACAGCGAAGAAGGTATGATTAAACCTTCCCAAATCGGCTATCTCAATGGTCGTTTAGTCATTATCGACGACAGTTGCCCTGTTGCTGATGGTGCAAACGGTGCAAAGGTTTACACATCATACATTCTTGGACGTAACGCATTCTGCTATCAACCACTTCCTGTCGAAGTTCCAGCAGAAATGGCTCGTGACGCCAAGAAAAACGGTGGAGAAACTTCCCTTATCACAAGAGAAAGATACATTCTCGCACCAGAAGGCGTTTCACTTAAACAAAGTGCATACGCTTCCAAAACTTCATTATCAGTTAGCGATTTAGAAACCGCTTCAAATTGGGAATTAGTTAATGATGGTGCAAATCCAATTTCATTAAAAGTTGTCCCATTCTGTGCAATGGTTACTACAATCTCTGCTGAATAATTGAAGCAGTAAAAATTATTTTGTAAGGAGGTAGATTATGTCTAACGATGAGAAAATCCAACAAATGCAAGTTATGCTTGATTGTGTAGAAGATACCAAAGTTTTGCGTGTCTATCTCCTTCAAGCAAAAAGCCTTATACTAAATACTCGTTTCCCTTTTGGTTTTACTCTTGACCAAGAAGTAGAACCAAGATACGAGCAATTACAAATTGAACTTGCTATTGTTTTATATAATGAGAGAGGTGCAGAGGGGCAATCGACACATAGCGAGAATGGTGTTAATAGAACTTGGCGTTCTAAAAACCAAATCCTTGCTGAAATTACCCCTTACGGCAAATCCTTATGAGAAACTTATCTATAAATAAGAAACCAATGTATAGGTTAAACTATTTTGGCAAAGTCGAAGTTGTAGGTAAAGACGGGTATAAAACAGGCGAGTTCCGTGTATCTTACAGCGAAGAAAAGTTATTCAAAGCGAATGTGAGTGGTGCGAAAGGCAATGCTATTGTAGAAACAATTGGTATTAACCTTGATTATGACAAAGTTATTACTATGTCTGTCGCCCAATTTATGGACTTACAAATTGACGAGAATACTGTATTCTTCATTGATAAGAAACCGGAATATGGCTCAAATGGTGCACCGTTATACGATTATAGCGTAAAACGCATTTGTGAAGCCTTAAATGAAGTTGTTATTGCCGTTAAAAAGGTAAGAGGAAATTAGTATGGCAAAAGCCCTTGAAATTAACGCTAAACACGTTGCAGACGCAATTAGACGTTTGGCGGAAAATAGTGAAAGGGAATTAGAAAGTATAGTGGCTTATGGTGCTAAACAAATGGCTAAAAAAGCCCAAAAAGGTTTCAATAGAGCACTATACGACGGAACTAACGATGTGTATTGTTATTCCGTTAGGGCTACCACAGAAGGTAAAGCAATATGCACTTATGATGTTGTTGCTTATAGCCCAAGCGGTAGCGTAGCATTTATTGAATTTGGCACAGGTATGGGGCGTGTTAATACATACGCACCGGACAACCCATTTAGAGAAACAGTTGAGCCAAAGATGGCTGAACTTGGGCATTATGGAAAAGGTAGAGGCAGTCAAGATTTCTGGATATTCAAAAATACCAACATATCTATGAGGCATTCTACTCCTAACTTGGCATTCGTTGTTGACCGCAACGGAAATCCAAAACCTAATGTCTATTGGACGGGCGGTAATAAACCTGCCCGTGCTATGTGGGGCGCTAAATTAGACTTTGATAAAAAGTTTCCAGATTGGGTATTAACCATAGGAGGTAAGAATAAATGATAAATATTCACGCAGAAGTTTATGATAGATTAACCGCAAAGTTAGTTCTTTCAAACAACAATGTTAAAACTTCAAGCGTTTATACTAATTCACCAAGTTCTTACCCATTTGTTAGCATTGAACAAATAGACGACAGCGTATATGAGCAAGGGAGTGACTGTTGTGAAATAGAAAACTTTGCAAATATCGCTTTTGAAATAAACTGTATGGCACAAGGTGAAACTCGTATGAGTGAGTGCTACGAATTGTTAGAGGTCGCTGACAATTTTATGAAAAGTATTGGATTTATTCGTGAGAGTATGACACCAATGCAAGACCAAAACGAAACCACTTATCGAATTATTAGTAGATATAGTGCAGTGGTTGGAAAAGACCACAAAACTTATAGGAGGTAACAAATTATGGCAGTTACAGCAGTAGAAACATCAACAATCCATTCAGCCCTTATGTATGTAAGTGCTTCAAGTGGAAACAGCGAAACTTGGACAAAACTTTGTTGCATTAAAGATTATCCAGATATGGGTGGAACTCCAAGTGCTATTGAATGCACAACCCTCTGTGATGAACAGCAAAGATTTGTCGAAGGCGTTAAGTCCGGCGAGCAATTATCATTTACCGCAAACTACACAGCCAGCGATTACTCTGCTATCCAAGCATTAGCAGGAAGCACAAAGAAATTTGGCTTATGGTTCGGTGCTAATAGCGGTGGCGACCCAGATGGACACGACGGCAAGTTTGAGTTTGAAGGCACAGTTTCCGTTTCATTAGTTGGTAAAGGTGTTGACGAAGTTCGTGAAATGACCATCACAATTACTCCATCAACAAAGATTACATTTGACACAGGTGCAAGTGCTTAATTATACTTATTGATGAAAGGAGATTTTATAAATGGATAAAATTGTTATTGAATTGAATGATAGTAAATACACATTAGAGTTTAATCGCTATGCGTTAATTACTATGGAAAAAAGAGGGTTTAACCCAAGCGTTGCCGATAGTAAACCACTTACAACCTTGACTGAACTTTCAAGAGGCGCATTTATTATGCACCACCCAGAGTTAAAAGCGGAAGAAATTGATAAAATTATCGACGAAATCCCAAACAAGGTTGAGTTTACAAACGCTCTTGCAGAAATGTATAAAAATGCTATTGACGCTATCGTTAATGGCAAAAGCGAAAAAAAGGGAAACGCAACTTGGGGGAGAGCATAGAAGATAGTTCTTCCCCTAAAAAAACCCTCGAAGAATACTTTGAAGAAGCGTTGCCATATTTTATGGCGATAGGAATGAGTTATGACGAGTTCTGGTATAAATCCCCAAAACTTGCAAAACACTACCTTAAAGCGCACGAAATTAGGCAAAAACAAGAAAGTGAGAGATTATGGTTGCAAGGATATTACACCTATATCGCACTTTGTAGTGTTTCTCCGGTATTACACGCCTTTGCTAAAAAAGGCACAAAACCTCTTGATTACCCAAAAAAACCTATCAACTTGACCAAAGAAGAAATAGAGAAGGACGAGCAAGAGGCACGAAATCATAGGTTACTCCATTTTAAAGAGAAACTTATAAAAATGTCGAAAGGAGGTAGTAACAATGGCTGACGCATTATTACAAACATTGACAATTAAACTAAATGCAGAAGTTGGCAATACTAAAAAGAAGTTAAGCGATGTTGCTACCTCTGTTGAAAAATTAGAAGACATTGGTAAAAAAGCCGATTGGTCTATTTTTGAGCAAATAAGGACTAATTTAGAAGGAATAGCAAAAATAGACTTTTCAAACGTCGCTAACAGCCTTAAAGACGTTGTTTCAGCGATGAAAACACTTGGCATATCTGCTAAAACAGTAAAAGATATGCCTGTGATGGAAGCACCAAAAATGGAAGGCAATAAGTCTTTGTCTGCGCAAGAGGGAGATTGGAACTTACCTAATGTAAGCGAAAAAACATCACAAGCAGTATATACAATAGCACAAGCGTTTGATACAGCGACACAAAGTGTTAGTTCTTTCTCGCAAGCAACAACCACATTTTCTTCGAGTGCACAAGTTATCGCCGAAAGTTCTGGAACAAACGTTACCGCTTTTACAACCGCAGAGAAAAAAGCAAATGACTATCAAGTTGCTTTAACAAAGTTGAAAGACACGGGTGGAATTTTAGGCGAAATCTTAAAAGATGTAGGCAAAAACGCAAAGAAAGCCGGCGATAATGCAAGCAATAGTGCGAAAGGTTTTAAAAAGATGATTAACTCTATTAAACGTATTACTTTTTATCGTTTGGTTAGACGTGCTATCCAACTCATTGGGCAAGCCCTTACAGAAGGCATACAAAAGATGGCTACCTTTGATAGCGATTTTAACGCTTCAATGAGTGAAATTAAGTCATCTCTTACATACTTTAAAAATAGTTTAGGCACAGTCATTTCTCCAATTATTCAAATGATACAGCCTATTTTAACCGCATTATTAGACGGTTTAGCAGAAATTAACAACTTAATTGGCGAATTATTTAGTGCCATAGCGGGTAAAGATTATTTCGCAAAAGCAACAAAAGGCGCAGAAGATTATGCCGAGAGTTTAAAGAAGGTTAAAAATCAAGCATTAGGCATTGATGAACTTAATGTTTTACAAGCAGACAACGAAGAAAGCCCATTTGAACAAGCAAGTGTTGGAATTGAAAATAATGGTTCGTTTGGTGGCTTTTTGGGAGATTTTGGCGCAACACTTAAAGAGTTTATTGGTAAGTTAAAAGAAAGTTTAATGCCTGTTATTGAAGCAGTTAGTAAATTGTTTGAAGCAATTACGCCAATTTTAAATGTTGTAGTAGGTTTATTAGATGACTTATTTAGCGACACAATGGACGGCGTTAGTAATAGTATTGCGTCATTTATTGGTATGGTTGCCGAAGTATTTACTATGATAGGACAATTTTTAGAAATTGTTGAACCAATTTTAGATATTGCTAATCAAGTATTTGGTATATTCCTCAATTTGTTTAATAGTGGCTTAAAGACTATTTTTGAAACTATTGCAAAAGTTGTTAGCAGAATATTTAAAACCGAAGAAGGCGATAGCACATTATTTGCACAATTTTTAGAAAAAATCGTTGGTGGTGTAGTTAATATAATTACTTGGGTTATGGATATTGCCAATATTTTGAAAGAAAGATTTAAAAAGGCTTGGAAAAAACTAACGGGCGACGGTTCTTTGCTAAATACTGAAATGATAAATTACGAAAGAAGGCACGGAACTTATGACACATACGCAACAGGTGGTTTTGTTGAGGACGGTTTTTTCTATGCTAACCATACTGAACTTGTAGGACAATTTAGCAACGGAAAGACCGCAGTAGCAAATAATGAGCAAATTACAGAAGGCATTTATCGTGCCGTTTTAAGAGCGATGAGTGAAAGTGGCGGAAATGATAGCAATAGAGAAATAGTCGTTAAAATTGATAACCGTGAATTAGGACGTGCCGTTGATAAATACGAAAGACAAAAAGGTTTTACGCCGATGTATAACGGAGGTAAAGGTTATGGTTTCTAATTGGGAAAAAGGTGCAAAATATAGAATAGACAACATTGATAGTTTATATGCTTTGGGTTGGCTTATTCCTTGTTCATATTTTAAGTTTTATTATGCCGATAAAAGAAGTATTGAATATAAAAACGGCTTTTTCTCATTACAAACAGACGGAACTGATATTTATGTTGATGAAAACAACACCGACGAAACAAGCATTAGCGAAAAACTTTTAAGCATAAGTGCAACAAAAAAACCATTATATTTAGAGTTTATTTTTGATTATAACCCAAATGATTATACATATAGCACAGTTTCGCCAAACACCTTGAAGAACATTACTAATTTAGTTGCGTCGCCAACACAACAAAGACATTTGTTTTCAATTTGGTGCGAAACAACACAAAGTTGGTATCACGTTCCTTGCCCAAGTTCATATCAAGGGTTATCAACAACTATTGTAGATAGCACAAGAAATAAGCAAGCACAAGTTATTGGGCAAGTTGTCGCAAGCGATGTTGCTAAAATTGAAGCAAGTTGGAACTTTTTAACCGTAGAACAATTTAGCGAATTAGCACAATTATTTGAAGCAAAATATGGTGGCAAGTTCTTTGTTCCCGTTTCTTTCTTTGATGAGGTCAAGGGCGAATATGAGGGTAGTGTCGATATGCCACCGTCATTTGCGGACGGCGATAACCCAATTCGTATTTTTTATCCTAATGATAGAACGGGTTTGGTTGCGAAAATTAAACTTAACGAATACAACGAACCTATTGGTTATGAAAACGTATCATTACATTTAATTGATACGGGCTTTAAATACGGAGAGATTTAACAATGAATGTTGCAGATAGAGATAGCGAATGGTTTGAAGATATTAAAAAACCGATTTATCAATATGAAAGCGACGTTGTAATGTATTTTTTTAACTATGGCGATGATACAACCGTAGTTAATACTTTAACAAAAAAAGATTTGACATATTTTAAGTATAAACAATCTGGTTCAATTATAAATGATAGAATACCCTTAAAAGAGGTATCTTTTGAAGTTATAAAGAAAAATGGTGTTAATTATGATTTACCAATGGGTCAAGTTTTTATGCTTGGTTTCATTTTAAGGAGCGATACATCAAGTCCAAATAGATGTTTAGTAGGTTGCTTTAAGATTGTAGATAAAGAAAATGACCCAAACCAACTAACAATTTCGTATGTGGCAAACAACCAATTTGTTCCCGAAAATATTTACCGAACTTATGGACGTGATTTATTATCAAGTGATTTATATAAACAAGGAAGTAATCAATTTGGGGTAGAAAGTGAACATAGCGACGCAACATTATATGATGTAATTACAAGATTATGCACCTACAATCAAAACTATTGGGACGCCAATGATGATGATATTTGTGGCAAATCTATGCCTGTTGTTCGTCGAGATGAGGGTTTACAAATGTGCGCAACGGCGGAGGGTAGAACATTAACTACAATTAAACCAGATAATTTTGAAGTAAAACGAAATAATTTGTTATGGGGCGCATTATACATTCCATATACCGCCCCTATAATTACACCTAACACAATTTATCCATTTAATATATTGGAAAAAGCGCCAATTACAACCGAACAAGATAGAAGTAATTTGCGTTGGTATTCATATAAAAGTTATGAAGATGATTATTGGGTCGGTGGTTCTATAACGAATGCTGAAATTTTTGGTGGTATCACAATAGGGCAAACGGGTTATTTAAGTGATTATGAATTTGCGGGTTTTGTTAGAAATGTTGACCCTACAAAAATATGGCTTCCTGTCGATTGGAGTATGGATTATGGTTATGCTTGGCTCGACGGGGACACTGTTGTTGTAGGCAGTGATGATGACGGATACCCAAATTATGTAATGTATAGTAAGATGAAAACCGAAATTGCCAACTTTCACGGGGAGGAAGTAGTTGGTTGTGAAGAAATTGTAATTGAAAACCCTTTAATTAACGAGAATTACGATGATAGACTTACTAATTTAAGACAATGGGTATTAACAAACCACGACAAACTTAAAGTTAAAGGAAAAATTGACCCAAGACTTGAACTTTTTGATACTATAACTTTTAATGACGGAAACATAATTTACCAAATACTAATTGAAGAAATTAACATTGAGTTTAACGGAACATTTTTGGGAAATATAGTTGGAAGATTATACGACAGAATAAATCGTATTGAGTTTGTTGCTTTACCATTAAGAAATACTTATTTAGTTAATGAAGAAATACCTGTGAAACTGCAAGCGTTTTACGGGGCAACACTTAACTCAATTACATATTATGGAACGAGAACGGCTGTTGGAGTAATGAACATTAACTTATCTAAACGCAACCCAGATATGACAACAATAGGTAAAAAAGAAATTATGGCAGTTTTAAGAGTAAGAATAGGAAGTGCGCCAAACACCCTTTTCATTTACATTTCAACACCATTTGAAATTAACGTTATACCACGAACACCAAATAACAGCCCTGTTATTGTTGACTTTCATATTAGAAGTGCGACGGAGTTTTCAATTACGATTGCCAATTTAACGGGCGCAGATGATACATTAGATTTCTTTTGGTCTAATACCGACCAAGAAATGAGCGGAAGACAAATGGCAAACGGCGAAACAATAACTTTAACCTACGATAATACAAGCGAGTATTTCCACGACGCAATAGCCGAATATGTTAATGGACAATTACAAGATGATTTTTGTTGTGAGTTTGACGTTTCGGGAGATAGCGTAATAATATTGGAGGCAAATTAGTAATGATTAAATCGGTTTATAAAGGCGGAAGTAGTGTTATATTGAATGCTCATAAAGATATTGATTATTTTTATTATTGCGAAACAAATGATGAACGCAAAGAATTGCTTGTTAAAAATAAGGACAGAACCGTTGATAATCATTATGTTTTGTGGGAAAAACGCTTAAAAATATTTCTTGTTTGCTATTCGTATCCTTTTATGGAACACGTTAAGGGCGAAGAAATTAAAGAATTTAAGACTTTTAATATTTGCGACCATAAAAAAGAATATAAAGAAATTGCCGAAAAACAAATGCTTTGTATGGGCAAAGATAGTAAAAAATGGTATCACTTATATATCGCTTGTTGTATGTTTGAACGTGGCAAAAATGAAATTAGCGATGACGAAAGAAACGTTGCCCAAAGCATTCACGACAACGGCATAAACGACGAGCAACTTGAATGGATTAAACAAGTTTTAGCAGAAATTGAATAAAATTATTTTACAAAATAAATAATTTAGTTTATTATGTTAGTAGATAAAATAGGTTATCTATATAGCAAATGGGCGTTTGTAATCAAATATGGTTACAATTTTTATCGTTAAGGGAGGGAAAACATTATGGAGAAAATTTACAGAAACGTTGGCAATTTCTCTGTTGAAGTTGACGACATTACAAAATTATCCAGCGACGCACTTAAAAACCTTTCAGTTGGCGACAAAGTAATTAAAGTCACCGGCAAACAAAAACACTTATATCGTGTTTCATACAAAGGCGAAGGCGTTGGAGAAGGACTTTGTTTAACATACGCAGACGCTTCTCGTATCGAAACAGTTTCTTATGATTTTACCGCAGAAGGTTGGGCATATAACTCAACTGATGTTTGGCAAAACGCTTAATCTTTCATAATGGAGTTAAAGTATGGCAGAGAAAAAAGCATTATCAACAGACGCAATGTTAGCAAACCACGAAGCAAGGATTAAAGTTTGCGAAAAAAGACTTAACAAGTTAGATAAACTTGCAGAAAGTATCAATGACCTTGCTTTAAGCGTGAAGGAAATTGCTGTCAATCAAACTGCTATGCTTAATGATATGAAAGAAGAAAAAGAAACCCGTAAAGTTAACGAAAAGAGAATATCAGCACTTGAATTGCAACCGGCAAAAAACGCACAAGAGATTAGACAGAAAGTCATCATTGCAATAATTACCGGTTGCATTGGTGCTATCGTTGGTGCAATTATGGGTTTATTACTTAAATAACGAAAAGGAGTTATAAAATATGTCAATGAATGAAATTTATTTATTGTTAGGCTTAATCGCAGAGGGTGTCGCATTAGTCGGCACTATTGTTGCTTTTGGCAAAAAAATATACAATTATTTAAAGGATAAAAAACTCAAACAACTTGTTGAAGAAGCAATGGCAGACGTTGAAGTTCTTGCTATCTCTGGCGACTTAAAGAAAGTTAAAGTCCTTGAAAAAGTAACCGCAGTATTCGGTGAAGGTAAAGGAATTTACGACAAAGCAAGTGCTTATATTGAGGAATGTATTGAGTTTAGTAAAAAAATTAACCACAAATAAGGAGGAAGATATTTATGGAAACCACATATAGAAGTTTACCAGAATTTATCGTCAAAACCGATGACATCGAACATATCTCAAATAGAGCCTGTGACAACTTGAAGTTAGGCGATGAGGTTATTCTTGTTAGCGGTGACGAACAAAAGAAATTTATCATTTCAAGCAAAAGTCTTGAAGAAATGAAATTAGCGTTCATCACAAGCGAAGAAGTTACAGAAGTAATTTATAAAAAGGCTGATGACCGCTGGTCTTATGACGAAACAATAACCACACCAATCAATTCATTATCACCGGAACAGGCAGATGAACTTAAAACTTTGTTACCATCAGCAGGAAGCAAAGGCAAAGTCCCATTTGTTAATGATGATGAAGACGGTTACGAATTTAAAGATATAAGTAGCGGTTGCACAGTTTCTTGGGATAGCACAACTGTTTCCCTCGAAGACTTTATCGCTTCTTGTAATGCACACCTTTTTGCAGATACAATGATTGGAAAAATTTTAACATTTTCAAAGTTAATTAACGGTGCAAGTTTCCGTATGATTGTTATTGGACACGAACACGACGTATTAGCAAATACTGATAATGGCGAATTAGAGCCAAACGGAACAACTGCAAACTTAACATTACAGTTCTATGATATGCCGTTCCAAAAAGTTAATTTAGCATTACCTTACGAGGAAGAAAAAGAAGGCTATATCCGTTCAAATCAAACAGAAGAAAGTATGGAAGATAGCGGTGCAAGCCAAGTTACTATTGACCCAATTTATCCAAGTAACACACACGGTTATGCAAGTGCCGTTGGACTTATTCACGCTATGCAAGAAATTTTTAACTCATTACCAACCATTTTACAACAAGCAATTAAGACTGTTAGAAAAGACATCTTTATTAGCGAAATTGACGATGGTGATAACTATGAAATGTTTGATACCACTTCAACAGTTATTCTTAAAGAACAAGACCGTTATGGTTCTTGCGTCAATGTAAAATTATTCTGCTTGTCAGCCAGCGAAATGGGTATGACACATTCAAATGCAGAAAATGACCCAGACCAATTCCCATACGATATTGAGGTTGAAATTGACGAAGTTCCAACACTCGTTAATTTAGAAGGCAAGAAATATGCTTATTTCGATGAAACCCCACAAAACAATCAAACACAAGAAGCAATGAATAAGCGTATTAGATACTACAAAGGCGAACCATATTGGTATTGGTTAAGAAGTCCTTACTTGCTCTACACTCACGGTTGGGGTCTTTGTTACTACTATGGTGATGTCTACGGCAGCTACGATACTTACAACTACGGTGGGGTTGCCCCCGCATTTGCAATCTAATTGCGAAGCAATCAATCTATAAACCGCAGGTTTATCTAAAAATAATATGAGTGTTAGAGTTTGCGATAGAAACACAAGCAAGGTTGAATATGTATATAACGCATTACAACTTTCAAATTTAGTTAACGAAAGAATGACTAAATATGCTAATAAAATCGCAGACAGCAGAAGATACAAACACTTTGTAAAATCATCTAATTATGATTTATGGAAATCGCCTATATTATTTGCCAAATTAGTATATCATTACTGCTTATGTGCAAATAAAATGCGAGATACCAATAAACGCTTGGCTTACTTATCGAAGGCAAGCGAAAATCTAATGTTATTGAAAACGTCCGTTCAACAATTTTATGACCTAAATAGGCATATAGTAAAAGATAAGTTTATTATATTGCTTGCCGAAAAGGTTGAAACACAAACAAAGTTATTGGGCGGACAATTCAATTACGTTAGGAACATTAGTTGTAGGCAGTCCTAACTTGCTCAACACTAACAATTGGGGTAATTGTAACAACAATGGTAATGTCAACAACAACAATACTAACAACAACAATGGGGTTGCCCCCGAAATTTGTATAAGGCGGATACCAAGAATATGCAAAATGGAACTAATGTTATAAATGGCGATGTGTCTTGCTCGAATAAAGCAAGTGATACTATTGACGCCATTTTTTCTTTTGAAAACTTATATAACTCGTATCTTAAATGTGTTAAAGGCGTTAAATGGAAGCAGACAACGCAAGAATATATGTTTGACGCTTGGTATAAAGTGGCTTTAATTCATAAGTCGATAAAGGACGGAACTTATACAATGGATAAAATGCACTTCTTTAAAGTTATGGAACGTGGAAAGGTGAGAGATATTAGTGCGTTATCGCTAAAAGATAGAATAGTCCATAAATGCTTATGCGATAACTTTTTGACACCACTTTTATCTAAACAACTAATTTATGATAGTGGGGCGACTATTAAAAACAAAGGTATTTTATTCGCCAAAAACAGAATTATAACACAATTGCAGAAGTATTATAGACAGCACGGAAGCACCGGCTATGTGTTGCGTGTTGACTTTCGTCATTACTTTGAAAGCATTGACCACGAAACGCTTTTTAAAATGTTAAGGGAAAACATAAAAGATACAGATTTGTATAATTTATGTGTAAAAATGATACCAAATGACGTTCAAGGGCTTGGTTTAGGCAGTCAAATAAGTCAAATTTGTGCTATGTATTATGTAAATGGTATTGACCATTATTGCAAAGAAAAGTTGCATTTAAAGTATTATAGCCGTTATATGGACGACATTTGTGTAATTAGTAATAATTATCACGAACTTGAAAAAGCCCTCGCTATCATCGTTAAAATGGCGAAACAACTTAAATTAGGCATTAACGAAAATAAAACTAAAATATATAAACTCGAAAATGGGTTTAATTATTGCAAGGTTAGATATAAGTTAACCGAAACGGGTAAGGTATTAAAGTTCATCACCAGCAGTTCATTTAAGTCTATGAAAAGAAAGGCGACAAATGGCACAATTGATTTAGCGAACTTGTTGCCGAGTTGGGAAAGTTATGTAAGTTGGTTTGACGCACATAAAAAATATATTATATTTAAAAATAAATATTTATAGATAATGTTATTATTAAATGTTATATTATAGATAAATGACAAGAGGAGGGATTTGAAATGTTAAATATTACCTTTAAGGGCATTAAGCCAGAAAAAAACCTATATTCTTACAGCGTTGTTGGTAACGCAGAAGTTGATGTCATAAAATTTATTTTAACCGAACCACTTGATAGTGTTAATACATTAGCAGAATTAGAAAACTTTGACGCTTATGTAAAAGTAGAAAGTGCAGGTAAAGGATATTTAGACAAAATTTCTGTTGAAAGTTCTTATGTAGAAGTAACAAATGCACAGCAAGAAGTTATTGGACATCAATTAGAAGTTGAATTTACGTTGCAAGGCAAAACTACACAATTTAGAAACTTAATGGTTCAATTACAATTTGAAAAAGTTGTTAACGAAGAAAATTTAGTTAGCCAAACAGAAATTGTTAACTTATCATTAAGTGGAAATATTGACGCAGATAACGAGTTACCAAATGTTTATCCAAATATTATTAGAGATATTTATGAGAAACTCGCTGACCACGAACGTAGGATTAGTGCATTAGAATAATAAGTGTTGCATTAGTTAAAACGATATGCTATTATATATGCGTGTCGTATAACAAACACGATACACAAGTTCGTAAAAATTCTTCAAAGATTAAGGTTTGGTTCTCTTACTCCAAATCTTTTTCTTTATTTACTTGACATTTTATTCTATTCGTGTTATTATAATGTTGCTCAATAGGAAAGGAAAAACGGAATGAATACAAAAGAATACACTATTGAAGTATATGATAAAGATGACCGCCAAACTTGGTTAGCAAAGCGTGGTTTTGGTGGGTCGTCAGTTTCAGCACTGCTTGGCAAAAATAAATATATGACTGCGGTTGATATTTATTGCTCGGCAGTTAATCCAACAGAACATAAAAATGAAAACGCCACAGTAAGCACAAGTTACGGTAGAAACGCCGAACCTATCTTGGCTAAATTATTTGAACTTGACTATCCAAAATATAAACTTTATTATCCAGAAAAGATTGAAATGGCAAGACGTGTTGATAAGCCATATATCACTTATACATACGACGGATTATTAGAAGAAATTGCCACAGGACGCAAAGGCTTCGTAGAGTTCAAAACACACGAAATACAAAACCACGAAGACGAAGAAGAATGGTTAAGTGGAAACTTACCGGAACAATATTATATTCAAGTATTACAAGGCTTCTGTGCAATGCACGATAAGGATTTCTGCGAGTTATATGCTAAACTATATCGTAAAGATTATGAAACAGGCGATATTACTTGGAGTAGATTACTTCACTTCCGTTTAGAAAGAACGGCAGAGAATGTTGAGGCTGATATTCAACTTATCGAAGATGTGCAAACAGACTTCCAAGTTAACAATATTGAAAAACGTATTCCACCAAATATTCACATTGAATTTTAAGGAGAAATTGTATGGATTATATTTATAATAATAAGACTAAACGATATGAAATTGCGAAAGCAAACACAGTCGAAAAAGAAGTTAAAAACTTTATTGAAAACAATGCCAAAGACTTGCTTCCTGTAATTGATGACGCAACTTGGTCAGCAACAAGAAAAGCGAGAGTGGTTATCAATAACAAACTTAAAGAAGTTCAAAAGTTTAGAAAGCAAACAAATGGTATTGTATTAGGCGAGTTTAACCGTATGTCAAACACTATCGAAAATATGTTAAGCGAAGAAAGCGATAGACTTACAGCGTTATTAGAAGCCTATAAACCAAAAGAACCTGTCTATGTCTTTAAAGAAATTAAGACTACTGACAAAGTGGCATACGACAAATTAGTTGCTTATGCCAAAAAACTTAACCTATTAAAGGAGGAAAAAGAATAATATGGGTTACACAAAAAAGACAGCGACAACAACAGCAGTCGCAACAACAACCGAAGAAAAGAAACCTATTCGTTTCTCGGTAGCAATTAAAGATGAGAAATATCAACAACTCATCAATGACACATTAGGCGATAAAGAAACAGCAAAACGTTTCGTTGCCGAAATTACAACAGTTGTAGGTAACAATTATAAGTTATCTCAATGCACTGCTAATTCAATTATTAGTGCAGGGTTATTAGGACAGTCACTTAAACTTCCTCTCGCACCAAGTTTTGGTTTCTGCTATTTAGTTCCTTACAAAAATAAACAAGGATTTATGCTTGCACAGTTCCAAGTTGGTTGGAAAGGTATTGTCCAATTAGCATTAAGAACAGGGCAATATGAAACACTTGGCGTTAGAATAGTCCACGAGGGAGAAGTTTGCGGGCAAAACGAGTTTGGCGAAGATGTTATGCACTTCGACCACCAATACGATAATAACAAAGTTGTTGGATACTTTGCTTACTTCAAATTGTTAAGCGGTTTCAAGAAAACATTATATTGGACAGTTGCACAATGCGAAAAACACGGCGAACGTTATTCCCAAGCACACAGGGGCGATAACAAAGGCGGAGAAAATGACCGCTGGACGACTGATTTCGACGATATGGCGTTAAAGACTGTGTTAAAGCAACTCGTCAGTAAATGGGGTATTATGTCTGTTGAACTTCAACAAGTATTCCAAGCAGACCAAGCAGTTATTGATAATGGCAAATATGTTTATGTCGATAACGACGGTGTTGTTGAAGAAAAGAAAGACAAAACACCTACAATTAAAAATAGGTTAACACCACCAAAGGCAAAGACTGAAACGGAAGTCGAAGTTATTGAACCGGACGTGGAAGTTGACACAGCAATTTAGGTCATAAGGCACTACGAGAGGTCTTCCAAATTTACGTTTGTTTAGAGAAGTTTTGTTTCCATTGATTATTAGCCTCGATTACATATTATAATAATTCACAATCTCGTAGTCGCAATTATAGAACAGAGGTTCTCGTCCGTTCTCCTGCTAAACAAAAGAGCGGTCACTCTAATAAGGTATGGGTTATGAAAGTTTCCCCAATATGAATAACAATAAATTATTATTCTCTTATAACCCTATCCAAAGTTACCTTACCAATTAACTATTTACTTGGTCAGTATATCTAACTTGGTAATCTAAAACATAAGTATTAAGGTAGTAAGTAAGTGTTAAGTAGTAAGTAAAAGCGATATATTAGTTAACCAACATAAAGGAAAGGAATACATAAAAACTATGGAAATGTTAACAAATAAAGAAGTAAAACCTCTTACCATAAAACTAACAAATGGTAAAGGCGAATATGACGAACAATTAACATATAAAATTAAGACAGCCATTTTAGACGTAGTAAATGAGCACATTGGAATAAGTGCCCAAGAAGTGCTTAAACTATTGTTAAATGGGCTAAAAATGCCTAAAAACGATAATATAAACCTTTACAACTATGTTCGTAATGCAACAATTTGGGTTATAAAGAATAAAAGAAAAGAAGTTTCTAAACCTATTGGCGTAAAAATAAATGTATTAAGTTTATTTAATGACTTACGAGATAATGGCTATGAAATTGATAATGGCGTTAAAGAAAAATATTACGAATACTTATGTTATCACGTTATGTATGAAAACCCTTTTCTAACCACAAGGCAATTTGGTTCAATACATAATGCCTGTCTATTAGAAGCGAAAACTTTTGATGAGTATTTATGTATGTTAGAAGACAAATTAACTAAAATAAATATACCTATACCAAAAGAGCATATTATGGAAAAGGCTGAACGTAAATATAAAGAATGGGAAGAAATTTTAAAGGAGTTAGACGAATGAAATTAGTTGAAACAAAATATATAAAAGTTAAGAAACTTATAGAAACTGCATTTACTTTTGGTGACTATGTTGAAGTGCCACGCAAAAGACACGTTGTTGAATTAAGTGACGATGAGTTTAATTTAATTGTAAAAAAATTGGTTGCAAAAGGCAAAATTACATTGGAGTAAAAGATATGAATAAAGCAATAATGATAGCCGATAAGCCTATATGGTGTTCAAGAATTATGAACGGCGACAAACTACTTGAAATTCGCAAAAATAAAGCACTTTATAAGGCAACAATGAAACTTATTGAAGAACAAGGCTATGCTACTTTCTTTATGTATTGTAGCAAAGGCAACAAGAAAAATTATCATTTAATTGAAGTAGTAGATACTGACACAGGTTGGGAAGGTTATGAATATGATTATTACATTGGTAGCAAAGGTTATTTAGATTGGTGTTTAGAAGGCAAAGTTGTCGCAAAATTCACTGTTAGAAAAGTTGAAGAACTACGAATTAAACAAGGGATAGGTTGGGCGACAGACACCATTAAAGGAACACAAGAAATAGAAAAATTAAGTTGTGTTAATAGATTTGATTTATACCAATATTGTAAAGGTTTTGCTTATGCTTATCACATCGAAGATTTAGTTATTTTTGATATACCGAAAGAGTTAAGCGAATTTAAGAGAAAGTATTATCCGCAGTATGCTGGAATGTCTAAAAATACAATTCATTACGAATTAGAGCCAATAACCAAAGCACCACAAAATTTCTGCTACGTAGAAAGCGAGGAATAGAGAATGAAAAATTTAATTGATGAATATATGCCTAACTTTCGTATTTTAAAAAACTTTGACGCTTGTAAAAACTGCCAATATAACAAAGACGGCAAATGCGAAAACCGCCACACACCTTGTTGTTTCTGGCAGGAAGCGGAGAGATATATTGTTTTTGGTAAAATGTTATCAAAAATGTATATGACAAAAATAGAAGGAAAATATGTATTTACTTTTGACCATTTAAGCAAAGAAGAAAAGGAAAAGTTGCATAGTGAGTTTTGCAACGGGATTTAAGGAGAACAAAAATGACTGAACAACGATTAGCATTAGAAAATTTAATAAATGAAATATGCCAAAAATGTAATGGCGATGTTTGCAGAACTAAAAATAATGGTGCTTGTAAGTTTTTTAGAAATTATAAAACTGTTGAAACCGCACTTAAAGCATTTGAAAAGCCTGCTGTCTATGTTGCAAGAAATAGAGGCACAACCAAAGCAATGATTGAAGCCCTTAAAAATGCACCGGCTGTTAAAGTAACTTGTTTAAGCGACGAAAATAAAGCGGACGCATTTGATATACTTAAAAAGTTCTTAATTGTAGGTTATGATATGACTAATAGAGATAAGCCTTCATTAACTTTTAGTATAAGAACAGGCACAGATGAAACTTATATGTTTTATTCAACAACTGATGAAAAAATAATTCAAACATTTAGGAGGGCATTTGAATGAAATACCAAATAGAAAGAGAAGATAATGGCGACTATATTGCGTCTTGGGACGAGCACCCATTTATTATCGGTGTTGGAGATACCAAACGTGAAGCCGTTAAAGAGTTAAGAATATTTGTTAAACAATATAAACAATACGAGAAGGACGAGAAGAAGAAATGAAACTAACTAAACGCCAAGAGAAGGCTTTTACAAGGTATTTATTTCATCAAAGGTTTATTAGCGAAGGAACAGGGCGACTTGTTTATGGTTACGGCGATACGCTTGTAATTAAAGTCGCTAAAAATAAAAGCGGTTACGAGCAAAACAAAAACGAAGTTGAACGCTTTAAAAAATACGGAGATAGTAAACTTGCTCGTATATATGCCTATTCAAGAAAAATTGTGATAATGGAGAGAGTTAATCCTGTATGTTTAAACAAATGGAATAAAATAGCAGAATGGCTTGATGACATTACGGGTTTTGTTAGCGAAGACCATTTATCGCAAGGGTATCGTAATGGGACAAGAAAATTAGTCGCTTATGACTACGGCGACGGAAAGCATACCTATACCAAAAGAATTAGGCACGATTATACAATAAGAGAAATAGTTTTAGGTAAAGGAGTAGAAAATGATAATGATAGACACAGTGGAAAAGTTGGCTAATGCTTTGCGTGATTTTAGCCCGACAATTGACGACGATGATGTAAAAGTAATATTTGATAGTTTAAGTGGCTATAAAATATGTGAAGTAAAAATGCTTACAGACGGCGAACTATATGACGATACTATTAAATATGTAAAGAAAGAATTTAGACATCAATTTAAAGTTGCTTTTATAGAATTGGGATATAAGAGCGATTTCCACCCACAAGACTGTCCGTATCAATGCGTTTTGGTTAGGACAACAAACGGTGAGGTTATCACACCAGAACAAATTATTAGACGTTTTAGAAATGACGCATAAGGAGAAAAATATGGACGCAGGAAAATATAAAGGTAAAAGTGTTGTAGTTCAATGCCGTAAATGTGGGCATTTATTGTATATTGATATTGATGATAAACTTCTTGATAGGATTAAAAATATTGAGAAAAAAGAATGCCCTACTTGTGGTGAAGAAGGCTGTGAAAATTGGAAGTTGCGTGGCATAGATGATTGGAAGAAACGCAAGATACTTTATTAAATGTCTAAATTACTAACTTGACATTTGCTTATAATTGTGATATTATAGTTACAACGAAAGGGATAAACACAAATGAAAAGCAAAGTAGAAAGACTATACGAAGAAAAATGCGTTGGTTGTCCAAACGAAAAGGCTTGTCACGATGACTGCGAATATTGCGACGACTTTTTAGAAGAACTCGATATGATGGAGGACGACTAAAAATGGACGCATTATACAGGGCACAATTACTTGATAAGTTAATGGAAGAAGCCAATGAAATTATTGCAAAAAAACATTTAAAGTTTGATTGGTTCTTTGGTGCAACTTCATCATACGAATATAACTGTTGGGTAGCACATAGCCCATATTATAAAAAACTATTTGGTAGAGAATGGTTTGTATTACTTGTTATTCTAAAAAAAGAATATAACCGATTAGAAAATTGGGAGGAAATATATGGAAAAACTCTTTAATATCATAATTGTGACGCCTATTATCTTTGTATTAGGTATTATGTGGGGCGTATTTGGTTCAGTTTGCTATGTAATTTATGGTATTTATTATGCTATATATTCACCAATTAAGTTTTTAAAAATGTTTTGGGGTAAGGGCGATGAAGAAACAACAGAGAGTAGTGGTAATTGAGTATACAGAGCATATTAGCCAAGCCATTAACGCTATTGTTGACGACTATAATGCGAAAGGTTGGAACTTAATACAAGTATGCTCGCACGCAAATAGGGGTTCATATTGGACATTATTATTTGAAAGGAAATTAAAAAAATGACTAAACAAGAATTATCGCCGTTAGAGGCATTAAAGAAAATAAGTAAAGTTCAAGTAGTCCGTGATTATATGGAACATGAAATTGAAACTATTGAAACCGCACTACAAGATTTCGAGTGGTTAAAACACAAACTGAACTTAACATTTTTACATAGTTTAAGTATTCCAGAAGATAAAATGCGAGTTATGAAAATTATGGGTTTTGAATATGAAGAAGGGAGATAAAAAATGAATTATATTAACATTAAACATCTCGATTTCGTTCCTGCAAAAATGTTTAAGGACGCAACAAATGAACGTATTATCTATGTTTTTACGAACAAGATTAACAATAGAACATATAAGAAAAAGAGAGCACAAATAGGATTGTTCTATTTCGATGACAAATGCAAAGTTTATGCGTTTGAGCCTGTTGAAAAAGTGTCATTTGGTAGAGAGTGCCTCGAAACATTGTCTTGGTTTGGCAAGTGTTTAGACTATGGAAAAATTAAATTTAATGCGAAAGCAGGGGAATTAGTAAAATGTCAAGAGCAGTAAGAAAACAGAACCAAAAACTAATTGCGTTGAGTGAAAGAGCAAATTATCTAAAAGAACAAGAAATTGCGGAAACTAAAAGACACAATATTAGTGAAGAAGAAACGAATGGGACACCACATTTATTAGTTATCTATTAGAGGTGTTACCTGTTAGGAGAGATTAGTATGAGATTAACCTATAACTATAAAGAAGAATATTGTGAAACAAATGCTAAACGATATGATATTGACATTGAATATTTACGAAAAAATTATAAAGGTTCTGTCTATTTGCCAAATCATAATGTTCGCAAGGAAGATATGTGGCATAAACTCGGTCAAATTGAAGACGTTGAAGAAAAGTTGGGTTTTTCATATAAAGAACTTGTGCAAATGCTTATCGACGGTATTTATGAAGTTGGTGGAGTTGACAGTAAAACAATGAAACCAGAACCAAGTTGTTTGTTATTTTATTATGTGTATGGAATTGATTTTGAAAATAAATGCTTAAAAGTTATGAGAGCAACAGGTTATAACGAAAGAAGTATTGAACGAAGTAGAGAATTTGTATTTAGTTCATTACACTTATGTAAATATAAAAAGAAATGTTTAGGCGGTTGGGCTTTAACAAGGGAGGAATTGCTTAATGAGTAAGAAAAAAGAAGAAATTAAAGGAAAACCATTTAAAGCAGAGGACTTTCAAGACTTTAATTCGTTTGAAGAATTTGCCAGAGCAATGGCGGAAGCAATAAGAGTTGCCGAAGAAAGACAAATTAAAAATAACATTATTGTGTTAAACGATGAATATGACGAATTAAAGGAGTTTTATTCCGCATTTGAACCACGCCCGTGTCAATATATTAGACATTATTATCCTACTTTGTTAGGCAAGAAATTGGTGTTGGGTAAATTGCCTAAAAAATATTTCTTTGCAATAGGACGTAATGATGACTGCTTATCAAAAGACGAATATATTGCGAAGTTAGAAAAGGAAAACGCTGAACTTAAAGATAGAGTGTTCGAGTTGGAGGCGGGATTATAATGGTAGTAACAATTAGAGGCGTTGATGTTGTCGACTTCGGGACAGCCGTTCAAGTTGTTAACTCATATAAAATAACCGACGACGAAGAAAAGAATAAAATACTCGACGAAATGTTAGATAAATTTCCTCGTTTAGCACGTTGCAGAACCAAAAGAAGCCTGCTAATTGAATGGAAAGCACACAACATTTTGTTCCAGCGAAATTATCATAGGGCAAGGACAAAAGACGTTGACTTTGAATTTTGCCCAAAAAAACTACAACAATTTGGTTTCCATTTAATAACTATGTTATTACGGGAAAAACAGAGATAAAAAAGTTTAGTTCTGTGCAGAAAACTTGCACGGAAATAAAAGAAAGGAGGCACTATGACTGACGCAGAGCAAATGCTAATGAAAACTTTGCAAGAAGAAAATGAGAAGTTAAGAAATGACTTAAAATTTCATACCTGTAAAGATATTGGCGAAGAATATCAAGACTTTATCTGCGATGAATTGTTAAAAATTGGTATCCCACTCAATGTATATGTGAGCAAGAAATATCAATTAAGCAAAGGCGAAAGTGCTTCCGGTATTGAAATTAAACACGACAGCAAATGGCGACAAACAGGGAGATTATACTTCGAGGTTGAAGCCAATAGTAAAGACACCACCAGAATGGTAAAAGGTGGTATCACAAAAGAAGATAAAAGTTGGCTGTATCTAATTGGAGATGAAACAAAAGCATTCATCTTCGCTAAAAACCAACTTATCCGTTTATATGAAAAAGTTAAAGAAAAGCCAGACGTTTGGAAAGAAAAATATGGTATTACAATTAACCAACATATAGACGAGCACACGTTAAAGGCGACAAGTTCGGGAATGTGTATCCCTATTAAATCGCTTGACCGTATCGGGTGCTGTATAAAAACATTAACATTTAAGGAGGGAAAATAAATGTCATTCAGTCACAACCAAAGAAAGAAAAAACATTGGAGAGAAAACCAAAAAAATAAAACTACTCGTGTATATAGTTACTTACAAAACGAAACCTTTGTTAGATATAAGGAGGGTAAGTAATATGTGGATTGAACACGTTACAAAGTTCCGCCTTACCGAAGAAGACTATAACTTCATTAGAAAGGCGATGAAAGAAAAGAAACTTAAAATTACCAAATTTTGTAAAGAATATAGCATATCACGCACACATTTTTATGATATGGCACGAGGTAAAGAAGACGGACGTAAACTTATTATCGCTTTAAGATATGAAGACATTTATGTCCCTTATGATATTGCAAGAGATAGCAGGGTGGAGTGGTAGTATGTCAGCAGTAAAATCATTAGAAAAATTATTCCCTTATGAACGTGATAGTGATGATTACGCATTAGTGTTGCGTGCCTGTGAGGAATACGACAAAAACCACCGTAAACCAACACAGCAAGAAATTGAAGACTTTTTCGAGGGTAGATAATATGGGTAACAGTTTTTATAAATGGAATGTAAAACAGCGTAAGTATATGGAAGCCCAGCAAAAGAAAAACCTTTTTATGGAAACTTTATATGCTTATGATAATAAATTAATGGAAGAAAGTGGTATCTATATTCTTACTCGTTATAATAAACCAAGACAAGACGGCGGTGTTACCAAGTATGCGTATATCGGGCAGGCTGTAAATGTGTTGGACAGATTAGCCAGCCACTATATCGGTTTCGACCAAAGAATTGATGTGTCGCTTAAAAGCAGAGGATTAAAAAGCGTTCGCAATCCATACGCTTGGGGCATTGATGTTATTTATTGTCCAAAAGAAAAGTTAAACGAATTAGAAAGACAAACCATAGCCGAGTATATCGAGAAAGGGTTTGAATTATATAACATTACAGCAGGCGGGCAAGACGAGGGCAAGGAATATATCCAACAAAAAGCACTTGGTAAAGGTTATCACGACGGTGTTGGCTACGGCAAAAAGAAAGCACTAAAAGAAGTTAAAGAATATTTTGATAAGTATTTAGACTTTATTATTAAAAGCACACCGGAAGCAATTAGAAAGCCAAAGAATAAAGCCGAGAGAGAAAGTTTGCAACCGCTATATAAAGAAATATATGTTAAAAAACTTAATGAATTTGGTGCGTTATTAGACGGGGTAAAAGACGATGAGCAGGTTTAGTGATATGCTTGCTATTATGGCAGGCGACAAAAAGACAATTGAAAAATATGTCCCAAAAGAGCCAAAGGTTAGGACGTTAAATAAAGAAGGCAAGTTTATTATTAAAAGCAACTTTGGCGGATATGACGCAGGTGGAGATGAGTTGTCCACAAAAGAAAATGCCGTTATTTATACCAATTATGATATTGCAAAAGATAGAGCAAATGAAATTGGTGGCAAGGTAGTTAAATTATAGGAGGTAGATGTAATGCCAAATAAAAAAAAGTATGAAGATTTAGACTTTGAACGCTATGACAAGAAAGAGGTAACTGTTCAAGAATTGTGCCAAAAATATAATGTATCACTTAATACAATGCGTAAAGCAATTAACCGCAGAGGTATTCACCCACTAAAAAAGCGTATTGTAATTAAGACACCATATAAAACTTTAATATGTGAAAGCGTTAATGAAGCGAGCGATGAACTTCGTGTTTCAAGAACTACCGTTTATTACGCATTAAAAGGACACCGCATTCCTTTATTTGAAGAAATGGGTATTGAAATTTACGAGGAGAAAAAATAATGGGTTGGTATGTTTATGTTATATTAGGCATTTTATTTGTCATCGGTATTTTATTGTTACCGCCAAAGCATAGAGATATTGTGCTACATATTATTTTGTTTCCTGTTGCGTGGTTGTTAGCAATATTGACATTTCCTATTCACTATTTTAGACAAATGTTTTATACTAAACCTGTGCATAAGCCAGAACTTCACGCTATAAAAATTAGCGACAAAGAAGACTTTATGATTAAAATGGTTAAGAAAAACGGAGAAGAAGTTATTATTAAACCGTTTGAAAAGGAGGAAAACAAAGATGTTAGTATTAGCAAAAAATAGATTTATCGAATTGCTTAACGGAAAAAATATCGTTAAAAAAGGTGGTAAATATTACACGCTTAAAGGTGTTGAAGTAAAACCAGACGCACCACTTGAAGAACCAAAGCCAAAGAAAACTACCGCCGAAAAGGTGGAGAAAGATGAGCACTTACCAAAAGAAGACTAATTATCGTAGTCGCAAACAAGTTATTAAAGATTGTGTAGACAGCGGTGCGATGTCCAAAGATGAAGGCGAACTTTTGGAAAAGGCTGTTGTTAAAGCAGATAGGGCAAAGATACAAGGAAAAATGTTCCTTGACCTTGCCCCTTATAACGCTTTACTAACTAAAAAGTTTGAAGAAAAAGTAGCGAAAGGCGAGTTAACCGAGAAACAACAGAAAACTTTACATTTAATTAGAGTAGCAAATATATGCAAACCACATTTAGATAGCGTGCCCGAAATGAGAAACGCTTGTGAAGAATATATTAAGACTACTATTGAGGATAATGTTGGTTGCACATTAAACGGGCTTGCTTTGGCACTTGGCTTCACAGTTAAGCAGATAAAAGATATTGAAGCAGGCATATTAAAAACGCCAGCCAAAGACGTAATTAAAACTTATATACAAATTATTGCTACTAATAATGAAATGACTATTGCGTCGGGTGGTAGCGTTGGTGCTATGTTCTTGGGCAAAAACTTCTATGGCTTAAAAGATAAGATGGAAGTTGAGCACACCGAGAAGAAAACTGAAATGACAGACGAGGAATTAGAAGAAAAATATAATAACTTTCCTGTTGTTGATGTAATTGACCCAGACGATTATCAAGACTAATGCCTTTATTTCGCATTTTAACGGGGCATAGAGGCACGAAATATAGTTTAATGGTAAATTATAAGCAAATAAAAAAAGCACGGGCTTAATGCTCGTGTTTTCTTTTGGTGTAAAACTTTTACATTAGTGGTGTAAGAACATTACATCAATATATAAGTAAATAAAAAGGGGGCAGATACGTCCCCCACAGCCTACCTCACGATAGGTGTTTTCGCACGACACCACCGAGTTGGATAACCCAAGTCCTTTGTGGTATGGTGTCTTACCGAGAAGTGTTTGGTGTGGCTTACGGCTCACGGTGTAACACGGCGAGTTGGCGTCCTGCCCACTTCTCAACTTGGCTATGCTTTTGCCTGCATACGGATAGTGTATCGGTTTTATCACATAACCCTTTTAATTGTTAATAACCGTTACTTCCTTCGGTGACTTTGCCAAACTCCCACTTGGGCTATGGCTTGTCTTCACATTTCCGTCGGTTCGTAAGGATACACCTTTCACGGTTATTTCACAGGTGCAGATTTAACGCCCCTGTCGAACCAATTGTCTATATTATAAACTACTTTTAGTTGTCATTACAAGCAGAAATAATTTTTAATAAAATGTGTAGTGCACCACAGGCAGTTAACACAATTTGCAACCATAGTGGTAGTGGCAACAGCCACATTGCTACAACGAGAAACCCTACAAACATATTTTGCTTCCTCCTTTTTTTAGTTGTTTAATAATAGTATCATACCTTGCTATTCTGTCTTGTTGAATTTGAATATTAGTCGCACAACCGACAATACGTTGTTTGCAATGTTCGATTAGCCCGTCAATTGCTTGTTTTTCTGTTTCAAAGAAATAATAATCGTATGTTTGCATTTCTGCTTTGCGAACACGCCTTACAACGCAATCTTTTAAGAGGTATTGACCTTTTGTTTCACTTTCTATTTCAAACTTTTTAATTTCCAAGCCACCATATAATTGATAAGAAAAACCATATAAATATTTCATAGTTAGTCCTCCACTGGGTCAACTTCGGCGATTTCTTCAATTTGTTTTAAGAAATATTTAGCCTTGCCAATAAGCGTTTCAACTTCTTGTTTTTTCTTGTCAATATTATCGAAACAATGATTACGTTTCTTCGCCACTTCCAACGCTTTTGCTTCTGCGTTTTCACAATAGAACCATTCTTCCGTATCATAATACCCGTGTTTAATGCCGTTAAATGGGCAGTTTCCTGTTCTGTTCCAATAACCACTGCTGGTAATTTCTTCAAAAGTATATGATTGTTTATTTACTTTTGTAATGCGTGCGAGCCTTCCGTTCGCCGAGAAGATGTAATCCCCTACGTTTAATTGTTTGTTTAACATAATTTAATTTCCCTTTCTCATTTCGATAAGTTCTTGTATTTTTTGTTTACTTACATACGCACATTGGAAGCGTGTTTCTTCGGTTGAATAAGGCACTTTGATAATGGCGTCGCCAAATCCAAGCAATTGTTCAGCCCCCTTGTGGTCGATAGCGACAACGCTGTCCCTAACGCTTGACACTTTTAACGCAATTTTACAAGGCATATTTGCTTTGATTAAGCCTGTAAGAACGTTGGCTGTTGGACGTTGTGTAGCAACAACTAAATGAATGCCACACGCACGACCTTTTTGTGCCAAACGAGTAATTGCTTCCTCAACTTCATAACGAGAAGTAAGCATTAAGTCTGCTAACTCATCAATAAAGACCAAGATAGGTTTTAATAATCCTCTGCTATCACTCACTCCCTTTGCTTTCATATACGAATAACGGGCGTCCATTTCTTGGCATAAGTCATAAAGATATGCGACGGCTTCGTTTGTTTCGTCAATAAACTTTGCGTTTGGTAGCACTGCGTATTGGCTAAACTCAACTTGTTTCGGGTCAACCAACACCATATCAAAGTTAGAAGTGTGTGTTGTAGCAAGTAAAGAACAAAGTATATCATTCATTAACACGGATTTACCACTACCCGTCGTGCCTGCGATAAGTATGTGTGGTATCTTATCAAAGTCAATTTCAACTAACTTGTTATTTAAGTCCTTGCCTATTGGTATTGTGATATTGCTTCCGTTATTAGCCTTGAAGTTAAAACCTGTTAAGAATAATGGCTGTCTTTGTGCTAACGTTTCACTAACACCAAAGTCATAGTCGTAAGTTTCAACAAAGTTAAGTTTTCTATGGTTATAATGAGATAACTTCTCAATTAACTTTGTGATTAAATTAACCGAATAACTTGCTATGCTTTCTAAATTGAAATAGTAAGTAATAAGTTGTGGCGATTTTATTTCTGTTGCGAACTTTACTTTTAATCCCAATTCATTAAATTGTGCCTGTAAAATCTCTCCGTTTCTTCCCATTAAATACCCTCCAATTTACTTTCTGCTTCTTCAATAAATGCGTCGCTTTCAAGTTCCTTTCTTGCTTTCCATATTTCATAAGTAAGTTTTTTAGTTACTCCCATATTTTCTTTGAGGAACTTGGCTTCTTCGTCAAACTTTCTCTTGTTGTTAAACCAAGAATATAACATTAAACGAGCAGAAGGATAATATTTACGGATAGCACTTTGTTTTACTCTGCCTGTGTAGTCGTATTTTGAAGCGTCACTAACAAACCTATCAATATATGCTTCTCTAATATCTTTATTTGAAACGTTATTTTGGTCTAAAAAGTCTTCTGCTACTTCGGTTAAACGTTCTTCTTCGTCACGTTCAAGTCTTTGGGCTTCTTTATAGTCATAACTATTTGCAATAATTGCTTTTTCCAAATAGTCAATAGTTGTTTGAATAGTAGAAACGATATTGCGATTTAAAACTTCTTGTGTGTAGTCGCTATTTTCAATTGGAATAGAAGAACAACACGACGTTTTTGTATTATTGTCCCAAAAATATTCTTTGCAATCGTGCTTGCCGTGATAGTGTAGTTCTACACGACTGCTTATACAATTATCGGTAATATCAATATTAGTCATTTTCCAATAGCATTCAAAGTCTTTTGTTTTAAATACACACCACGACTTTTTCCAAAACTTTGGATTTTTATAGTTAGCCAAGATTTCGGCTAAATCAATGTATTTAATTTCGGTTGAAATACCAAACTTTTTGCTCATAATTTTCTCCTATCCTAACAAATAAGTGTCGTCAATATTTCCGTCTTTATAGTGAAGCATAATAATGTCGAGATTAGATAACTCACAGGTTGAGAAGTCTAAACTACGATACCATTTATCTGCCTTTTCTTCCGTTCTAAATAACGGGCTATTAACAATGTTTTTGTTTTCTTCTTTTTCGTGTGTTAAGTCAATAGCGACTTGCCAGCCATTAAATAGTCTGCGTCTATCTATTTTCTTAATGCCACATTCTACCAAACCTTTATTTAATGTTTTAATGTCGCCATTCATTAACGCACCCATTAAGTCTGCTTCTTGGCAGAAGTCTAAAAGTGTTTCATTTTCGCAAGACGTTCCACCTGTTTCGGTTTCGTCGTCTTCTAAAACATAACTAAATAAACTACATTTTTTCATTTTTAATTCCTTTCTAATGCCACTACTTCAAATAAATCTTGAAAGCACCCAAAGTTTACTGCGATACATTGTTCTGCTTCTTTAATGCTATCAAATTGAAGTGGTGTTTTGTCCTTTTTATGAACAAGTAATTCTTCTCCGTTATATTTTATTCCGTATTTTGTTTTCATTTTGTTTAGTCCTTTCCTTATAGTTCGCTTGCTTGAATGATACAATTGGTGTCGCCAAACTCGTCTTTAATTTGTTGTTTCTTATAAAACCAACCAATGAAACCATAGAAGTGAAAGTAAATAGTAAATAGACTTGGGTGTATCCATTCATTATTACGTTCCATTATCTGCTTGGCTTGGTTCTTCCAAAAACTTATTTTTGCGTAGTCCTTTTTGTGTAATTGGTTACAAACTAATATGTCGTAAATATCATATTTTTCAAGCCAATTGACGAAGCGTTGCATATCTTCGGCTGTTTTAACTGCGATAACTTTTTGTCCCGATAGAAAGTCGGTTAAGTTCTTATTCATAAAGTTATCCCCTGTTAATCTTTCGTGCTTCTTTTGCTCTTTTCTCTTTCGCACGGCGTCTTTGGATTTTTAATTTCTTTTCCTTTGCTTTTTGTTGGGCAATTCTCTCCAACTTTACGTTTCTTTCTGCTTTGGTCATTATTTTTGTCCCCTTTCTTATATTAAATAATACCACATTTTAGTTTTTTAGTCAAGGTCGCTAACTTCCGTTAAGCCGTCTAACAAACCTAAATACACGTTTGTGTAGCGTTCACGTTCGCTTCCCTCACTACAACGCATAGCCTTTAAATAGAAGTCAATTGCGTCTTGTCTTTTATATTTTTCTCTCTTGCCGTAACAAGTAACATAAACAATGTCGTTCTTCATTTTAGTTTAACCCCAATTTTTGCCTTTCGTATTTACTTAATTCATACGGCATTAAACCTTGCGTCCCGTCAAATTGACCGAATGTATATAATCTGCCGTTGTGTTCTAATAAATCAGTTTTGAAGTGTGTTTTAATATAAACATAGTCTTCTTTATTTAGTTCGATATATGGTCGGCGTAAGTGAGAAACAATGTTTTTAAATGAACGATACTTAAAACTAATTTTAGTATATGGTTTTAGTCTTCTTACGTTCATAATCAAATAACTCCATTCTCCCTAAACTCTTTTAATAGTCCGTAGCGTCTGCCTAATTTATCAAACTTTTCAAATATGTTAGCGAGTTCGCTATAAGATAAGTTCTTTTGACTGCTATCAATTTGAAAGTCGATAGCCTGTTGTCTTGCTCTTGCTTTGCCTTGTTGGTATGCGTTCATTATCTTCGCCCCCTTATAATTGTGTTTTCAATGTCTTCGATAAACTTTAATGGTATATAATGTTCGATTAACCATTCATCGCTTTTGCCTGCTAATCCGTTATTGTTGTCGCAGTTTAATCTTCGCCATAACTTAATAAGTCTTTTAAATGCCGTCTTATTAAAATATAAATATCTTGTGCCCATTTTAATTGTTCTCCTTGTCTTCTATCGCACTAACATTAAATACAATAGCAAATGCTTCGTGTCGTTGGCTTGGCTCAAAACTGCATAAGTCATAGTCGTGTGTTTCGCACCAATTTTCTAAATCTTCTCTTGATATTCCTATTTTAGTTGTCGCACCCTTATCGCAGTCGTAAATATCAAACTCGCAGTCGTCTTGTGCGTATCCCAATAAGTCCATAATATCTAACATAATTTTATACCCCCACTTTATCTAATATGTCGCCAATAATAAGCCTGTCTTCTTCGTCTTGGTTAAACTCTGCCCCGTTGTTATAATTCTCTTTTAATCGCTTTTCTAAATATAACAAATGGTTAATTTCCTTGTCGCTTAAATAAATAACGTGTTTTCTTTTCTTCATAAAGTTAAGCCCCTTGTTTTTAAATACTCTTTGTTAAGTTCAAAGTTCTCGTCGTCTTTACTAATATGTTTAATAAAAGCGTCCAAATATTCTTTAACTTCGTTTTCGTTCTTCGTCATATTGGTTAATAGTTCGTAATAGTCTGCAATATCGTCTTCAATACAATAGTAATTGCTATCTATATCCCTAACTTTCGTGTCGCCTTTTCTATTTACCAATACTAATAAGCACTTGTCCGTATCAATAAACGCAGAAACAAATATATCTCTATAAAATAGCGTGCCGTCAACTTGTCCTTTTTCGTCCCCTATTTGTCGAACGACTACTTTTGTGTTCTTGCGTTTTAGAAACCTGTTAAGTTCCTTAATTGCTTTCATATTTAGATACCCCCTAAAATAATTGTTTTTTCTCCGTTCATAAGTTCTTTTAATTTATCCAAAAACTTGGTGTTGTTAGTCTTTGCGAAGCGAGAAAGCAGAAACTTCTTGGCGTTCTCTTTTGTGTATTGCTTCTCGCAAGCGTAAAACTTAATTGTTATCTCTTTCATACTTGCCCCCTAAATCTCAATGTTGCTTTTTAGCGTTTTAACTTCTTCAACCCAATTAAAGCCCTTGAAGATTGGAAGATTTAACGGCTTCAAATACTTTTCATATTGTTTATAAGTTACAATGCCCGTTGTAAATATATTTGATAAGTGTGCCGTTGTCTTCGTGTCTTTGCCTGTTGTTTGTTTAATATGCTGACGATAACTAACGCCACGCAATAACAAACTTGCTTTAATTAAAGATAGTTCGCTATTATTTAACTTAACTTTCTTGTAAATAATCATAATTATGCGTTCTTTAACGCTCTTTTATATAGTTTTTCAAATTGTGCGTCGTCAAGTCGCTTCTCTTTGTTACTCATAATCATATTTAAGTGCTTGCCTGTTGTTGTGCCCCAATCGTTTTTGTGAACGAATAAGCCATAATTGTCGTTATCAACGAAGCCCCTAAACGCTACAATTGTGTCGTAACTAAAATATAATTTAATGCCGTGCTTTCCCTTGCGTGTTGGTGGTATATCAACGGCGATTGTGTGCGCTCCGTAGTTGTTGCTTGAATAGTTGCCGTAATTCCACTTTCTTGGTAAATTGTTTTTATTCATTATTCTTTCCCCCTTGTTTCTTCTACCAAATCACATACAAGCATTTTTTCGCCGTTGCATAATGCTTCTTGGCTACCTACAAAATCCACTTTTAAATTGTCCAAATGCTTTGTATCTCTAACAAAATATATTTTTGTCCAAGCCTTGTCCCTTGTTTGTGTTGGCTTAAATACTGATAACTCTATTTTGTCCGTATCTCTTAATACTTTTCTTAACTCTTTGTATAACACGATTTAACCCCCTAATTTTAAGCGTTTGTGCGTTTTAGGTATACGCACCCCACCCCGTTTATTTTAGTAGCCACAATAAACTTTTTTATACTTGTAATTATTTACGGCGTTTAATAAATTGTCTTGAATGCGTTTAATTTTCTTTTGTTCGCTCTTGTCTTTTGTTTGCTTCAAAACCTTATTAAATGCCCCGACAATTACGCTTTCAAAGCAGAAGCGTTCCCACGTCCTGTTATAATAAGTCGCTTTGTCGAATGCGTCCAAAATGTTGGTGCGTTCGCCGTTCTTACCATATAACCAAAGACGTAGCGTTGCTTCGTGTTTAAAGCCGTATCTTGTCTTCGTATACTCGCAGAATATATCTAATGAATAATCATTCTTGCGAGAAGTTTTAAATGTTGTTGTTTTGTTGCTGTCGTATAAGTAAAGCATAATTTTTGTTTTCCCCCTTGTTTGCTTATCTAATGCGTTTCTTGAAGTTAGCAATAATTCTTTCTAACTCTTTTCTTTTCTTGTCGTCTTTCATTGCTTCTCTTAATGCGTGTCTATCTATCGCTTGTGAGAAGTCAATTTTTAAGTTTCCCATATCTTTCCCCCGTTTTGCTAATTATATAATAACATAATATGTCTTAAATGTAAAGCAGAAACTTTTTAATAATATAATTATTATAATATAATCTCAAATCTTATCGCCTTGCTTCTGCCCCCTTGTCTTAACTTCTTATGTAAATCTCTTGCAGTAAGTTCGCACTCGTGCTTGATTATATAGTCTTCGCCCTTGCTTGTTATCTCGTAAAATGTAAAGTAATTGCGTCCGTCGTGGTGGCGTGCTTCCATACGCAAAGCCCCGTTTGTGCGTTCATAATATAACGTGTTGCTATCTTCAATAAGTTTATAAATTGCGTCGCTTAATGTGTTGTATATCTTACCCCCTTGTGCTCGTCCATACCATAAGCCTAAACTACCCAAAGCAAGCACTCGCCCGTGTTTACTATCAAATAATTTTAACGCATATTTTAAGTCGTCGCAGTCACGTTCAATATATCTGCTCGCTTCCTTATAAATATTGTCGTCGTTTGCTTCTTCGTCGTTGTCTTCTAAACTTTCTATAATATCGCTCTTATACTCGTCTATATAGTCGCAAATATCGTCAGTAAATATAATATGCTTCTTTAACATTTTATTTAGCCCCCTTGATTTTATTTAGCCCGTTTTCTACGCTTATAGTTATGCGTGCGTCCGTTGTTTCTTCGCTTGTATATAACGCTTTAATAAATAACTCGCTCGCTTCTTTGCTTATCTCGTTGGTAGTTAAAGCCCAATTTTCTAAACTTTTAAATGCTCTTACTTTATCGTTTATATTTAAGTCTTTAAACGCCTTGCTTATATCTTCTTTAAAAGCGTTAAATATTTTTGCTTTTAGTTTCTTATCCACGTTTTTAACCCCCTTGCGACTATCTGCACATATTGCACACGCAAAGCCATAATTCACGCATTTTTACGTTGTCTACGTTCTTAAACTCGCCCCCGTGTAATCGCATAAAGTCGCTTAATTTTTCCCCGAATAAAATGCTATCAAACATTAAATCCATAATTTTGTGATAAACTCTTTTTAATTCCATTGTTTTTGTTCCCCCGTTTCTCACACTTATATTATATATCACAATTAAATAAATTGTAAATAATATTTTTTAATAATACAAAGTATTATATTTTTTTGCTCTTACTCTTGCGTTGTGTTTATCTCGCAAGCGTTCAAGCAGTCCCAAATAGCAAGTTGCTTTTGCTCGTGTGCGTATCTTATCGCTTCGCTTTTGCTCTTAATATGTTTGTTAAAGTCAATATAAACACGCTCGTTATGAAGCCAGAAGCCCAGAAAAGCCCCCAATTTATACGCTTTTTTAAGTAGCATATTAAAGTATTTAGCACTCTTATTATTAAACTCTTTTACGCTTAATATAACGCCGTGCTTTTCTTCGCTTACAATATAGCCGTTGCTTAAAGTCGCAACCTTGCCCGTATTGGTGAACGTCGCCCCGTGATTATCAATTATAATCTTTTTAAATTGCGTGATTTTCATATTTTACCCCCTTAAAATTACGCCGTTTATACTTAATCAATTATAATAAAATGCTCATTTTTTAAGATTATACGCCCCCGTTAAAGTTTTATTTTTTAGTCTTTTATAACTTCGTCGCAGTCATAAAAAATCGTAGTAATTACGGGCTTATTTACCCAATTTTTAAAGATAAACAAAGCCCAATAATCAAGCCATTTTATAACGTCGTCGCCGTTTATATTGTCGTAACGTGTATCGTAAATACGCTCGCTTATAAACTCGCCCGTTTTAGCGTCATATATTTTTAATATGTGTGTGCTCTTATCGCCATACGCAAACGCCCCACTTTTACGGCGTTTTATGAGCATATTATAATTATATTTATCGCTTTTTACGTTAAAGCACGCAGAAAAGCAGAAAAAACTCTTTTTATTATCCATAATGTAGCCCCCTAAAATATACGGCGAACGTATAACCCTAAAAGAAAAGCACTTTATTATATAGTAAATACTCTTTAAATAATGTGCTTTAACTTTTACCCCGTTTTTATGTTTTGTTATTCCTTAATAATGTAACTATTTTCTAATGTAAAATAATATAAAGTTTTTGTCTTGCTAACATATACGCCCATTGAGAACGCACACGAATTAAAGCCGATTATAGCAGAATAGCCCCCGACCTGCTCGCAAAACTCAATAATTTTATTATATGCTTTTCTTTTTGCTTCGCTTGGCTTGTCGTAGCAATCAAGCAACGAACGCAAGCCGAACGCACCAACGCAACGATTGAAACGGCTTAATAAATCGCTCGCTTTTTTTGTTTTGTTGTTTAATACTTCAAATGTAAAATTGTTTAATGTTTTATATGTTTTTTTCATAGTTTTAACCCCTTTAAAATATAAATAATTAAACGGAATAAACGCAAGCACATTATTTAAAGAGTATTTACTACAACTATTTATATAATACTCTTTATTTTAGAGGCTCGCCCCCCGTTTTAGTTTTTTACTTTTTATATACCGTAATAAAATATACTTTTGTATTTGCGACGCTTGACGCTTCCGCCTCTATATCGTAAGCAAACAAGCAATAATTACTTAAAGCGTCTTTTAATGTTATAATAAAATCTTTTTCGTTGCGTGTAATATAGTTTAAAACTTGTTTTCTTTTCATAATGTAGCCCCCTTAAATTGTTTAATTGTTTTTTGTTAGGATTAAGCCCCCAAAATGAAAAGTATTATATAATAGTTTTTTGATTAAGTTTTCAAAGACCGATTTTGAAGTTAATTTTTTTAACTTCTATATATAATATACTAAAATATAAAATATATTACAAGTTATTTTTTTAATGCCCCGTATATATGAATAATAAATATAATTAAAAATAAATCGTTTTTGCGTGTGTTGTGCTTGCTATAAATAAATAATATATATAAATCTTTTTTGTGTGCTTGTGTGTGCTTGCGTGCGGTTAGTTTGTGAGCATATCGCCCACCCCTAACAAAAAGCAAAACCCACCGCCCCACCAAATACAAAAGCGTTATATATTCCACTTATTAAATAAATTAAGATTTTTTTATTATTCCGTTTTAGTCGTTCAATACATTATTTTTATTTTATTATTATTTAAAAATTAAACACGAAAACAAGCCACCAAAATTGACGGGTTGGGGTAAAATTACACCCCCCACCAAACAAGCGGGGGTGAGCATAAAAAATTCCGCAAAATAAAAATCATTCCTAACAAACAAGACATTTCAATGGGACGCCAAAGTCAAACCTCGAAAGTTTAGGGAACGAAACTAACAAATGGGCACGAGTTTTTCACCCTAAAAATTTTCAAAAGATTGGGTCAAAATTGAAAAATGACCCGATAATTTGAAGGGGGCGGTTAAAGAAATGGGCGTCAAGTTTCAAATGATGAAAGTCCAAAGTTTCTCGAAAAAAATAAAAAAAGCGGGCGAACCCGCAACAGGCAATACCCCTGCTCTCTGCAATTATCATAGCATAAAAGCGTTAAGAGGGCAACAAAAAAAGGTTCGGGAGTAGAACTTTCGTCCGTCGTCCGCTGAACCTTCAAACCGTGCAAACGATTTGTGATTAAAGGCATTGTATTTCGCAAAAAGTAGAAAGTCAAGGATTTGCGAAAAATACATAAAAAATATAAAAACATATATTTCGTGTGTTTGCATAAAAAATATAAAAACGTAAATAATTTTGCGTATTCTTGGCGTTTTCACGCAGAATAATCAAAAATAATGGTGCGAAAGCGTGTATTTTTGTATATAATAGTCTTTATGGAAAAGGTTATAGCATTCGCCCGCAAGCAGGGCATATACATTAAAACATTCGATGGGGTGATATACTTCAAGCCCGAAGAACTTTTGTTTGGTATTAGAAAACGTATTATTATGTTTAAATACAAGGGCAAGAATTATTATGTTGAATATTTTAAGTATAAATTCGTGTGGGCGTTACGCAAGGAAGATTTGCAATAGTATTTAGCATTAAGCGTTTTTGCTTCCTTAAACTTTATTCCAAGACCATAAACTTGAAGCCATAACCACAGTTCGCAACTCGAACACAGGTGTTTATTAAAGGAAGGATTTATGTGGCAAGTTGGTGGGCGAGATAAAGGCTTAAAGAATATCCACTATGGTCGAAAATGGGGGGGCGTTTCCGTTCCTCCTTTTTAATTGCATATTTTCTATAATAAAATTAGGCAGATAAAAAACACTTGACAGCATTTTTTTAATGTGGTAATATAATGGCAACAAAGAAAGGGACGAAAAATATGGATTATGAATTAACTTTGTTCGATAGAATAGAAGTTATTAAAACCGCAAACAAGAAATATGATTTAGAGCATAATGCCTATATATCTTTTAGTGGCGGTAAGGATAGCACCATAGTTCATCATTTAATTGATATGGCTTTGCCTAATAACCGTATTCCAAGAGTGTTCATAAACACAGGTATTGAATATAACGATATTGTAGCCTTCGTAAAAAAGATGGCGGAAAAGGACGATAGGTTTATTATTTTAAAACCAAGCGTCCCTGTAAAACCTATGCTTGAAAAATATGGTTATCCGTTTAAAAGCAAAGAGTTCGCAAACATTTATGCGGTATATCAACGAAGTGGTAAAACAAAAAGCGTTAGAAAGTTCTTAAAGGAAGAACCTTCAAGCCGTAAAATTGTATGCCCTGCGGTGCTTAAACCATTATTTGAAACACAATTAGACTTTAAGATAAGTTCAAAGTGTTGCGATAAGATGAAGAAAGAGCCTATACATAAGTGGGAAAAAGAAAACCATAGAAGCGTATCCATAACGGGTATGCGTAATAGTGAGGGCGGACAGCGTTTAACTATTAAAGGTTGTATATTAACCGATGATAAAGGCAATTTAAAAAAGTTTCACCCCTTATTAAAAGTTGATGACGCTTGGGAGGACGAGTTCGTAAGTGTAGAAAATATACAGTTATGTAAATTGTATTATCCGCCATATAACTTTCAAAGGACAGGCTGTAAGGGTTGTCCATACAACTTAAAATTAGCAGAGCAGTTAGGAACTATGATGGTAAAACTACCTAATGAGCGTATGCAATGTGAAGCGTTGTGGAAACCAAGTTATGACTTATATAGAAAAATGAATTATAGGTTATCTAATCAAATGAATATATTTGAAGAAGGAGATTACGATGAAAAGAATTGAAATATTTGGTTACAAATGGGACGTAGATTTTGTTGCCCCAGAAAACCAAAACTTACGAGGGAATGATGGTTGTTGTTTGTTCAATAAAAGACTTATTTTAATTAGAAATGATGTTGGTAAGTCTGCGACAGAATGTATTTTACGTCACGAATTAACACACGCTATGTTGTGCGTGCAAGGGCGACATTATCAACGCAAGTTTGATGTTGAAGAAGTGTGCGAACTTGTAGCATTCTTAACACCGGCGATAAATAGTATTGTTAAAGAGGTTAAAAGAAATGAAAGGAAACCAATACAGAAAGCACAGTAATAGGGACGACTTTGCATTAAAGTATTATTGCAGGCGTTCACGAGAGTTTGAAAAACGTAAACTGCGTAAAGCGACTAAAAAGAGCGTTAGAACACAGGACAAGAAAGACATTAAGGAAGGATTAGAAGAATATGGAAACGATTAACCCAGAATTAGAAGCGTTAATAGCGTTAGAAGAAATTAAACAATATATGTTTGGTGGAGTTAAAAACTTCACAAAGCAGTTCGGGATTATTGAACACGCCCTTAAAAAACAAATTGTAGACGCAAGACGGATTAAAAATTTGGAACTGATAAAAGATATTGTCGGCATTACATATTATAGAAAAATTGGAAATGATTTATGGGCAATTGAGTTGTCCGGAGTTGATAAAGTTACCTATAAAGAATTACTTACTATAAAAGGAGAATATAACAGATGAAAAAAGCAATAGCATACATTAGAGTAAGCACAGCAGAGCAAAGTGGCGATGACCGCTTTGGTATTGAAGCACAAAAACAAGAGATAATGAAATACGCCGACGAAAACGGGTATGAAATTGTCGATGTTTTAGTGGACACAATTAGTGGCGTTAAAGAAAACCGTCCGCAATGGGACAGAATTATTCTTGACGAAAAAGTCGCAAACCCACCATACGAGGCTGTTATTGTATTCAAAAGCGATAGAGTAGCCCGTGATATTAAATTATATTTCTATTTCTTGTATAAACTTGAAATGAAAGGCATTAAACTTATTTCAACGCAAGAAAACTTCGGCGAAGACAATGCACTTGCTAATGTTTATCGTAGTTTAATGATATTCGTAGCCGAGCAAGAAAGAGCAAATATCGCTTTGAGAACTTCAAAGGGTAGAGCGATTAAGGCTACAAGAGGCGGATACGCAGGCGGGCGACCACCATTAGGATATAAAGTAGTTGATAATGAACTTGTTATTGACGAAGACGAGGCAAACATTGTAAAAACTATCTTCGCAATGAAAGCGGACAACTGCTCATTCTGTTTTATCGCTAATGCCCTAAATAGAAATAATATTAGGACAAAAAGTGGTAAAGAATGGACGATGGCACAAGTATATTATGTCTGTCGTAACCGCAAGTTTTATGAAGGCTTCTATAAATACGGAAGCAAAGAATGGATTAAAGGCATTCATCAACCAATTTTAACCCTTGACAAATAACCATAAATATTATTTAATTTTCTTGTATGATTGACCGTGAGAAAGAATACCGTAGAAAACATAAAAAGTTTTATAAAGACAGATTTAATGACGGTTTTCCTAAACACAAAAAATATAAGAGAAATAATAAGGTTATTTACAGATGAGAGTTATTAAAGTTGATTTACCAAAAGAGCATAACGAGATTATACTTTGTCCACTTTTCGATTTACACATTGGCGAGCCTGCGTGTGATATTGAAATGGTGGAAAGAGAAATTGAATTTATTAAGAATACTCCAAACGCATACGCCATCATTGGTGGCGATATAATGGACAACACTACTAAAAATAGTATTGGCGACGTTTACAGAGCGAAGTTAACACCACAGCAACAACTTGAACAAATTGTCGGTTACCTAAAACCAATTAAAGATAAAATTCTTGCAATGGTTAGCGGAAACCACGAGGAAAGAACTTGGCGTGAAAGTGGTATTGACTTATTAGGCTGTGTCGCTATGCAATTAGGCATTGAAGACAGATATGCCGAAGAAGGTGCTGTCCTTTTTATTAGTTTTGGTGTTAAAAGAATGCAGTCTAATAAAATGAAAGGATATTCACCGTTAATTTATACTGTATATTTAACACACGGAAATGGTGGCGGAAGAAAGGTTGGCGGAAAAGCAAACCGTTTATATGATATTGGTGACATTGTGGACTGCGACTGTGTTGTCTGCGGTCACACACACGAGCCTATATGCTTCAAAAAGACATTTTTTAGAACGGATAGAACACAATTTACTGTTTGTGAGAAAGAAAGACTATATGTAAATACAGGTTCGTTCCTAAATTATGCTAAATATGCTGAAAGGAAAGGCTATCTGCCTAACGCAAAAGTAATGCCTAAAATATATTTATCAACGGTATATAGTACAGTTAAAGGTAAAGGCGTGAAACACATTGTTTCGCAGGTGATAATGTAACGAAAATGGATACGTTTCACAAAATTTGCAACGTAATTAAGAAAAACCCGAGCGTCATTGAGTATTATAATGACG
>Ga0310696_10000852_pt1 | contig 45053 bp, 44 predicted proteins | sample AusTroGonzalo_MG_4_FD_203885 | JGI IMG/M metagenome (GOLD analysis project Ga0310696, IMG submission 203885) | Bovine rumen microbial communities from tropical cattle in Woodstock, Queensland, Australia - Gonzalo_02 (v2) (version 2) | ecosystem: Host-associated > Mammals > Digestive system >... | reverse complement strand
ATGCCGGATTTGGATACTTTTCAAATTTTTCCGCCCGAACTGACCGGCGCGCCGATTGCCCGCTTTTTCTGTAACATCAAAACCACTACCGGCGAGCAATTTGAAGGCGACACCCGTTACATCTTAAAACGCAATTTGGAAGAAATGAAAAAAGCCGGTTTTGACCAGTTTATGGTAGGGCCGGAGTTGGAATATTTTTATTTCAAAGATAACCAACACCCCGAAACGCTAGACCACGCGGGTTATTTTGATACGATCCCGTTGGATTCTTCCTACGCGATTCGCCGCCAAACCATGCAAATGCTGGAAAAACTCGGCATCCGCGTGGAATATTCCCACCACGAAGTGGCCCCGTCGCAACACGAAATTGATTTACGTTATGACGAAGCCTTAAAAATGGCCGATCAAGTCGTTACTTACCGCACGGTGGTCAAACAAATTGCCGCCGCCAACGGCGTGTATGCTACGTTTATGCCTAAACCGATAGCCAAAATAAACGGAAGCGGTATGCACGTACACCAATCCTTATTTAGCAACGGGCGCAACGCGTTTTTTGACGCGCAAGATCCCTTGTATTTGTCCGCCACCGCCAAACACTATATAGCGGGTATTTTGGCCCACGTCAAAGAAATTTGCTCCGTTACCAACCAATGGGTCAACTCGTATAAACGTTTGGTCCCCGGTTTTGAAGCCCCCGCCTATATCGCATGGGGACGCAAAAACCGCAGTACGCTGGTGCGTATTCCGCAAGTCAAAGCCGGCAAACCCAACGCCACACGTTTGGAGTGCCGTTTTCCCGATCCGGCGTGCAACCCGTATTTGACGTTTGCCGTGATGCTTGGTGCGGGGCTGGATGGTATTGCCAAAAAAATGCAAGTGCCCGCCATTACGGAAGAAAATATTTTCCGTATGACCCCGCAAGAACGCCAAGAAAAAGGTATTGATACGCTCCCCGCGTATTTGCACGAAGCGGTCAACTTTACGCGCAACTCCGAACTGGTTAAAAAAATACTCGGTGCGCATACGTTTGAAAAGTTTATTACCAACAAAGACATTGAGTGGGATAAATACCGCACGCACGTTTCCAGTTACGAAATAGAGCGTTATTTATCTACGTTATAAAAGCAATTAAAAACGGCGGACAAAATGTCCGCCGTTTTTGTATCCGTCAAAACTTATTTACGTAACCACTGCCAAAACGCATCTTCAAAACTATCCATAGAGTTATACCAGTACGTCCGGCCCAAGGCTTGTACCAAATCGTATTTTTTATAGACTTGCTTGCCATTTTCATCTTTTACCAAATAACCCGTTTCGGGGTTACGTACGGCTTCCCCCTCGGCCAGTAAACGCGTAAAACGCTCAAACTGCATGCGGTTTGTCGGCGAAGAAGCCCCGCTGGGGTTAAGCAAAAAACGCACCATTAAATAGGCTTGTAAATACCAATTTTGCGTATTTTGGGCCGATTCGGCATGATCCAGCGAACTTTCCTTTACGAAATCCGTAAAATTCATCAGTTTTATCGGTCTGCCGCGCCGTCGTCTGGGGCCGTCAAAACTGCCCCCCATTTGACGTCCTGCCGTACCATACGTCGGCGGGCGGCGCGAAGTTTGCCGGAACATGGACCCCGAAGAAAAAGAATTTTGCTTGCGCGAGTGGTCCCGCACGAAATAGCGGGTTAAATAATCGTGGTTCCACGGCCCGCCGGCAGATCCGGCATAGGCCTGATCTTCCACCAAAACGGCCAAGCCTTCATCCAACCATAACGGCGGTTGAATGGTGGCATTTTTGCGGTGATCAAAAAATTGCTGGGTGAAAATATGCGTCAGTTCGTGCGTAAATACTTCTTTGAGTTCTTGCGTTTTACCGGGTACGTCATAGACTACAATTTCCCCGCGGAAAGGATACGCCAACGCGCGCGTCCATGATTTGGCTTCCGGCTCATTTTCCAAATACGATTGTTCGTTTTGATACACAAACACCCGCACCCGCCCCGCCATCATCCACGGGATAAAACGGCGCAAAGTTTGATAGGAAGTTTCAAAAGTCATGGCCAAGTTGGTGGAGCCGATTGTCCCCGCCATTTTTTGTGTGTAAATATCAAAATGGGTACTGTGGGATTCTTCCCACTTCACATTAGGGCGAAACTCGTTAGGGTTGAATTTTTTAACCGGCTCGGGCTGCGGTTTTTGCGCTTTAGATACCGGTGTTTCCGGCTGCTTTTGGGGCTGAATTTCGTTATAATCTTTTTCCGCCGGGGGTGGTGGTACAGGGATTCCGGCAGAAACCGGCTCTGCGGGCGTTTTAGATGCTTTATCAGGGGTATTAACAGGCTGTTCTGCGGGTGTTTTTTGCCGGTATTTATGCTCCAAGGACTCTTCCATATCGGCAGGTAGCGACGTTTTAGATTGCTCAAACGCATTATCGATAATTTGGTTAATATTTTCCGTGCGCTGGCTTGCCGAGCATCCTTTATCTTGCGAACAAGGCACCGGGTCCTTGTGTAAAACGGGCCCAAATAAAGAGGCAGCCGCCGTTAATTTGTCCGTTTCGCTTTGTACGGACGGCTGCTGCCCCCATATACTTACTGCTGTTAAAAAAACTGCAAGCGTTCCTATCGCTTTGCGCATATTAAACCACTACAGATGAGAAAAACCGCTTTCATCCTTCACCGTATAAGACACCTGACAATTGCCGCCACTTCCCGTCATTTTGGCAACTACCTTATACTGGGATGAACTTTCCGCATCATCAATTTTACATATATACGTATCTAAATTGTTGTGCATTTTGCAATTATTCATATCCGTAAAAAAGGCTTCCGGCGTTTTAGCGGACCACAAGGTGTTAACTTCCGCCATACAAGAGTCTATGAGCAATTGCGCGGATATCGTACGGCGCGTACGGCGCGCGTTAGACGTACGCGACAGAGAAGCACGCAAAATAAAAGTAGCGATACCGGCCAAAATTGCCGTAACCAATAATACTTGCATCAAGGCAGCGCCCCGTTTATTTTTCATTAGTCTCATTTAATTTTAACTCCCGAATCCATTTGGCAATACAAACACATCTTCTACGGCGTCATTAACCACCGGAGAAGAAGGAATTTCTAAAATTAACCCGACACTTAAAATGGAACTCAAATCTCCCCCGCTTGCCGAGAAATACGGATATCTGTCGCTCCCGCTATTGATATACTTAACGTTATTTAAGACTACTTTTGAACTTGAGCCTTTACATTGGGCAAGACTTGCAACACTTGTCCCTTGGTAACGTTTAATCTGCCCGCCGATAGCCGAGCCGGTAGGTTTAATACCATCACTGGTTTGGGCTTTCAAGAAACAATAAGTAATATATTCAGGCGTTTCGCTCCCTATTGCACTACCCGCAATCGTTTGTTTTTTACCTAACACCAACACAATGGTATCCGCATTGGTCGGAGTAACCACGGATAACACACGGCTTGAATCATGAATATCCTGCCGCAACCCGCGCAAGAAAATGGACAAGTTATTGCGCAACATAATTTTACTGCTGCTCTGCCCCGAATCGCGCGAGGCCGACGTCGTCAGCGCCGCCAAGGCCACGCCGATAATCCCTACAATCATAATACCGAGTAAAACTTCGGTTAAGGTAAACCCTTTATTTGTGCTCATAATGAATATCCGTTACATGTAATATCATATTTAATTCTAAAACTATGTATACTATTACTACTGGTATGCGGGTTATAATTGGAAACCACATTTTTATCCATTAAATTTGCTTTAGGGTCACTATCTAACCCCAAAGACAGATTCACATTAGGGCGAGTTACTTCATAAGAAAAGGAAGACTGGCTTCTATCACAAGACGGCGGCAACAAACATTTGACATCATGAGAAACCCCTACTTTCAAAGGTTTTTTTGCGTCCGTATGACCGGAGCCGAAACACAACGCATTTGCCAAGTAGTCCGGAATAATGGACGCGTCATCTTGCATATAAAAAGCGGCTGATTTTAACAAATCGTTCAGGCTGTCTATGGCATAAATCATATCTTCGCGTCTATCCGGCTGGTCCGATTTGCGCGAAACGGATAATAACACCCCAAACGTACCGCTCGCCACCAGTGCCAGTAGCGCAATCGCTATTAACCCCTCTAATAGGGTAACACCTTTCTTTTTGGATAAAAACGATTTAATTTTCATAACTAATCCTCGTCTGATGTTGTTGGAATCATTTTTCTGTCCACACTAATGGTTTTCCCGTTATACTTACCGGCTTTTTCTTTCCCTATTGCCGTAACCAATACAGTATCCCGCCCATGGGCGGTAAACACATACGGAAGTGATTGAAAATCTTGATACGATAAATACCCGCATGCAAACAAATCTTTTATTTCCAAAGAACCACCCGTCTCGTCCGGAATACCGGAGGCCAACCTATCCGTACACTGGCTCGGTGCGGTGGACATTACCCCCGAACCCTCAACATCGCCCGACTTATCGGCAACGGACGGATCAAACGAACCGGTAATAAGGGTCCCTTTGGTGCGGGTATAAAAACTGCGCATGGCTTCCGCCATTTTTACGGCCGCTTGTTCGGCACGGCTGTGATACACTTCATAGCGAATAGAGCGGTATATCGGTAGCGCAAAAGAAGTAAACAGCGCTATCAATAACACCACCGCCAACATTTCCATTAACGTAAAACCCTTTTTCATAATACCTCTCCAAACTATCGCCCGTTATCCTTCGCTATCTTCACTGATACAGAATACATAATTTTTATCAATATCTAAACGGCTGGAAGTCCCCGTCATACAAGCCAACGGATTGGAAATTTTAGAATTCTCACATATGGTACCACCTATTTTAGACCCGTTACACACAACAATTTTTATTTCCTTGGTTGTCCATTGGCGGTTTTCCAAATATTCACACTTAATAAGCGTAGAAGCGGAATATGCACCATTCTTCGGGCAACTGCTGGTATCCGTTACATATAACAATACGTTATTGGTTCCGTCAAACGATCTGTTCGGGTAATCCCACTTAAAGCGTAACACTGCGTTAGCCACCACGCGTAATTTATTTTTAGCATCTTCAATACGCGTTACGGAAATGGAATGCCGGTACGCCGCGGTAGCCATCAATGCTAAAATAGACATAATAGCCGCCGCAATTAAAATTTCCAATAACGTAAAACCTTTTTTGTTTTTCATACAAATACCCGTTTTATTTAGTATTTAACAAAAAGTATTCTTTTTCAAGGGACCTATTCCCCGCGAATAATGGAAGTATCTTCCAAATATCTGCCCCACCGATAATTTTCGTTGGCACTGGTATCTTGCATAGCCACTACGCAACGTATTCCGTTATAGGAAGCACATACCCCGGAACCGCCGGAAGCCGGACAAATATAAAAGGTGTATCCTTTATAAGTAGACCCCGAAAATTGTATTTTGGGTAAATATTCCCGTTCAAATAAAGCATAGCCTAGCAAGGTTTGTCCGTCTGCTCTACTGGCCAACTCCACTACGCTATCGTCACTATTGGTGGTTCCGTTTTGCATAGACGGAGTTAAAGTTGTTTGTGAAGCAGGATATTCCTTTCCTCCCATTGCCAAATCGGACTGCAAAGACTGCACCGCCATCCCTAAGTCTATAAGCAACCCCTTGGCTTCGTCAAAGCGGACGCGGTCCCGCGCCTTCTTATAAGAAGGCACCGACATTACTACCACCGCAGCGGCAATAATAACCACAATCAACATCTCCATTAAAGTAAAGCCGGTTTTTCTGTGCATACAAATTCCTTAGTTTCCGCCGATTTGCGAAAGTTTGAAAATCGGCAAGAAAATAGACGCCACAATAATACCGATAAGCGCACCGACACCGCAAATTAAAATCGGGTCAATTACCGCCGAGAAACGTGCAATAAATTGGTCCACGTTATCGGCATAGAATTTAGCGAGCGTGCCGATAATATGCGGCAATTTACCGGATTCTTCACCCATACGCATCATTTCGGTCATCAGGCCCGGGAATACCCCCGTTGACCCGAACGAATCCGAAATAGATTTACCGGCGGCCACGTCCGAGCGGACCTGCTTTAACGCGGTTTGGATAATAACGTTACTTCTAAACGAATCTTCCAATACGATAATGGCGTTAAGAATCGTTACCCCGCTGCGCAGTAAGGTAGATAAGGTGGAAAGCATGCGGTCATAATAAATATTCTTAATGAATTTGCCAAATAAAGGCATGGTCAATAAGAAATTATGCCACCACTTTTGCCCGTTAGGGGTTTTAATAAAAGCACGGAACCCTACTACTGCCGCGATGATTGTTCCGATAATGAGTAAACTATGATTGACTATTGCCCCCGATACGTTAAGTACGATAAGGGTAATAAGCGGTAACTCAATATTGAAATCTTGGAAGATTTGCGCGAAAGTCGGCACGATACCCACAATGAAGTAAATAAGCACACCCACAGACGCAAACGACAAAATAGCAGGGTACGTAACCGCCGTAATAATTTTACTTTTCATGGCTTCCTGCATTTTGGTATAGAGTGAAATTTGCGCTAACGTATCGGCCAATTGCCCGCCGACTTCACCGGCTTCCACGAGTGACAACCAAACGTGGCTGAACGTTTTAGGGTGTTGTGATAGGGCCTCATGAAACGATTTACCGCTGGAAACATCAGCCGCTACTTGGCGTAATACTTCCCCTAAACGCTCGTTAGAAGAATATTCCCCTAATAATTGCACGGCACGCACCAAAGGCACACCGCCGGAAATCAGGGTGGATAATTGTTCGGCAAAGAACGCAAGCACGTGGCCGGGCACTTTGCCCCCCACTTTGCGTTTTTTGTTTTTGGCAAACAATCCGCCCGCTGCCCCCGCTTCCGTTACGGACAAGACCAAATAACCTTTGCGCTGTAAGGCTAAAATAATCTTTTCACGGCTATCCGTTTCATAAGATCCATGCAATGTTTTCCCGTTTTCATCACGAACTGTATATGTATATTTCGGCATAAACCCTCTTTACTAGTTAATTGTCGTTACATTTAAGATTTCTTCAATCGTTGTTTGGCCGCGAATTACTTTGTGCCAACCGCTTCCGCGCAAGTTTAAGGCACCGGTATTATCGGCGGCTTTGCGCAATTCAATTAAATCTTGCGTTTTATAAATAATGTTACTCATTTCTTCCGAAATGCGGTAAACTTCGTAAATAGCACGGCGGCCGATATAACCCGTATTTACACATTTCGGGCACCCTATCGGCTTAAAGAATGTCCACGTATTTTGTTCTTTCGGGTCTAAATGACCTTCCTGAATAATGCGTGCGAGCATAGAAGGTTCCGGCGTGTGCGGCACTTTGCAGTAGGGGCACAATACGCGGATTAAACGCTGCGCCGCCACCAAGGCCAAGGAGTTCGCCAGTAAGAAAGGTTCCATCCCCATATCAATCAAACGGGGAACGGCCCCCAAAGCGTTGTTGGTGTGCAACGTGGAAAACACCAAGTGACCGGTTAACGCTGCTTTCAAGCAGGCTTCGGCCGTTTCGTTATCGCGGACTTCCCCCACCAGAATAACGTCAGGGTCTTGACGCAAGAACGAACGCAGACCGGCCGCAAACGTCAGCCCGATTGCCGGCTTTACCTGCACTTGGCTGATACCGGCCAGTTTATATTCTACCGGGTCTTCCAACGTCATAAAGTTCAGTTCCGGCGTTCTAATATCGGAAAGTACCGCGTTAAGCGTGGTAGATTTACCGGACCCTGTAGGACCCGTTAAGAAAATCAGCCCGTGCGGTAAATTGGCCGCTTCCAAGAACATCCGTTTTTGTTCCGGTTCAAAACCGAGTTTATCAATACTTAAATCGCCCGATCCTTTATCCAAAATACGAAGCACGAGTTTTTCGCCGAATACGGCAGGGCACACAGACACACGAACTTCAATGGCGCGGTTTTGATAGCGGATTGAAAAACTTCCGTCCTGCGGTAAACGCTTTTCGGCGATATCCAATTTTGACAAAATTTTAATACGGGAAATAATTGCGTTAACGGCTTCTTTCGCCGGTGCGGTACGCTCATAGAGCGAGCCGTCAATACGGAAACGCAAACTGACGCGTTCGTCAAACATTTCCAAGTGAATATCACTGGCGCGCTCCGCAATAGCCTGACGCAAAATGACGTTTACCTGTTTTACATAAGGCGAAACGCCGGGGCCCATTTTATCTAAGTCCAACACCCCGCTTAAATCTACTTCTTCTTCAATCGGCGTGCCGTCGCCGCCCGCTTTGCTTTCTTCGGTGGCTTCCACCATGACTTCTTCTAACAGGTTGGAAGTTGCATAAAACGAGTCCATCACCGATAAAAGTTGGCTTTTACTGGCAATAAAAGGCTGAATTTGTTTACCCGACATGAGTTTAATGTTTTCCAAAACGAAAACGTTTGTCGGGTCTATTACGGCTACGGCCAAAAAATCACCCTCAATAAATAACGGAACGACCATATTATCGCGGGCAAATTTCTCGTTAATGATTTCTTGTAATTTTTGTTCTTTTTCGGGAACTAAGATACCATTTTCTTTAGAAGCGTAGGGAACAGAAAAATGCTTTGCTAAAGCCTGTGTAATATCTTCTTCGGACACAAAACCCAATGTGAGCATTGCGTCTTCAACTTTAACATTGTTTTGTTTTGCATAGAGCTGCGCTTTACGCACTTGTTCTTGCGTAATATTGCCTTGCTCCAGTAAAATATCCGTAAGCTGTTTTGCCATTTCCTAATCCTCTTTTATTCCCTTATAAAACGTTATTTTTTATGTAATCCTGCCCCCCTTTTTTTTGGGGGGCAGGAAAATCTTGAATTACTCGGCCAAAATGGTCGGCGTAATAAAGATAACTAAGTCAGTGGTTGTTTTAGATTTGGTTTTGCTCGTAAACAACCAACCCAATATCGGGATATCCCCGAGCAGCGGTACTTTGCGCGTTTGATCGGTTTCGCGCGAAGATAATAAGCCGCCGATTACAACCGTTTGACCGTTTTTCACACGCACAAGCGTAGAAGCCGCACGGGTGGTGGTATCTTTGGAGAAGTCAAAACCGGAGCTGACTAAGTCCGAGTAAGAAGGTTGTACAAATAAGGTTACATAACCTTCGCGGTTGACTTGCGGGGTAACTTGCAAGATCAAACCTACACGTTTTCTTTCCGCAGAGGCGGTGGTCATCCCTTCACCGGAGCCGGAGCCCGATTGTTGCATGGTTTGACCGACGGTCGCATCCGTGGAAGTCGTAATCATAGCCGTTTTGTTGTTCAAGGTTACGATTTTCGGTTTACCCAAGTATTTGGCTTCACCGCGGGTTAATAAACTCTTAAGCACAATGTTGAAAGCAGTTAAGTTAAGCACGCCCGCTTCGTTGCCTTGTTGGCTGGACGAAGAAGAACTGCTACTGCTTCTGGAAGAAGACTGGCTGGCTTCAATTTCGGCTGCGCTCGGGAAGATCCAATCCCAACCGTGCAATTTGTTGCCGGACCCGTCTGACCATTTGCGGTGCAAAACGTCGGAAGTAAGTTCGCGGGAAGGAGCCGTTACAGAGGCCACTACACCGCTTCCGTTACCATATTCAAAACCAAGGCTTAAACCGCTGGTTTTGCTGACTTCAACGATTTGCGCTTCAATCAAAATCTGCGGAGGTTTAATATCCAATTCAGCCAAGATGTTTTCAATTTGGGTGAAAACTTCCGGCACGTCAGTAATAATTAACTTGTTGGTTCTTGCGTCCACCGCAATTCTACCTACGGGGGAGAGCATACTACCGATAATACCGGTAATGGTTGAACCGGTGGCATAGGAATCCGTAGCGGTACCCGATTCACCGCCTCCCATACCCATACCCATACCGCCACCCATAGCACCACTGCCGGAGTTTCTGGAAGAAACATCTTGCGGCATTACACTATTGAGTTCACTTTGAGCAGAACCGGTTCCTTGCAAGGAAATGTAACTAAGCGTATAAATCTTCGTTACCGTATCCGGTGCATCATTAGAACGTTTGGTGACGACATAGCTATCACTCTTACCGATACGTTGGTAGGCTAAACCATGTACGCGCAACAAGGTATCCAAGGCTTCACGTACGGTTACACGCGTAAGTGAAGCGGTAACTTTTTTATTCGCGAATTCATCGCTCATAATAAAGTTAATTTTTGCTTGAGTGGTAATGCTGTTCAAGAATACCGATATCGGCACATTGGACACGCGAATAGACACCTTACGTTCCAACGGAGAAGATACTTCTACTGCTTTGTATAACTCCGTAGCGGAATCGGTTTCGGTGCGGTCTTCCACCAAGTTAACGGTATCATCATTCGGGAGATTTTGCGCGGTTTGTGCAGACGCAACGCTAACAACTCCGAAAGCCATAATACCGGCCAAGGCTACTGCTAAACGATTTGTCATCTATCCTCCTATTATTTCCTACTATTTTATAACGGAATTCGTTTTATAAAAGTGTGGCCTTTGTACGAAAAAACCACTTCTTCAGGACGAACTTCTACAATACGCGCCCCGTAAATCGAGTTACCTGTTGTATAGATTTTATCACCAATGAACACTTCTTTATCAATGATACCTCCTATACGAATTTTATTACGTACTTCGCGGGCAGGGTCTCTTTGGCGCAATAATTCCAATTGACGCAAACGCTCTGCTTCTTCCGCGCGAAGACGTTCTTCTTCCAACTTGCGCAGACGCTCTGCTTCGGCGGCCGCTTCGGCGGCTTTTCTGCGCGCTTCAATTTTGGCAATATCGTCCGGAGATAAGGTAGGGTCCCTATCCGTTTTAGGATTAAACACTACGCGCTGCGTAGTCGTTTTCTCGGCATCTTGTTTCCCATTATCTTTATTACCGGCCAACGCAACTTTTTTCTCACTCGGTTGCGCAACTTGCCCATTATCCTGTGCAAAAACTGCCGGTGCACATAAAATAACCGCACCTATAAGAAGAAAACTTATTTTTCTCATTTTTGTTCTCCTTTATAGTCCTTAAACAATACCGGGGCTAATTTTTCTTTGGGGAATACGGCATTAAAAGTCATATCCACGTTATTCATTCCCGGTTCATTTACATCCGGATTCTTACGGATAGAAAACTCCGATATGCGCATATATGCAGGACGATTTTCAATTTCAGCCAACAACTTACCGAAATCTAAAAATTTAGTTGCAAAACTTACCTTTTTAGATATGGTCAGGTAATTCGGGTTGGCGCTGTTTTCCACTTGGATTTCGTTCATATTTGCCGTGATATTTGCCGGCTTAAAAATCTCTAACAACTGAGAAATAAGCCATTGATCTTTCTCCTTGACTTCCGGAAATCTCGGTTCCAAAGAAAGTAATTTACGTTTATTTTCCAAGTATTCCTGTTCGCTGCTCTGCTGTACGCGGATAGCATCTATTTGGGTACGCACGGTCTTTGTCTGTTCATTCAACTTACCTACGCCCCAACGCAAAATCAGAAACCCTGCGACAACTACTATCAATTGTCTAACAAACAATTTAAAGTTTCCTTCTTGGAAAACATCACTGACATCTTTCAAACCCTGTTTCCAACTTTGCACAAACTCTTTTACTTTGTTTGATTTATTCGGTTTTAATGCCATATATTATTTACTCCCTGTAGAAACATTACACGAAATTTCAAATTCCGTTTCTTTCGCAACAGAAACTTCTTTATTTGACCCGGCAACGGAAGAAGACCCTGCAACGGTAATATAACGGATAGACAATTTTTGTTCGGGGCAAATCCGCCGGATTAAGGGGGATTTAGCCAATGTTTCGCGGAATTTCTGGCCGATCTCTAAGTCCGCCTTTCCATCCGTTTTTCCATCCCCTTTACCCGTACGCACAAAACCTTGTATTTTCCAACTGCGCGATTTATCTCCGGCAGAAGGGAAAGAATCTTGGTAACTCACCTGCGTTAACCAAACTTCTTTCGGCACGCTGTCTATAATATCTACTAACATAGGCGTAATATCCACATCATTTTTAACAATATTTTCCAACGTGTTATTTTGTGCTTTAATACGCTCTAAGTTTGTTTTAATTTGTCCGCCGGTTAATCCCTTGAAATCATCCAATGTATATTCATGGCCTCTACGCTCTTTTTCCAACGTATAGCCAATGTTTTTCATAGAGATAAACTCTTTCACGAACAATAAAACAAACAGGATCAATACTACCCCTGTTATTTTCCACATGGTCCACGCGGCATCAAACTCATAACGGCCTAAACGAGCACCTTTGGTAAAGTCCAAGTCCGGAATTTTATTATCGTAGAATTTACATGCCGCACCGATGGCCGCCACTTCACCCGAATAGCGCACATTGATACCATATACTTCTTTTAAGTTCCAACGGCGCACCGGTTTTTTGACTTCGGCCTCTAAAGCAGGCTGCCACAGTTCCGCCTCGGAGCCGACGATAACCGCTTCTTCAAACGGATCACGCTCCAATTGTTTGGAAATAAATTCCGTACTGTTGGTGAGTTCCAAACGACGGCGTTCGGTCGGCAACGAACCGGCGATATCCACATCACGCAACAAAAGCGGGATATTATCGTTTAAGAAAACGAAACTGGCTACGTTTTTCCCGAAGAACGAATAGATTCTTCCCCCGCCTGCGCCGATTACCTCTTTATCGCTATCGTTAAAGGCACGCCCTAACGATAAACAAGAAGATTCCACCGACAACAATTCCAAATTAACGCTTTTCAATCCCTTAAATAAGTTTTCTATGATAGATTTAGTCGTCATAGAGAACACGACGCCTAAACTCTTGCGTTTGGTGGCTGCTGTGGTAAATTCGTACACATGATAAGCCGTAACCGCTTTTTCAAACGAAAAATGTATATATTTACGTGCAGTCAACGGGATAGCATCTTTCCACTCTTTCCGAGATAAAGTTGAAGGCATAACGAAATGGCGGATTAAACAAAAAGCCGGTGATAAACTGACAACGACTTTATCGGTATTCCATTTCTTCTTGGAAGTTACTTTCCCCAACGCTTCCAACCAATTATCCATAGCAAAGAATTGCTCGTTAAGATCTAACGGCTTTAACTGGGTTTTATCCACCCCTTGTATCGGAACACGTACTAAAGATTCCAACACAATACTCCCGTTTTTCTTAGAGCATTGAGAGACATAGATTTCATCAACGTCTATGTATAACCCCAAACAATAGGGGTGTTCTCTCATATCTTTTTTACCAATTAAGATTTCCGGTAAACTCATATATCCCTCTTAGTTATTATACCCTGTATATGACGACGAAGCATACGGATTCGTATCCACTCCACCATAAGTTGTGGTGGTCGTCTCATAACTTTGGATAGTATCATCCGGACCCGTTACAATTTCCGTCGTGGTGCTTACTGCAGGCGCAGAAGTGTCGTTCACCACGATATTGGTTACTCTTTCCGTTTCCGTATAAGAGCTATCCTCCACTGCTTCGGCTTGTTTTTGCACCGCAGCTTTCGGCTCCGCCTTTTTAGTATACATCTTGCGGCGCGGCTTTGTCCACAAGCGGGATGCTTTATAATCTAACCCTTCTACAACCTTGGCCGCTTTGACGGTGCACGTATTGCAGCACTGATTGACGCAAGTGGAAGTTTGCGCAGCCGCAACTTGCTCGCTGCATTTTACCACTATTCTGCGGCGTAACGTCTGTTTTTTACCCTTTACATCCGTACCCGTTAATACCACGGTGTACTTACCGCAAGGAAGTTCCGGCCCTAAAATACCTTTCCGGCCGTTCCATAAGATTTGATGATAGACGGGTGAAAAACCTTCTAATTGACGTACTACGTAGAAATTGCCGTCTCTGCCGTGTTGGACCACCTGCAAGACCCAGTTATCCAAGGTATCTTTCGTTTCCAAAACGGAGAAATCTATCGCAAAGGCTTCCCCTAAAGAGCGGTCTATCGCATGGCACTGCGGAACAATAGCTATGCTTAACAACGGCGCTTTTTCGTTGTTTTCATTTTTCTCTAAACGGGTGGGGAATTTCGTGTCGTAATCAAAAACGACAGACAAGCCCTTTAAGTTATTAAACTGCGCCGGGGCTTCTTCTTCCAATAAACCCATATTATAATAAAGTTTACCTTGGGAAATACCGCGTTTAACTAAATAAGATTTTAAGGACATGGCTTGTTTGATGCCCGCTAAGGTTACATCATCCGTATAAGAACCGGGCGGCAAAATGACATAACGCGCATTTTGCGTTAAAGCCAATACTTCATACAAATCATTAAGCGTGCCTAACGTATCGGTACGGAAATTCTCCCCGTCAAATAAAATACCATTATCAAAATCCACTGCGTCCGGCAATCCGTCGCGCATATATAAGTGCACGCCGGGGGTATCGCGCAATTTAGCCAACGCACTTTCCGTCATACTTTGCAATTTTTGTTGGGTATAAAGTTCGCGCGCTTCTACGGCTTCGGGAGAGGTTAAATCCGCAAACGTGCTTCCTGCCGCGGAAGTAAGGGCTTGACGAGAGGCCGCGGGTTGCGGTTCCGGCTCTGCAGCCGCAACTACCACCGGTTCTTCGGCAACCGGCGTTGCTGCTACAACGACGGGTTCTTCTATGGGTTCTTCTGCGGGCACTTCGGCCGGTTTAGTTTCTTCAACCGGTGCCGCAGCCGCTATAATCGGCGTGACGACAGGTGCCATAGACGGAATAGCAGCCGGTGTTGTTTCCGTGGGTTTAGCGGCAATATAGGGCTGTTGTTCTTCCAAAGTAGCATTCATTTGTTCCGCAAGGGATTGCAAATCTTGTTGTGCGGTGCTTGCCAAGGTAGGTGTCTTTTCGGCAACGACCGAGTTTGCCGCCGCTGCCGCAGAAGTTTGCGCTTCGGCCGCTTGTTTGTTTAAGTGGGCCGTCAAGCGACGCACTTCCACTTGCTCGGTTAAAGAAAGCGGGCGGTTTGCGGTGGAAAGTTCTTGCAATAAACTTTCCGCATCTACCGCATATCCATCTTCGGGAATAACTCCTTCTTCAAATAAGGATAAACGTTCTACACTTTCCACAGGGACTGCTTCCGACGTTGCCGTCTGTACCGGTAACTCTTTACCTTGTGCATAGGCTTGTGCTTCAACTACATCGTCAGCCGGTGTTTGCACACTTCCTGTTTTGAAAGAGCGGTCAACCTTGACAGGTTTTTGTACGCCGCCTACGTTTCTATGAATTAAATCAATATATTTATTGGCTTCGGCGATTTGTTCCGCATCCCCGTCCACCAACACGTCAATGAAATAATCCATCGCGGAAGAAGTTTCCCCTTTTTCATACAGAGAAATACCTTTCGCTAAATTCTTAGCAGCCGACGCAGCATACGCGGTTTGATACCCCGTAAACGCTACTCCACCCGCTAAGATGAGTAATCCTACCAAGATTTTATTTATTTTCCTCATTTAATAAACCCATCCCTTAGATGTTATACAAACAAATCTGTAAGTCTAATACACAGATACTAGCATTATAGCAATTTATTAGACTTTGTAAAGTACTTTCTTTTATTTTTTTACTCGGCACATTATTTTTATTTACGAACGCGATCGTTTTTTTCTTGTTTTTTAATTATTTTTTTAATTCTGGCCTGTGCCGTCGCATTTTCCGGATAATAAAACAAAGCCTCGTTTAATTCGCGCAACGCATCCGGTTCATCTTCCGCTTTTTCATACAACGAAGACAATGCCAAGCGTGCCCACAAATTGTCCGGTTGTGTTTCCAAAACGCTTTCTAATTCTTCCTTTGCTTTAATATCATTACCCGATAAAGACAACACCCGCGCGAGCAAAATGCGCCCGTTGGTGTCTTGCGGATAATCGGTGATATACGTTTCTAAATTACGGCGTAATTTTTGTTGATATGCCGACGACATTTTTGAAAACTTCCCTACTTTTTCGTTATACTTTTGCAATTCCTGCGCTTGCGCAATCAGTTTATTTTGCGACGCTTCTTTTCCTTCCAATTTTTTAAGACGCCCGAGCAGTGTTGCGCTTAACGTATCTACCGCTAAACCGCGGCGATAGGTATTTTTGGCATATTCCGTATTCCCCATTTTTTCATAAATGCGCCCCGTTTCCAGCCATAAATTCGTGTCATACGGAAACAACGTCAGCCCGCGCTCTAACACATTAAGAACATCTTCGTCGCAATAAATAATATTCTTATCTAATAAGTCTAACAACAAATGATAGGCGTATAAATGATAAGGATGCAAGTTCAAATGCTTGAGCAAATAGTTAACGGCTTTTTTATCGTCTTTAACGCCGATAGAAGCCAGCGCGCTTTGATAAAAAATTTCTTCGCGGTAATCCATGGCTTTAGAAGTTTTTTCAAAAACTTCAAGGGCTTTATCGTATTTTTTTTGTGCCAAATATAAGTTCCCCAAATAAAAGCCGGAAAGTTCTGTATTAGCCGGATACAAATTAACCGAAGTGCGCAAATGCCGTTCGGCCTTATTAAATTCTTCTTCCGCTTTTTTAGCATCTGCCTGATGGTTATATGCGTTGCCCATGATTAAATGTTTCTTGCCCATAAAAGCATGGTATTCACTTCCCATCCACATCACTTGCCACACCACAATGGCCCCGCTCAAAATCAGGATAGCCAGTGCAATCGTTTTGGTAACGGGGTTGGCAGAAATCGTTACTTTTAATTCTTCCTTCCCCACACCGCTGACCTCGGCACCGACGATCCACCAAAACAAAAATGCCGGCACTACCGCGTGTAGGGAAATATTGAGCATATTATCCACAAGCATCCCCAAAATACCGCAAAATAACGCTTGCAAAAATTGTTTTTTATCCCCTTCTTTTTTATGGATAGCGAAATCTTTTACTTCCAAGAAAAGCACCATAAACATAAAGACGAATAATCCCAACCCCACCATGCCGCCTTGCGCCAGTTGAAAAAACAACTCGTTATGCGGCGCGGGCGTAATGGTTTTGAGTTCGCGTAAATTGGGGTAGGCCAGTAATGTTTTAGGTTGGTTTTTAATAAAGGCAAATTGGAAATTTCCCAACCCGCTGCCGAGCACAGGGCTGGAAAGGAAAATCTCTTTGGAAATATCCCACATAAAAAGACGCTGGTGAAGCGACTGAAAAATTTGGTCCTTATCTACTTTGAGTGAAAAATTAGACGGCGTTACTTGGGTCAGTTCGTTGGCGCGTTTGACCACCGGGCTTACGGCGTCCGGCCCCGGCATATAAATAGACCCCCACCCCACACCTACGGCGAGTAGCGTAAGCAAAAATACCCGCCCTTTACGCCGCCAAATCTGCGCGCGCAACGTGCCGAACATCCACATCATAAAAAGTCCGCAAGCGGCTCCTATCCAACACGAACGCGCTAACCCAAACGATAAATACCAAATATAAACAAGCACCAAAAGCCCGTAAACAAGCAAATCTTTTTTGCTGTCGGTATGCATATAATACACCAGTAATGCGGGCAAAAGCATTACGATAGCCGACGATAAAAAGTTAGGGTTCCCGAAGGTAGAAAAAGCCTTGGTGGCAAATTGGTTAATCTCAAAAGGCCACAGAAAATCCAACCCGAACGCTTGCATTACCCCGTAACAGCACGCCAAAAATACGGCCACAAACATCAGTACAAAAATATTTTCCTGCGTGAGTTTGCGCAACACGCGCACACCCAAATAAATACCTATTGCCCACAGCAAAATCGCGTACCAATCAAACATTTGCGCGAACAAATGTTGGGCATTCAAATGCGTTTTGAGCATGGGGAAAAAGTACCACAATCCCCCCCACACCAAAAAGAGCAAAATATAATTGGTTTTACTCTCAATCGTACCCGAAAACACGATATTTTTACTTAGCATATAGGCCCCCAAGGACACAATTAAGAGTAAACTGCCGTAATTAAGTAGCCCGTAGAAAAGCGTAAAGCGCATCCCTTGCGGGGCCGCCGATACCGACGAGAGCCACCCCATAACGCACGCCAACACATAAAGGAAAAATGCCAAATCAAAAAATGTTTTGGTAAATTCAATAGAGTTAGAGCGTAAAAATTTTACCGCAAGCGTGCTGTAAATTAAAGCCAGTAGGATATATAAGAGTACATTTTGCGCAAAAAAGGGATTAGCGGTTAAATCGGTAAAGAAGATTAACGGAACGACCAAAAAGCACGTGGACAGAAGAACACGTACAAATTTCATATAAGCGGTTTCTTTGGCCGGTTTTGTTAAATTAAGCATAATATCTCTAAAATGTAAGGTATATATATTGTAGTTTTTTAGACGTAAAAAGAAAAGCCCCACCCCGAAAAAACCGCTTCATTTTTTAATTAGAACATAACAAATACCCTATTTCCCTTATAAAAAGCGAAAACCCTTCACGCGGAAGGGTTTGAAAAATGTCACCGGGTGGGCTCGAACCACCGACCTATTCCTTATGAGAGAATCGCTCTAACCAGCTGAGCTACGGTGACGTAAATCGTAATTTTATTATAGCAAAATATCTTTATGCTATGCAAATATTATTTAGCGCGCCTTGGCATATTCGCTAATCGTATCGGGATATTTTCCGCTACGCGCAACATCAAGGTCGTTACTGGCTAAATCATTTTTGCCTAATTTAATTAAAGCCGCTGCACGCGCATTAAACACTTCATTGGCAGGGGCTAAATTTAATAAAGTGGTAAAATCCGTTACCGCTAAATCATAACGCCCGAGCAAATAATAAATATTGCCGCGCGATAAGTAAATTTCCGGCTTATAAGCGTTAATTTGTACCGCCAATTCAAGTGCTTTTAACGCATTGGCGTAATCTTTAACGGCCGCCGCCGCGGAAGCATAAGCGGTATAGAGATTGGAGTTATTCGGGTTAGCATTGATGGCCGTGGTAAAATCGCTCATGGCTTTTTCATAATCGCCGTTAAAGAAATAAGCCGCCCCTCTGGCTTCATACGCTTCCATATTATTCGGGTTCAATGCAATGGCCTGATTAAAACATTTAATCGCCTGCTCCGGTTTGCCGTCCGTTACGTATCCGTTTCCGCGGGCAATAAACTCGGCAGAGGTTTTAAGCGTAGCGCAACCTGCCAACAAAAAAACGGACAAAAACACAATCATTCTCTTCATAAAATTATCCTCTATCCATATAAAATTATAGCACATTGGACCTATTTTTTTCTAGGTACAAATTACCCGGCCGAATAGGTCTAAATGCCCTTTGATTTGTGTGCTAAAAACGCTATAGTATAAGTGTAAGCAGTAAAAATAGATTTCATTCCTCACCGCAGTAGTCCCAAACCCTGCTACTGCGGTTCCCTTTTTTATATGCTACAATATAAGAGTATGAAAGGACCGCGGATCAGTTTATTTATTATCGCCAAAAACGAAGAAAAGAACATTCAAAAGTGTATTTTGAGTGCGCGGGATATCGTCCATGAAATAATCGTTGTGGATGCTTTTTCCAAGGACAAAACCGCTCAGATTTGTAAAGATTTAGGCGCACAGGTTTACCGCCGCCGTTTTGACGGCTTTGCCAACCAAAAGAATTTTGCGCTGTCCAAAGTTACCAGCGAGTGGGCCCTTAATTTAGACGCCGACGAACGCTTAACCCCCGAACTGCGCAAAGAAATCCTACGCGTTTTACCCAATACGCATTTTGCCGGTTTTCATATTCCGTTTTGCAATTATTTTTTAGGCAAAAAAATGCGTTTTAGCGGCTTAAATCACGAAACGCATATCCGCCTTGTCCGCACACGCAAAGCCAACTATGTCGGCGGACTTGTGCATGAGGGGTTAGATGTTAAAGGATCCCTAGGCAAACTCAAAAACCCCATCAATCATTTTTCGTACGATACGATAGAGACTTATTTTAATAAATTTAATAAATACACCTCGCTTGCCGCCCAACAAATGCACGCAAACGGCAAACGTTTTTCGCTGATAAAATTATTATTCACCTTACCTTTTGAATTTATTAAACGCTATGTTATTAAACTCGGTATTTTAGACGGCTTGCGCGGTTTATTATGGGCGAGTTTTTCCACTTTTTACGTGCTCGTAAAATATGCCAAACTCTGGCAAATGAACAAAGGTAAAAAATGATAATCTGGATTTTGGTACTTATCGCGGGGATAGCGTATTTTTTTTGGCGTTATCCCGCTTTGCGTAAAACGTGGTATTGGTTGCCGCGCAAAGGCTTTACCGCGCTGATGTATCACCATATCGGCATCTTAACCGACCCTGCCGCCGAACAATATCCTTTTACCATTTCGCCCGAAATGTTTGCCAAGCAGTTAGATTTTTTGAAACGCAACGGCTATACGCCCATTTCGCTTGATGATTTACTGCGCGCTTACCAAACGGGGCAAAGCACTTGCGCCAAACCCGTTATGCTCACTTTTGACGACGGATATGCCGATAATTACACCGCGCTTTTCCCCTTATTAAAGCAATACCGCGTACCCGTACTGATTTTTTTAATTACCCAACGTATCGGTAAAGAAGGGTACTTAACGTGGGAGCAAGTGCGCGAAATGCACCAAAGCGGCTTGGTAGCGTTTGGCTCGCACACGTGTACGCACCGCCGATTGCGCAGTTTATCCGACGAAGAAATTTGGCAAGAAATTACCCAAAGCAAAAAAATTTTAGAAGAACAACTCAACTGCCCGATTTTGAGTTTTTGTTATCCGTTCGGGGCGGGCGGTTTTGACAAACGCGTGCGCCCGAAAGTCTTACAAGCATGTTATTTATTTGATTTCAGCACCAAAAAAGGGATTAACCCTTGGCCATGGAAAGGCAAAAAAACACTTTTACGCGCTTTTCCGCGCGGCGGGGAAACGTTGTTTGACTACCACTTGCAACTTACCCGCGGGCGCAGTAAATTATGATTACCGCTTTGTTATCCCTGCTGCTTGCGGGCTTACTCGTTTACGCAATTGCTTTCAAAAAATATCCACCCGCGTTATACGTGCTTACTTATCAAAAAGTAGGCGTTGCGCCTAAAAATTCCCGCTTAAAAAACACGTGGACTACTCCCACCCGTTTAGAAAAAGATTTTCAATTTTTACAACGCTGCGGCTTTCATACGTTGCACCCCAAAGAATTGGGCAAACTGGCTACAAAACCCGTTTTACTGGCGTTTATCGGCGGATACCAAACCTTTTTTACGGAAGTTTTCCCGCTGTTAAAAAAATATAATTTGAAAGCCTGCATATTTTTAACGCCCGATACGATCGGCACCTATAACCGCTGGCAAAACCCGCATACGGAACCTTGGCAAAATATTTTAACGGCCCAACAACTTGAAATTTTAGCACGCAGCCCTTTAGTTTCTTTTGGCACGTTAGGCCTTACGGAAAACAGCGCACCCTCGTTTGATATCACGCTGACCCAAAACACTTTAGAAGAAAGTATTGCCCGTTTTGAACGCCTTTATAAATTACCCGTCAGTGCCGCGTGCGCAACAAATAAAAACGCTACGCTTCCAAACACATCCTTACCGGTTTTATTACCCCAAACCGGCAAAAACGCACTTACCGAAGCCCAATATTTGCGCGTTATTTCCCCCTCTTTTTATGGCCGTTTTAGGTTGTGGCAACACCGGTAAATATAAAACCCCCGCCATACGGCGGGGGGTATTTTTGCGAAGTAAAAATACTATTTGCCTTCAAAGAAGGATTCGTCTTTCTGAATTTTATTGCAGATTTTATTGCACGCGCATTTAGGCGAACATACGTCCGGCAATTTAAGCAAAATACGTGTATCGCAGTCGTTAAAATCATCCGCCATTTGGCTGATAAGTTTAGCGTCTTTATCGGCAATTTTGGTAAATTCTATACCGATGGTATAAACGTTCTCGCGCTGTTTTACCCAAGCAAGTCTGGCTTCTACGTCAATTTTTCCGGTACCGGGGAGTTGCAAACTGATAGAAAAATGGTCCGCGAGCGGTGCACCCAAAAAACTAATCATACGCATACCCGAAGCGGACAAATCGGCCAAGATAGCCACCAGTGAAGTTTCTTTTCCGTCTTCGGTTTTGTAGTGCAAGTTAACCGGTTCAATTAAATTGCTGATAACAGACATACGCGGATGTCTGCGTTTTTCTGAAAATTTTTTAGTCATATTTTTACCTCGCAAATAATAAAGTCCCTTCGCACTGCTCTATCACTACGTTTACTACACTTCCTACGTCGTACGCATTTTGGGTTTGCACCCACAAATTGCCTGATGTGCGCCCTTTATGCGGGGTTTCCATCAGCACCGCTTGCGTGCTGCCCACTTGGGCGCGGTAAGCATTGTCCGATAAACCCCTTACTCTATTTAACAAAATATCAAGACGTTCTTCCAGTATATTTTGTGCCAGAAGTGGCATTTGCGCGGCAGGCGTACCTTGCCGCGGGGAATATTTGAAGCAATACGCGGCCAAAAAACCGGCGCGTTCCACCAGCGAAAGTGTCTGCTCAAAATCTTCCTGCGTTTCGGTAGGGAACCCGACGATAATATCCGTAGAAATGTTAAAGCCGCACGCGTGGAGCGCGTCTGTTTTTTCCAAGAATATTTCGCGCGTGTAACCGCGTTTCATTTCGCGCAACACTTTAGTAGATCCGCTCTGCACCGGCAAGTGCACATGACGGGCAATTTTAGGGTTATGTTTTACCGCGCTTAAAAATTCGGGCGTAAAATAAATGGGGTGCGGGCTCGTAAAACGTACCCGTTCAATGCCTTTAATTTCACTGATGCGGTTTAATAAATCGGCAAAAGTAACATCCCCGTCTTTATAGGCGTTAACGGTTTGGCCAAGTAACGTGATTTCTTTGGCGCCTGCTTGTGCTTTGCGTTCAATGTCCGCTAAAATGTCTTTACAGGGCAAACAACGCACCGGCCCGCGTACCGAGGGCACAATGCAATACGTGCACGCAAAATCACATCCGCGCATAATGGTAGCATAAGCCAGTAACGGGGTCGGGTTGGGGTGCATTTTCCCCGCCGGCAAAAATAAACGGCTTTCGTCTAACAGGCGGCCGAAATTATCTATATTTTTGGCCCCCGATAAAATATCTAAATACGGGTAACGCTTTTTTAATTTTTTACCCAAACGTTCTGCCGCACATCCCGTAAAAATAATGATACGCGCCGGATTGGCACGTTTCCATTTGCATAAACGCCCCAAAAAGGAAACGCCTTTATGTTCGGCGTGTTCGCGCACCGTACACGTATTTACCAACACAATGTCGGCTTCGTCCAAATTATCCGTTATAATACCGCCGCGCGCCGATAGATGGTTGAACATCTCCTCGGAGTCGGCCTCGTTCATTTGGCAGCCGTAGGTTTGGATAAATACTTTTTTCATCAATATAAAAAATACGGGCGGTTAGGATAGCCGCCCGTAATCAACTTAGAATAAATTACTTAATTTTTCAATGCCGTCAAGCACCGGTTGCGCCAAGTGAATTTTAATCGCGCGGCGGCCTTTATCCTGCAAGGCCTTAAAATCGCCGAGTGCTTGCGCGTTGCAAAGTTGCCCGAACGTGTAATCTTGCCCCGGAATTTTAATATCCTTCTCCGGATCGGCGGATAAAATCAAAAATACGCCGTTGTTTCCGTCACCTTTGTGAAGTTGCCCCGTAGAGTGCAAATAACGCGGCCCGAAACCGAACAATACGGCGCGTTTGGTTTTGGTCATAATTTTATCACGCAACCCGAGTAAAGCTTTTTCCACTTCGGGAGTAGCACACATATACGCTAAAACAGCCACATAGTCGTTACTTTCCAACAACGAATAAAGGCCTTGGGCCAAATTGTCTAACTTTACTTCGGCCGTAATATCGGCAGAAACAAGCATCGGTGCCGTTACTTCCGCCGGTGCTTCCCCCCCTTTAAGTTGGGCCAAAATATCTTTGGTCATGGTTTTGGCCAGTTGCACATTAGGTTGGTCAAACGGATCAATGGCTAAAATCGCCCCCGCGGCCGCGGTAGCGATTTCCCACAATAAGAACATCGCCCCCAGTTCATATTTGTCGTGCATACAAAGCGTCAAAATAGGATAACCGCGGTCTTCTAATTCTTTAACAAGTGCTGCAATATTTTTTTCTTCGTTTTCCGTTTCTAAATGCACAAAGAAGCGGTCGTCGCGGTAGTCAAAGTGGGAGTGAACCATTTCCCCTGCCACCGGCACAATTCCTTTCCCCTCTTTACCGGTAGATTCGGCCACTAATTGTTCTGCCCATAACCCGAAAGCGGCAACTTCGGCTGGGGTAATTAACGTCATTTTATCGCGATTTTGGTTAACAACGCACGCCCCCATAAAAGCACCCAAGCGCACGGCGGCATTATCTTTAACCGGCGCATCTTCGGCAAAAGTTTTGGCTTCGTTTTGGGCAATGGTTAAAATCTTTTTAACATCTACCCCCATAATGGCGGCAGGGACTATACCAAAAAAAGATAATGCCGAAAAACGACCGCCGATATCGGAAGGATTGATAAAAATTTTGCGGAATTTGTTTTTCGTGGCGAGTTCTTCCAAACCGGTGCCTTTATCGGTAATGGCAACGAAATTATCCCCCGCTTTTTTGACGCCGGCTTTCTTCACTTCATCAAAGAAATAGGCATATTGCGAAGACGGCTCCACCGTTCCCCCCGATTTACTGGCAAAAATAAATAACGTTTCGGCTGGGTTGATGCGTTCGCGGGCCGCGTTAATCCAATCGGGGTTGGTGGTATCTAAAACGATCAGTTCGGGATATCCCGCCTGTTTGCCAAACACCGTGCGAAAAACTTCCGGAGCGAGCGAAGAGCCCCCCATCCCCATGACGACACAATGTTTGAAATGTTTTTTGGCATCTTTGGCAAACTCAAGGACTTCATCTATGCGCTCCAACGTCCAATTATATACTTTTTGCCAACCTAAAAATTTAACGATAAATTCCTGATGTTCTTTATCTTGTTTCCACAAGGAAGGGTCTTTTGCCCAAAATTTCGTGTTAAATTGAATATTCTCCAATTTAATAAACCCTTCTCTTATAATTCCGTCTGTTACTGCGTTTGCTTTTATCCTCATAGTTGTAAGTCCTTTCTGATACAATAATTACTTAAAATTCATCTGTTCTATTTCCGACACTTTCTGTAAGCGGGCCGCATGGCGTTTTCCGTTGGAAAATTTAGCACTCAAAAAACTGCATGTGATTTCCTGCGCGGTGGCTATACCGATAATACGCGCGCCTAAACAAAGCGTATTCAAGTTATCGTGTTCAACGGCTTGATGTGCGCTGTACGAATCATGGCAAACACAAGCGCGGATGCCTTTCACCTTATTAGCCGTAATGCACATACCAACCCCGCTGCCGCATATGAGAATAGCGCGGTCCGCTTGTCCGGAGGTTACAAGTGCCGTAGCCTTGAAAGCATAATCGGGATAGTCGGTACGTTCGCTGCTATAGGTACCGCAGTCTATCATTTCATGGCCGAGTGCCTTGATAACTTCCGTTACCGCATCTTTTAAGACAAAACCTGCATGATCACAACCGAACGCTATTTTCATATACTAATAAGCCTGATCCACTAAATCGCACATACAATGGCCCATAAAAATATGGCATTCTTGAATATGCGGTGTATTATTACTTTTTACGATAAGCGGTAAATCACACATTTCTTTAATGGTGCCGCCGTCTTTACCTAAAAATCCTACCGTATAACAGCCTTTGCGTTTGGCTAAACCCAAGGCTAAATATACGTTTTTGCTGTTGCCCGAAGTGGAAATACCGATAACGATATCCCCTTCTTTGGCAAAGCCGTCTATTTGGCGCGAAAAAATAACATCATAGGAATAGTCATTTCCTACGGCGGTAATGGTAGAAGTATTGGTATGGAGTGCTAACGCAGGCAAGGACGGACGCTCTTTTTTGAAACGCCCCACAAATTCCGCCGCGATATGTTGCGCATCTCCCGCGCTTCCGCCGTTTCCCATTAAAATAACTTTATTACCTTTTTTGAAGGCTTCCACAATTTTGGCCGCCAATGTTTCAATCGGTGCGCTTAAATTTTCCTTAACATACTCTAATGTTTTAATCAATTCATCTGCCTGTTCTTTTACAAACATACAAAACCTCGCTCCTTAAATGTTTTTTATAGCATCTTTGGCAACCCAGCCCTTTAGGCCTTGTGCTTTTATAATCACTTCATACCAGTTGTCTTTTTCATCTTCCACAATCACCAAATGCCCCTGTGCGATAGTGGCGCTGGGCGGGAAATTAGTACCCGGTCCGCTGCGCACTTCCGCAATAGGCGTGGCGACCACGGCCAACGCTTCATTATCCAGCGGCTTGCGCCAAAACATCCAAATCGCGCTAATTAAGAGTAGCCCCGCACAAACAACGGCTATACGTTTACCCTTGCGGGAAATGAGAAATATTCCGCCGACCAAACAAAATAACCAAAATAAAGCGTAAGTTACCCCCTGTAATTCTTCTTGCGAAAAATAAAAGAACATTTTATGCAACGCATGGGGAACGCCCGCCGGCACTAACTGGCTGCCGCCGCTGCGCAAGGCTAAATCTAGGTTATGGCGGATATCTGCATCGCGCGGATTTAACTTAAAAGCGCGGTAATAGTTTGCCACAGCCAAACCGATACTACCCATCTTAAAATAACAATTTCCTATATTGTAATAAATATAAGGGTCATTAGGCGTATTTTTTAACTGATTTTCATAAATCGTCAGGGCGTTGGCAAATTTACCGGCGCGGAATAACTCTTCCGCCTCGTTAGGAGTTGTTTGCGCAAAAGGTGTTAAGGCAAATGCCGTAAAGATAACTACCGATAAGGCCAATTTTTTTATCATTTGTTCGCCTCCAATTTTTTTACCACTTCTAAGGCGCGTTCACTTATCTGTGCGATATTGTCATTACCGGCTTGCGGAGCAAAGCGGTAATTTTCCAATTCCGTCCAAAGCGCGGCAAAATCGTTGACAACTTGTAAGGTAATACCTTTATCTTTGAGTTCCTGCTCTATCGTGCGCAACGGAGTGCTCGCGGTGCTGATATTGAATTTTTGTTGTAAATATTGGGCCAACGCGTCGGAAATATCTTCATAATTTTGTGCTTTTTTAAGTTGTCCGCGCGCTGTAGAAAAAGCATGTTTTAACTCAAGCGATTTTTTGCCGACAAAAGCAAAAAATATACATCCGGTGAGCCACATGAGCGCAAGCCAGTTTATAAAACTCAAGTTGTTAAGCGCGTTTAAGATGTTTTGTTTAGGGGCAGATGTCGTCTTAAGATAATGGATATCTTGCCCTAAGGTTTGAAAGCCGCTACCTGTCGGCGCAGTTACTGCGAAATTAACGTCGCGGTCCTGCTTGGTAGAGGGTGTAACCTGTATCACTTGCTCTTTGGAACGTAAAGTTTTATAAGTTTGCGTATTAGGGTCAAAGTAAGACCACGAAATAGAGGGTATAGTGTAGGTGCCGGAAGCACCGGGAACAAATACATTTTTGAATATCTTAAAACTGCGCGAAGTGCTATTGGGCAACCAATCGGCGGTAGGGGATGCGGGATACGTCTTAAAACCCGTAATATCGGGGATTTTGATATCTCCGGTGGTTTTAAGATTGCCCGGCCCTTGAACAGTTAAGGTAAAGGTTACCGCTTCACCGGCTTCTACTTCGTTGCGATCCACTTTTGACGTAAGGGTATAGCCCGAACCCACTGCCCCGTAAAAAGAAGACGGCTTGCCTTGCGTCGGCAGCGGTTTTATTTGCATACGTATCGGCTTAGAGGAAACACTTTGTTCTTTGCCTAATGTAGTCCCCCCTAAAAAGTGGTCCAGCATACCGAAAACAGAATCGTCGCTATTTGTGGTATAGTAATGCACGGACGCGGGGCCGATAACGGCTTCCCCCGCGGTTACGCCCGAAATGGTGTAGCGTTGTTCAAAATAAGAAAAATACGTATTACCGATACGTTGTCTGCCTTCGGAAGACGTAGGGCTTTCCATAAAAATATTGGACACCGAAGGTTTCGTATAAGGCGCATTATTATGTATCGGCACAGAATAATAGAAACGGACCGAAAGTGTAATCGGCTGATTCACATACGGCGTAAGGGTGCTCACGGCCGCTGTCATAAAAACCGGCTGTCTGCCTTGTGCTTTAGCCTGTTTTTGTATGGCTTGCTCCAAGGCGGGAAGCGCGCCCGTATTTTGTGCACCGGAGACGTCTTCACTCGCACCGCCTACCCCTTCGGGGATATCATCCGCAAATACTTGCACCGTTACGGCGTCGGCTTTATAAACGTCCCCGTTATAAATAACTTCCACCGGCCCGATGGTGTGCGTCCCCACAAAACGGGGGAGCAAGGTATAAGTAAACGTATTGGTTTGACTTCCGTTAATGATTTCCGTACCTTGCATCATATAGTAGCGGTTAAAACCGGGCAAACTAAACTCCGGCGTACTTACCGGCCCTTGGGCTCCGGTAACGGTAACGGTAAAATGCAACTCGTCCGTTTTAGTCAGGTAAGTTTTATCCACTTCCGCGGTAACAACTACTTCCGCCCACAGCAAGCCGGAAAAACAAAAAAGTAAAAGTGTTATAAGGTATTTTTTCATACTTACCAATCCCGCTCTACGTCATTATTGCCGAAATTTGTTTGCCCTTTGCCGGATTGTTGCGGTTTATGTTCGCTGTCGCGCGCCATTTGCATTACCCGTTGGGCATCATCCGGTTTCATGGAATTTTTATCATTATTTTGATCCGGATTTTGGTTTTGCTGCTCATCTTGCCCTTTTCCCTCGTCGGGATTATCCTGATTTTGTTGTTGCTGATCGCTGTTTTGTTGGTCTTTATCGTTTTTATTTTCTTTATTTTGATTATCGCTTTGATTATCCGACTGGCCGTCTTCTTCCAAAATGATTTGATAATTGTGCAAGGCTTCTTTATCATTAGGGTTTTTGAGCAAGGCTTTGCGATAGGCCAGTTTGGCTTTTTCTTTATCTTGCGCGCGATAAAAAGACGTTCCTAAATTAAAAAGCGAATCTTGGACCAATTTTTCGTCTTGTGCGCTTATGCTTTCAAAAGCCTGTTCGGCCGTTTTATAATCTTTCAAAAAATAAGAAGATGCCCCCACTCCGAAAATTGCTTTATCATTCGTAGGATGTTGTTGCAAAACACGTTGATAAGCGGAAAGTGCTTGCCCGTATTTTTTATGATGAAACAATTTATCGGCTTTACGCAAATCACCAGACACCCCTGCCAGCAGCGGTAAGCCTGTAAGTAAAAGAAGGGCGGTTATCCAAATTCTCATACGTATATTTTACCTTTTTTCTTGCGGCTTTGGCGATGATTTACGCCCGCAAGGCCATAATAAATATCCTGCCAAACAAAATAATGCGATTATTAAAGGCCATGCATATCCGTTCTTGTAGCGCACCTGTGAAGCCACACGCATATTGGTTTTATCTAATCCTTTAAGGGCGCCTTCTATTTTCTCCGCCACTTGTGCGGGGGTTGTATAGGAAACAAATGCACCGTTTGTGGCTTTGGCCAACTCTAAAAGGGTTTTCTCGTCTAATTTAGAAACCACGGTCGTGCCGGATTTATCTTTTTTGTATTCAAGCACTTTGCCCGCATTATCGGTTTTTACCGGAATTAACGCCCCTTGCTCCGTACCGATACCGATAGTAATGATACGTATACCGTTTTGTTGGGCGGTTTTTTGGGCTTGTTCTAATTCTTTTGCTTCGTGGTCTTCTCCGTCAGTGAGTAAAATTAGTGCTTTTTTACCGGGATATTTGGACAACATTTTAGCGGCTAACGATACCGGTGCGGCCAAAGAAGTTCCTTTTTCGGGCAACATATCGGGTTGTAAAATAGAAACAAAGTAATCCAACGCCTGCTGATCGGTGGTAATCGGACATTGGATATAGGCTTGAGAAGTAAACGCAATCAACCCGATACGTTCATCTTTTAGGTTTTCAATAAGCATTTGAAGCATTTGCTTAGCATTTTGCAAGCGGTCCGGTTTTAAGTCTTGCGCGCGCATGGAAGTTGATACGTCCACCGCAATAACCGCTTGGGCAAATTCCCCGTGGGCTTCCACAATTTCCGTACCCCACTGGGGGCCGGCTAAAGCGGTAAAAAGGAAGAATAAGAAGAAATAAAACAAGCCTGTGCGCACCCAAGGGATTGTGCGTAAAGGAGCGGTTAATTTAGCATAAGTTACACTGCCAAAAAGTTGGGAAAGCAGGTACTCCTTATATTTCTTCCCCATATAAGCCACCAATAGCACCCCTGCAAGTGCAAAGATAAAATAAATAAAAAATACAGGTTTCGTAAATAGTTGCATATTAAGGCACCTTGATTAACACTAACCGCTCTAGGATAAAAGCACATAATGCAAAAGCCAATGCCAAGAGCAAGAACGGCTGATAAATATCGGTTCTATTGATCATAGAATTCGGGGCAAAGGCCGTTTTTTCCAACTCGTTAATCGTATTATAAATCTGTTCCAATTCGGCTTCGTTTTTAGCGCGGTAGAATTTACCGCCCGTTGCTTTGGCAATTTCCATTAAGAGCCCTTCGTCAATTTCGTCTTTATCGCTGGAATAAAGGGTTTGACCGGGGGTGCTTGCGGTAGCAATGGTATATACGCGGATTTTGTAAGAAGCGGCGGCTTTGGCGGCAAGAAGCGGCACGATGGTACCGGCATTGGATTTGCCGTCGGTAAGTAAAATGATTACTTTACTTTTGGCCTTGCTGTCTTTTAAGTGGTTTGCCGCGACGCCTAACGCGTCCCCTATGGCGGTAGAATTAGAATCCACCATCCCCAAATACATCCCTTGTATATGCTCTTGCAAGGCTTCGTGGTCTAACGTTAACGGGACCTGTAACATGGCATACGAGCCGAACACCACCATACCGATTCTGTCATTAGGGCGTTTATCCACAAATTTTGCCGCAACCGATTGGGCCGCTATAAAGCGCGACGGATAAAAATCGCGGTTATCCATAGAGCCAGACATATCCATTACCATCATAATATCAATACCTTCCGTCGGCGGTAATACGGTGCGGTCTATGTGTAGGGGGCGGGTAAGGGCAAGAGCCATTAACCCCAAAGCCGCTATATAGAAAAAAGACGGCAAAAAACGGGTTAATGTAGCGCGCAACGATTTTTGTGTTATTTGCAGTTGGGCCACGGAGAAAGCCATCTGCCGAGCGAGTTGTTCGTGATAGATATTCCATGCGGCAACTACCCCCGCCGGAATAAATAAAAATAATAAAGCCCAAGGATGTTTGAATTCTACAATATCACTAAACCCTTTAAGAAATATTTTTTGCCCTATAAGTACAAAAAATAATACCCAAAATGCGGTGTTGGCGCAAGCATGGATAAGTTTGGCACTTTTTAGTTTACGCAAGAACCATGCATACAAAACAAGGTAAAACACATATACACTAAAAAGGATTAAAATCGTCATAGCGGTTTCTCCTGTGTCTGCGCAACGGGAGCGGGCGTTGTTTTCTTAATCATATTGACAAGTAGCAAAATATCCTTATTGCGGATTTGCTCCGAAGGGACAAATTGCGCAAACTTAACCAAATCCCCCGAATTTAACAGGTTTCGCAATTCGTTGAGTAGCGGGGCGAATTGCGGCAATGGTTTGAGGCGCCGCAACAATTCTGCGGAAGTATCGGCCGAAACATCTAGGCGGAACATACGCCATAAGTACTCGCGGAAAATATCCGACATGGTAAGATAAAACAATTTATACTGGTGTCTTTCCCATAACCCGCTCTTAACTAACGCATCTATTTGAGAAAGCGCAATAATATTGGCCGGTCGGTTGTCCGGCATATCCGTATCGGCGATTTTTTTGGCGGCCAATTTGGCACGGTTAGCATAAACAACGGCCCCGATAATTAGAGCAGTAACAAGCAGTAAGAATAACCACAACCCCCAATTTATGGGCATTTTACCGGTGCGGATATCACGGAATTTACTATCTTTGAACACTTCCACCTTTTCCACTTTAAGCGGAAGGGATTTTACTAATTTAACGGGTTTTTGCGTTCCGTTATCTAGAGCAAATGTGGCGGTAAAAGTAGATTGCTTGATGGTAAAAGGTATCGCCGTGATACTATACAACGTAGCGGTAGGCGTTTTCTTTTCCGCGGACACATTGGTAATTTCAAACTCTTTTGAGAAAGCAGTTTCATCTGCCGATATGGCGGCATCTTTCGGGTGCGAAATATACATTTGCAACGTAAAAGGCTGGGCAAATTTAATATGCTCCGGCACGCGCGTATCAAGGACCTCCATTTCTTGGGAAAAACCTTGTAAACAGGCCCCGATAATCAGTATAAGCGCAAAAAAGTATTTTTTCATCATCTTCTGCCTTCCTTGGCCCGCTTGCGGAAAAACGCGATAACGGGGTCTGCCGCAGAGCCGTCGGTATTGACTATAATGGGCGACGTTTTAGACGGCATAAAGAGATGTTGCAGTTCCGCAATCTGTTTATCCCAAAAATCTTTTAGATGTTCGGTAATATCAGGGGTAGAAAGCCCCAGTAACCGCGTATCGCCCGTTTCCGGGTCGGTTACTTCCATACATAAAGGCAAACGGGGGAGTTTATGCTCTAAATTATCGCGAATAATCACAGGGATTAAATCAAACTTTTTAGCCGCTAACTTAAAAGGCTTGGAAAAACTTTCCACAGGCGTCAAAAAATCCGAAATTAAGATAACAATTCCCTGATGTTTCATAACCCGCAACAGCGTATCTAGGCAAATGCCGATATCCGTATGTGTTTTTTTCGGTTCAAACGCCAGTAAATCGCGAATTAAACGCAAAATATGCTTTTTCCCCTTTTTCGGGGGTACGAAAAGTTCTACTTGGTCCGAAAAAAGCAATAATCCCACTTTATCGCTGTTATGCAAAGCGGAAAAGGCAAACAAGGCGGCGAGTTCGGCGGCTACTTCCTGTTTAAGTTTATTGCCGGACCCGAATTGTTGGGAGCCGGACACATCACACGCAATAAACAAGGTCAGTTCGCGCGTTTCGTCAAATTTCTTGACGAAAGGCTCTCCGGTACGAGCGGTCATATTCCAGTCAATAGAGCGCACGTCATCCCCCGGAACGTATTTGCGTACTTCGGCAAATTCAATCCCTTGTCCCTTAAAGGTACTTAAATATTCGCCCGCAAATGTTTCCGATACCAACTTGTTGGTTTGGATTTCTATTTGGCGGACTTTGCGTAAAATTTCCGCGGTATCCACGGATTCCTCCCGTTACTACGGCACATCTACCGCATCAAAAATTTGTTTGACGATTTGGTCGGACGAAATATTTTCCGCTTCGGCCTCGTAGGATAACAGCACACGGTGGCGCAATACGTCTAAGCCGATGGCTTTAATATCTTCGGGTGTTACAAACCCGCGTCCGTTCAAAAACGCATACGCTTTGGACGCTTGCGTTAAAGCAATAGTCGCACGCGGACTTGCTCCGTACGCAATATATGAGGCTAATTTTTCAAGGCCGGCTTCTTTGGGATAGCGCGTCGCAAATACTAAATTGACGATATAGTTTTTAATCTTTTCGTCCACATAAATAGAATCGGTAATCGTACGCGCCCGCATAATCATTTCCGGCGTGACGTTGGTTTTCACTTCAATTTTTTGGTGCGAAGCCATACGTTCCAAAATGATTTTTTCTTCTTCTTTCGTGGGATAGGTTACGAGCACTTTTAACATAAAGCGGTCTACCTGCGCTTCGGGTAACGGGTAGGTCCCTTCTTGCTCTACGGGGTTTTGGGTGGCAAGCACCATAAACGGCGCGGGAAGCAGATACGTCTTTTCGCCAATGGTAACTTGACGCTCCTGCATGGCTTCTAAAAGCGCGCTCTGCACTTTAGCCGGCGAGCGGTTAATTTCATCAGCGAGTACGAAGTTTGCAAACACCGGCCCGCGTTTGGGATAAAATAACCCGTCCTTAGGGTTAAAAATTAACGTACCCGTAATATCGGCAGGAAGTAAATCCGGCGTAAATTGAATACGTTGAAATTGCGCGTGAATGGCTTGCGAAAGCGTTTTGACCGCCAAGGTTTTTGCAAGGCCCGGAACCCCTTCAATCAAAATATGTCCGTCGGCGAGCAAGGCAACGAGCATTTTTTCCAATAACGTTTCCTGCCCCACGATAACTTTGCCGACTTCGCGTTTCAAATCTTGTAAAAATAAACTTTCCTGTTGAACTTTTTGATTGAGTGTACTGATATCCATATAGCCTCCTACCCATTTACGGGTGATTTCTTATATTATAAAAAAATTATACGGTATTGAAAAGTAAAAAAAAGGTTAGAACATACACCTCTCTCACAACGTGCGGCACAACGTTTTTTGTGCTATAATAAGGTTTTAAGGGGGTATTATGAAAAAACTCATTGGGTTGGGTATTATCTTATCTTTGCTGGGATGTGCCGGCGCGGATAAGACAGATATGTTTCCGCAATCGGCACAACCTTTTACCGTGCCCGAAATTTCCGCCGTGACTGTTACCGCTGAAGATATTGCGTCATCATTAGGAAACGGACCCTGCGTGCGTTGCCAGTTTAGCGAACAGGAACGGGAAATAAACGAACGCATCGGGCAAGAAATGGAAGCCCAGCGGACCGCCTATGAGAAACTCCTTAAAGAAGGAATGTCCGAGGAAGAAGCCGTCCAAAAAGTATACGTGGAGAAAATTTATAAATAACCCGAAACACATTTGATTAACTATCACACAGAGGAATACATAATGAGCACAAAAATAACTTGTTTTATGTTTTTAGTAGGCACCCTTTTTCTGAACGCGTGCGCCACTTATACCCCCACCGTTTCGGTGGAGCAGGCAATCCGCACTAACGATAAAAAAGCCCTGTCTTATTACCGCAAAAACGGGGAATTGGATAAACTGCGCGAAGAAGGTACCTATTTGATGCAACAAAGTAAAACCTGTTATACCGATGCGGTACAACACTTATTGGCCGCCAAAGCAGATATCAATATTGCCGACGAGCAGGGCAATACGGCCCTGATGTTTGCTTCGGCCAACGGGTGCGGAGATACCGCTAAATTACTCATTGACAGCGGCGCAGATGTAAATGCGGTCAATAAAATGGGTTGGACGCCTTTAATGTACGCAGCCTATCATCACAATTTGCCCGCGGTGCAAGCCTTAATTGCCAGCGGGGCGGATGTAAATACACGCAGTCCGTACGGTTTATCTGCCTTAATTTATGCAACGGCTAAAAAACCGTATACGGAAATTACCGGCGAATTACTTACGGCGGGTGCGGATGTTAATGTAGCGGATATAGACGGCACAACGGCGTTAATGTATGCGGTTTCGCGCAACGACGGGAAACTGGTCAAACAATTTATCCAAGCGGGCGCGGATGTTAATGCGGTCAACCGGATCGGGCATACGGCTTTAATGAACGCCCAAATAGAAAAGTTCCCGCAAATGATAAAAATATTAAAACAAGCCGGCGCAACAAAATAAAAACTATTTTAGTAAATCCATAAGACCCCTTTTGAAGGGGTCTTATATTTTTATACGTAAAAATGAAAAACCTTGCTACATAAAAAAGCACCCCGCTTTTGCGGGGTGCTTTTTCATATTCGGAGTTAATTATTCCTTGGAATAATTATTTCGCCTCTGTTGCGGCCGGAGCCTGTTCTGCCGTTTCGGCAGTTTCGGCTTTACCTTCGGCCGGTACTTGTTTCTTTAACTCTTGTAAGCGGGCTGCTTTACCGGAGAGTTTGGTCAAGTAATTGAGTTTGGCGCGGCGTACTTTGCCGACTTTCAAAACTTCAATGCTGTCCACACGGGGAGAGTGAATCGGGAAAATACGTTCCACACCCACACCGAAAGAGATTTTGCGTACGGTAAAGGTTTCCCCGATACCGCTGCCTTTACGGGCAATCACTACGCCGTCAAACGCTTGTAAACGTTCGTTGTCCCCTTCTACTACTTTGACTTTAACGCGTACGGTATCCCCCGCTTTGAAAACCGGTATATTGGTTTTGAGATTGTGTTTAATTTCGTTGATATTCATAAAACTTACTTCCTCCGAATCGTTTTCTTTTTAAGTACCGTTTGCTTTTTTTGAGAGGCGGTTTTTTCAAGCAAATCCGGCCTTAATTTTTTTGTAATTTCCAAAGATTGTGCGTGTTTCCACGCTTCTATTTCTTTATGGTTGCCGTTGAGCAGTACCGCCGGAACTTTCCGCCCGCGCCATACTTCCGGGCGCGTATATTGCGGTGCTTCCAACAAAAAATTCTCAAACGACTCCGACGACGTTACGCCGTCTTTCTTAAAAGTACCTTCTTGCAAACGTGTGATTGCATCTATCATCACGCAGGCGGCTAACTCCCCGCCTGTTAAAATATAATCGCCCAAAGATACTTCCAAGTCTACTTCCGGATAAATGCGCGCGTCTATTCCTTCGTAATGGCCGCACACAAAAATCAGGTGTCTTTTTTTAGCCAATTTTTTAGCCAATTCTTGGTTAAAAACTTGGCCCCGCGGACTGGTTAATACGACATACGACGTTTTTTTACGCAGTTTCGTAATGGCCTGATAAAGCGGTTCGGCTTTTAACAGCATCCCGACCCCGCCACCGTAAGGGCGGTCGTCTATCGTTTTATGTTTGTCCGTCGTAAATTCGCGTGGGCTCAACGTGCCCAACTTGATTATCCCCGCTTTACGCGCCCGCCCCACAATACTTTGCGAAAGCGTTTGATCTACCATGTCGCCAAAAGCGGTGATAACGTCTATTTTCATTCGTCTTCCAACTTTAGGGTAACCTTTTTATCTTGGTTGGTGCCGGCCGCACTCAATACCGTGCGAACTGCCTTAATGATACAGCCGTCCTTGCCAATGATTTTACCTTTATCAGCCGCATCTACTTTCGTAGATAAATAAACTCTGTTGTCTGTTATTTCTTCCGTCACAACCACATTTTCGGGGGTCGCGGACAAAGATTTTAAGAGCAACGTGGCAAGTTCTTTCATACCGACGCTCCGTAAATTTATTTAGCGCTGGTTTTCTTAATTAAACTCGCTACCGTTTCAGAAGGTTTGGCACCTACTTTAAGCCAATATTCCACTCTGGGCATATTTAATTTAACTTGCTGCGCGGTATCGGCGTTGCAAGGGTCATATTGCCCGAGAATTTCTTTGGCTTCCATTCCCACTGCAGAGGATTTTTCAATCGCTACCACTCTATATTGGGCATGGGCTTTTTTGCCAACCCGTTGTAATCTGATTACTACTGCCATTTAGACTCTCCTTATCATGCTTTTACTTATTGTAAAAGACTGCTTAATTGCCCGCGGCCGCTTGCCGTATTTGGCTTAACGCCAAGGCAGGGTCCGCGGTTTTGAAAACTGCATTTCCGGCGACTAACGCATCCGCGCCGGCCCGTACGGCTAAAGGTGCGGTTTCTAAATTGATGCCGCCGTCAACTTCCAGCCAAATTGCGCGGCCGGAATGCTTAATCAACTGCCGTACTGCTTGGATTTGCGACGTGCTTTGCGGCAAATAACTTTGCCCGCCAAAACCCGGATAAACCGACATCACTAGTATCAAATCCAACTCCCCTAAAAAGGGTTTTATCGTTTCGGGGTTCGTATCCGGCTTAACGGATAAACCCGCTTTTATACCAAAATCTTTTATACGCTTGATGGCATTTTCAACGTGCTGCGCTTCCGCGTGCACCGTGAGCAAATCGGCTCCCGCCACCGCAAAAGCCTCAATAAAATCAAGCGGACGCTCCACCATTAAATGCGTATCCAAAGCCAAAGGCGTTCTGTTTTTTAACGCATAAATTACCGACGGGCCAAAACTTAAATTCGGTACAAAATGCCCGTCCATAATATCTACATGCAACCAATCGGCTTCGCGTACCGCATCTACATCTTTACCTAACTGACATAAGTCCGCAGACAGGATGGATGGTGCAATAGATATTTTACCATTTACTGGGGGCATTTTGGAAGTATTTTTCATAAAACTTCCCGTTCGCGCACTAAAACGCCGTCTACCGTAATACGCAAAGTGGCTTTCCCCACGTAGGGAATTTCCAAATCAATTTTGGACCCCGGCTGTTTTATTTCATTCAAAATTTCCGTTTCGCCCATGACATCTTCTTTCGTAATCACTACGCGGCTCTCTTTTTTACCTTGCGGCATTTCGTAATGTAAGCGATAAGTTTTTTCGTTTTCAGCCGTTTCACGGCGGCTGACGACCACTTCCATATTGGAGTTAGGCGCAATTTGTTTATCGGCTTTCGGGTTTTGCTCACTGATTAACCCGTTAGGGAAAATAGAATACGCATCTTCCTTAATAATCAAATTAATATTATGTAAACTGGCCCACAGGGTAGCCTGTGCCAATTTTTTACCTTTGAAATTCGGCACGAGCACCACGCTCGCCGGCGGCGCCCCGTTGGATAAAATAAACCCTACGGCTTCGCCTTTGCGGACCAAATTATCCGCTTTCGGGGTTTGCGAAATAATCAACCCTTTTTCATACGTAACGGAATAAGCGTTTTCCACCTTTCCCACACGCAAGCCGGCCTGACGGATAGCCAGTTGGGCATCACGCAACGTTTTACCCGCAATATTTGGAACAAATATCATCTCGTCGCCTTCGCTTATCCACACACGAATTACGCGCCCTTCCCGCACGGTAGAGCCCGCTGACGGGATTTGGCGCAATACAGAACCCGGAGCCACGTCGCGGTCAAATTCCACGCCGGCCTGCTTAAGGGCTAAATTTTGCTTGGCCAGTAAATCTAATGCTTGCGTTACCGATTTTTTACCCAGATCGGGAACAACAACTTCTTTACGGGTATGCACCAATGCGCCCATTACCCAATCGGCCGAAACAATAATCAATCCGGTGAAAAATAACAAAACAAAAAGAACAAATACCCATTTGAACGGGAATTTACGTTTCTTTTTCTTCAAAAAATCATCAAAATTTTCTTCTTCGTTAGTCATTGTCTGTAAATACCTGCTCGTTAATTTTGAGTGCACGCCCGTTCGCAAAAGAGACGCCGTCCATCGGTTTCTTGCCTGCGGGTTGAAGCGCACACAACCACAAAACACTCTCTTTACATTTTACTAAAATTCCTCTCCCGCGTTCAACGGCCAACACCGCGCCGCAAGGTGCCTTTTCCCATTGGCTTTCTAAAGGTGCTATCCGTGTTTGTAAAACTTGCACCCATTCTGTCTTGCCCTTGTGCGTAAAGGGGATTTTCGGTTTAGGCCCGCACGCAAGGCCGCGCACGCGGTTATGCAGTTGCGTTGCGGTTAAATCATGGGGACGCAAAAACGCTTCTTCTTTTTCCAACATAGGGGCAAAGGTAGGTTCTCCCGCTTGCGCAGTTTCCGGGAGTTTTCCCCCCGCTAACAACGCAACGGCTTCTTTAAGCGCATCCAAGCCCAACGGCACTAATTTATCAAATAGTGTCATGGCATTATCTTCGGGAGAAATCGGTATCTCTTTTTGCAAAAGTAACGGGCCGTCATCTAAACCGGGGCGTATCCAAAAGACGGATACTCCCGTTTTAGTAAACCCTTCCATTAAAGCGCGTTGCACCGGTGCGGCCCCGCGCAACAAAGGTAAAAGCGAAAAATGCACATTGATAATCCCCAGTTTCGGCAAAGCCAAAAAATCCGGACGGAAAATTTTCCCGAACGCTACCGCCACCCCCAACTCAAAGGGCGTATTTTTTATATCCTCAAAAATATCCTTTAACTTATCGGGCGAATAGGTCCTTATACCCAACTGCGTTGCGCGCACTTTAACGGGGCAAGGTAAAATTTCCATCCCGCGCCCGCGCGGTTTATCGGCCTGCGTAACAACGCTTTGTAAATCGGTAAGTTGGTTTACCGCTTCCAGATAAGGTACGGAAAGAGCCGGTGTTCCGAAAAAAATAGTTTTTAAGCGATTCATAATTATATTTTATCAAATTCACACGCCCCATTTGACAAGTTAGTATTTTTCTTTTATAGTAATAGTATAGAGAGTTTTATGAAAAAAATAATTTTATTACTGGTAACACTGTGTTGCACGGGAATGCTCTATGCAGAATCTCCCGACAAAATCAAAGTGGGCGCATACGAAGAAAATACCACTTGGAAAAATACCGCATTGGATCAAACGTTATTGTGGGATATATTGCAAGATCCCGCAAGCAGAAAAGTGCTCTCCGTAAACGTTCAAGCGGAACGCCGCATTAAAAATTCCGAAAACTCCGACGAGCAAGAAACGCTTTTTGTGCCGGCCGCGCCGGAAATTACCCAGCAAGTAGTCGCGTATATTCAAAGAGCCTTACAGGAATGGCGGACCAACACAAATTATTTTCTGCCTGACAACTATAAACTGCCTTACGTGGTCGTAATCTCCCAAGAAGAAGAGGATGATTTTCAAGAGGAGCAGATCATCCCCTACTCGGTACTTATTACGACAGATTCAGACAGACGCGTTGTGGGTAGAGCGGGCTATTGGGCAGACGGGTCACGTTCGGCTATGCTTTTACCCATTTTGCGCTCCTTGGAATTATACTTTTCAACCAAAAACAGACTGGCTTATATCACAGACGATAAACAACGCCGCTTCGTAGAACAAAGAATGCAAAATTATTTAGAAAATTATATGCACGCGGCGGCGGATATGGTAGCCAATCAGTATGACCGCGACCATGAAAAAGAATATGCCAACTTTCGTGACCATGATCCGTTGGAAGCATGGACGGAAAAATCTTTTTCCCCTTTTGCCCGTATTTTGCGCACCGTTATTATCCATGAATTCGGGCATCACTTAGGGTTGGGGCACGGCGGAAGCGATACGATTATGGCCAGATCGGTCAACGAAAAGCCTTCTTCCAAAACTCACGTTACGGAAACGGACGGACAACGGATGGCTGTATTGGCGTGCTACATCCATAATAATCAACCGGACGCGGATGAAGCAAATTCGTGCACTCCTTACAAGAAACCCCATAAAAAATAGTAAATCCGTATGAGAATATCATTAAAAACCCGAGTGTAAACTCGGGTTTTTTGCTATAAAAAAACCGCCCCGAAGGGCGGTCCTTGAAATTCCAAATCTATTTAACTACCAGTACCGAACGGCCTTCTTTTTGCTCGGCGTACGGATCTAACTGATTCACTCCGTCCACGATATACAAGAACTTATAAGACCCCGGAGCAATAGCAAGGGTAGTTTCCCAGTAATCTTTTTTCTTTTGCAATTTGCGCGGTTTGGACCCTGTAAAACCGCTGACAACCGCTACCGATTTCCCTTTACCGAACCAACGGAAAGTGACTTGGCGGTATTTAGTGCTTTTCCCTTGTGCTACAATAATGCTTTGTTTCTTTTCAGGTTGCGGGGCCGGTTCGGGTTCTACCGATTCCAAGGCTTCTTCCACTAAAGTTTTAGGGGTCGGAGCCGGTTTAGCAACCGGTTGTTCGGGTTGTGCCTGCACGTCGGTTTTAGTTTCAGGTACAGCGGGGACATCCGCCACAGTTTCTTCTATCAAAACGGCATCTGCTATGGGAGAAATATCCTCGGTAACTAACGCAGTTGTTTCTTCTTGCACAACGGCCGGTTTAGCAGGTTGTTGCGTCATCTGCGGCGCAAAGTGCTTATACAAGTAAAAACCCAACACACACATAGCCACTACGTCTAAAACAATCAGCAGTAACCACACATCTTTATTTACTGCGGGTTTTGCATCAAATTCGGGAGTATCATTTTCTTCCATAAAAAGAGTCCTATTAAAAAAAGCGGGCGAAGGGAATCGAACCCTCGTCTAAAGCTTGGGAAGCTTCCATTCTACCATTGAACCACGCCCGCAAAACTACCGACAATTTATTTTAGCAAATTTTTTCCGTTCGTACATTTATTTTTTAGTTACGTCTAATCTTTTAACAAATGTAAGTGCGTCCGCACGCGTAAGAATTTTTCCTTCCACTTGCGCAACGGCTACGGCTTCCAATATTTCCCCGATTTGAGGACCGGGAGACAAATTAAGAATCGTCATTACATCCACCCCCGTAATAATACGGGTGGGAGCAATCTTCTGCGGTGCGTCAAAATATTTGCTCAGCAAAAGCGATAACACCTGCAAATGACGCAACGTTTTACCTACGTTTTTCGTGCGCGCGGCTTGGGCAAGTGTCATCATGCGCTCGCCGCTTCTGGGCAAAATGCGGCGCAGTTGCGCGTCGGTAATATAACTGGTGTAATCGGCCCAACACAAAAGCAGTAACGGGATGCCCGCGTCGCCCAAATCGCGGAAGAAGTGGTATGCCCCGCGGTCGGTAATCACGTCGTTACTGGCTAAATTAGACGGACGCAAATGCTCACCGATCATGGCGCACACCAAACGCACTTCCGCACGGCTGTAATGCAATTTTTCCAAAATTTCGCGCGCCATTTTAGCCCCTTTTTGCTCGTGGTAAAAAAAGCGCAAGCGCCCTTCTTTCATTTTAGCGGTAGCGGGTTTTGCCACGTCGTGCAGTAAGGCCGTCATCTTAAAAAGGGCTTTATCTTTTATAAAGGGCTCAATTTTTTTGGCGTATTTTCCGAAGGCTTTATCCAAATGTTCAAGCAAATATTCCATGCGCTTAAACACCGCGAGCGTATGCTTGAGCACCCCCCCTTTGCCGTAATACACTTCAGCACAGGTGCGTTGGTCTTCCAATACGGGCAGTAATGCGCTTAGCAACCCCGTCTCGTCCATTTGCGTTAAAAAGTTATACGATTTTTTAGTATGAAATAAGCGCGTAAGTTCTTCGCGTTGGCGTTCACCGGCCGCTTGCACAATTAACGGGGCGTGCTTTTTAATTTGCGCGAGCGTACGGTGCTCAATGGTAAAACCCAACTCTGCCGCACACCTAAACGCACGCAACATCCGCAAGGGGTCATCCGTAAATTGGTTTTCGCCGGCGGTGCGGATAATTTTTTTGGATAAATCACCAAGTCCGCCCGTTACGTCAATAAGTAAATTTTTTCGGATGTTTTTGAGTATAACTTGCGCCGTGCCCGTTTCATTTTTACTCACTACCACGCGCGGGCACGCCGTAACGGAATAGGCCAGCGAATTAAAGGTAAAATCACGCCGGAGTAAATCTTTTTCTAAATTTTCGCCTTGAAAGGCAGTCAAATCAATTTGTAATTTTTCGTTATGGGTAACTACGCGCCAAACGCCCATTTGCGCGTCCATTTCAAACACGGCCCCGTGCAAGCGCGCACCCAATGCACGCGCGACAGGGGCGGCCTCGCCGGCAGGCAAAGCAATATCAATATCCCCTGACTGGCGTTTTAACAAACTATTACGCACAATGCCCCCCACGTAATAACCATGGGGGACAAGTTCGCATAAAATTTCGGCAATAGAATTAGGCAAGACCTTCCTCCGCGGATTCTGCGGCGGTGGCGGTGCGGGCGGCCAATTTGGCAACAGCATCTTTGCGCAGTTCGCGCTTTAAGACTTTGCGCAATGCATTTTTAGGAAGTTCTTCCAAAAACTCAAAATCGCGCGGACGTTTATAGTTATCCAAATGCGTTTTTAAGAATTTGCGAAATTCGGCTTCATTAAGTTCCACGCCTTCGCGCTTAACGGCGTAAAGTTTAATAAATTCTCCGCCGCGCCCGTCGGGTACGCCGATAATGGCACACTCTTCAATAGCGGGATGTTCGCAAATAATCGCTTCCACTTGCGCGGAGAACACCTTTAAGCCCTTAATGATAATCATGTCTTTCTTGCGGTCTTTAATGAAGATAAATCCGTCGTCGTCAATTTCCACGATATCGCCCGTTTTGAACCAGCCGTCTTCGGTAAACGCGTCGCGCGTTGCGGTAGGATTTCCCCAATAGCCCTTAAACAAGTTAGGCCCTTTGACGCACAACTCACCTTCTTGGTTGCGGCCGAGTTCTTTGCCGTCGTCATCAACAACCAGCGTGCTGACTGCCGGAATAGCGGGGCCGACCGATTTAATTTTTTGCAGTTCTTCGGTGTTGACGCTCACGACCGGACTTGTTTCGGTAAGGCCGTAGCCTTCCAATATCGGCACGCCCATTTTGGCTTCAAAGCGGTCTTTGATTTCTTGCGTTAAGGGCGCAGCACCCGAAACGGCAAAGCGCACATTCTTAAACGGCCAAAAGCGCAAGTAGAGGTGTTTTAACCCTTTGGCTTCTTTGGAAAGCACCGCGTAAATTTGCGGTACGGCCAAAATAAGCGTTACATTTTCGGTGCCCATGGCGCCGAGCCATTTGCTCGCCGGCATGACGTTAGCCACAATAACTACTTTTAAATTGAGATACAACGGAATAACCACGCACGTAGTCCACGCAAAAGAGTGGAACATGGGCAGTAAGCACAAAAATACGTCGTTATCGGTAATTTTGAAAATCTGCGCGCACGAAATCACGTTGGAAGCCAAATTGCCGTGCGTAAGCATAGCGCCTTTGGGCAGACCCGTAGTGCCCGAAGTATAGAGAATAAATGCCAAATCGTCTAATCCCGCTTGGGCGGAAGCGCTTTCGTCATGATAGGTAGATTTTTCAATTTCCTGCCAGAAGAATTGCACCTTGTCGCACCCTTGCGCGGAAGAAGGGATTTCATCTGTCGTAAAGATATATTCTAACGAGGGGATATTTTTTTCGCATTTGACATAATGGCGCAAAAATTCCGCCTGCGTTACTACCGCTTTAGCACCGGCATTATTTAAGATAAATTCAATTTCTTCGGGCTTGGTAACCATAAAGTTCATAGGTATGGCCACCGCCCCTAATTTGTAGAGCCCGTAGTTGGCTACCACGGTATCAATGGAATTGCGGTGTGCTACGGCTACGCGGTCGCCTTTGCGGATGCCGTGTTCAAAAAACATATCCGCGGCGCGGTCCACCTGCATTAAGAGTTCATGAAACGAAACTTTTTTACCCGTTCCGGCTTCCACGAGCGCAATTTT
>Ga0310696_10000850_pt1 | contig 45175 bp, 35 predicted proteins | sample AusTroGonzalo_MG_4_FD_203885 | JGI IMG/M metagenome (GOLD analysis project Ga0310696, IMG submission 203885) | Bovine rumen microbial communities from tropical cattle in Woodstock, Queensland, Australia - Gonzalo_02 (v2) (version 2) | ecosystem: Host-associated > Mammals > Digestive system >... | reverse complement strand
GACACACATTTTGTCCACTCAAACCCATAAATCTGCTCAATATACAAAGCAAGCTTCGTTGCCAAGAAATTTTTGTTCTGGAACGAGATGATATAGTAATAATAATCTCTATCGGGCAAGGAGATATTATTCAACTTTTGCCACATAAATGGGGCGAGTTGATCATTGCCGGTATTGATATAACATCGCTTCGATTTATCCACCGGATAGTCGCCTCCCATGAACAAACGTTTCTCCTCATTTCTTTCCTTCGGGCTATACCGTTTCACCTGCTTGGATTCCTCAAAATCATACACCACTACACTGCATGTTTCGGTAAAGTCTGCTTTTTCGGCCAACCAACGGCAGAACATAGCATCTTTCTCAAAGTCCTGAAGATGATCCACTACATTCCAGCCCTCCGTTTTGTTGTATATCCATTTGAGTTCTATGGCGTAGAGTTCGAGAGTATCCTTGTGATAGATAAATATGTCCATTTCCGTTTTAGCAGGCTTGTTTTCGGCTATATCCTTTGGTATCGTTTCCAGATGCTCATCATGGATACTTGTTTCCATCTCAACCGTATATCCCTGCTGTTCAAGATGCAGAAGCCAGGCATACAAGCGTCCCTGCATATTCTGTTCCTTATCGTTGGTATTGCACCATTTGCTGTTCAGGAACGTTTCTATTTCTTGTTTTAAGTTGATCATAAGTATTATTATAAATTCAATTTCACTTCGATTCCGGCTACAAAGGTATAACTTTTTTTTGATATTTGCAAAGTCCTTTTTGGTCCTTTTGCGTTCGGCGTTTGCAAATATGTGGAATTTTTCGTAATTTTGCAGCATTATTCGGCAAGCGTCCATGCACAAAAAAGCACGAACGATTCTCGTTCATGCTCTGAGGTCCTAGGAAAACCTGTAAATACCAACAAGAAACGTCCGTGCTAACGCAGGACGCTTGCTTTATTTGTTCATTGGTATTTACACGTTTCGAAATTTCCTAGGTTTCAGAGCGTGTAGAACAAATAGCAAACGCTACTATTATGTATATATATATGCGCGGGTATTAAAACCTATGCGACAGCAAAGTTACGAAAAAAAAATGATATTTGCAAATAAAAATCGAATTATTTGCTATTTTTCTTCATTTTTTAGGAGTTTATTCATGAAATGAGTTGTTTCCTGAGTCCAAATATTGAAAATTTGTGCTCTGCGCACTTCATCATTTGGATATAAACTCATCAACGAGTCACGCATAACATACCCACGTTGTACCTCTTCGAAAATAGCCGAATCTTTATCCATGGGATCATCGGATTGTTCAGCGGCAAGACGGATAGCTGCATGGTGTAGCTCCAGAGCGGTGTTGAGCCGCTCGAGCATAAGTTGCTCCTCTTGTTCGGCTGCATGGCGTTCATTGTGGGCTACATAGAAAAAACTCGCGGCTATGGCCAACAAGCAAACCGAAAATACGAAAGGTAATACACGAATTATGCGGCGGGTTAGGGTGCGGCGATGCGGGTAGATCATTCGGAGCAGTTCTTTCGCTCGCGCATTCTCGTTACGTATATCGTCGGCGGAAGCATAGATGCTGTCATCCGTTTCGCTTAGTCCGAAATCGATAAGTTTGACGTTGCAACCGTTGCGCGTGACAAGTATATTATCGCCTTTCAGATCGCGATGAGTCAGTTGGTGGGCATGGATATAGTCCAAGGTGTCCTGCAGCTGTCCGGCTACGCGTTCGCGGGCAGTCCATGCAGGTTTGGTAAGCAGCCATTGCGTCAGGGTCTGCCCGTCGATATATTCCTGAATGATACACTCCCCTAACCCGTCTACAGGTTCGAGGGAAAAGGTGGTAGCTATATTCGCATGGGATAAGGCTATACCGATACGGAACTCGCGCTGCTGCATGCGGCGATATTCGGTCAGTGCGCGATGTTCGGGGCGCAGGGCTTTGATCAGGAATCGCCGGTCGTACCGTACTCCGCTATAGATAAGGCAGTTCTTGCGCTCCTGAAGAAGCGTCAGATCCGACCATTCATTGTTCCATGTGTCGGAAACAATGAATCCGGACGAACTCGGGCTGCTATACTCTGCGGACATAGGTCAGACCGTGGCTTTTGCCGGCCACGTAGGTTTGGGGGGATAGATTATCTTGAACCAGGTTATCCAGATACATGGGACGATTGACCAGGAAACAAACAGCACTGCAGGTAGCACCGGCATGCAACTTGCTGTTCTCTGCCTCCATAACCGTAAAACGGTTATTACCATCGCAGCGCAAGGTGGCACGTCGATTGGGGCGCCAGGCTACCGCAATACAATCGCCCGCTTGCAGTTCGTCAGCACGCACGCCTTCCCCCACAAACGTTTCGCTATCCACCTCCCGGCGTTCAGCAAGCGCCTGCACATACTCCTCCCACGACGCGTATCCCAACAAGCGACAGAGGATAGACAGCGTAGTGCGACGTGGCGTTTGCGCGCCGCTGATATAGTTCCACAGGCGCTTTAAAGTAGTGGGGGACAGGTATTCGTGCGACACCTCCCATATGCGCAAATTGAGCCAATCGAAGTCGGCAGGCGTACGCATAGCCCGCCCCATAAGCTGCTCAATATCTGCTCGCAGCGATACTATTTCAGGTGATTGTTTCATCGATTTAAGAAATCAGAAGTCAGATATCAGAAATCAGAAGTCAGATATCAGATTGACTTGTTTTTGCCAGGTCGGCGATGATGGCTTCGTCGGCGGGGAGCCAGCGGAGGGAAGGGAGGTCATGGGGTGCCAGCCATACGGCGGCCTCGTGCTCCTTGAGCAAGAGGCGGTCGCCGGGCAAGGTGCAGCGGAAACAATGCATGGTGAGATGGAAGGCGGGGTAGTCGTAATCGATCGTGCGGAGCAGGTCGCCGACCACGATATCGGTGTCGAGCTCCTCGCGGATCTCGCGGCGGAGCGCCTGCTCCCTACTCTCGCCGGGTTCGATCTTGCCGCCGGGGAACTCCCACCAGTCTTTCCACTCGCCGTAGCCGCGCTGCGTGGCAAAGATGCGGCCGCGGTTGTCGAAGATAACCGCAGCGACCACTTCTATCGTTTTCAGCGATAAGGACATATTTTAAACAAAAACTATGCGGTTAGCCTTTGAAGACGAAATAGACGGCGAGGATCATGAAGAAGGCGGCAGCGACATGATTCCACTTGACATGCATGTGGAAAGCCAGCACGGAGAACACGATGAACACCGAGAGGGTGATCACCTCCTGGATGATCTTAAGCTGCATGAGGTTGAACGGTCCGCCATTGCCCATGAAACCCATGCGGTTGGCAGGCACCTGCAGGCAGTACTCAAAGAATGCTATGCCCCAACTGATCAGGATAACACCGATAAGCGGCAAGTGCTGAAACCACTTCATCTCCGCCAACTTCAGATGGCCGTACCACGCCAGCGTCATGAATACGTTGGAGCAGATAAGCAGCAAGATTGTATATACACTCTTCATTATTGACGATTTTTCTGTTGTTCGATGCTGCGGTGGGCATTCTGCTCCAGGCGGGCAATCTCGCGTTGAATATTCGCGGGGATCTTCTCGCCGTCGCGCAACACACACTCGTGGCACTTCATCTCCTTGCTATACATACGCCCTACGCAGTAGTTCGAGCGGTTGCAGCCGGCATGATAATGCGGATCGGCCTTGACATGGTTCACGAAGTCGGGATCCTTGATCAGCACGTGGGCTATCTGGAAGAGTTCGAAGCCCTCGTCGATGATCTGCTGACAGTTGTCGCCACTCTGCACGCCGCCGACGTAGATAAGGGTTAAGGGGTGACCGGATGAACGGGTGAAGGGTTGGAGCGCCTCCTGGAAGCGCTTGGCCTGGGGCATGAAGTACAGTTCACGGAACGGAACGGTAGGTGTCATGATATCGCCCACGAAAGGTATATGCAGGGCTGCCTTGAGCCACCAAAGATCCTTCATAGACATGTAGTGCGCCAGCGTACGGATAGGCATCGCTCCGCCGAGGATAGTCATCGGCGAGCGGCTGACCGTACCGCCCGAGAGCACGATACCATGCACATGGTTCTTGGCAATCTCTTGGGCTACACGGATACCTTCCTCGATATCCGAGCCGTGCCAGCAGTCGTCCCACATGTTCGTCTTGACGATAACCGCCATGTCGTCCTTGGCATGGAGCATGACCTCGTCGAGCACCTCGTTCATGAAGCGCACGCGGTTCTCGAAGCTGCCGCCGTACTCGTCGTGACGATGGTTGGTACGCGGGCTGATGAACTGCGAGATGAGATACGCATGGCCTGCATGGATCTCGACGCAATCGAAGCCTGCCTCACGGCAGAAATCCACCGCCTCGCCGAACTTCTTGACCAGCGCCTTGATCTCGCTGACCTTCAGGCGGCGATGGATAGTCGGGCTGTAGAGGTTGAAGCCTGTGTCGGCACTGACGGGTATGCAATGGCAGGTGCTGTAGTGCGTCATGTTGCCGCAGTGTCCGAGCTGAATGCTGGCCTTGGCACCCTGGGCATGCACGGCGTCGGTCAGTTTCTTCAGTCCCGGCAGCGCCTCGGGACGGACATAGAGCTGGCCGTCGAAACTGACGCCGCTCAGATCCACGGCGCAGTAAGCCACCGTAGTCATACCTACCCCGCCGCGAGCTACGCTCACGTGGTAGTCGTGCAACATCTGCGAGGGCACATTGCCCGTACACATATTCTCAAAGGCTGCGGAACGAATAAATCGGTTCCGCAGCGTAATGGGGCCTAATTTGTATGGCGTAAAAAGCTTATTTTCCATTTAATATATGAAAGGAATGATACGTTTCAGTTTCTTGCGGTTGAACTCGTCGGGGAACTCCTTCTCGTAACGCAGGTAGATCGAGTTGGCACGAGGAACCAGGTTGCAGCAGCTGAACCAGAAGAACAACGCTCCCGCCCACGACCAGGTAAGGATAGCAAAGCCGAACCATTCGGTGATCTCGCCGAAATAATTGGCGGAGGTAACGAAGCGGTACATACCTTTCTTGGGCAGATAATGGTTAGTGTCGCCCGGCTGGCGCAGGTGGCGGATCACATGATCGGAGTGCAGATTGATGATGAATCCGATGATGAAGATCACCGTACCGACAATGAATCGCGGATCGCTGACCCAATCGGCATGATACGGACGATACACCGGAGCAATATGGAACAACCAATAGCCCTGCACATAGCCGTTGATCAGGTTCCAAGCCACCGACAGCCCCATGATGATGATAGGCATCTTGCTATTGCCGCGCATGAGCATGGGGAAGATGAACGAGCGCTGGAAATAATGCATCTCGAACAAGAGGAAGAACAGCAGGTAAGGTATCTGCCCGCGAACAGGCGATATACCCCACAGGTAAATCATCGCAATGAATACCGGCACCTCCATCAGGAACCACCCGACCTTGTTATTGATAGCGGGTCCCCACTTCTCGGTACGCATCTTGCCGTAACCGGCATCCACAAAGTATAACGACACAAACACCACGAAGCCTACCAGCCCCATGACGAACAGGAAGTTATAAAAGAATTCTACTGAGTTCAGATGTTCCATATTTTTGAGTTATCAGAGGTCAGATATCAGAAATCAGATGTCAGATATCAGAAATCAGAAATCAGAAATCAGATGTCAGATATCAGAGCCGAAAAACGCACAAAGTTACAACATTTTTTTCGAATTTGCAAGCCTTAGGCTTGTAAATTGTCGTCGAGCTGGGGATTTTCTTGTTTTTGACAAACAAACAAGCCAATCACGATAAGTGCAATACCCAGCCACTTGCCTAAAGGCAACTGTTCGCCAAAGAAGGCGAGCATGATCAGCGCGGTGAATACCGGTCGGACATTATTGAAGGCATTGGCCTCGGTAACACCTATCCGGCGCACCGTGTAGCAGAACAGGATAAACGCGATGACCGACGAGCATACGCCCAGATACCCGATGGCCGCCAAGGCTTCCTCGGGGTCAGGTGCGAGCAGAAAGCCTTGGATGAAGCACGCCTTACCCTCCACAACAGCCCAGATGGGATAGAAGAAGAGGAGCGAGATAAGCTGGTCGTAGAACACGATGGACAGCGGCGAATAATGCTCAGGGATCTTCCTGAGTATTATCGTATAGAACACCGCCGAGCACACCGCCAGGAACGCCAGGGGGATACCTATCGGATTGCCCAGCTCGAAGTTATTCGCCCCCACCAGCACGAGCAGCAACATACCCACGGTGGATACCACGATACCGATCACATGGTACTTCGTGACCCGCTCGCGCAAGATCAGCAACGCGAGCCACGGGGCGATAACCGGCGCAGTAGACAGCAACGCCTCGGCTATCGTAGGCGACGAAAGGGAACGGTAGCAGAACGTCTCGAAGATAAAATACAACACGGGCTGCATGGTACCCGCCAAGAGGAAGAGAGGTATATCCCGCTTACGAATCAATTGCAACGCGAGCAGCGAACCTTCTTCGCGCGGATGGCGACGCTCGTGAGCACGTACCAGCAAGCCCAAGCTAAGCATAACCAGGATGGCTATCGTGAAGCGGATGACCATCAACGTGAACGGACGCACATACAACAACGACTGCTGAACGGCGATGCCCGAACCCGCCCAAATCAACATTGCCAAAATAACGGCTATATACGGTACAATTCTGCGCATAATCAAAAAAAATCACACAAAGTTACGGAAATATTTGCAAATTTGCAAAATTTTTTGTATCTTTGTAGCGTTTTTTGAAAAATACTTCAATTTTTGTATTTCAAATCTTCAAATCATATGAAAGACACCGAACTTTTTGACCTCATCCGCCGCGAGCGTGATCGTCAGACCAAAGGTATCGAACTCATCGCGAGCGAGAACTACGTATCCGACCAGGTATTAGCCGCCATGGGCAGCGTGCTGACCAACAAATATGCCGAGGGCTACCCGGCACACCGTTACTACGGCGGTTGCGAGGTAGTGGATGAAGTGGAGGAACTGGCACGCATGCGCCTGAAGCAGCTGTATGACGCCGCGTATGTGAACGTGCAGCCGCACTCGGGTGCGCAGGCAAACATGGCGGTATTCATGGCCTGCCTGAAGCCCGGCGACACGTTCATGGGACTGAACCTGAGCCACGGCGGTCACCTGAGCCACGGCTCGGCGGTGAACTTCTCGGGCTTGGTATTCAACGCTATAGGCTACGACCTATGCGAAGCTACGGGCATGGTTGACTACGATGACCTGGAGCGCAAGGCTCGCGAGCACAAACCCAAGCTGATCATAGCCGGTGCCAGCGCCTACAGCCGCGAGTGGGATTACGAGCGCATCCGCAAGGTGGCCGACGAGATCGGTGCGATCTTCATGGTGGATATGGCGCACCCCGCAGGACTGATAGCTGCAGGCCTATTGAAGAACCCGCTGCGCTACGCCCATATCGTAACCAGTACCACGCACAAGACACTGCGCGGCCCGCGTGGAGGTATCATCCTGCTGGGCGAAGACTTCCCCAACCCCTGGGGCAAGACCACCCCGAAAGGCGAGATCAAGATGATGTCCGCCCTACTCGACTCCGCCGTGTTCCCCGGCACGCAAGGCGGCCCGCTGGAGCACGTGATTGCCGCCAAAGCCGTGGCCTTCGGCGAAGCGCTGCAACCCGAGTTCAAGACCTACCAGCAACAGGTGAAGACAAACGCTGCCGTGATGGCTCAGGCATTTGTAGATAGAGGATACAAGGTAATCAGCGGCGGTACGGACAACCACTCGATGCTGATCGATCTGCGCACCAAGTACCCCGAGCTGACCGGCAAGAAAGCCGAGCAAGCACTGGTGGCAGCCGACCTGACGACGAACAAGAACATGGTGCCCTTCGACAGCCGCAGCGCGTTCCAGACATCCGGCTTGCGATTCGGCACGCCCGCCATCACCACACGCGGACTGAAGGAAGACAAGATGCCGTGGATCGTGGAGCTGATCGACCGCGTGCTGTCTGCCCCCGACGACGAGCAGGTGATAGCCGCCGTACGCCGCGAGGTGAATGCCGAGATGGTGAACTACCCGCTGTTTGCGTGGTAAACATCCGATACAGAGAGAGATACGTAGAGATATATACAACAAGAAAAAGCGACTCAACAGAGCCGCTTTTTCTGCTATACCGTGAACGATCAGATTCCCAGCGAAGCCTTGATGGCGGGCACACGTGCCTCAGCCTCAGCGGTGCAACGCTCGTAGTCGGCACCGGTGAACGGTTTGCCGGACTTAACAGGGATCTCGAAGTAGAACTTGATCTTCGGCTCGGTACCCGACGGACGTACGCTGACCTTCAGGCCGCCTTCGGTGAAGTACTGGAGCACGTTCGAGGTAGCGTTCAGTGGCATCTCGATCGGGCTCTCTACCCACTTGCCGTCCTTGAGCTCTTGCTGCTTGAGCAGCTTGAAGTCTTTGATCTTAACCACCTTCTCGCCGGCGATCTCCTTCGGAGCGTTAACGCGGTAGTCAACCATCATCTGTGCAATCTCCTCAGCCCCCGACTTGCCCGGACGAACGACGTTGATCGTGGTCTCACGCTGGAAGCCGTAATCCTCGTAGATCTTGAGCAGGTAGTCATAAAGCGTCATGCCGTTATCCTTGGCGAAGGCAGCGATCTCGCAGATGAGGCAGATAGCCGACGGCGAACATTTATCACGAACAGCGTCGTACGGCAGGAAGCCGAAACTCTCCTCACCGCCACCGATATATTTGCGCTTGCCTTCCCACATACGGATACGGTTGGCAATCCACTTGAAGCCCGTGTATTCGTCGGTGAGCGTTACGCCTTGTGCATCGGCAATCTTACGGATAAGTTCGCTGGTAACGATAGTCTTGACGATGAACATATCATCGCGGAGCTTGCCCAGACGCTTCATGTTGTTAATGATGTAATAGTGATACATGATGTTCGTCTGGTTGCCGTTGATGATCACCCACTCGCCCTTGTCGTTGCGGCAAACGATAGCTATACGGTCGGCATCGGGGTCGCTGGCGATAACCAGGTCAGCGCCAAGCTTGGTGCCGAGTTTCATACCCAACGTCATAGCCTCAGCGTTTTCGGGGTTAGGACTAACAACGGTCGGGAAGTTGCCGTCGATAACCATCTGCTCGGGCACAACGTGTATGTTCTGGAAGCCCCAGCTGCGCAAGCACATAGGCACGATCTGACGACCTGCACCGTGCATAGGCGTATAAACGATGTTCAGATCTTTCTGGCGAAGGATAGTATCCTGATCGATCATCACGGACTTGACAGCCATCATGAAATCATAATCCATTTCACCGCCGATGATCTCGATCAGATCGTTGTTCGGCTCCCACTTCACATCTTCCATGCGAACCTTGTTCACCTCGTCGATGATACCCTGGTCATGCGGTTGCAGCACTTGCGAGCCATCCTCCCAGTATGCCTTGTAGCCGTTGTACTCCTTGGGGTTGTGGCTGGCGGTAACGTTCACACCACCCTGGCATTTCAGGTGACGGATAGCGAAGCTAACCTCCGGCGTAGGACGCAGACTCTCAAACAGATACACCTTGATTCCGTTGGCGGAGAAGATATTGGCCACGGTCTCGGCAAACAGACGACCGTTGTTACGGCAGTCGTGACCTACAGCTACAGCCACGCGGCCGTTCTGCACGTTCTGGAAGCCACCTTCCTTCTGTACTTTAAGCAGATAGTTGGCATAGCCCTGCGTAGCCTGGGCAACGATGTACTTATTCATACGGTTCGTGCCTACGCCCATGATTCCGCGCAAGCCACCCGTACCGAACTCCAGCGTGCGGTAGAAGGCATCGATCAGCTCGGTTTTGTCCTCAGCTTCCATCAGCGCTTTCACCTCTGCGCGGGTCTGTGCATCAAACGGCTCACGGGTCCATACCTCAGCCGCTTCCATAACTTTCTTCAGTTCTTCGTTCATGATAGTTGGATTTAAATTGTTGATATTATAGTAATTATTTATATTCAATCCCACATCCGCCAAGCATGGCGGATACATTAGGCGAGTGCGTCGGCAATCTTGTTTTGTATTCGCTCTTCCACTTCCTGTTCGGCCAAGGTGCTGACGACATCGTGGAAGAAGGCGGTGAGCAGCAGTTGGCGCGCCTCATCGAGGGCTATGCCGCGCTGCTGCATGTAGAACAAGGCACTCTCGTCAATCTGCCCTGTCGTGGCGCCGTGCGAGCACTTGACATCATCGGCGTAGATCTCCAGTTGCGGCTGCGTATGCATCGTAGCCGTGGGCGAGAGCAGGACGTTGCGGTTGGTTTGCCGTGCATCGGTGTGCTGTGCGTTAGGTGCCACAATAAGCTCGCCGATGAACTCTGCGCGCGCCTCATCCTTCACGGCGAACTTCAGCAGCTGGCTTGACCTGCCGTTGGGTACACTATGTAATACGTGCGTGCGTACGCGCACATGTTGCTTGCCTGTCAGCACACCCAAGCCGTAGATATATGTCTCGGCATGTTCGCCCACCTGCTCGATATCCAGCAGCACCTCGGCATCCGACTGCATATCCAGACAGAACAGATGAACGGTAAGCACACTATCCGCCTCCTGCTTGATCTGCCACCGGGCAGTCTGTTCGCCCACGTGCATGATAACCAGACGCTTGTGCTCGCCTGCCTCTATATGTAACTCTTGCACACTCATTGTATCAATCCGGCGTATCCTTTCTCTTCCAGCTCCAATGCCAACTCCTTGCCGCCTGTACGGATGATCTGTCCGTCGGCAAGGATATGCACGTAGTCGGGCACGATGTAATCCAGCAGTCGCTGGTAGTGCGTGATGACGATGGTGGCATTCTGCTCGTTGTGCAGTTTGTTCACGCCTTCGGCAACTATACGCAAGGCATCGATATCCAAGCCCGAGTCCGTCTCGTCGAGTATTGAGAGGCAGGGCTCGAGCATGGCCATCTGGAATATCTCGTTGCGTTTCTTCTCGCCGCCGGAGAACCCTTCGTTGACACTGCGGTTGGCGAGTTTGTTATCCAACTCCACAAGCGCGCGCTTGGCACGCATGAGTTTGAGGAACTCGCCTGCCGATAATGCCGGCAGCCCTTGATGCGTAAGTTTGGCGTTGACCGCAGCACGCATGAAGTTCGTCATACTCACGCCCGGGATCTCCACCGGATATTGGAACGAGAGGAACAAGCCTTCCCGTGCCCGCACCTCGGGTGCCATGGAGAGCAGGTCTTTGCCGTTGAAGAGCACCTCTCCCTCCGTTACCGTATAAGCGGGATTACCCGCCAGCACGGCGCTGAGTGTGGATTTGCCGGCACCGTTCGGACCCATGATAGCATGCGTCTCGCCTGCACGGATATGCAGGTTGATGCCTTTCAGTATTTCTTTGCCTGCTATCGAGGCATGTAAGTTCTTAATTTCTAACATTGTCTATTTTTTTTGAATAAGGAGTAAAGACCGCTACCTTATTCCTTAATCACTGTCATGATTACTTTTCCCACTTCCTGCAGGGTGTTGGGGCTGATGTTGCTCATATCGTCGCGCTGCGTGTGCCACCACCAGGCGAATCCCGTTTCCGAACCCGGCACGTAATGGATGATATCCACGCACGGAACACCCGCCAGCGTATTGACGTAATAGTGGTCGTCGGTGATGGGATACGCTCGTGTATTCACGAAGCGATGAGCGTAACCGAGTTGCTCGGCCGCCTTCCATATCTTATCCACGTACTTGGCGGCATACTGCTCGCTGTAGTACTCGCGCGGGAACGACGCATTGGGGTCACCCACCATGTCCAGTAGAATGCCGAAGCGATAATCGGGATATGTGACCGCTACGCTGCGGGAAGTGTGAGCGCTACGCTGTTGGATATACGTTTTCGCCCACAGTTGTGCGCCCAGGCACCAGGTATGCTCGCGTTGCATGCCCGTATAGAACGCCGGTGTACCCATGTCCTCGCAATCGAAGAGTACGATATGCACGGGTTGCCTGCGCTCCGCGAGCAGCGGCCATTGGCGTGCGACCTCCATCAGTACCCCCACTCCGCTGCCACCGTCGTTGGCGCCGAGGATAGGTATCATACGCTGTGCGTAATCCTCCTCCTGATCCGCCCAGGGACGGCTGTCGTAATGGGCACATAGCAGGATAGCAGGCGCTTGGGCATAAGCGCTGTCGGCAGGCAGATAGGCGCAGATGTTCGCTACATGCTGCCACTCGCCGTCGTACCGGATCACTTCGCCGGTCTGTATCTCTACTTGCGCACCCAGACGCTGCAGCGTGCGACCGATGTACTGCACGCAATCGTGATGGGCATCCGTGCCGGGCACACGTGCGCCGTACGCCACTTGCTCGGCTACGTAACGGTACGCACTGTCGCCGCTGAACGCTACATCGGACTTAGCGTCTGCCACCTTTCTCGGCGCAGCACCGCATCCTGCCAGCAGCAAGATACAGAAGAGCCATATGTTAACTGTTTTGCTCACTGATGCTTCTGTGTTCTTGTATTGCCAGGATAGTCTTGGCAATCGGAATTGCCATGCTCACCACTTTGACTTTCGGGCAGCGGGTGGTATCGAACGGAATGGAATCGGTGATCACCAGTTCATCCAGTTCGCTCTCCATCACACGCTCGCACGCGTTGCCGGACATTATACCGTGGGAGATGACCGCACGTACGCTGTTCGCCCCCGCTTCCTTCATCACCTTCGCCGCTTTGCAGAGCGTACCGGCTGTATCCACTATATCGTCGAGAATAACAACATCTTTACCGGCTACATCACCCAGCACGCGCATCTCGCCGATCTGATTCGCCTCGGGACGATGCTTGTAGCATATCACCATCGGCACTTCATGACCGAACTGGCTGCTGAGCTTCTTGCAGAAGTTTGCTGCACGCTTCGAGCCGCCGACATCCGGCGATGCAATAATCAGGTTCTTGAGATTCAGGCTCTCCACGTAAGGTGCCAGCACATTGCTGCCATACAGGTGGTCAACGGGGATATCAAAGAATCCTTGTATCTGCTCGGCATGCAGGTCAACCACGATCACGCGGTCGGCTCCTGCCACCTGAATGATATTGGCCACGAGCTTGGCGCCGATACTGACGCGGGGCTTGTCTTTTCTGTCCTGACGCGCCCAGCCGAAATACGGAATAACCGCAATCACCTTGTAGGCGCTGGCACGCTTGGCGGCATCGATCATCAGGAGCAACTCCATCAGATTGTCAGCCGTAGGATTAGTGGACTGAATCAAATAGACGGATTGACCGCGAACCGAATCCTCGAACGTAGCAGAGTACTCACCATCGGAGAAGCGATCGATACGTACCCTACCGAGTTGACAATTAAGGTGTTCACACACACGCTCAGCAATAGCCAAACCCTGGCTGCCGGCAAATACTTTGAATGGGTTAGCTTCTATAAGCATAGTAGGAAAAATTTGATAAATTTTTACCGTTTTACGTACTCACACGGAATACACTGCAAAGTTACAAAAAAAAAATGAAATTTGCAAAAAAACAAGCGACAAACAATAAATTGTAATCGCTGCATTGCAAATATCAAATAGTTTGCGGTAAAGTGTGAAAAAATCGCGGAATATTTGCAAATACAAAAATATTTTTGTAATTTTGCGTCCGCTTTTCGCGGGTTGCCGTCAAACGCGGCAATCTGAAGCCCTAAGCGAGCTACTATATGACACTGCAATTAAACGAGTTAGCACCAGGCAAGCACCATTTCGACTACGTGTTGGAAGATGCGTATCTCCGCTCGATAGAGAGAAGCGAGATTCTTGGCGGTGCGATTGCAGCCGAGGCGGACTTGGTGCTGCGCGAAAGCGACTACTCCTTACATATTCACGCGCAAGGCACGGTGCAACTGACCTGCGACAGGTGTCTGGCACCGATGGACTACAGCGTGGATGTGGAGGATGACATACTACCTGAGGAGAGCGATGAGCAAACGGATACGCTCGACCTCAGTTGGTTGACATACGAATTGATAACAATTAATCTTCCGTTAGTGCACAGTCACCCGGACGGTGAGTGTCTGCCCGAGATGCAACAACTTCTCCAAACGCTCGGGGTTTCGGCCAATGATATGCCGGATGAGGACGATCACCTCTGTAGCACTATGGATGATCCCGATAGTTGTAATAAACATTAAACAAAACAAACTGTAAATTATTAAATTGTAAATATTATGGCACATCCAAAACGAAGACAATCGCACACCCGTCAAGCCAAGCGTCGTACCCATGACGTAGCAAAGATGCCTGCATTGGCTATTTGCCCGAACTGCGGTGCTCACTACATCTACCACACTGTATGCCCGAGTTGCGGCTACTACCGTGGCAAGTTGGCAGTTGAACAAGCAGCTGAATAATTGACCGGCGTAAGAATACGGACTCTATCCTATGCACGTGAGTGCAGGTAGAGTCCGTTTCAGAAAAACAAAGAAAACAAAGAAAACAACGTACAAAACAATACCATTAGCCTAAACCGGCTTGAGGATTCAAGTTTTCAGTATAAACCTTTTACATTAGAATTATTATGTACGATAACAACAGGTCTTCATTCAACCACAGACCAGCATATCGTCCCGATGCGAATCCGGGAGATTATGCCAACAACAATGATCAGCGTCCTGCAGGGCGCCAACGCACCCGTATTGTCCGTAGCGGCAGTTCCGTTTACGGCCGTCAGTCGGTAGGCTCATACCAACCCGCGGACAACCGCTACACACGTATGTCGCCCGACGGCGCTTATGTTCAGCCGCGCACCGACTATGATATGACGGGTGGCAACCGCCGTCCCGCTCCGCGAGCCGGACAACAACGCCCCGCCCAGCAACGTCCGGGTATGCGTCCGAATCAGCGTCCGTCGCGCCCGAACCCCAAACAGCAAAGAAACAGTAGCGTCTACTCGCAGCGCAAACAGGTGGAGTACCATGAGCGCTACGAAGATCCGACGAAACCGATACGCTTGAACAGGTATCTGGCCAATGCCGGCTTCTGCAGCCGCCGCGAAGCTGACGACTTCATACAAGCAGGAGTAGTTACCGTGAACGGTGAGGTAGTGGACAGTCTGGGAGCAAAAGTGCTGCCTACCGATAAGGTGATGTTCCACCATCAGCCCGTGAAACGCGAGCGCAAAGTATATATTTTGCTAAACAAGCCCAAGAACACCGTTACAACCACGGATGATCCCGAGGAAAGGCGTACGGTAATGGATATAGTTAAGAATGCATGCTCGGAGCGCATCTATCCGGTTGGCCGTCTTGACCGCAACACTACCGGTGTGCTGCTGCTGACCAACGATGGCGACCTGGCAGCCAAACTGACGCACCCGAAGTTCGGAAAGAAGAAGATCTACTCCGTAACCCTCGACCGCGACCTGGAGGAAGCTGACGAGATGACCATACGTCACGGCGTGATGCTCGATAATGAGATGATCATCCCCGATGCATTGGAGTTCACCAGCAAGGACAGGAGACATATCGGCTTGGAGATTCACTCCGGTCAGAACCGCGTAGTGCGCCGTATCTTCGAAAAAGTGAGTTACAAGGTGGTAGGACTGGACCGAGTAAGCTTTGCCGGCCTTACCAAGCGCAACGTGCCGCGCGGGAAGTACCGCTTCCTCACGGAGCGGGAAGTTGCGATGCTACAAATGGGCGCCTTTGAATAAGCCTTTTCTAATTCTCACGCAACGCGTAGATTGCAGGCAAGTTACGCGCCAGATCGTGGATATCGAATCCGTAACCGATCACGAACTTCTTGGGTATCTCCCTGCCGCAATAATCAGGCTTGGCATCGGGATACCGGAGTTCGGACGGTTTGGATAACAAAGCAGCCACCTTAAGCGAGCGCGGTTGACGCGAACGTAAGATCTGCTTGAAATAGTGCATTGTAATGCCACTGTCAACAATATCTTCCACCACAATAACATCTTTATCCCGAATATCTGTTTGCAAAGGAATCGTTTCCCGCACCTGTCCGGTAGAACTTGTGCCGTCGTACGACTGCAGATGCACAGTAGCCACCGAGCAATCGATAGGCAAGGCGCGCATCAGATCGGTAAGGAAGAACATAGCCCCGTGCAACACACAGATGAGCACGGGTCGTTTGTCGGCATAATCCTCAGCTATACGTTGAGCTACATGCTCAACCAACTCTGCAATCTCCGAACGGGAAATATATTCGTCGAAGATCATTCCTTCATAAGTTACTGACATCATTATATTAACGATTTAACGATTTAACGATTTAACGATTCAGTCAGCACGTGTAATGCGTGCACCGATGGCATTCAAGCGGTGTTCGATATTCTCGTATCCTCGGTCGATCTGGTCGATATGGTCGATGCGCGATGTGCCCTCGGCCGACATCGCAGCAATAAGCATCGCTATACCTGCACGGATATCCGGCGAAGTCATCGTATGGTGCTTGAGTTGGCGCGTGTGATCGTGCCCTATAACCACCGCTCGGTGAGGATCGCAAAGGATGATCTGTGCACCCATATCTATCAGTTTGTCCACAAAGAACAGACGGCTCTCGAACATCTTCTGATGAATAAGTACCGACCCCCGTGCTTGCGTAGCCACCACCAGAATAACCGAGAGCAAGTCAGGCGTCAATCCGGGCCACGGAGCATCGGCTACGGTGAGTATCGATCCATCGAGGAACGATTCGATCTGGTAGTGCTCCTGCGCAGGGATAACAATGTCGTCACCGTCCACGTCAATACGAATACCCAGACGGCGGAATGCATCGGGGATAATGCCGAGGTCACGGTATCCGACCTTACAGATACGCAACTCCGATCCCGTGATTGCCGCCATGCCGATAAACGAACCCACCTCAATCATGTCAGGCAACAGCGTATGCTCTGCCCCGTGCAGGGAGCTAACGCCCTCGATGGTAAGCAGGTTACTCCCTACGCCGCTGATGCGAGCGCCCATGTTGTTGAGGAGTTTGCAGAGCTGCTGCAAGTAGGGTTCGCAAGCAGCGTTGTAGATGGTGGTTGTTCCTTCGGCAAGCACAGCCGCCATAATGATGTTCGCCGTACCGGTGACGGAAGCTTCATCCAAAAGCATGTAACTGCCCTTCAGGTGTTTGCCGCTAAAGCGATACGCCAGCAAATTCTGGTCGTAAGTGAATGTCGCGCCAAGATTAACCATGCCTTGGAAGTGTGTATCCAAGCGACGGCGTCCTATCTTGTCGCCACCGGGTTTGGCGTATGTCACCTCGCCCAAGCGCGCCAACAGCGGACCGATGAACATAACAGAGCCACGGAGTTTGTTGCACTTCTTGAGAAAATCCGCACTACGCAGATACTCTGTATCCAGTTCGGTGGCAGTAAAAGCATAACGGCCTTTCGCCTGCTTATCCACCTTCACTCCTATGGAGGAAAGCAGATCAATGAGGTTATTCACGTCGAGGATATTCGGCAGGTTGTTGATAACCACCGTTTCCCTGGTCAGCAAGACGGCACAGAGCACTTGTAATGCCTCGTTCTTAGCGCCTTGCGGAGTGATAGAGCCGTGGAGTTTGTGTCCCCCTTCAACTATGAAGCTTGCCATATGATATTGACGAATTTAGTATTGACAATTGACTGTTGATTGACTATTGTATTATATTGACTATTGAATGTAGTTCACCTCAGGAGAGATAGTGATCCCAAAGCGCTGCTGAACATCCGTGCAGATAGCTGCAGCGAGATTGATGATATCATCTGGCGTTGCGTTGCCCGTATTAACCAGCACCAACGGCTGTTTGGGATAACACTGTGCGCCGCCAAGGGTTTTGCCCTTCCAACCACATTGCTCAATAAGCCACGCGGCAGGGATTTTTATTCCTCCGTCTTGCTCGAAGTGCGGCACGCGTTCGTATTTCTTGGAGATAGCCTCATACACCTCAGGTGGCACAATCGGGTTCTTAAAGAACGACCCGGCCGAACCTATCTCACCTACCTCGGGGAGTTTCTGCCGACGGATAAGGATAACTGCTTCGCGTACATCGGTCGGCGTAGGGTTATCTCCCACCTCACCGCGCAGATTGCCATAATCGAGTTTAGGCACAAACTCCTTGTTGACGCAATACGTCACATGAGTGATGATATATCGTCCACGAAGTTCGTTCTTGAAAATACTGTCTCGGTAGCCGTACCGGCACTCGGCATTGGTGAACACCCGTTCGCTGCAGTCGGTTATATCCATTGCCCGTACCTCGGTGATGAGATCCTTGGCTTCCACACCGTAGGCCCCCACGTTCTGCACAGCCGACGCACCAACCTCGCCCGGTATATAACTGAGATTCTCCATGCCGGAAAGCCCCATGTCGCATAGTTGGGCGATCAGCTCATCCAGCACCAGCCCGGCCTCTGCTTCAATCCACACGTGCCCGGCATCTTCTTTTGCAGCACGTGCACGTCGCATCGCCGAGTGCAGGATAAGGCCATCGAAGTCACGGGTGAACAGCAGATTGCTACCCGCACCGATGTGCAAGACCCGCTCGCCTTTGTATTGCTCAAGCAAAGCGCGCAACTCGTCGAGGCTATGGTATTCGGCAAGAATCTTGGCTTTGACATCCAAACCAAATGTATTAGGAATATTTGTCATTTGTGATTTGTCATTTGTGATTTAGAACTCATTCACATCGCTTGGCATGCGCAGGTCACCTCTGGGCGAGAGGCTGACGCTGACAACCTTCGGGCCATCGGGCAGACACGAACGTTTGAACTGCTGTTGGAAGAAGCGCTTCATAAATACATCGAGCCACTTCTTGATCGTATCATCATCATAGCGCTGCTCGAATGCACAGCGTGCCATATAGGCAATCTTCTCGCGGGCAAATCCGTAGCGCAGAAAGTAATACACGAAGAAATCGTGCAACTCGTACGGCCCGACATTATCCTCGGTGACTTGTGCAATCTCTCCGTTTTCCTTTGCCGGCAGCAGTTCGGGCGAAACAGGGGTTGCTATAACGTCCTCGAGAATCGAGCGAACACGGTCGCTGAACAGGTTACGCGCAGCATATCCCACCATATATCTCACCAGGGTTTTGGGTATACCGGCATTCACGCCGTACATCGATATATGGTCACCGGCATAGGTAGCCCAGCCGAGAGCAAGTTCACTGAGATCCCCCGTGCCGACCACCAGGCCGTTGTATTTGTTGGCCAGATCCATGAGTATTAACGTGCGCACGCGCGCTTGCGCATTTTCATATGTTATATCGTGCACAGCCATATCGTGATCTATATCGTGCAGATGTTGGGTCACGGTATCGCGTATGGGTATCTCATGTATAGACACCCCCAGCTCGTTCATCAGGTCAATGGCGTTGCGGTAGGTTCGGTTGGTAGTACCGAAGCCCGGCATGGTGATGCCCAGAATGCGGTTACGCGCATAGCCGAGCATATCCGCCGTCTGCACGGCAACGATAAGTGCCAGGGTAGAATCGAGTCCTCCGCTAATGCCAATAACAAGACTCTGTGCGTGCGTATGTTCCCAGCGGCGTGCGAGTGCCGAAGTCTGGATAGATAGCACATCCATGCAGTAGGCATCTTCGTTTTCCTTGGAGGGGATGAACGGCGTAGGATTGAATGTGCGGTGCAGCGGCTCGGCATAGCCGTCGGCATTTTCGATAGGTGCCACATTGATCTTGCGGTAGTGGCCGATGCGATCCTTGGTGAAGTTGGTGTTCCGCTCACGGTCGGTGCGCAGACGCTCCACGTCAATCTCGCTGATGGTGAGCGACGACTCACGCTGGAACCGTTCACCCTGAGCGATGATTTTTCCATTTTCGGCAATATACGTCGATCCGGAGAACACAACATCGGTAGTGCTCTCGCCTACGCCTGAGGAGGTATAGACGTAGCCGCTATGCACACGCTGGCTCTGCTGTGCTATCATCTGACGGCGGAAAGCATGCTTGCCGACAACGCAGTTCGAGCTGGATAGATTGAAGATCAGCTCCGCTCCCTGGATAGCCAACTGTGTGGAAGGCGGCATAGGACTCCACAGATCTTCGCAGATCTCTATACCGAACGAGTAGTTACGTGTAAGGAACAACAGATCGATACCGAATGGCACATCGCCCTGCCACAGTTCGACGGTAGGAATACGCGGTGCAAGCCCGTCGGGCGTCTGCTCGAGCGTCTCACGCCCGGATGCGAACCAACGCTTCTCGTAGAACTCGCCGGTATTGGGCAGGTTGGTCTTGGGCACGACACCGATCACCTCGCCATCGGTGATGACAAAAGCGCAATTATACAGATCATTATCCGCCTTGATCGGTGCTCCTACCAGCACGATGATCGATTTGCCGCGCGTAAACTCGCACACGTCCTGCAAGGCCTTCATGGCATTCTGCTGCAATGCATGCGTGAAAAACAGATCGGCACAGGTGTAGCCTGTAAGCCCTAATTCGGGAAAGCAAACAATCTCCACCCCTTCGCTGATAGCTTCGGTGATAAGTTGTTTCGTTTGCCGGGCATTGTACTCACAATCCCCCACACGCAGCAAAGGAACAGCGGCTGCAACGCGGACAAAACCAAGATTCGATTCCATATTACTATATTACCGTATTCGGCGTAATAAGTTACTGAAAAGTTTTAGGACTGCAAAGGTACAAAAAAAAAATGAATTATGCAAATTTTGTAAGGTTAAAATTATAAAAAAAGCAAATTTTGCACTCATTAGTGCGCTTTTTGCCCCCAAAATTTGCATTCTTGAAATATTTGTTGTACCTTTGCAGCCGCTTTTGAGATTGCGAGGCGTCACAATCGAGCAAGCAACCCCATGGTGCTATCGTCTAGGGGTCTAGGACAACGGCCTCTCACGCCGTAAACCCGGGTTCGAATCCCGGTAGCACTACAAGACATGCATTTCGAGATGCATGTTTTTTTTGTTACTGTGCCAATCAGTAGCCATTTTTGTCACATGATGGTAGATTTTTTATGATTTTTGCGGGTTATGCATTTTTTTTTGCATTTTTTTGCCAAAAAATTTGCATATATCAAAATATTTTTTTATATTTGCAGTCTGAAACGAATAAGGTGAAATAATGACAAGACACGAACAACTGATTGCTGCTCTTCAGCACAATTTCGGATTTGATACATTTAAGGGTACTCAAGAGGCTATCATCAACAACGTGATGGATGGCAAGAACACTTTTGTACTGATGCCTACGGGTGGAGGCAAGAGTTTGTGCTACCAGTTGCCGGCGTTGATGATGGACGGTGTGGCTATCATCATATCCCCTCTCATCGCCCTGATGAAGAATCAGGTAGATGCCATGCGCAGTTACTATGACGAGGACAGTATAGCCCACTTCATCAACTCCTCGTTGTCGCGCCCGGAGATCCATGCCGTTCATGATGATATCATCAACGGCAAGACCAAACTGCTATACATGGCTCCGGAAGGCCTGCAGAAGCCCGAAAACGTGGAATTGCTGCAAGGTATCAAGGTGAGTTTCTACGCCATAGACGAAGCGCACTGTATATCGGAGTGGGGTCATGACTTCCGCCCTGAGTACAGGAACATCCGTCCGCTGGTAGAAAAGATCGGCATAGCTCCGATCATAGCCCTGACCGCCACAGCCACACCGAAAGTGCAGCAAGACATACAGAAGAACCTGAAGATCGATGATGCTATCATATTCAAGAGTTCATTCAACCGTCCGAACCTGTATTACGAAGTACGCCCCAAGACGGCTGAGGTGAACAAAGATCTGGTACGCTTCATCAAGCAGATGGAAGGCAAATCGGGCATCGTATATTGTATGGCACGCAAGGAAGTGGAGTCGTTGGCTCAGATCCTGCAAGTGAACAACATATCCGCCCTGCCCTACCACGCCGGCATGGATTCGGCGGAACGCAACAAGAACCAAGACGCGTTCCTGATGGAGAAGTGTCAGGTGATCGTAGCCACTATCGCTTTCGGAATGGGCATCGACAAACCCGACGTACGTTTTGTGATCCACTACGATGTTCCCAAATCACTCGAGGGCTACTATCAGGAGACAGGTCGTGCCGGACGTGATGGCGGTGAAGGGCGTTGTCTGTGCTTCTATTCGCCCAAGGACATAGAGCGATTGCGTAACTTCCAGAACGACCGCAGCATCCAAAACAACAACATGCAGGAGGCAGAGATCAGCAACCAACTGCTGGCTGAAACGCAGCAATACATGGAGTCTGTCACTTGCCGTCGCCGCCTGTTGCTGCATTACTTCGGTGAGAAGTATCCCACGGAGAACTGCGGTTGCTGCGACAACTGCAACAAGATCTTCCGTCAGTACGATGCGACAGAGTTGCTGGGGCTGATGATCGAAACCGTGCAAGAATGCAACGAACGATTCAAGCCCGAACATATCGTGGATATATTGCACGGCAACAAGACTCCCGATGTACTGAACTTCCAACACGATCAGATGGAGAACTTCGGCATAGCGTCGGATGAAGAGGAAGAACTGCTGAGTACGATCATGAAGGAGGGTCTGATCCATGGTTATCTTGAGAAAGATGCGACCACCTACGGCAGCGTGCATATAACGCCTGCGGGTAAGAAGTTCCTGCGTCGCCCCACGAAGTTCGAGATTCCCATCGAGGTTATTGACGAAGATGCCGAGGAGAACATTGAGCAGAACATGATCGGTTCATCGGCTGCGGACACAGAGCTATACAGTATTCTGAAAGATCTGAGAAAGAAAGTAGGCAAGCAACATGATGTACCGCCTTACGTGATCTTCCAGGATCCGAGTCTGGAGGCCATGGCTACGTTCTATCCCATCACGCTGGAAGAATTGCAGAATATCCCGGGCGTAGGAGCCGGCAAAGCCAAACGCTACGGTGCGGAATTCCTGAAAGTAATCAAAGAATATGTGGACGAAAACGAGATCATTCGTCCGGAAGACTTGCGTGTAAAAACCGTTGCCCACAAGTCGGCTCACAAAGTTGCTATCATCGAGGCTATCGACCGACGTGTAGCTATCGATGATCTGGCATTACGATTCGGCATGTCGATGGAAGAAATTGTGAAAGAGATTGAAGCCATCGTTTATTCCGGAACGAAACTGAATATTCGCTACTTCCTGGAGGAGGTTATCGATCCCGATACCATCGAAGAGATCTTTGACTACTTCAAGCACGCCGAAAACGACAACATCAAACTTGCCATGCAGGAGCTGGGTGAAGATTACTACACCGAGATTGAAGTTCGCTTGGTTCGCATACAATTCCACAGCGATTTAGGCAACTGATATCCAACATGGTTTCGCCCTGATTTTTCAGATCAAAAAATTGCAAATACGTACCCCGAGTTACCGACTTTGGGTACGTATTTGTATAAATCTGCATTTTTTTTGCCATAGATGCTCACTTTTTCGCCCGAAAATTTGCAAATATCATTTTTTTTTTGTAACTTTGCGGCGCGTTTTGTGTATTTATACTATTGAGCGATGAAAAATAGCGAATTCACATCGGCCGAAACAGAGATAATTGAGCAGGAGTTTGCCTCGCTGCTTGATGCCTACGCGCATACGTCGCATCGCCAGCACGTAGAGCGCATAGAGCAGGCTTTTCGCTTTGCTCACAAGGCACATTACGGTGTACGGCGGTTGAGTGGTGAGCCGTATATCATGCACCCGTTGGCGGTTGCAAAGATTGTGGTGAGCGAAATCGGTTTGGGTAGTACTTCCATCAGTGCCGCTTTGCTGCACGATGTAGTGGAGGATACGGATTACACGGTTGCAGATATCGAGAACCTGTTCGGTGAAAAGATCGCTCAGATTGTGGATGGCTTGACGAAGATCTCCGGAGGTGTGTTTGGCGACAAGGCATCGGAGCAAGCCGAGAACTTCCGCAAGCTGTTGCTCACCATGTCGGACGACATACGCGTTGTGCTGATCAAGATTGCCGACCGGCTACACAACATGCGTACCCTGAGCGCCCAGCCTCTGAACAAGCAATACAAGATTGCAGGAGAAACCCAGTATATATACGCACCTCTTGCCCACAGGCTGGGCTTGGGTTCAATCAAGAGCGAGCTGGAGAACCTGGCATTCAAATACGAACATCCGGATACGTACGCAGAGTTGAAGGCGAAGATCGAAGCCGACAGCATGACGCGTATGGAGAACTTCGAGCGGTTTGCCCAACCGATCCGAGAGAAGCTGCAGATGCTTGGCTATGAGTTCGACCTTACAGCACGTATCAAGTCACCCTACTCCATTTGGGTGAAGATGAATACCAAGCATGTAACCTTCGAAGAAGTGTACGACCTGTTGGCGGTACGAATCGTGTTCACCCCCAACCAGTCCTTCAGCGAGAAAGACCAGTGCTGGATGATTTACTCTGCAATCACCGAGATTTACCGTCCGCACCCCGAGCGCATACGTGACTGGATCTCCACCCCCAAAGCCAACGGTTATGAGGCCTTGCACATCACTGTAATGGGGCAAAACGGCGAATGGGTAGAGATACAGATCCGTACACGACGCATGCACGAGTTGGCAGAACAGGGTCTGGCAGCACACTGGAAGTACAAGACCGGTGTCCTGGAAGATACGGAACTTGACAAGTGGATCCGTGACATCAAGGAGGTACTGGCCAGCGAATCACCCGATGCGATGACTTTCCTTGACACCTTCAAGTTGAACCTGTTTGCCAAAGAAGTGTTCGTATTCACCCCCAGCGGTGACATTCAGACTCTGCCGCAAGGAGCCACCGTACTGGATCTGGCCTATCAATTGCACTCGGAGCTTGGCGAGCACTGCATAGGTGCCAAGGTGAACCATTCGCTCAAGAGCAGCGACTATGTTCTGCATGCCGGAGATCAGGTGGAGGTTCTGACCGCCCAACAGCAGCAGCCACAACCCGAATGGCTCAAGTATGTCACGACCGCCAAAGCACAGCAGGCACTCAACGGATACTTCCGCAGGCAAGAAAGGGCGCAAGAGAAACTGGGTGAGCGACGCCTGATTGATGCCTTGATTGCACTGGATATGACCGAGCAGCAGCTTGACAGCGCCGTACAGAAACTGCTCACCTATTATCATCTGACCAAGCGCAACGAGCTGTTCCGGCAGATAGGTCTGGATGCTATCAAACTGCAAGGATTGAAGGAGATCCTTGCACCCAAACGAAGCATCTGGTCAAGAATCAACCCATTTGGCGGCGACAAACAGGCAGACCGCCAAACAACGCTTGACTTGCAGACACCGGATACCGAAACCGTGCAGATGGATACACGAAAGGATAAATCCAAGCACAGTATCGTGCTCACCGACGAGAACCTCAAAGAAGTCATTCTGGAAGAATGCTGTCATCCGATACCAGGTGATGAAGTAATCGGCTTCAAGGACACCAACGGCAAGATGCATATCCACTACCTGAATTGTCCGGTGGCCGAACGGCTGAAATCCAGTTACGGCAAGTCTATCTACTCGGTAAAGTGGGATACGCATCGTATGTCGCAATACAAAGAGAAGCTGGAGATTGAGGGTATAGACCAGTTCGGACTGCTGGTAGAGATGCTGAGGGTGATATCCGACAACTTCCATATCAACTTGCAAGAACTGCACGTGACAGCCAACAACGGCATATTCAGTGCACGTATCGAGTTGTACGTGTATGACAAGCAGGAGCTGGAGGAACTCATCGATTCGCTCAAGAAACTGCATAACATACAATCCGTCAAACGCGTGTTTACCTGATTGACGATTGAAATATTGATTTATATAAAAATATTTAAACATAACAAGATGAAAAAAGTATTTGTAAGTATGGCAATGGCATTTGTGGCCGTAGCCATGATGGCACAACAACCCGTCATCACCTTTGAACGTACCGAACATGACTTTGGAAAGATTAACGAAGCCGACGGCAAAGTAACAACCATCTTCACCTTCAAGAACGAAGGAATGGAGCCCCTCGTATTGTCGAACGTGCGCGCCTCTTGCGGCTGCACAACGCCGAAATGGCCACGTCAACCGATTGAGGCCGGTCAGACAGGCGAGATAACCGTAACGTATAACCCCAACGGTCGTCCGGGACGATTCACCAAGACTGTAACGATCACCTCCAACGCTACGGAACCCACCACACGCGTGACAATCAAGGGAGAGGTTATTCCCAAGCCCGCCAAGCCCGTGGACAACTACCCCGTGAAGATGGGCGAACTGAGTCTGAAGAGCAAAGACGTGAACTTCGGCAAGCTGAATGACCACGTAACCAAGACGCAGGAGATTGAATACGCCAACCAGACGGATCATGAGATAACCGTAGAGATCCTGCCTGCCAAGGCTAACGGAAAGGCGCTGGACGCTGTGGTTACACTGGCTACCCTGAAGCCGAAAGAGACGGGAAAGGTGCAGATTGCTTTTGCCACCGAGAACATGAACGTGTACGGTCCGCAGGAAGGATCGTTCCTGATCGTGGTGAACGGCAAACAGGAGCAAGCAGAGGAATACACGATTCACGTAAAGGCTGACGTCGAGGAAGACTTCTCGAAACTCACACCGGAAGATCACCGCAATGCTCCGATCCTGGACGTAGCAACCACCGTGAACATGGGTAGCATCAAAGCCGGCAAGTCTGCCAAACGCAACGTGATGCTGACCAACGTTGGTGCCGATCCGCTGAAGATCCGCCGTGTGATCAGCAGCAGCAACGACACGAAGGTAGCTGTCAGCAAGCTGGAGCTGAAGAACGGCAAGCAGGCACAGCTGAAGATTGAGATCCTTCCCGAAGCCGACAGCAAACCCGGCAAGTACAGCCGTCAGATCACCGTCATCACCAACGATCCCGCCAAGCCGCGTATGAATATTGTGGTTAACTGGGAGGTTGCTGAATAAGCAAAAATATGGATCATCCGGAGAATAACGAAGAATACAAAGGCTTACAGGTCAACTCGGGCGTAGTGCCCCTGCCATCTGTCAATCCGTACGCCACGTTCCGCCGCAAGAAACGCTCGTTGACTGTAGAGGAATACGTGAACGGCATTCGGCGTGGTGACATCTCTATTCTCGGTCAAGCAGTCACGCTTGTGGAAAGCAGTCTGCCTGCCGATCAGGAGGCTGCGCAGAAAGTGATAGAGGCGTGTCTGCCCTATTCCGGAAATTCCATACGCGTAGGCATAACAGGCGTGCCCGGTGCAGGCAAATCCACCTTCATCGAGGCGCTGGGTATGCAGTTGTGCAAGCAAGGCAGCCGGCTGGCGGTGCTGGCTATCGACCCCTCGTCCGAACGATCGAAAGGCAGTATCCTGGGCGACAAGACGCGCATGAACGAACTGTCAACAGCCGCCAATGCCTTTATCCGCCCCAGCCCGTCAGCCGGTTCGCTGGGAGGTGTGGCACGCAAGACAAGGGAGACCATCGTACTATGCGAAGCTGCCGGGTTCGATACCATACTGGTGGAGACGGTTGGTGTAGGGCAATCGGAAACGGCCGCCCACTCGATGGTGGATTTCTTCCTCCTGCTCCAGGTCACAGGCACAGGCGACGAGCTGCAAGGCATCAAACGCGGTATCATGGAGATGGCTGACGGTATAGCCATCAACAAGTGTGACGGATCGAACATCGAGCGGGCACAAGCCGCACGCGTCAGCTTCAAGAACGCCTTGGCACTGTTCCCGCCAACCGACAGCGGATGGAAACCCTACGCAGAAACATGCTCATCGGTTGAGAACACGGGTATTACGAACGTGTGGAAAATGATAACCGATTACATCGCTTTTACACAAAAAAACGGGTACTTTGACTACAAGCGCAGTCAGCAAGCCAAGTACTGGATGTACGAAACGATTCATCAAGCGTTGCTCGACAACTTCTATCATAACCATGAAATAGAGAGGCTTATCCCGCAGTACGAACAACGGATACTCAGTAACGAGATAAGCAGTTTTATAGCCGCACATGAACTACTGGACAAATACAGGAGTCAAAATAACAACATTGTATAAATGGCGCAAAACGCAACAAATAAGAAATCCAAGAACGAGTTACCCAAACCCGGCATAGATGCATGGGGCAAACTTCCACCACAAGCCCCCGAGCTGGAGGAGGCTGTATTGGGGGCAATCATGATCGAGAAAGATGCCTACCCCACCATAGCTGACTTGCTGCAGCCGCGTTCGTTCTACAACGACCAGCACAGACTCATCTACGAAGCCATTCAGTCCCTGGCATCCACCGACAGCCCGATAGATATGCTTACTGTATCGGAGATGCTGAAGCAACAAGGCAAACTCGTAGAAGCCGGCGGCATAGCCAAGTTGGCCGACCTGACGAACAAGATAGCTTCTACGGCGCACCTAAGATTTCACGCACAGATAGTGGCACAAAAAGCCACAGCGCGGGAACTGATAGCCTTGTCAAGCAAAATATCCGAACAAGCATACAATGAAACGCAGGATGTTGCCGAACTGATGCAATATGCTGAGGGAGGTATATTTGAGATATCCCAACGGCAAGCCAAACGCGACGTGACGCAGATTGATCCTATCATCACAGAGGCTTTTGCCCGCATGCACAAAGCGGCGGAAAATGAAGGGAACATTTCCGGCACGCCATCAGGCTTTACGGAACTGGACAAGATAACTTCAGGATGGCAGAAGTCCGACCTGATCATTCTGGCAGCTCGTCCGGCAATGGGAAAAACAGCATTCGTGCTGTCGATGGTAAGGAACATAGCGGTGGATTACCATCGTCCGGTAGCCATGTTCTCGTTGGAAATGTCGAACGTTCAGTTGGGCAATCGTCTGATCATGAACGTCTGCGAGATGGAGGGCGAGAAAATCAAGAACGGCAAGTTCACCCCCAACGAGTGGCGCCAACTGGATGAACGCGTGACAGCATTGCGAGGAGCACCTATATACTTCGATGATACGCCATCGCTCTCGGTATTCGAGCTGCGCAGCAAGGCACGCAAACTGAAGCGCGAACATGACATACAACTGATCATCATCGACTACCTGCAACTGATGAACGCATCTGGAATGAACTTCGGCAGTCGCGAACAAGAGGTAAGTATCATCTCGCGTAACCTGAAGGCACTGGCTAAAGAGTTGGATATACCTATTATCGCCCTCTCGCAGCTCAACCGTAACCTTGAGTCACGCGGCAACGGCAAGAACGACAACTCCGTGGATGGAAAGGCACCGCAACTGTCCGACCTGCGTGAGTCCGGAGCCATAGAGCAAGATGCCGATATGGTACTCTTTATCCACCGACCGGAGTACTTCCGCATCTATACCGATACCAATGGTAACGACTTGCGGGGTATGGCCAAGATCATCATAGCCAAGCATCGTAACGGTGCCATTGGTGATGTAACACTACGCTTCCGTGCACAGTTCGCCAAGTTCCAGAATGTTGACGAAACAGAGCAACCCATGGACAGCAGCCCGACACCACAAGCCGACAGCGGATTCATTCGTACGCAGTCGAAGATGAATGCTATGAACATCGCCGACATGGACGAAGGAGTTAGCGCCAACGATGACGACAGACCATGGTAGCCCACGCGCGTGCGTCGCGCACACATAACACGCGCAAAATAATGTATCCGCCATGCTTGGCGGATCAACCCAATAGAACAACAACAAAATACAATAAATTACTAAATGAAACGTACAGTAATCATCGATGCCTTGAAGAGTACCGCCCTTAACGAGCCGATACATGTATGCGGCTGGGTACGCTCGCGCCGAGGCAACAAGAACGTATCGTTCATCGCTTTGAACGACGGTTCAACCATCAAGAATATCCAGATTGTGGCTGATCTCACGAAGTTCAGCGAGGATCAACTCAAGCCCGTAACCACCGGAGCATGCATAGGCGCTACCGGTATACTCGTAGCCAGCCAGGGTGCAGAACAAGCCGTGGAGATACAACTCACCGATCTGGAAGTATTCGGTACTGCAGATCCGGAGAAGTACCCGCTGCAGAAGAAAGGTCTGAGCATGGAGTACTTGCGTACCATAGCCCATCTTCGTCCGCGTACAAACACCTTTGGTGCCGTGCTGCGTATCCGTCATAACATGGCGATGGCAATACATACCTATTTCCACGAGCATGGCTACTTCTATTTCCACACGCCTCTGATCACGGCTTCGGATTGCGAGGGCGCAGGACAGATGTTCCAGGTAACAACGAAGAACCTGTACAACCTCAAGTACGACGAAAACGGACAGATTGATTACTCCGACGATTTCTTCGGTCGCTCAGCTGCCTTGACGGTAAGCGGACAGCTCGAAGGCGAACTTGGAGCAATGGCTTTGGGCAAGATCTACACCTTTGGCCCAACGTTCCGCGCAGAGAACAGCAATACCCCGCGACATCTGGCAGAGTTCTGGATGATTGAGCCCGAAGTGGCATTCATCGACAAAGAGGAGTTGATGGATCTGGAGGAAGACTTCATCAAGTACTGCGTGCGCTGGGCACTTGACAACTGTATGGATGATCTGGAGTTCCTCAACCAGTTTATTGACAAAGGACTGATTGAGCGTCTGCGTTCGGTTATCGATACCGAGTTCGTTCGCCTACCCTACACCGAGGGTATCAACATCCTGCAGGAAGCCGTGAAGAACGGCAAGAAGTTCGAGTTCCCCTGCAACTGGGGCGATGACCTGAGTTCGGAACATGAGCGCTATCTGGTTGAGCAGCACTTCGGCAAACCGGTGATCATGACAGACTACCCGCGTGATATCAAAGCGTTCTACATGAAAATCAACGAGGACGGAAAGACCGTGCAGGGTACCGATGTCCTGTTCCCGCAGATCGGTGAGATCATCGGCGGTTCGGTGCGTGAAGCCGACTACGACAAACTCAATGCCGAGATCGAGCGTCGTCAGATACCGATGAAGGATATGTGGTGGTATCTCGACACACGCCGCTTTGGCGCAGCTCCGCACGCCGGTTTCGGCTTGGGCTTCGAACGACTGATGTTGTTCGTAACGGGTATGCAGAATATCAGGGACGTTATACCCTTCCCGCGCACACCGAAAAATGCAGAATTTTAACAAACTAAATATAATCACATGAAAAAAACACTTTTTCTCCTGCTCGCCTTGTTAGGTGCCACTTGCAGCATTTCGGCTCAGCAGGAAAATTTGCAACCACGTGAGCAAACTTCGTCATCACCTACACGTCTGGTGGGTAAGTTGGTGACTGAAGAAGGTAACCCTGTTGCAGGTTATGCCACGATCAGTTTGGGTAATCAGAACATCTCCACAACGATCAACGAACGTGGCGAATTCTCCCTCTCGTATCTGGAAGCTATGGACGAAGAGGTTATCATTGAGGCGGAAGGCTTCATCTCGAATATCGTACTGGTAGAATTAGTGCAAGGCCAGACTACCGATATGGGAGATATCATCATGACCGCCGACATTGCTCGCGAAGCGCAAGAAGAAGTATTACTGAATCTTGCAGAAGCCGATCTTAACGACGATGAAGGTAAGTCGCAATCCGTGTCATCGGCATCCAGTGCAAGTCAGGATGTTTTCAACACGGTGACAAGTTTTGCATGGTCGACAGGACGTTACCGCAACCGTGGTTATGAGAGCTATCACGAAAAAGTGTATATCAACGGCTTGGCCTTCAACACAGCCGAACGCGGTACATTTTCCTTCTCGTCGATGGGTGGCTTGAACGATGCATCGCGTAACAAGGAAGTGGTGAACAGCATTGAAGCCAACAACTTTACCTTTGGCGGTATCGGTAATGCCACCAACTACCTGATGGATGCATCGCGCTATGCACAAGGCTGGAAGGTGGGTGTAGCCGGTACTAACCGTCAGTACAAAGGACGATTGAATGCCACCTATGCCTCGGGTCCGATGGCTAACGGATGGTCGTTCATTGCGCAAGTAGCATGGCGTTACTCACCGTATATTGATGCCAAGGGAATCATCGGTGAAGGTATAGCTTACAATTCAGGCGGTTACTTCATCTCCGCACAGAAAGACTGGCAGAACGGTCACCGCTTGTCGCTCATCACGTTCGGCGCACCAACCGAGCGCGGTCAGTCGGGCGCTGTAACGCAAGAGGTTTATGACTTGACCGGATCCATCAATTACAACCCGTACTGGGGCTACTACAAGGGTAAAGTTCGTAACTCGCGTATTGTGAAGAGTTACGACCCGACTGCTATCGTATCGTACGAGTGGCAGATCGATCCGATGCAGAAACTCCGCGCAGCAGTAGGCTATCACTACGCTTGGTATTCGAACTCGGCTCTCACGTTCTACAACGCGCCCGATCCCCGTCCGGATTACTATCGTAACCTGCCATCGTTCTACTACGACGGTCAGTTGGATGCCAACGGAGCACTCATCGTCAAGGATAACAGCGGCTTGATGAATCCGCTGGGTATCGTACAACCCGACGGCTCACTCGTAGAGCAGACCTATAATGGAAATATCGTCGGCCGCACGATGGATATGGCTACCTATCAGCAACTTACCGACCTGTGGAAGGCACGCGACAACGACGTGACACAGATCAACTGGGATGCATTGTATGCTGCCAACATCGCCAATAACATTGCTGATCCCAATGCCTCGGCTTCCTATATGCAGGAGCGTCGCCATAACGATCTGCAAGAGGCTATAATGAACATCAACTACTCGAACTCCAAATACGATCATCTGAAGATCACAGCCGGCATGGATGCCAAGTTTGCACAAGGTATTCACTACAAGTCGGTGGATGATCTGCTTGGCGGTAATCAGTGGGTTGATGTCGATCCGTTTGCAGAGCGCGATATCAAGGATCTGGCTACCAACATCGGTCTTACGCAAGCGGCTATCGAAAATGTGAAGCAGAACGACATCTTCCACCACAACAAAGCCGTGAAGAATGGTGACCGCTTCGGTTACAACTACTACATGAACATGATTCAAGCCAACATCTGGGCACAAAACGAATGGAACTTCAACGAGTTCGATCTCTACTATGCTCTGAAGTTCGCTTACTCATCCATGCAACGCACCACCACGATGATCAACGGTCGTGCCTGGTATCTGGCTACGCTGAACCCGACCTACGCTGCCCGCTACCTGGGCGAGAATGCCTCCACCATCATGGCTGGTCAGGAGCTGCCGATGTACATGGGAAAGAAACACGACTTCATTGATCCCGCAGCCAAGTTAGGCTTCACCTATAAGATCAACGGTCGCAACCGCATCAAGTTCAATGCTATCGCACAAACCGAAGCACCGTTGGCACGCGATGCCTACGTTTCGTCACGCGTTCACGATGCTGTGATCCAAACCATCTACACCCACGACGAGGCAAAGAACCTGGCTGACTACTATGCTGCTTCGCAGAAGATTGTAGGCGGTGACCTGAGCTACGAATTCAACTATAATCCGGTACGCGGTCGCGTTACTGCATTCTATACGCAGTTCTTCAACGGCTCGGAGATGAACGGTTACTACGATGATAACGCACGTACGTTCGTTAACCAGACGCTGACCGGCATCAACCGCGTACATCGTGGCGTAGAAGCAGCCTTGGCTGTCAAGCTTGGCTCGATGTTCACCCTGACCGGTGCAGTTAACGCTGCCGACTATCGCTACACATCGAATGCGTACGCTATCACCTCGGCTGAAAACGGTATGGCTTTCGGTTCCAGAAGCGACGGCACACCGATTCTGGAGTTTGGCGACTCGATCTATATGAACGGTCTGCATGTTGCCAACGGTCCGCAACTCACCGCTTCACTCAAGCTATCGTTCTTCTACAACATGTGGTTTGCTGACCTCACCTGCACCTACTACGACTGGAACTACCTCGACATAGCACCCTCGCGTCGCATGCAGGGTCTGTACACCGGCGTACGTAGCGATGGTACGACCGTAAACGGCTCGTATCGTACGGTAAGCAGCGGTATCAACGATCAATCGACAATCAATGCTGTGCAGCTGGACGAGAATGGAGATATGGTGCTTGACAAGTTCGGCACGCCGCAACTCGCCTACCCGTACAATCTGATGACCTGCCAGGAGTCGCTCGTAAGCTCGAACGTATGGAACAGATTCGTATTCGATGCCAGCGTCGGCAAATTGATCTATCTGCCTAACAAGCAGCAGTTGTCTATCAACCTTTCGGTTACCAACCTCACGAACAACACCCATCTCAAGACCGGTGGCTATCAGCAAGCTCGTATCCCGCGCGGAAACCTGCAAGGAAAAACTGAAAGCGAAGGAAACTCGGTTATTATGCCTAATGCATGGAAGTTCCCGTCGAAGTACTACTACGCATGGGGCACCAACTTCTATCTGAGTCTCACATATAAATTCTAATTACGAATTACGAATTAAAATTACGAATTACGAATTAAAAATGAAGATTATGAAAACAAGTAAATATCTATTCATAGCCGCAGTTACTGCACTGTTTGTAGCATGTAACAACGATATCAAGCCCGAGTCATTTTATTTGGACGAGAAACAAGTTGAGGAGCAGATTGCTGATGGACGTCTGTACACAATCAACGAGTTTCTGGACGCGTTCATGACTGAGAAAGGCAACTATCTGTCGGATACCTCGTTGTACCGTACCCGCGCCACGAACGGCAACGGTATCTATCTGTTCTCGATTGATACGCTGCCTTCTACCGGTCCCGGCATCTATATCCGTGGCCGTGTAACTACCGACGACTTTGGCGGCAACTTCTACAAAGCATTGGTTATCCAGCAGATTGTAGATGGCAAGCAGCAGAATCTTCGCCTCTCTATCGACCTGGGTTCGGCATCGGGCATGTACCCGCGCGGCCAAGAGCTGCTTATCCGTTGCAACGGTCTGGCTGTAGGACGCTACTCCAACCAGCCCCAGCTCTGCGTGCCTTCGTACAACAACAATACCAACGCACAACATGCTGACCAGAAAGTAGGATGGAATCCCGGACGTATTCCTGCACCGCTGTGCCGCAAGAACTTCAAGATGATCGGCACTCCCGACGAGAGCAAGCTGCAATACGACGAGGTTACCATTGCCGAATGCATAGCCAACTACACCGATATCGTCGGTGCCCGCAAGATCGATGGACGCCTCGTAATCCTCAAGGACGTGTGGTTCGACGGCAAATACAAACCCCAAAACAGCGCTCCGGCACTGTGCGTACACTACGATCCTGCTACCGGTGCCGGTAATCCTGATGTAGCCGATAGCAATGCCGACGTATTTGCGCCTACCACCAACAATGTAGGCTTCCCGCAAAGCCGTTGCATTACCGATGGCAAGGACTGGACTCTGATCTCCACTTCGGAATACGCCAAATATGCCCACTTCTACCTACCCTACGAGTATGTAAACGGCGCCGTTAAATATGGCACGTTCAAGGGCACGGTGAAGGGTATTCTCGGCTACTACATGGACAATGCCGGCTATGATCCCGACGTTGCCAAGTGGGCTATCACCATCTGCGACCTGAACGATCTTGACCTCTATGCCGACGGTACTGGCGAAGTGCCTGCCGGTACGAAGTGGGAAGGCAAGCTCCGCAAAGAGTGGCAACCCGGCAAGTTCTCAGGCTCGATCCTCGAAGACTAACACGCAGTCAATAACACGCAGTTATCAACACGAAGTTATTAACACGCAGTTATAAACATGAGTTACCTCGATATCATCATACTCCTGCCCATTATCTACGGTCTGATCCGTGGAATCATGAGGGGTATAGTGCAAGAAGTATTTGCGCTGCTTGGCATCATCCTTGGCATACTTGTTGCCAGGATGTATGTCGGGCAGGCAACGGAGTGGTTGCAGCAAATCAGTACATGGGATGCACAGTTAATTCGCCCCATAGCAGCATTTGCTATCTTTATCGTGGTTGCCCTGCTTTGTAACTTGCTCGCACGGCTACTCACCAAACTCTTCAAACTCATATCCCTCGGTTGGTTGAACCGCCTGGCAGGAGGTATATTCGGAGTAGCAAAATGGATCATCATTGTAGCCGTTATCATCACATGCATCGATATGCTTGATGGCGTATTGCATTTCATGAAACCCGAACTCAAGCAGAGTTCAACATGCTACGCTTACGGCCTGCAACTGACCGATGCGCTGAAATCGATGATTTTCAAAAGCTGAAACCGTATATCTAAAACCTATTAATATGGAAAAATTTACACCTAAAGAAGCACTTGATTATATCTACGCTTCAGGGCACACGGAAGGTCTGCCCAGCCAAACTGAGGCAAACGCCATGTTGCCGGATATCAACACCTTCTTCAAGATCGGTGTGCGTCAATCAAGCGTCAGGATCATCAACGGACAAAAGGTGACTGCATTCGTCACTCCCAAATACGTTTCCATTGAGGACTTGCTGGTTTACTTGCGTAACCGCCAGGAAGGGGTTAATACCGAGGAGATCAAGCCTGCGAACGAAGAGGTGGATGACGAGCCCAATCCGCTGCTTCGCATTCTTCGTCACGCTGTATTCCACGTTAACCCATCGGCTAACGGAACACTGGAAGAAGCTATCATCAAGGCAGTGAATCACTGCATCTCGTCCCGTACGTTGGAGCCGAGCAAAGAGAAACTGATTGTGCATATAGCAGGCAATACAGATAATGTGACCTACGGATTTGTGATTAAGGACAGACCGAAAGCCGAGGCGTTCACTATACCATTCTGTATTCAGCGCAATGCCAATACGCAAGGCGGATCAGATATCACTTATACCGGACGATTGCTTACCCCGCTGCAAATGGGCAGCGTAGAATCGCTCGGCAAATGTCTGACGGAAGTGATTAAATACGTAAAGGATTAATCAGAGAATAGCGCACAAGTCATTTTGACCTATCTTGTTCCAGTTGAACAAGGGAAGTATTTGTTCTGGCGTCAACACCTCGCGTGTTGGCGTCAGTCCTATTGTATAAGCCAGCAAACCGATGATGTCCTGCGCAGTCATGTGCTGCCGCATGGCGCTTACTGCGAGCGACTGATCGCGTTTGCACAGGCGCTGACCTTGTTCGTTGATGAGCAACGGGTGGTGGCAATATAAAGGAGCAGGGAAATCAAGCAAACGATACAAATAGAGTTGCTGCGCTGCCGAGAGCAAGAGGTCTCTGCCACGGACGATCTCCGTCACGCCCATCAGGGCATCATCCACCACCACAGCCAACTGATAGGCAAATACGCCATCCGAACGGCGCAGAATAAAATCCCCGCAATGCGTAGCCAGATTTACCGATTGCACGCCATACACGCGGTCGGTGTACGTAATCTGCTCATCGGGCACCACTAGCCGCGTTGCGGCTTTTTTAGTCGAAAGTCGAAAGTCGAAAGTCGAAAGCCTATTTGGCCTACATGTGCCGGGGTATACTATTCTGCCGTCACTCTCGTGCGGCGCCTGCGCAGCGAGGATCTCGTTACGGGTACAGGTACAAGGGTACGTCAATCCAGTCGAAAGTCGAAAGTCGAAAGTCGAAAGCCTATTGAGGTACTGCTCATAGATTTCCGTGCGCTGGGATTGCCAGATCACCTCACCGTCCCAGGGCAAGCCGAGCCACTCAAGGTCTCGCATCAGCTGCTCGGCATACGCGCGGCGCGAGCGTTGCGGGTCAAGATCTTCAATCCTAAGTCGCCACAAGCCGCCTTGCTGCTTGGCGGAAAGCCAAGACAACAAAGCGGCAAGCACATTTCCTAAATGCATCTCTCCGGTCGGAGAGGGAGCAAAGCGCCCTACTATACGGTCTGCTCGATGTTCCATACGAACGCACGTACACCGACTTCCTCGTTACGCAGGTCAAGTTTCTTGATGGATTCCATCAGTACGGGTACTTTCTCGTCGTCGACCACGGTGATTACGCACGAGTTCATCTCCGGCCATGCGTGGGTACCACGGCGGGGTTCGCCCCCGTTGGTACCACGACCTTGCACCTGCTCAAAGAACGTGAAGCCCTTGATATCCAATATATCCAGCATGTACTCAACCCTACCCGTATTCGCTTGGTTGAACACGATCATTACACTTTTCATTTTGCGTCCTCCTTCTTTACTTTAATATCCATAAAGATGAACTTCTTGCGAATAGCCTCGAGTTTGTCACGATCGCCTTTACGCGACATAGCGCCATACAATACCGGCACGATGAACAGCGTCAGGAACGTTGATACGGTCAGACCACCGATAACCACGATACCCAGCGGTTGCCACATCTCGGCACCTTCGCCCGAGCTGACAGCCATCGGCACCATACCCAGGATTGTGGTGAAAGCGGTCATCAATACCGGACGAATACGGCTGCGACCGGCCATCTGAATAGCCTGATTGAGTTCGTAGCCGCGCTCACGAAGCAGGTTGATGTAATCTACAAGCACAATACCGTTCTTCACCACGATACCTACCAGCAGCACCAGTCCCAACGCACCGATCATATCCAGCGAGCGATGCGTGATCCACAGGGCGATGATCACACCCGACAGAGCGAATGGCACGGAGAACATAATGATACCCGGCATCATCAGATTCTCGAACTGCGAAGCCATGGTGATATACACAAGCAGGATGATCAGCGCAGCCAGCAGGATCATGTCGTGGAAGGTATCCTGTTGCGTCTCGTACGTACCGCCGATATGCGTGGAGTAACCCACAGGCAGGTCGAGTTGCGGAATAACCTCTGCTTCTATCTGTTGTGCCAGCTCGCCCAAGGAAACCTCGTACGGCGTAACTTTCACGGTTACGATACGCTGACGGCTCTTGCGCTCGATGGTAGGCGGAGCCCAATATTCGCCAATCTCAGCCACCTCGCTCAGTTTGACTACTTTTCCCGTAGGCGTAGGGATAGACATGTCAAGTACATCGGAGATTGAGTTGCGGTCTTCCTCGTTGAGGCGCACCACGATATCGTACTCCGAGCCGTCGTCCTTCAGATAGCCGCAACTCATACCGGTCACGCGGTTGCGCAGATAGGTTGAGATAGTGGCTGACGACAATCCCAGACGCGAAGCTTTCTCTTTGTCCACGGTCACCTTGATATCCGGGCGGTCATCCTCACGGCTGATGTTCACGTCGCGCGCACCGGGCAGTTGCGAACTCAGGAAACGGGCTTGTTGCGCCAGTTGCGAGGTCTTGTCAAAGTCGTAACCGTAGATCTCCAGATCCACCGTGTTGCTGTTGTTACCGCCCATATTGCTGGCTACCGTACACTGGTACTCAATGATCTCGGGGTAACGTGCCAACTCCTGACGCAGGATCTCGGCAATCGTCCAGATATCTTGTTCGCGTTCCCACTTCTTGGGCAGACGAACGGTCATCGATATCTTGTTGTTCATCGTGGACGAGAACATAGCAGCGATGGTTGCATCATCGTTCGAACCGGCAGAGGTGTTGATCAACTGTATGCACGGCACAAGCTCCACGAAGCGCGTTTCCAATGTACGGGCGGTCTTCAGCGTCTCCTCGATACGCGTACCGCGTTGCAGCTTGACGACAACCGACAATCGGCCATTATCCTGTTGCTGCATGAAGTCCGTACCGATATATCCCTTGACAACAGGTATCAGCGAAGCGCCGAACAGAGCGAACAGGATGAGGATTGTCAATGCTTTGTGCTTCAAGCACCAGCCTAACGAACGGGCATAGGCATCATCCACTACATCAAGCAGACGAACCACCGTGCGGTCGTAGAAGCTCTTCTTGCCTGCCTCATCATCAATCAGGTTACCGTTTTCATCCACATGCACCTTTTTGGCTGTCAGCAGTTTGGAGCAGAGCATAGGCGTCAGCGAGATAGCTACCACGGTCGAAGTACAGCACACTACCGTAACGATCCAGCCCAGTTCGTGGAACATGATACCTGCCATGCCGGAGAGCATCGTCAGCGGCACGAACACGGCTACGAGCACCAGCGTTGTAGCGATAACCGATACCCACACCTCGTTGGTGGCATAGATAGCAGCCTCATGCGGGTCTTCACCACGTTCTACGTGACGCGTGATATTCTCCAGCACCACGATCGCATCGTCAACTACCATACCGATGGCGATGGTCAGCGAACACAAGGAGATGATATTGATGGACGAATCGGCTACACCCAGATAGATGAACGCCACAATCAACGCGATAGGAATCGTGATACCGATGATTAGCGTTGCGCGCCACTTACCTAAGAAGAACAGCACAACAAGCACAACGAACAGAAGGGCGTACAGCACCGATTCCTCGAGGGAGTTGATACTGTTCTGGATATTGTCGGCGAAGTCGTAGATCTTGTCGATCTTCACGTCCGATGGCAACTGCTTCTGTATCTGTGCCAGCTGCTTGCGCACGTCGTGGCACACCTTCACGGTGTTCGCACCGGTCTGCTTGGCGATGATCAGACGCACGGACTCACGGCCGTCGGTCTTCTCGTCCAGGCTCAGATCCTTGATCGTATCTTTGACTGTTGCTATGTCGCGGATGAACACTTGTTGTCCCTGCGGAGTCATCGTAACCATCAGGTTCTCAATCTCCGAGCTCTCGATGTACTCCGAGCGTACCTGCATCTGGTATTGCTCCTTGGGCATCTTGATCGTACCCGACGACATGTTCAGGTTGTTCGCCGAAACGACTTGGCCAACCTGCTCGAGTGTCAGACCGTAGGCATCGAGTTTCTGCTGATCGATGTTGATATATACATATCGATCCGGCGCACCCGACAGAGAGATGTTACCTATACCGTCCACCTGGTTGAGCTGCGGGATAACCTCGTCGTTGAGGATCTTGTCCAAGCCGGCGTACGTCTCGTCGGCTGTGATCGAGTACTGCGCCACAGGCATCGAACTGGTTGACAGCTTGAAGATCATCGGCGTGCCGCAGTTGTCCGGCAGGTTGTTCTTGGTCATATCCACGAACGAACGCACATCGTTCACTGCCTCGTCCATGTTACTGCCCCACTCCAGCTCGAGCACAACCATCGACAGGTTGTCCTTCGATTGCGAGGTTATATGCTTGAGGTGGTCAACGGAGGTCAGGGCGTTCTCCATGATCTTCGTCACGTTCGTTTCCATCTCACTGGCCGACGCACCCGGGTAGGTGGTCATCACCGTGATGTACGGCGGATCCATCTCCGGGAACTGGTCGATAGGCAGCCTCAGGAACGAGAACACACCTATCACGATCACCGCCACGAAAATCAACGCAGTGGTAACCGGTTTTTGTATCGCTGTTTTGTAAATTGCCATATTACTCCACTACATTAATTTTAACACCATCTACCAATTTATGCTGACCTGTGGTTACCATCTCCACGCCGTCGGTAATCTCCGGTGAGATGATCTCTATATCCTGGTCGAAGCGCTGACCGAGGGTCACGCTAACTCGTTTGGCTCGGCCGTTGTCGTTCACGAACACGTAGCGGTCGTTGGCACCCACGAGCTTCTCCACGCTCTGGTACGGAGCCACGATCGTATTTTCTTTACCCAGACCGATGGTGGTCGTTACGTACATTCCCGGACGCAGCAGGTTCTTCTGGTTCGGAATAACAATCTTGACCTGGAAGGTGTGGCTTGACGCGTCGATGGTCGGATAAACGACCTCCACGGTAGCGGGGAACTCCTTCTCGGGATAGATCGGCGAGGTGAGCGTGAGCTTCATTCCCTCCTTGAACTTCGGGAAGTACATCTCGGGGATTGCTACCAGTGCTTTGAGCTTGTCGATCTGCGTGAGCACCAGGATCGGTTGCCCGCTGTAGAGCTCGCCATCCTCATAGGTCTTGGCGGAGATCACACCATTGAACGGCGCCTTGACGTAGGTGTTCGTCTTCAGGAAGTCTGCCTGCTCCTTGGTAGAGTTGTACTGCGTAACGATCTGGTCGTATTGCTGCTGGGTAGCCGAGCCGGTCTTGAGCAGTTGCTCTATACGGTTCTTCTCTACCTCCAGGTTGCTCAGCGAGATCTTGGTGGTTTTGTACTGTGTCTGATCCATGCGCACCAGATCTTGACCTTTGGTCACCTTGTCACCTACCTCGCAGTAAATGTGCTCAATCTTGCCGGTGAGCGAGGGAGCTACGTTCTGCGTCAGGTACCCTTGCAGGTTGGTCGAGACGGATATCACGCGTTCTATCTCACGGGGTTGGAGCACGGTGGTGCGCACTTGCTCCACGCGTTCTTGTTGTTCCTGAGCCGTTTCCGCGGTTGTTTCGGTCTGTTTTGTTCCGCAGCCTACAAGCATCATGGCTGCCAAGGAATATACGAATATTTTTTTCATTGTAGTAATTAATTATTCAAGAATTTTTCGAGTTCCACTTGTGCGTTGACGAGTGCCATGATGGCTTGCACGTAGTTTGACTGCGCACTGATCAGGTCATTGCTGGCGTTGGTCAGCTCCAGGTTTGATGCCGCTCCCCAATGGAACTTGTTGGTAGTAGAGGCGAATACGCGCTGCGTTACCTCCATATTATCTTTCTCATTGATATACGCCTCATAGGCATTCTGCAGGTTGAAGCGTAGTTGCTGGTACTGAATGCCCAGGTTGTCTTTTGTTTCTGCCAGAGTATTCTGCGCAGCTTGGTACGCCAACTTTTTCTCTTTGATAGCCGCTCCGTTCTTGCCACTTGTAAATAGCGGCATTGTCAGGCTGACACCTGCAGTATGCGGGGGAGTCATGTTGAATCCTCCTTCACCTATATCTTTACGGTACGTATATTGGTAATACGCCGACAAGGTGGGCACATACGCCACAGCCGCCATCGTCACGTTCTTCTTTGCCAGTTCCGTATTCATCTGCAGGAGCTGGTAGTTGTAGTTGTTGTTGATATTGAAATCCTCGCCCAACAGTTTCAGCACGTTCTCTGCCGACAGCATCTCATCCATCTTGCTGGTCAGCACCAGTTGCGTTTCTGCCGGAACATCCAGCAGCACCTTCAGCGAGTTTTTGGAAAGTTCCAGGTTGCGTTTGCTGCTGTTGATACTGTTCTTTAAGGTATTCACACGCACGCGAAGCTGATCAGCCGTTGTCTGCTCCGCAGCGCCCACATTCACGGCTTGCTGGCTTATCTCAGCCAATGCCTGGATGTTCATCAGGCTGCTGTCGAGCAGTTGGAGTATATCCTCCATCACCAACACGGACACATAACTTGTTGTTACGCTTGATCGCAGGTTCGTCTCATTCTGGGAGTATGTCACCTTCTGCATATCTACCGCCAGATTGTTCAGCAGCGCGCCTACTACCATCTGTGCATTCAGCGCAATCGATGCCTGTATGCCTGCGTTGACGTAAGGCAACATCTTTCGGGACATTGAGCTACTCGTAGAACCGGTCATGCCGGTTGTATCTACTCCCAACTTGGCAAACACTCCATACAAGGCATCCATCTGCGAGTTGGAACCCGTTCCGCCGAAGTTAATCTCGTAGTTGAACATATTCGTGTAGCCCAATGTACCTTGCACCTGCGGCAACATCGATGCGATGGTCTGCCATCGTTGCATCTTCGACTGTTGCACAGCCAGCGAGGCGTTTTGCAGGCTGCGGTTCTGCTCCACGGCATAGTCTTGCGCCTGCGTGAGACTCAGCTCCAACACCGTTGGCACCTTATCCTCAGCCTGCATGTTCATTCCGAACACCAAGCCAAGAATTGCTATGATTATCGTTTTTTTCATATGATATAATTTTGCATTCTTAATTTTTAATTCTTAATTCGTAATTTACCCACCAGTTCCTCGTACTTCGCCAAGCCTTCCTTCGAGAACATACCGCGCAGCAATACATCCAGCGTGAAGTCCGATAGCTTGTGGAACGGCACTCCGCCATCAGCCTGCTCGATGCTGGCATGTACCACATTGTCGTGCAACCGTGCCAACATTCTTGATGCCATCTCCACATCCAGTTCCTTGCGGAACAGTCCTTCGTCCACGCAGCGTTGCACCACGCTCGCCATCACTTGTTTGTTCAGCGCCAGGATGCGGGCATTATAGTTCTTTGCCAAAGCGGTGTAGTACTTGTTCAGGTCATAGATGAACGGCGGGAACTGCCGCACATCAGGAACTTGCGCGAGCTGCTCAATGCACTTGCGCAAGCCATCCCACATCGTTGAGTACGAATCAACGAATCGTTGCATTCCGGCTCTTACCTCCTCATAATGATAGTCAAGGATGGCCTGAATCAGGTCATCCTTGGTTGCAAAATACACGTAGAATGTCTTTTTCGACATCCCCAGCTCATGGCAAATATCATCGATACTTACCGAACGAATCCCCACCTCCATCATTTTCTGCTGTGCGGTGCGGACAATCTTTTCGCGTATTTCTGTTGTTTCGTCCATTGTTTATTTGCTTACGCACGCGTATAGGCGTGCAAACACCGCTTGACATATGTCAATTTTCATGCCAAAACGCCAAATACTCGGAAACTTTCGCCACTTTTATAGTTTCCAAATGATTTTTGTTTTCTAAAGTTGTCAATCTGTAGGATTGTACATTTTCCCACAGCATTTATTTGCAAAAGTCAAAAATTTTTCGTAACTTTGTAGCCGGAATTGTGCATTATAGTACATTGAGCAGAAATCTGCCTTTTTGTAAGCATACAATTAATCAAAATATTCATTAACCCAAAACTCTAATCTTATGAGAAAAGTAAAATTACTCACTTTGCTGTTGGCAGCCATGATGACCGCCAACATGTGGGCAGACAGTGGCTCTTGCGGTTCCAGCCTCACATGGAATTATGACGAGGGCACGGGTGCACTGACTATCGAAGGTTCAGGCGACATGTCTGATTACACCAGTTCTGTTGGAGCAAACCCTGCACCTTGGTCCAGCCACATACTCGACATTACTTCTGTCACTTTGCCAAGCGGCTTGACCAAGATTGGCGCCTATGCGTTTTATTTCAGCAAGAATGATGCTTTAACATCCATTGAGATTCCGAGCACGGTGACCTCAATTGGTGCGAGCGCGTTTGGTAACTGCGTCAATGTGAGTTCTTTTGAAATTCCGGCTGGTGTAACCTCTATCGGTTCTGCTGCCTTTTCCTTCTGCACGAGCTTGACACATGTTACTTTTAAAGGCTCGATCCCCTGTACTTTGCCTTCTAATGCTTTCTATAATAGCAATGACTTTGAAAAGATTTATGTCCCCGCTGCTAATGGTCAAGCCTACTACAATGCATGGTCTGACTTTGTGGATTATCTTTACGAGGCTGAAACAGGCGATAAAATTGAGTATGTCCCGGTTTATACTCCGTGCGGAGGTGGTCTTGGATGGGATTA
>Ga0310696_10000849_pt1 | contig 45190 bp, 31 predicted proteins | sample AusTroGonzalo_MG_4_FD_203885 | JGI IMG/M metagenome (GOLD analysis project Ga0310696, IMG submission 203885) | Bovine rumen microbial communities from tropical cattle in Woodstock, Queensland, Australia - Gonzalo_02 (v2) (version 2) | ecosystem: Host-associated > Mammals > Digestive system >... | reverse complement strand
ATATACCGCTTGCGGCAACTGTCCCAGCTGTCGTCGCCGCCGTTTCAACGCCTGCCAACACAACGAGACGTTAGGCGTGCAGCGCCACGGAGCCATGCGCGAGTTCATCTGTGTGCCCTGGCAGAAAGTCATCTCCGCCGAGGGCCTGGCACCGCAGGACGTTGCACTGATAGAGCCGATGAGCGTGGGCTTCCACGCCGTGGATCGCGGCCAGGTGACGGACAGCGACACGGTGCTGGTCATCGGTTGCGGTATGATCGGCGTGGGCGCCATCGTGCGTGCCAGCCTGCGCGGCGCAACGGTCATCGCTATGGATCTGGATGACGAGAAGCTGGCGCTGGCCCGTCAGCTCGGAGCTTCAGCAACCGTCAACAGCGGCAAGGACGACGTCCACACCCGCCTGCAGGAGCTGACGAATGGCGCCGGACCGGATGTGGTCATCGAGGCCGTGGGAGCAGCTGTGACCTATGCTACCGCTGTCAACGAGGTTGCTTTCACGGGTCGCATTGTCTGCATCGGATATGCCCCTACGGACGTGACCCTGGCCACCAAGTTCTTCGTACAGAAGGAACTGGACATCCGCGGTTCGCGCAACGCCCTGCCCGACGACTTCCGCGCCGTTATCCGTTATCTGCGTCGCGGCGAGTGTCCCACTAAGGAGCTGATTTCAGGAGTCGTAGTTCCCGAAGCTGCAGCACAGGCCATGGCCGACTGGGATGCCGCACCCGGCAAGGTCTTCAGAATTCTTGTGAAATTTTAGACTCTCCCCCCGCCCTCCCTTTCCGGGAGGGAGCGGTCACCTGTGTAAGATAGCGTAAGAATGGATTATCGAAATGCCTCACCTGACAGATATTCGCTCTTGAAGGACTTTGCAAGAGAGAATCGACGTAATATGACGATTGCAGAATCTGTTTTATGGGAAGAACTACGTTCATTAGACGTTGGGACCCGATTCAACAGGCAGTATATTATAGGTGATTATATCGTAGATTTCGTCTCGCAACGTGAAGGTCTTATCATCGAAGTGGATGGTGGCTATCATGCAGAACGACAGCAGCAAGACAACGATGCCATTCGAGAACAAGCTTTAGAACGCATGGGATTTCACATCATGCGCTTCACAAATGAGGAAGTACTGTACGACACCCAAAATGTAATATCTAAGATAGAATCATACTTTAAATGAAAACATCAAATCAAAATCATTCTGCTCCCTCCCTAGCAGGGAGGGCGGGGAGAGAGTCCGATATCCGCTCCCTTAACAATACAACTGCCGCTAAGGCGCAGCGCCCAGAGCGCATCATACAGTTCGGCGAAGGCAACTTCCTTCGTGCATTCATCGATTGGATCGTGTGGCAGATGAACCAGCGCACCGACTTCAACGCTTCCGTCGTCATCGTGCAACCCATCGCACAAGGTATGGCGGACCGCCTGCAGGCGCAGGACTGCCTCTATCACGTCAACCTTCAGGGTCTGATCGACGGCCAACCCGTGAACTCCCTCGAGCTCATCGACAGCGTCAGCCGTACCGTGAACCCCTATACCGACCATGCGGCTTTCCTGGCGCTGGCCGAGCAGCCGGACATCCGCTTCGTCATCTCGAACACGACGGAGGCTGGCATCGCCTTCGACCCCGAATGTCGTCTGAACGACGCACCGCCCGCCTCCTACCCTGCCAAGCTGACGCAGTTGCTCTACCACCGCTTCCGTGCTTTTGACGGCGACGCAGCCAAGGGCCTCATCATCTTCCCCTGCGAACTCATCTTCCAGAACGGTCATCACCTCGTGGACTGCATCCGTAAGTATATCGAATTGTGGAAAGAAGATCTGGGCGCTGACTACGAGACGTTCCGCCAGTGGTTCGAGCAGTCGTGCTTCGTCTGCGCCACACTCGTGGACCGCATCGTGCCGGGCTTCCCGCGCAAGGATATCGATGCTATCCAGCAGAAGGTGGGTTATGCCGACCAGATGGTGGTACAGGCCGAGGCCTTCCACCTCTGGGTGATCGAGACGGCGCCGAACCTGTCGCTGGAGCAGCTGGCCCGCGAGTTCCCTGCCGACAAGGCTGGGCTGCATGTGGTGCTCACTCACGACGAGTCGCCTTACCACGAGCGTAAGGTGACGCTGCTCAACGGCCCGCACACCGTGCTCTCGCCCGTGGCTTTCCTCGCCGGACTGAATATCGTTCGCGATGCCTGTCAGCATGAGGTCATCGGCCCGTTCATCCGCCGCGTGATGTACGAGGAACTGCTGCCTACGCTGAACCTGCCCGAGGACGAGCTGCGCCGCTTCGCCGACGACGTGATGGAGCGTTTCTGCAATCCCTTCGTCGACCACCAGCTCACAAGCATCATGCTCAACAGCCTGCCCAAGTTCCAGACGCGCGACCTGCCGGGTCTGAAAACTTACCTCGAGCGCAAGGGCACACTGCCCAAAGGTATCGTGCTCGGACTCGCCGCCATCTGCGTCTACTACCGTGGCGGCCAGCGTGCCGACGGCACTCCCATCCAGCCCAACGACGATCCGCGCATCATGCAACTGCTCGCCGACCTGTGGGAGGGAGCCGATGTCGACGGCGAAACCGTCGACCACACGGCTCACCGTGTGGCTGAAGGTGTCCTCGCAGCTCAGGACCTCATCTGGCACGAACATGGCAACCTCAACGCCATCCCCGGCCTCACCGACCTCCTCACACAGAGCATCGAGAGCATTCTCGAACGTGGAATGATGGAGACCGTTAAACAGTTGATGGCCTGTTAAGGTTCCTCTAATAGAAATTAAAGAACCCTTCAAACAACATGAGAATTTTTAAGTTTATTGTGCTCGGGGTTGCGCTGTTGTGCAGCCAGTCGTTGTTGGCTAAAGTAGTCTATCAGAGCGCCAACGTTCGTTTCACCCTCATTGACGAGGGTACTGTGCGTTTGGAGTATGCCCCCGATGGGAAGTTCGTGGATAATAAGAGCTTTATGGCCGTCATCCGCGAATACCCAGACGTTCCATACACCATTAAGGACAACAGCAAGCAGGTGGTGATCACAACAGCAAAGTTCAAACTGGCATATAAGAAAGGAACAGGTCCTCTCAGCGCCAGCAACCTGACAATCAGTAGCACAAAGGCCATCTCCACCCCGTTTGTGTGGAAACCTGGTACTGCGCAAAAGGGAAACCTAAAAGGAACCTATCGCACGTTGGACGGCTACGACGGAGCAGAATATCAGTACGCAAATCCCAAACATGATATGCCCATCGAGGATGGCATACTCGCTACCGACGGCTGGACTTTTATTGACGACAGCAAACGTTTGCTTTTCGATGACGACAAGGATTGGGAATGGGTCACAGAGCGTAAAAGTGCAGAAGGGGCACAAGACTGGTACTTCATGTCCTACGGCCACGACTACAAGAGCGCACTGCTCTCCTACACCAAGTTCGCAGGCAAGGTTCCACTTCCCCCGCGCTATACCTTCGGTTATTGGTGGAGCCGCTATTGGAGTTATAGTGACCAGGATTTCCGCAACCTTATTGCAGGCTTCAGACAACTGGACCTGCCGCTTGACGTGCTCGTCATAGATATGGACTGGCATCCCATCAGCCCCGAGGCTGGCGGTGGATGGACGGGCTGGGATTGGAACGAACGTCTGTTCCCAGACTACAAAAAGTTTCTTGCGTATCTCGACGAAGAGGGCGTGAAGGCTACCATGAACCTTCATCCAGCCGATGGCGTGCGCCCTTATGAGAAGAAATACGAGGAATTCATGCAGCGTTTAGGCAAGGACGACGGCAAGACCTACGAATGGTTGGGCTCTGACAAGCGTTACGTGAAGGCTCTCTTCGACACATATCTTCATCCATATATGGACGAAGGCGTTGACTTCTGGTGGCTCGACTGGCAGCAGTGGGAAAAAGACCGTGCGATAAAGAGTCTGGATAATGTGTTCTGGTGCAACTATATCTGGTTTTCGGACATGGAACACAACGGCCACAAGCGTCCTATGCTCTACCACCGTTGGGGCGGATTGGGCAACCATCGTTACCAAATCGGCTTCTCGGGCGACTCCTACATTACTTGGAAGAGCCTCAAGTTCCTGCCCTATTTCAATGCCACAGCTTCCAACGTGCTCTATGGCTACTGGAGCCACGACATCGGTGGGCATCAGAGCCTGAAGTACGGCACACCTGTTGATCCACAACTCTACACCCGTGCCATGCAGATGGGACAATATATGCCCGTTATCCGTTCGCACAGTACGAAGGATCCCAGTCTTAACAAGGAGCCTTGGGCCTTTGATCAAGCAACACAACAAAGGCTTGCCAACGTCATCAATGGGCGTTACGCGCTCGTACCTTATATTTATACGATGGCACGTAAGACCTACGAAACGGGTATCTCGCTATGCCGTCCCCTCTACTACGATAGTCCTGAAGCCAAGGAGGCTTACGAATACAAGGAAGAATATATGTTTGGCGATCATATGCTCATTGCCCCCGTCACCGACGAGGTGGACAAGGAGAGTGGTTACGCAACTGTCAGACTTTGGCTTCCTGAAGGCGAGTGGCTGGAATATGAAACAGGTGAGATGCTGCACGGAGGCCAAACATACGAGCGCAGTTTCACTATGGATGAGTATCCAGTATACGTTAAAGCTGGCAGCATCTTACCTTATTATGGAAAGCTGAAGAACCTCTCAGGTACGGAACAGGCTGTTACGGTTCGTGTCTTCCCGGGTCAGGACAAGGGCGAGTTCCTGCTTTATGAAGATAATGGCGAGGATAAGAATTATGAGGCAGAATATGCCTTCACTCCACTTTCCTACGTCCGTCAGGATGGCAAGCTAAAAGTAACGATAGGGGCACGAAAAGGGCAATATAAGGATATGCCTGTCCAACGGCAGTTCTACGTGGCACTGCCGTGCCAAAAAGCTCCCTTGAGCGTGGCTTCGCAAGGTAAGCAGCTGCCCTTCACCTACGATGGCATGAATCTTGAAACTACCATCGACCTTGGCATGGTCAACTGCGCCACAGGCACGGTCATTGAGATAGAAATGCCTCAGGAGTCTGACCTGACAGATGGCTTGAAGGCTCAGTTCCGCCACATTCAGACCGTCGTTCACGACTTCAAGCAACACGAAGCCGGAATGGTCTATACGGAGGACTTCGGATTCCTGGAAGCCGCTCCACTGCGCCTTTCCTATCATCCCGAAAAGCAGGATGAGACGTTCAGCACATTCCGCGAGAAATATCAGAGGATTTCCCAAGTGCTGATTGATCAGATGGGCATCGATGATCATTACAAGCGTGCCGTACAGTTGCTTAATACAAAGAACGCACTCGCAGATGTTGATGCAACAGCTTTCCAAGCGAACGGCCAAACAGGTTTCAGCATCCGCTTCTTCAACAATAAAACGCTTACAGGCGATGCGGTTGCCACGGCTCATATGGAGAAATTGGATGCCTTCTGGAGTCAGAACCCATGTGATGGCGTGGCTGCCGACGGTTGGAGCTTGATTGCGGAGAGCGAGTTCACGGCTCCTGAGACAGGCGACGTCATCTTCCACATTTCAGGCGACGACGGCTACCGTCTCATCGTTGACGGCAAACAGCTCTGTGCTGATTGGGGCGACCACTCCACAACATCGCGCACAGCTACCATCAAGACAACCAAAGGACAGAAACATTCGATACGCATTGAATACTACGACAACGAGTACAATGGCATCTTAAGACTGAAGGTGATGACCGTTAACTGAACTCGAATATTGACTTCAAAGATAACGATACGTACAGATATCCGTGTTTTCCAGAAGAAAATATGACTAACAGATTATGAGAGAGTTCCTACAAATAAATCCCGTTGACACGGTGGCCGTAGCCCTGCAAGAGCTGCCCGGAATCCCCGCTGGTCATAAGTTCGCCCTTCGCGACATCTACGAGGGAGAGGACATCATCAAATACGGCAATCCCATTGGTCACGCTACTCGCGACATCCGAAAGGGGGAGCTCGTGGACCACAACAATATAGCCACGAACCTCAGCGGCACGATAGATTATAGTGGCATCACTCCCGATCCTGTAAGGGAGGAGAGTCATGCGACTTCTGACAGTTTGGGATCTCCCCTCCTTGACAGGGGAGGAGCCGGGGAAGGGGCCTCATTTCTTGGCTACCCCCGTCCCGACGGTCAAGTCGGCATCCGCAATGATATCTGGGTGATTCCCACTGTCGGGTGTGTCAATGGGATATGTCGTCAGATTGTGGAAAGGGCAAGGAAGGCCCTCGCTCCGATCGATAGCTGCGCACCAGCCACTCCCCACCCTGACGGGAGGGGTCAGGGGGTGGGTCTGTCCTACTTCCCCCACAACTACGGCTGCTCGCAGCTCGGCGACGACCACGAGAACACACGACTCATCCTGCGCGACATGGTGTTGCACCCCAACGCAGGCGGAGTGCTCGTCGTGGGTCTCGGTTGTGAGAACAACCAACCACGTGAGTTCGAGAAGCTGCTGGGTGACTACGACCGCAAGCGCATCCGCTTCCTAATCTCGCAGGAAGTGGAGGGCGACGAAGTGGAAGCCGGCGTGAAGATTGTCAAGGAACTCTATGAGCAGGCACAGACGTATGAGCGCGTGCCCGTACCATTATCTTATTTACGAGTGGGCCTGAAGTGCGGCGGTTCCGACGGCTTCTCGGGCATCACCGCCAATCCGTTGCTAGGTGCCTTCTCCGACTGGCTCTGCGCCCAGGGCGGCACCACCATCCTGACGGAAGTGCCTGAGATGTTCGGGGCAGAACATCTGCTGATGCGTCGCGCCATCTCGGACAAAGTGCTGCAAGATACCATCCACCTCATCAACGACTTCAAGGAGTACTACCTCAGCCACGGGCAGCCCGTAGGTGAGAATCCCTCGCCCGGAAACAAAGCGGGCGGCATCTCGACCCTTGAAGAGAAAGCGCTCGGCTGCACGCAGAAGAGCGGCACCTCGCCCGTCGTAGGAGTATTGAAGTACGGTGAACGCTTAGACTCTCCCCCCGCCCTCCCTGCTAGGGAGGGAGCAGAATGTTCTGAGCGGGCATCCGCCAAGTACCCAGCTGAAGAAGTTGCTAATCCCCTTAGTGCATACCACACAAAAGTAACAGTTCCCTCCCTGGCTCGGCTCGAAGAGACGCTTGACCCTTCAAGAACAGGGAGGACGGAGGGAGAGTCTTATAGGTCTGGACTCTTTCTCCTCTCTGCCCCCGGCAACGACCTCGTGGCCTCTACCGCCCTTGCAGCTGCTGGTTGCCAACTTGTCCTCTTCACGACAGGCCGCGGCACTCCATTCTCCACCTTCGTGCCGACACTGAAGGTGTCGACAAACAGCGAGCTGGCGCGCCGCAAGCCGCAGTGGATAGACTTCAATGCCGGCGTGTTGCTCGATGATGTATCGATGGACGAGCTGCTCCAACAATTCGCCTCGTATGTCATCGACGTGGCCTCTGGCCGCAGCCGCACCACTGCAGAGCAGCACGGCAATGCCGAGTTCGCCATCTTCAAGACGGGAGTTACCCTTTAATCCAAGAAAACTGTAAGTATGAAAGGCGTCGGCAGTATACTGATTCTGATGGGAGCGCTGGTGGTTCTGATGACCGCCAACGTGTACTTCGGCGCCGTAAGCATTCCGGCGCGGGCGGTGACGGATATCCTGCTGGGCCACGAGGCGGAGCGCGCTTCGTGGAGCTTCATTATCTGGGAGAACCGTATGCCGCAGGCCATCACTGCCATGTTCTCCGGAGCCGGACTGGCGGCAGCAGGTCTGCTGCTTCAGACGGCTTTCCGCAACCCACTTGCAGGCCCCAGTATCTTAGGCATCGACGGCGGTGCGAACCTGGGTGTGGCCGTGACTCTGCTGCTGTTAGGCGGTTCGTTGACGGCCGGTGTGTTCTCGCTGAGCGGTTTCCTGCTCGTCATCCTTGCCGCGATGGCCGGAGCCTGGGCGATTATGGCAATCCTTATTATCTTCTCGCGTTTGCTGCGGTCCAACACGATGCTGCTCATCACGGGTGTGATGATCAGTTACCTGACATCATCACTCATCTCGCTGTTGAACTACGGCGCCACGGAAGAGGGAGTACGGTCGTTTATGATGTGGGGGCTGGGCAGCTTCTCCAACGTCACCATCGACCGCCTGCCTGCTTTCGTGCTGACGATGAGCGTGGGTATCATTGGTTCGCTGTTGCTTATCAAGCCGTTGAATGCGCTGTTGCTGGGCGAGAACTATGCCACGAACCTGGGCATCAACGTTCGGCGCACCCGCACACTGCTGCTGTTTTGTACCGGACTGCTCACCGCCACCTCTACGGCTTTCTGCGGACCCATTGCCTTCGTGGGCTTGGCAGTTCCACATATAGCCCGCCTGATTCTGGGCACCGCCGACCACCGTCGCCTGTTGCCCGCAACCCTACTCACAGGTGCCTGCCTGGCACTGCTCTGCAACCTGCTGTCGACCCTTCCTGCCGACAGTCTGATTCCCATCAATGTCATTACTCCCGTATTAGGTGCCCCTGTCGTCATCTGGGTCATCATGCGGATGAAAGAATAGTCCCAGCGTATGTTAGCAAAGAGTTATAGTGCCACCGTTGATGGCATCAACGCCATCCCTGTCACCATCGAAGTGCAGGTGACGCCGCGAAAAGGAGACTCGAAAGAGACCCGAATGGTGATTGTGGGTCTGCCCGACAGCAGCGTCAAGGAGAGTTACAGCCGCGTGGAGGCTGCACTGTACAACAGCGGCTTCGGCAATCCACCCCAAGACATCACCGTGAACCTCGCTCCTGGCGACATCCGCAAGGAGGGCACCGGCTTCGACCTCCCCATAGCTATCGGGATTCTGATGGCCAACTGCCTGACATCCTCTACCTCCTCTGAGCATTATATGTTGCTCGGGGAGTTGAGTCTCGATGGTTCACTGCAACCCATACGCGGTGCGCTGCCTATTGCCATCAAGGCACGCGAGATGGGCTACGAGGGACTCATCGTACCCGAGCAGAATGTTCACGAAGCCGCTGTCGTCAATCGCCTGAAGGTCTATGGCGCCAAGAACCTGAGACAAGTTGTCAACTTCTTCAGTGGCGACGAAAATGCTCTCTCTCCTACCGTCATCGACACCCGCGCTGAATTCTATGCCCATCAGTACGACTTCGATCTGGACTTTGCCGACGTCAAGGGACAGGACAATGTTAAGCGCGCCTTCGAGATTGCTGCCGCAGGCGGGCACAATCTGATTATGGTAGGGCCGCCGGGGGCAGGAAAGAGCATGATGGCTCGCCGTCTGCCAAGCATTCTGCCGCCGCTGTCGCTGTCCGAAAGCCTGGAGACAACGCAGATTCACAGCGTAGCCGGACAAATCAAAGGTAATACCGGCCTCATTACCGAACGACCTTTCCGGTCGCCCCATCACACCGTGTCGCAGGTGGCCCTTGTCGGAGGCGGCACCAACCCCATGCCCGGCGAGATAAGCCTGGCTCATAACGGGGTGCTCTTTCTGGACGAGTTGCCAGAATTCCCTCGTGCCTCGCTCGAGGTACTGCGCCAGCCTCTGGAGGACCGCAAGATTACAGTCACCCGCGCCAAGTACAGCATTGAATATCCCAGCAACTTCATGTTCGTGGCCTCGATGAATCCCTGTCCCTGCGGCTACTACAACCACCCCACGAAACCTTGTCAGTGTACGCCCGGACAGATCCACAAATACCTCAATAAGATCAGTGGTCCCCTTCTTGATCGCATTGATATTCAGATAGAAATAACGCCTTTGTCGTTCGAGGAACTCAGCCGCACCCAACGGGGCGAGTCGTCGGCAACGATTCGCGAGCGTGTCATCCGAGCCCGCCAGATTCAGGAAGAGCGCTACCGCGAGTACCCGGGAATCCACTGCAATGCCCAGATGACACCAGCACTGATGCGTCAGTACGCAACCCCTGCACCACAGGACATGTTGATGCTGCGCGAGGTCATCAATCGCCTGCAGCTCTCCGCCCGAGCCTACGACCGCATCCTCCGACTGGCCCGAACCATCGCCGACCTCGACAACTCACCTACCCTACAGACCCAGCACCTCGCTGAAGCCGTAGGATACCGTAACCTCGACCGTGAGTCATGGGGAGAGTGAGAGGATTTCACGATTTTACGGATTTCACGATTATATTTATCTTTCAATAGTAAAACTTTATCCCACTATGAAAAAGCTTTTCTATTTGCTGGCAATTCTTGCCGCAGTGTTCACCTTCGCTGCTTGTGGAGGCGACGATGAACCCACGCCCAACGGCCCTAACGACAAGGAGGAAGAGAAAAAAGACACCACCTCTTCCGATCCGACGAAGCCCACTCCACAGGACTCCACATCTGCCGGCGTCGCCGTCATGAAGGTCTCGGCCCTCATCGGTTCCTACGGCCTCGACTACGCCACCCCTCGTCTGGTTTTCACCTGCGACGGCATGATGACCACCGAAATCAACGACCCCAGCCAGCCAGAGATGCTGATACTGCATGTCGTGGGACAGGACAAGAACGCTGATGCGCTGGTAATGGTTTCGAGGAAGAACTTCATCCTCGCCCACTACGTTGCCTCCCCAGTCAGTTCCCTCTCTTCCGAGGTGTTGCTGGCGGGCGACTTCGACGACTTCTCCACCCTCTCCTACTGCACCATAGACTGGAAAACGGGTGACGTCGGGTTCATCGAATCCCTGCCCCTCTCCCCCGAAGGCAAGCCCTCGCTGACCAAGGCCACCCGCGGCGAGAACGATGCCATCAAGAAACCCTTCTTCGACATGGTGGACTACATCAGCACACAAGTCGGGAAGATGGGCGAGAAGATGGATAATCTCGGTAAAATCGGTAAGGGAGGCAAGGCCGTATGCACAGCTATCAACGAGGCCGTGGTGCCCCTCATGCGCTACAACCTCTACGCCGACGATGAGATTGCCCAGCAGAAATACGTGGAAGAGTACATCGAAGACAGGACAAAGAAACTGTTCTGCGAGGTCACAGGCATCGAAGAAGACTATCTCAACTTCGCCCTTTGGGCCTACAACAACGCGAATCGCCTGAGAATCGGCAGCGACGACGACCCAACGAATTATTCCAGTAAGTATTACCCCATGGGTCAGCAGCAGACGCAACAAGTGACTACGGTGGTCAACCAGTCTGCCGCCGTCCTCAACGCCACCATCCACAAGAACACGGACGTGGAAGTGTCGGTGGAAGTGACTGGTTTCGATGAGAACAGCATCAGCCTGAAGGGCGCCGTGAAGTTCGACGACTCCTCTTATGCCAGCTATATCTCTGCCGGCTACTGCTATTACAATGGTAGTCAGGAAGTTCGCCTGAATTCCAAAGTCACCCCCGACGGCATCATCGAGCCAGGCACCATCACCAAACTGGACCCCGCCACGCGCTATGCCGTAGCCGCGTACTACGAACCCATGACCTCCAGCCATAAGTTCTACAGCGAGTTCATCGATGTCGTCACTCGCGGCGTCCTCTTCTCGCCCGCCCAGGAATCCCTCGAGGTCGATTGCGACGGAGGCACCTTCGAGATTCCTATCAAAATGGGCTACGAAACGAAGTGGGAAGTGAGCACCGCCCCCAGCTGGTGCACCTGTTCTCCGCAGGAAGGCAAACTCATCGTCAAAGTGCAGAAGACCGAGGCACCGGACGACCGTTCAGACGCCATCATCCTCACTGCAAAAGGATATTACGGCGATACGACCAGTAGCCGCATCCTTGTCTATCAGAAAGGCAAGGACGACGGAGGCGATGATGACGACGTAGGCAGCTGGGCCGACACAAAATGGCAGATGACCGGCACCCTCTCTCCCGGAGACGAATCCATGGGCGACTCGTTCATCGCCGACTTCACCGGCGGCACCATCCGCTTCATCGGCCAAGGAGATATGGCAGCCTTCTATTCCGCCGCCAAGCTTTCGGCCTCGCTCTCGGGCAACGACCTCATCGTCAATCTATATTTGGTCATAGAATCCAACCATGAGGAGAGTAGAGTCGTCGAAAACTGGAACTACCACTTCCACCGCGAAAACAGTAATTCCGTTACCTGCACAGTGGGAGGCGTGGAGACAGTCGGCGGTAAGTACAGCACCCCCGTCACCGGCAGTTATACCGGCACCCGAATCCAATAAGTCCTGTATTGATTTCTATAAACCACCGCTTCGTTCCCAACCTGTCTACTCGCCTTTGTGCGTCATGATGTCGAGGACGAAGCGGTCGGTTTCGTCCATGCCCCGGCTGCCGATGGAGGTCAGGTTATGAATACTGCGGTCCACGTCGTCGTCGATGATTCCCTCGGCAGAGGTGACATAGCGGTGCTGGATGGCGAGCATGGCAGACATCACTGCAGTTCCCACGCCAGTCGTCAGCTTCAGGGCGCAGGAGGGCTTGGCACCGTCGCAGATCATCCCCGTCAGGTTCGCAATCATATTCTTCACCGAGTGGGCAATCTGCTCGTAGTTTCCTCCCATGAGATAAGTGATGCCGCAGCTGCTGCCCGTGCTGGCCACCACACAGCCACAGAGGGCCGAGAGTGTGCCAAGGGACTGCTTGATATAAATGGCGGTGAGGTGTGAGAGGGTCAGTGCGCGGATGAGTTCCTCTTCCGTATTATGGTTCTCGCGGGCGAAGACCACGACGGGCATTGTCGCACAGATACCCTGGTTGCCACTGCCGCTGTTGCTCATCACGGGAATCTTGGCACCAGCCATACGGGCGTCGCAGGCACAGCTGGTCTCGGAGAGTACCTTGGCGAAAATGCTGTCGCCCATGATGCCCCGTCCCAGCGGACTGCACATCGTCTTACCAAGCTGGTGACCATAGTTCTCCCGTAATCCATCGGCCGCCGCAGCCTCGTTCAACCGCCTCGCCTCGAGGATGAAGCGAAGGTCTTCAAGGGGCTGGGTGGTGGCGAAAGTGTAGACGGAAAGGAGGGAGAGGGAAGAAGAACCAGCAGCGCCAGTCCCAGACCCACCCCCCGCCCTCCCTGTGAGGGAGGGAGTGGAATGTTCTGCAGGGCATGCGCAAGGGGGACCGTCTTCTTCAATCGCTCCAGAGGCAGAATTACCACCAGCGCACTCGGCGGACGCCCAGTCAGATGATACTACTCCCTCCCTCACAGGGAGGGCGGGGGGTGGGTCTTGGGGGGCTGGGTCTTGGTCTTCTATGAAGCATGTATGTTCCCCCTTTATCGTCGCCTCCTGCTGACTGCCATCCTCTGCAGTCACCACGGCGTGGATGAAGAGCTTGTCGGGGTCGTGCTCTTCGAGGGCGATATCGATGCGGTCTTCTGCGATGTAACGTTTGGCAACAGCGAGGTCTTCTGGTGTACAATCGCGTAGCACTTCAAGTCCCAAGCACGACTTTCCACCTATGGCTCCCATGGCCACGGCAATGGGCAGTCCTATCATTCCTCCTGTGCCGGGGATTCCTACGCCCATGGCGTTCTTCAGGATGTTTGCGCTCAGGTGGAGGTCGATGCGGGCGGGCAGCGAGCCCAGCAGTTCCTTAGCTCGGGCCACGCAGAGGGCTACGGCCATGGGTTCAGTACATCCTATTGCGGGCACCACCTCACGGTGCAGCAGTTGCAGCATGTTTTGTCTTTCTTGGTCTGTCAGCATAGTATTCGGATTATTAGTTGATGAACTCTCAGACTATAGCTCAAGGTGGGTGACGGTAGCGTAGTCGGGGATGTTGGCATAGCCTTGCTCGAGGGGGACAAGACCGGCATAAACCATGGCACAAATGATGGAACCCCCGTGGCAGAATACCGCGATATTCCGGTGGGGCGACTGGCCGCAGGCAGCAAGGCGGGCATCCTCAGCCTTCAGCTCCTCAATGAAAGAGGCGACACGGCGATAGAGATCCTGGAAGGATTCGCCATTGCGGGTGGGGCTGTCGAGGTAGTTCTCGTAATATTCGCGCATCTGCGGGTCGGTGATCTCGTCGAAGCGCTGCATCTCCCAGTCGCCCATGTGCATCTCCTTCATCCGGGGCTCCACGATAGCGTCGGGATAACCGCAGTAGGCAGCGAGCTGACGGGCGCGCGTCAGGGGCGAGGTGTAAACGCGGTCGAAGCGGATGCCGTCCAGTTGCTGCTTGCACGCCGCCGCCTCCGCCTCGAAATTCTCTGAGACGGGCACGTCGGTCCAGCCGTAGCAGGTGCCGCGGGGAACAGCGACGGATGTGTGACGGATGAGGTAGAGATCCATGGAATATTAAGTGTTTATTTCTATTTCCTGCAGGATGTCTGCCGGCCGGGAAATCATCGTCGTGGCTCCGTGGTCGAGGAGGAACTGCCGGTCGCGGAACCCCCAAAGGACGGAGATACAGGGGAGGCCACTGTTGCGAGCGGTCTGCAGATCCACGTCGGAGTCGCCGACATACACGGCTTCGCTGGGCTCAACGTCCAGTTCCTGCAGGGCCAGTCGCACCATATCCGGAGCAGGCTTACGCTGCACACCCGGACGCTCGCCGATGGCCACCTCCACCGTGTCGCGGAAGTAGCGGTCGTAGAGCTCATCGACACCCGCCTGCAGCTTGTTGCTGACGATGGCCAGGCGCAGCCCCAAGGCTTTCAGCGCACGAAGCATCTCGGGGATGCCGTCGTAGAGGCGCGTCTTGATTTGACAGTGATCCACGTAGTAACTCTTGAAATCCGCGAACACGCGCTCGAAGAGGTCGTCGGCCGTAGCCTCGGGCACTGCACGCAGCATCAGTCGCCGCACACCGTTGCCCACGAACTGCCGCACCTCGTCGAGCGAGCGCTCTGGGAGCCCGTTTCGCCGTAGGGCCCAGTTGGCGGCGTCGGCCAGATCTTCGAGCGTGTCGAGCAGCGTGCCGTCGAGGTCCAGGACAACAGCCTTGTATTTCAACGCCTTAGTTTCCAATCTTGTAACCTGTGCCGGATTTCTTGCTGGACTGCGCCTTGCTCTTGGAAGAACTCGAGGTCGTAGTCGTGGTGGTGGAAGACGCTGCAGCCTGTGCGGCCTGACCATAGGTGGCCTTCACCGTCGGGATGTTCTTCTGCAACTCGGAGATACGCTTGGAGCTGCTGGGGTGGGTGCTGGCAAACTGCGGCACGGAAGTGGTACTCACGGCCTCCATCTTCTGCCAAAGCGTGATAGCGGCATCTGCATCATAGCCAGCCACCGTAGCCAGAACGATACCGATGTAGTCAGCTTCCAGCTCGTGCTTGCGCGAGAAGGGAAGCAGGGCACCATACTGTGTCCCAAGGCCGTAGGCCGTGCCCACGATCTGCTGCAGCTGCTCGCTCTTGCCGGCCGTGATAGTCCCCAGCACCTGGCCACCCAGACTCGTCAGCATCTGCTGGCTGGCGCGTTCCTGACCGTGTTTGGCTATTGCGTGTCCAACCTCATGTCCAATCACCGCAGCCAGCTCATCGTCGGCATCAGCACCGGTGCCGGCGAGGGCTACCATGCCGGTGTAGACCACAATCTTTCCGCCAGGCATACAGAAGGCGTTGAGCTCCTGGCTGTTGACGAGGTTGAACTCCCAAGCGTAGTTCTGGAGGTCGGCCTCCTGCCCCGAAACCTTCAGATAGGCCTCGGCGGCGGCAGCAATGCGCTGGGCAATCCCCTTCACGCGCGCCGTAGCCTGCGCGTCCGTTGATAGCTGGGCGGTCTGCATATAAGATTGATACTCTGCGAGACTTGCGGAAAGCACTTCAGACTCCGAAACAAGACTCAGCTGTTTGCGACCGGTCATTGAGACCGTACTACAAGCGGCCATAAATAAACCGCAAAGCGGCAAAAGAAGAGATTTTTTGTTCATATCAGTACTGGTTTGGTGGATTTCTGCTGCAAAAATACACTAAGTTCTCCGTCCGACCAAATTTTCGGGGATTTTTCTTCACGTCTAACACGAAATTCATGGTTCGTGCGAACACTTCTAACACATAGAGTTACCTCCTTTTTCTTAAAGCCAAAAGTGAACACAGCAACACCTTTTGGAAAACTTTTGCCATGTCGAAAATTTTCATTTCATTGATAATCAGTATACTTACAAAATTTTTTGGAAAACTTTGAAAAATATTTGAGAAAATTCTTGCACGTTTCGGAGAATATTCATACCTTTGCAGCGTCATTTCGGCCAAGATGTAGGCGAAAAAGCAAAAATACCCAATTCCAAACGAACTTAACCCATTAACAATAAACATTAAACCTCAATATGATCCAGACAGTAGTCAAACGTGACGGACGCATCGTCGGTTTCAACGAAGAGAAGATTGTTGCCGCTATCCGTAAAGCTATGCTTCGCACCGATGAGGGCGAAGACGAACACCTCGTACATCAAATTGCCGACCGCATCGCTATGCGAGGCAAGCCGCAAATGACCGTGGAAGAAATCCAGGACCTCGTGGAGCTCGAACTCATGAAGAGTGCCCGCAAGGACGTGGCCAAGATATATATCCAGTACCGCAACCAGCGCAGTATTGCCCGCAAGGCGAAGACGCGTGAGATGTTCCTCGAGATCATCAACATCAAGAGCAATGATGTCACGCGCGAGAATGCTAATATGAACGCAGACACGCCCGCGGGAATGATGATGAAGTTCGCTTCTGAGACCACCAAGCCTTTCGTTGACGACTACCTCCTCAGCGACGAGGTGCGCGAGGCCGTGAAGAAGAACTACCTCCACATCCACGACAAGGACTACTATCCCACGAAGTCGCTGACCTGCGTGCAGCACCCGTTGGATCATGTGCTCGAAGGAGGCTATATGGCCGGACATGGCGAGAGCCGTCCCGCCAAGCGTATCGAGACCGCCAGTGTGCTGGCCTGCATCAGTATGGAAACTGCCCAGAACGAGATGCACGGCGGACAGGCAATCCCCGCTTTCGACTTTTATCTCGCACCTTACGTGCGCCTCACCTTCATCGAGGAAATGAAGAATCTAGAAGACCTGTATGGTGCTGATTATAGCCACCTTCACCAGGTCGAGTTAAACGATTACTTGAAGAAAGACCTCAACGGACTGGAGGGCGAGGAGCGTATCATCCAACACGCCGTGAACAAGACCGTGGGTCGCGTACATCAGGCCATGGAGGCATTCATTCACAACATGAATACCATCCACAGCCGCGGTGGCAATCAGGTCGTGTTCTCTTCCATCAACTATGGTACCGACACGAGTGCAGAAGGCCGCTGCATCATCCGCGAAATCCTGAACTCCACGTACGAAGGCGTGGGCAGCGGTGTCACCGCCATCTTCCCCATTCAGATCTGGAAGAAGAAGCGCGGCGTCAGTTACCTCCCCACAGACCCCAACTACGACCTCTACCTGCTCGCCTGCAAGGTCACCGCACGTCGTTTCTTCCCCAACTTCCTGAACCTCGATGCCAGCTACAACCAGGATCCCGACTGGCGCGAAGACGACCCAAAGCGCTACATCCACGAGGTGGCAACGATGGGTTGCCGCACCCGCGTCTTCGAGAACCGCTTTGGCCCGAAGACCAGTATTGGACGCGGCAACATCAGCTTCTCGACCATCAACATCGTGAAGCTCGCCATTGAATGCATGAGCATCGAAGACGAGGAGCAGCGTATTGCCGCCTTCTTCGCCAAGCTCGACAACCTGCTCGAGATCACTGCCCGCCAGCTTCACGAGCGCTTCGAGTTCCAGAAGACCGCATTTGCCAAGCAGTTCCCGCTGCTCATGCACAGCCTTTGGTTAGGCTGTGAGAAGCTGGGACCCAACGACACCATCGAGAGCGTCATCAACCAGGGCACCCTCGGCATTGGATTCATCGGACTCGCAGAATGCCTCGTAGCCCTCATCGGCAAGCACCACGGCGAGAGCCCCAAGGCTCAGGAGCTGGGACTGAAGATTGTGACTTACATGCGCGACCGCATCAACGATTTCAGCGAGCGCTACCGCCACAACTACAGCGTCCTCGCAACTCCCGCCGAGGGTCTCAGTGGCCGCTTCACGCGCGGTGACCAGAAGGAATTCGGTAAGATTCCAGGCATCACCGACCGTGAGTACTATACCAACTCCAACCACGTGCCCGTCTATTACAAGTGCTCTGCCCGCCACAAGGCAGAAATCGAAGCTCCCTACCACTGCCTCACCCGCGGCGGACATATCTTCTATGTGGAGATCGACGGCGACGCCACCCACAACCCCGAGGCTGTGATGAACATCGTCGATATGATGGATGCTATGGATATCGGTTACGGCAGCGTCAACCACACCCGCGTCCGCTGCATGGACTGCGGCTACGAGACTGCCGACCACATCGATGAGTGCCCCCACTGCCACAGCACCAACCTCGACCGCCTGCAGCGCATCACCGGCTACCTCGTAGGCACCACTGACCGTTGGAACCGTGCTAAGCTCGCCGAGCTCAACGATCGTGTCATCCATAATACTGATTATTTGCAATTTAAAGAATAAAGAAACGGATCCCCCTCTCCAGGCGTGGAGAGGGGATAAAGACAGTAAAAATGGAAGAAAATAAGGACAATTGTCTTCAAGTCTTGGACATTCTTGAAGACACCACGGTTGATGGACCTGGGTTCCGCACCTCCATCTACTGTGCAGGCTGCACCCACCACTGCCCAGGCTGCCACAACCCGCAGTCGTGGGCCAAAGACTGCGGAACAAAACAAAGCATAGAGGACATCATGCAGGTCATCGAGGCAGACCCCTTCGCCAACGTCACCTTCAGCGGCGGCGACCCCATGCAGCAGGCCGAAGGCTTCACAGCCCTCGCCAAAGCCATCCGCGAGCGCACCACGAAGAACATCTGGTGCTACACGGGCTACACCTACGAGAAGCTGCTCAACATGCCCGCCCAGCGCAAATTGCTCGAGCTCCTCGACGTACTCGTCGACGGCCCCTTCATCGAAGCCGAGCGCGACACTACCCTATCCTTCCGAGGGTCCAAGAACCAGCGACTCATCGATGTACCACGATCACTCGCTGCAGGAAAGGTCGTGAATTGGAACCGCGCCCAAAGCTTAGGGAATCACCGCAAGGCAATATCGGCGTAGGTCGCTGCAGAGTAATCCCGAAAACAGGAACAGAATCAAGGGTGCACGAAAGTGCATCCTTGTTTTTTATGGGGGTTTAACAAAAAATAACGGGGAAAATCATCGGGGGTAAAGAAATAAAGTGTAACTTTACACGCTGAAAACGGCATTTCGACAACGATTTGGCCGTCTATAGCTGTGCAATCAAGGCTCAGCGCCTAATCAAAAACAGCTGACTATCAAACTTATAGAATATCATTTTTACAATTTATACATCATCACTTAAAAACTACAGACAGATATGCGCAACTCTGTTATCACCTTCCCCGTACCGGCCAATGAGCCGGTGAAGAGCTACCTTGCTGGCTCCCCCGAACGTGTGGCCCTCGAAGCCGAACTCAAACGTCAAAGCAACATCGTCGTCGATATCCCCATCATCATCGGCGGCAAGGAAATCCGTACAGGCAACACCGGCACTGTCACCTGTCCCCACGACCACAAGCACGTGCTCGCCACCTACCACAAGGTCAGCGAGAAAGAGGTGCAGCTGGCTATCGAGACAGCCATGAAGGCCTGGGAAGAATGGTCCAAGACCGACTGGACCGTTCGTGCCGGAATCGCTATGAAGATGGCAGAACTGCTGGCCACCAAGTACCGTCCCATCATGAACGCAGCTTGTATGCTCGGCCAGAGCAAGAACATCTATCAGGCAGAAATCGACTCCGCCTGCGAGACCATCGACTTCTTCCGCTACAACGTACATTACGCCTCGAAGATCTACGCCATGCAGCCCAAGGATGGCGTGGGCAACATCAACCACACGGAATACCGTCCGCTGGAAGGCTTCGTGCTGGCAGTGACGCCGTTTAACTTCACCTCCATCGCCTCCAACCTCTGCATGACCCCCGTGCTGATGGGTAATGTGGCAGTGTGGAAGCCCTCCACCACGGCCCTGCTCTCCAACTACTACCTGATGCAGCTCTACAAGGAAGCCGGACTGCCCGACGGCGTCATCAACTTCCTGCCGGGTAGCGGCGCCCTGATTGGTAAGGTCTGCACCGAAAGCAAGTACTTCGCCGGCATCCACTTCACGGGTTCCACCGCCACCTTCAAGAGCCTCTGGAGCCAGGCCTGCTCGAACCTCGACCGCTACATCTCCTACCCGCGCCTCGTGGGCGAAACGGGCGGCAAGGACTTCATCTTCGTGCATCCCTCTGCCGACCCGAAGGCTGTGGCTACGGCTGCCTTCTGCGGTGCCTTCGAGTTCCAGGGCCAAAAGTGCTCTGCCGCCAGCCGCATGTACATCCCGAAGAGCCTCTGGCCCACAGTGCTGGAGGACATGAAGCGTATGGCTGCAGAAATCAAGATGGGCGACGTCCTCGACCCGATGAACTTCGTCAACGCCGTCATCGACGAGGCCAGCTTCGACAAGTGCAAGAGCTACATCGACTTCGCCCAGGCTGCTGCCGACGCGAAGGTAGTGCTGGGCGGCACCTGCGACAAGAGCGTGGGCTGGTTCGTAGAACCCACCATCATCGAGACCTCCAATCCCCGCTTCAAGTCGATGGAAGAAGAGATCTTCGGCCCCATCATCACCGTCTATCCTTATGACGACGACAAGGTGGACGAGACCGCTGCCCTTTGCGACGAGACCTCTCCCTACGGTCTCACCGGCGCCGTCTTCGGTCGTGACCGTATGGCCGTAGAGAAGATTGCCGACCGTCTGGCTTATGCCGCCGGCAACTTCTACATCAACGACAAGCCCACGGGCGCCGTAGTCGGCATGCAGCCCTTCGGCGGAGCACGCGCCAGCGGCACCAACGACAAGGCCGGCGGCGAGTTCAACCTCATCCGCTGGATCATCCCGCGCGTCATCAAGGAAACCCTTGTCAGTCCCACGGATTACAGGTATACGTATATGAAATAAGGCCCACCCCCTAACCCCTCCCGTCAGGGAGGGGAGAAGGTTGGCACATAGAAAACTTTATCTTTAGATTATTGCTTTCCTTTATGAAGAAATATTTGACTTGTTTTGCTATAGGTATCATAACATTGATAACTGCCTGCAACACCCCTCCCTCACGGGAGGGGCAGGGAGGTGGGTCTGACGGGGATGTGTCCACTATCGTCGTCTCCTCTGTCCCCGACTCCCTTGGCCTGGACTCCTTTTACGTGAAGTACGTCGATGTCAACGGACTGCCGCTAGTGTCATCGTGGCGCGTGCCCGACTCCGCCTTCGTCGCAGCCCACAGGACCTTGTACGCGATGACCTGTATGCTGAAGCCCGAGGTGCTGCAGGCGATGATCAACGCCAAGGCACGCGTCGCCATCATGGCCCGCTATGAAGGCACCACCGACCTTCCCGAGCACCACTACCTCATCAACGACACCTCCATCAACTGGGACCTCCGTGCCCGCGGACTCGGCGGCACCGTCGACGAGCCGCTGACAAGCTGCGCTGAGGAGAATGTGCTGGCCTATCAGATCGACAAATACCACGCCGAGGACATCCTCATCCATGAGTTTGCCCACGCCATCCATTGCATCGGACTGATGATTGCCGAGCCCGAGTTCGACGGCCGTCTGAAGCAGCTCTACGAGAACGCCAAGGCCCGCGGCATCCTCGACGGCACCTACCGCATCACCGACCACATGGAATACTTCGCCGAGGCCGTGCAGGACTGGTTCAACGTCAACGCCGAGATGCCTCACCCCGACGGCAAGCACAACTGGTGCAACACCCGCGAGGAACTGCGCGACTACGACCCCGACCTCTATGCCCTCCTCTCCGAGTACTTCCCCGAGACCGACGTGCAGATCAGCAAGCACCAGAAGGTCAATGAATGCAAAAGACCATAAAGACCCACCCCTCCCTGTAATGGAGGGGAGTAATTAGCTTACAATATTAATATTTCCTCAAAACAATGGAACAGAACTTTCATAGCCAACCTACACGTCAGCCCCTCTCCCCTCCCTCACAGGGAGGGGTCGGGAGTGGCTCATATGTGCGCCGCCGCACCCGCTTAAAGACCGACCTCGGCAGCGGCCTGCTGCTCTTCCTCGGCAATGCCGAGGTGGGCATGAACTACGCCGACAACACCTATAAGTTCCGTCAGGACTCCACATTCCTCTATTTCTTTGGCATCGACAACCCCGACCTCGCCGCCATCATCGACATCGATGAAGACCGCGAGATCGTCTTCGGCAACGAACTGACGATAGACGACATCGTGTGGACCGGCACACTGCCCACCCTGAGGGAACGGGCCAGCGCCTACGGCATCACCGACACACGTCCCATGAGCGACCTGAAGAGCTACCTCGACAGCGCCCGAAGGAAGGGACAGCCCATCCATTTCCTGCCCCCTTATCGCGGCGACCACCGCGTGTGGCTGTGGGAACTGTTAGGCGTGGAACCTGCCGCACAGGCCTCGGGCGCGAGCGTACCTTTCATCAAAGCCATCGTCGCGCAGCGCAACCACAAGGACCTGGAGGAAATCGCCCTCATCGAGGAGAGCGTAGACCTCAGCACTGAGATGCACCTCGCCGCCTACCGCACCGTGCGTCCAGGGATTCACGAGTCCCAGGTGGCTGCTGCCGTCGAAGAGGTGGCCTGCCGCCACGGCAACGCCCTCGCCTTCCCCACGATAGCCACCGTGCAGGGACAGGTTCTGCACAACCATGGTTTCATCCACACCTGCCGAGAGGGCGACATCTTCCTCCTCGACGCCGGTGCCGAGACGAAGTCACACTACGCCGGCGACCTCTCCTCCTCCATGCCCGTGGGCGACCGCTTCACCGAGCGCCAGAAGACCATCTACGAGATTCACCTCGCCAGCTTCTATGCCGCCGTGGACACCCTCGCCGTCGGCGTTCCCTTCCGCGATGCCCATATCGCCGCAGCCACCAAGATCTGCGAAGGAATGAAAGCCCTCGGACTGATGAAGGGCGACCCCGCCGAGGCCGCACGCATCGGCGCCTACGCCCTCTTCTTCCCCTGCGGACTGGGCCACATGGTCGGACTCGACGTGCATAACATGGAGAACCTCGGCGAGCAGTATGTCGGCTACCTCGATGGCGACAAGAAGAGCACGCAGTTCGGCTTCAAGAGCCTGCGTCTGGCACGTCCCCTCGAGCCCGGCTTCGTCTTCACCGTGGAGCCCGGCATCTATTTCATCCCCGAGCTGATGGACAAGTGGCAGGCCGAGCACCAGTTCACCGATTTCATCTGCTACGACAAGCTCCAGCCCTGGCGCGACTTCACCGGCCTGCGCAACGAGCTGAACTACGCCGTGCTGCCCGATGGCACCGTCAAGCTCCTGGGCACCATCAAGAAGCCTATGACCATCGAAGAAGTCTATGAGGCAAAGGCTCTACATCAATAATATTTCAAACCATAAATCTCACTAAAATCTCACTAAAAATCTCTCTTGGCTCTGCGGGCACTTGCCCGTCTCATCAACGGACAAGAAGCTACGGCTTCATCAAGCCTACGCCCAGAAGGCAAATTGAGCCGCCTGAGAAGACAAATCACCATCCCCAACTGTAGGCCGTATGCGGCCGTAAACTTTTACGTCGATAAGACGAAAAAGCCATAAAAAGAGATTTAATGTCAGATTTTGGGGAGATTTAAGGTCAAGAAAAAGAAAACATTATATGAATTTCAGTATCAAATACCCCGCCAACGAAGGCGGCATGAACGAGCGCATCAAGCGCCTGCGCCAGCAGAACTTCGACACCCCCACGACGCTCAGCATCGAGCGCGCACTCATCGAGACTGAGTTCTACAAGAAGAACTACGGCACGATGCCCACCCCCGTGCTTCGCGCCAAGAACTTCTACGAGATCTGCAAGAAGAAGACCATCTACATCGGTGAGGACGAGCTCATCGTCGGAGAACGCGGACCCCTGCCCAAGGCCGTTCCCACCTTCCCCGAGCTCACCTGCCACTCTGTCGAAGACCTCCACACCCTGAACTCACGCGAGCTGCAGCGCTACACCATCTCGCAAGAAGACATCGACACCTACGAGCGCGAAGTCATCCCCTACTGGGCCGGCAAGACCCAGCGCGAGCGCATCTTCAACCACGTCAGCAAGGAATGGGAGGAAGCCTACCACGCAGGCGTCTTCACAGAGTTCATGGAGCAGCGCGCCGCCGGACACACCGCCATGGACGGCAAGATGTACCACGAAGGACTCCTCGACGTGAAGGAACGCATCCAGAAGCGCATCAGCCAGCTCGACTACATCTACGACCCCGAAGCCACCGACAAGCAGCAGGAACTCGAGGCCATGGCCATCTCCTGCGACGCCGCCATCCTCTTCGCCGAGCGTCATGCCGAGCTGGCAGAGAAGATGGCCGCCCAGACCAGCGACCCGCTCCGCAAGGCAGAGCTATTGAAAATAGCAGACGTCTGTCATCACGTACCCGCCCACGCACCGCGCGACCTCTGGGAAGCCATACAGATGTACTGGTTCGTACACCTCGGCACCGTCACAGAACTCAACGGCTGGGACTCCATGAACCCCGGACACATCGACCAGCACCTCTTCCCCTTCTACCAGAAAGGCATCGAAGAAGGCACGCTGACCCGCGACCAGGCCAAGGAACTCATCTCCTGCCTCTGGATCAAGTTCAACAACCAGCCCGCGCCCCCGAAGGTGGGAGTGACGGCACTCGAAAGCGGCACCTACAACGACTTCACCAACATCAACATCGGAGGCGTGGACCGCAACGGCAACAGCGCTGCCAACGAGATATCCTACATGATCCTCGAGATTCAGGAAGAACTCCACGAGCTGCAGCCCGGCCTCTCCATCCACATCGCCGAGAACACCCCCGACGACTTCCTGCTCGAGGGCATACGCGTCATCCGTCAGGGCCACGGCTACCCCTCCGTCTTCAACCCCGACACCTACGTCAAGGAGATGACCCGTGCCGGTAAATCGCTCGAAGACGCCCGCGAAGGAGGATGCTCAGGCTGCATCGAGGTCGGAGCCTTCGGCAAGGAAGCCTATCTGCTCACCGGATACCTCAACACCCCAAAGATTCTGGAAATCACCCTAAACAACGGCATCGACCCAGAGACCGGCAAGAAACTCGGCCTCGAGACCGGCGACCCGCGCACCTTCCAGAACTTCGAGGAACTCTACGACGCCTGGCACCGCCAGATGGAATACTTCGTAAACCTGAAGCTCAGCGTCAACAACTACATCGAACGCATGTTCTCCCTCTACGCCCCCGCCACCTTCCTCAGCCTCTACATCGACGACTGTATCGAGAAAGGCAAGGACTACTACAGCGGCGGCGCACGCTACAACACCACCTACATCCAGTGCACCGGCCTCGGCACCATCACCGACTGCTTCACCACCCTCAAGAAGCACGTCTTCGAGGACCAGCGCTACACCATGGATGAGATCCTGGAAGCCTGCAAGAACAACTGGGGAGAGCCCATAGGGGAGCCCTCCTCTTCCGTTAACGGGGAAGATGCCCGAAGGGCAGAAAGGGTCCTGCGCACCTACATCCGCAACCACACCCCCTTCTTCGGCAACGACGACCCCTATGCCGACGACATCGCTGTGCGCGTTTACAACGACCTTGTGAAAGCCATCGAGGGACGCCCCAACACCCGTGGCGGCAAGACACAGCTGAACATGCTCTCCACCACCTGCCACAACTACTTCGGCTCCGTCTGCGGCGCCACACCCAACGGCCGCTACGCCCACTTCGCCATCTCCGATGGCACCTCGCCCGCCCACGGCAGCGACAGCCACGGCCCCACCGCCGTCATCAAGTCACTCGGCAAGCTCGACCAGACCAAGAGCGGCGGCACCCTGCTCAACGTCCGCTTCGTGCCTAACCTGCTGAAACGCGAGGAAGACATGCGCAAACTAGGACACCTCATCCGCACCTACTTCAAGTTCGGCGGCCACCACATCCAGTTCAACATCGTTGACACCGCCACCCTCCTCGATGCCCAGAAGCACCCCGACCAGTACCGCGACCTCCTCGTCCGCGTCGCCGGCTACAGCGACTACTTCAACGACATGACCGAGCAGCTGCAGAACGAAATCATCGCCCGAACCGAAAATGAGGAAGTATAAATAACTTCCCCATTCCACGCACATAAAAAGCCCGCCGAGTTTCACAACTGGGCGGGCCTTTTTTAATTTTTCATTCTTTCATTTTTCATTTCGCGCCATGCGCGGTTCCTTTTTACGGTGCAAAGATTCTTTGACACCACCAAATTTTATACCTTCAGAGGCATTTTACCAACAAAAATGCTATTTTGTCTCGATTTATTAGGCTGTTCAGAGGAAAAGGCTTACCTTTGCTGTGCAAAACAAGAAAATCATACCAAATGAGTATGTTTAGCAATTCCATTAATCAGCAACGATATGAGTGAGAATAGCAAAGGTTACGAAAAAGCATATTCTGAAAGTAAATTTTGGGATAAGCTGGCCGATTCCGCCAAGAAGATGGGACGCGGAGCCGTGGAAAATGCCTTGCGACTCTTCTACGCCATCTATCTCGGCAAGGCCACTCCGGCGCAGGTGACAACAATTATTGGTGCGCTCGGGTACTTGATTTCACCTGTCGATGTCGTCCCTGATATGCTCCCCGGGGGACTGGCTGACGACACCGGGGTCCTTTTTGCCGTTGTGACCATGTTGCAGTGCTGCTCCCAGCCCGACGTCCGCGATGCTGCCAAGGCCAAGACGGCGGAGTGGTTCGATTAAACTGCGTCGCAGGTATGATTTCTGGCGAAAAAACAGCCCAAGGGAACCCTGGGCTGCTTGTTCTTATCTACGAATAATATTATCACTTGGGTGAAACGGGACCAAAGTAATATGTGAGGTTGTGGTCATTAATTGTGAAGATTATCGCCTGCTTAGAATTTGACATTGTCTCTACAGCCGACTTTGTCTTTGCGGTTATACTGGCAACAAACTCATCATGCTTGGTGTAAGACTTCTTCAAGTCGTCGTTGATACCTTCAAAATTGGGGAAGTCTGACTTTTTATCATACATAACGGCATCCCATTTATTGAAGTGACTCATCTTGTCATTGGAATTTACACTTACATAAGCCTCAACACTAACCATCTTGCCATCCTCGTAGAAGAAGGTAACCTTCGAAGGCTCCACACCGTTGTTGTTAAAAACGAGGCTATTGGCGTCCGAGCCCCCCAAACTATACTTAGCCTCTGACATCTTTGTCTTGAGCTCCTCTGCAGACAAGCCAAAATACTTGTGAGCAATTGTTGGTGCAATGATGTCGCCACTTTCATCAATAGGTTCATCACTATTTGAACTGCATGATGTTATGCTTGCAACAGCTAACATACTGATAGAAGCAAGCATAAGAAAATTCTTGAATTTCATAATTAATTCTTTTAGTTAATAAAAAAATTGTGGGACACTTTCCTACTCTCTGGTGACATCGAGGGAGATGCCGGCGGCAGGGCAGTCGGCACCCATCGGGGGATTCTCCTTCAGGATCTCGAGGTGGATGGCGGTGGCAGTGGGGAAGCGAAGGAAGATGGCGCAGCAGATGCGGCCTGCGACGTGCTCGAGGAGGCAGGAGGGTGTGGCCATCTCGCCTTTCACGAGGTCAAAGAGGTCGGCATAGGAGATGGTGCCGTCGAGTTCATCGGTCGCCATGGCGCGCGAGAAGTCGGTCTGAACGGAGAGGTTGAGGATGAAATATGCCCCCACGGTGCGCTCCTGCGGGAGCACACCATGGAAGGCAAAGATTCGTACGTCCTTCAGACGAATGGTTGAATTTTCAATTTTCAATTTGAATTTTCAACTATCAATTTTCAATTATTTAGCCACACCTGCTTGCACCGCAGTTGGTGCAGATGAGGCAGCCTTCCTGATAGACGAGGGTTTCTTGTCCGCAGTTGGGGCATACTTGTCCACGAGCTACTGTGCCATCGGAGATATACTTCTTCAGTGCGCGCTCCACGCCGTTCTTCCAGGTGTTGATGCTCTCGCTGTTGAGTGAGAGCTGGCCTACGAGGCGGACGACGTGGTCGAGGGGCATGCGATAGCGGAGGACGCTGGAGAGGAGCTTGGCGTAGTTCCAGTACTCGGGGTTGAACTTTTCGGAGAGTCCTTCGACGGTGGTCTTGTAGCCGCGTTTGTTCTCGAACTGGAAGTCGTAGCGCTTGGTGCCGTCGGGGTTCAGCTGCTTGATGATGCGTCCCTTGGTGACGCTCTTGGGGAGCATGATGCCTTCTTCGTCGTCCTGCAGACCGGTGAAGATCTCGTAGGGATAGCCGTTGAGGAGTCCGACGAATGCCACCCACTTCTCCTTGTTGTTCTGGAAGCGGACGACATCGCACTCGAGGACGTCGGGACGCTTCTCGACGACTTCGGGCGGACGGCATTCGGGCACGGAGTGCTCGTGGCCGGTCTCGAGTTCGGGGGCATCCTGTTCGCCTTCGGTTTTCTGTTCCTTCTTCTTGGTGACGCTGATCATCACGCCGCTGCGCGAGCCGTCGCGATAGATGGTGCAGCCCTTGCAGCCGCTGCGCCAGGCTTCCATATAGAGGTCGTTGACGAGCTGCTCATCGACGTTATTGGGGAGGTTGACAGTGACGCTGATGCTGTGGTCCACCCACTTCTGGATGGCTCCCTGCATGCGCACCTTCATCAGCCAGTCGACATCGTTGGCGGTAGCCTTGTAGTAGGGCGACTGCTCGACGAGCTCGTCGATTTCCTCCTGGGTGTAGCGGCGCTCGGTGTCGAGTCCGCAGACCTTCATCCAGGTGAGGAACTTGTGGTGGTAGACGATGTATTCCTCGAAGGCATCGCCTGTTTCGTCGATGAAGTCCACGTGTGCCTCGGGGTCGTTGGGGTTCACCTTGCGACGACGCTTGTAGACGGGCAGGAACACGGGCTCGATGCCGCTGGTGGTCTGCGTCATGAGGCTGGTGGTGCCAGTGGGGGCAATGGTGAGGCAGGCGACGTTACGACGGCCGTACTTCACCATCTCTTCGTAGAGCTTGGGGTCGGCTTCCTTGATGCGCTGGATGAAGGGGTTGTTCTTCTCGCGCTTGGCGTCGTACATCTCGAAGGCTCCGCGCTCGCGTGCCATCTGCACGCTGCTGGCATAGGCATTCAGACAGACGGTCTTCTGCACTTCGACGGCGAAGTCGATGGCCTCCTGGGTGCCGTAGCGCAGTCCCAGGGCTGCCAGCATATCGCCTTCGGCAGTGATACCGACTCCGGTGCGGCGTCCCATTGAGCTCTTGCGGAGTATCTTCTGCCAAAGGTTGCGCTCGGAGTACTTCACTTCTTCGGTCTGGGGGTCGGAATCAATCTTCTGCAGAATCAGCTCAATCTTCTCGAGCTCGAGGTCGATGATGTCGTCCATGATGCGCTGTGCCTTGCGTACGTGTTCGCGGAAGAGTTCGAAGTTGAACTTGGCATCGCGGGTGAAGGGATTGTCGACATATTCATAGAGGTTCACAGCCAGCAGACGGCAGCTGTCGTAGGGGCAGAGGGGAATCTCGCCGCAGGGGTTCGTGGAGACGGTGCGGAATCCGAGGTCGGCATAGCAGTCGGGCACGCTCTCGCGGAGGATGGTGTCCCAGAACAGTACTCCAGGCTCGGCGCTCTTCCAGGCGTTGTGGACGATTTTCTTCCAGAGCGCACTGGCGTCGATTTCCTTGCTGACGATCGGGTTCTCGCTGTTGACGGGGAACTGCTGGACGTAGGGTTTCTGGTCGGCAGCAGCCTGCATGAAAGCATCGTCGATCTTCACACTGACGTTGGCTCCCGTCACCTTACCCTCGGTCATCTTGGCGTCGATGAATGCTTCGGCATCGGGGTGCTTGATGGACACCGACAGCATGAGTGCTCCGCGGCGGCCGTCCTGTGCCACCTCGCGCGTGCTGTTGCTATAGCGTTCCATGAAGGGCACGAGGCCGGTGGAGGTGAGTGCCGAATTCTTCACGGGAGTGCCGGCGGGGCGCAGGTGAGAGAGGTCGTGCCCTACTCCACCGCGACGCTTCATGAGCTGCACCTGTTCCTCGTCGATGCGGATGATGGCTCCGTAGGAGTCGGCGTCGCCATCCAGTCCCACGACAAAGCAGTTGCTGAGTGAGGCGACCTGGAAATGGTTGCCGATTCCCGTCATGGGCGATCCTGCAGGAATGATGTAGCGGAAGTGGTCGAGGAGGTCGAAAATCTCCTGGGCTGACATCGGATTCTTGTATTTCCGCTCGATGCGAGCCACTTCCATTGCGATACGCCAATGCATATCGGCAGGACTCTTTTCATAGATGTTGCCAAAAGAGTCCTTCATGGCATACTTGTTTACCCAAACGCGGGCTGCCAGTTCATCGCCCGCAAAATACTCTAAGGAAGCCTCGAAGGCTTCGTCATACGTATAAGTCTGTTCCACTTAAGATTATAATGTGTAAAATGTAAATAAATGCTTAGTTGCGATTGTCCTCATCCTTGAACGCAACAGCGCCCGTTCCGTCGATGAAGACCAGGGTGGGATCATAGCCCTCGGGCACCATCAGCTGTATGAAGCCTGTGGGCAGCATCCATTTGTAAGAAGCCGTAAGTGCCTCATAGGGCTCACCATAGCGGGCGGTGAGGGAATCGACGATCTCGTCGAGGGGCACGTTGTGGGGCTGCACCATGATGCGCCATATGGTCTTGGTCTTCTTGGTGAAGTTGACCTTGAACTGCTCGGAGTGTCCGAGGACGTTGCCCTTGAAGACGAAGAAGAGCTGGTTCAGGTCGCGCTGTTGTTGCTTGAAGCCTTGTTTCTGTAAGACCTTGGAAAAATCATAGATATCTCCTTTCATCTCGATGTTTTCGAAAAGAAGATGGCTGACGGATACACTATCCTGTGCCGGCAGGAACTGTGCGACAAACGCGAACAGAAAGGTAAAAATAAGTTTTTTCATTGCCTCAAGAAATAAGTAAGTGAATATTTTCGGCACAAAGTTAGCTTTTCTGCATGAAGTTGCCAAATATTTCGCAACTTTTTTGTACCTTTGCAGTCGAAAAAAAGAAGATTCATCAAAAATATGGAAAGTATTCATACCAGACGAACCATTCGACAATATTGTGGGCGCAATATTGAGCCCGATATGCTCGAAAAACTACTCAGCGAAGCTGCCCGCACACAGACGATGGGTAACCTCCAGCTTTACAGCGTCGTTGTCACCCGATCGGAGGAAGGAAAAGCCGCGCTCGCCCCTGCACATTTCAACCAGCCGATGGTGAAAAGTGCCCCCGTGGTGCTGACGATTTGTGCCGATTTCCGCCGCACAAGCACCTGGGCAACGTGTCGTCAGGCTATGCCTGGGTACGACAATGTGCTCAGTTTCATGAACGCAGCCACAGACGCGCTGCTCTACACACAGACCTTCTGCAACCTAGCCGAAGAGGCCGGACTGGGAATCTGCTTCCTCGGCACCACGATCTATCAGCCGCTCGCCATCATCGAGGCGCTGCAGTTGCCGCAGCTGGTATTCCCCGTGGCCACGCTAACGGTGGGATGGCCCGCCGAAGAGCCTCCCCTCTCCGACCGCCTGCCGCTGGCAAGTTTCGTGCACGACGAGACCTACCACGACCCCACTCCCGAGGACATCGACCTTTATTATAAGGAGAAGGAGTCGCTGGAGGTGAACCGCGAGTTCGTGCGCATCAACGGCAAGGAGACTTTGGCGCAGATCTTCACGGATATCCGCTATACGAAAAGCGACAACGAAGCACTGAGCCTCACCTTCATGGAGGCCCTGAAGAAGCAGGGGTTCATTCACTGAAAAGAAACAGGGATTCTCCCGAAAAAGAAATTAGCGGATTAAGCTGTAGAGTTTAATCCGCTAATTGCGTTTCGAGTTCCTCGATCTGCGCGCTGAAGGCTTCGTCGCTGTCCAGCCGCTGTTCTACGCTCTGACAGGAGTGGAGCACCGTCGCATGGCTGCGTCCTCCGATGGCGGCTCCGATCTTGGTGGTGCTCAGCCGCGTGTGTTTCTGCACCAGGTACATCGTAACCTGACGTGCCGTGACAACGTTTGCCTTGCGGCTCTGCGAGAGGACGTCCGACGGGTCGATCTGGAAGTAGGCACAGGTCTGGTTCAAGATCTGCTCGGCAGTCAGTTCGCGTTTGCCCTGCGAAGCACCTACGGTGTGAGCAATCACGCGCTCTGCCAGGGACAAGTCGATATCGCTGTTCCAGACGACGGAGTAGGCCATCAGGGAGTGTACCACTCCTTCGAGGTCGCGGACGCTGCAGTCCACGTTGTCTGCGATGTAATCGACCACGTTCTCCGCGATGCGCAGTCCGTTCTGACGGATCTTGCTGAGGAGGATGTCGCGGCGCAGCTCCACGTTCGGGCGCTCGAGTTCTGCCAGCAGTCCCCATTTGAACCGGGTCAGGAGACGTTCTTCCATACCATGCAGCGCCATAGGCGGACGATCGGAGGTGAAGATCAGTTGGCGGCCGTTCTGATGCAGATGGTTGAAGATGTGGAAGAAGGTCTGCTGGGTGGCTTTCGTCGTGAATTCCTGAACGTCGTCAATGATCAGGATATCTATACTCTGATAGAAGGAGATGAAATCATTGACTGTGTTCTGGCGCACGCTGTCGGTGTACTGCACCTGGAAGAGGTGGGCCGAGACGTAGAGGACGCGCTTCTCCGGGTGCAGCTCCCTCAGTTTATTGCCGATGGCATTCACCAGGTGGGTCTTGCCGACGCCGGAAGGTCCGTAGATAAACAGCGGGTTGAAAGTCACCTGACGGGGATTATTTGCAATGGCCACTCCCACAGTGCGCGGCAGCTTATTGGAGAAGCCCTCCACGAAGTTGTCGAACGTGTAGTTGGGATTCAGCTGGGAGTCCAGCTGCTGCAGGGCATGAGGTGCCTTGTTGCCGGGCTGGGTGGGAAGCTGCCTGTCGCCGGCCGTAGTGCGCTGCGTTCCCTCGACGACCATGTCTTCGCCGTTCGTGGAGTCCGCGTGCACATTATAAAATAAGGAGATGTCCGAACCATAGACCCTATGGAGCACCCGACGCAGCAGATCGAGATAATGTGCCTCCAGATGCTCGCGAAAATAATGGGTTGGAACACCCATATAGAGCTTCCGCTCAGCCTCATCAAAGGTGACGGGGCTGATGTGAGCGAACCAGGTGTCGAAGGCCTGCGGCTGAACGTTGTTACGTATCAGCTGGAGACATTGGTTCCATCGGGAGTCTATAATCTGTTGGGTTTCCATTCTTTCTGGTTAAGTGACATCGACTTTTAGGCCGAATTGCGGTGCAAAGGTACGACTTTTTTTTTGAATCACCAAATGAACCCAAAAGAAAAAAATTCTATGAAATGGGCATAAATGACACGTTTTCAAAACCCTGCCCGCCTACCTCACAAAAACTGCTTTCTATCCTCTTGCAAAATAACAACAAGCTGAAAAACAAAAGATTGAACTATTCACGAAGAATTTAGTCCAATCTTTTTTTTACGTTTCTAAGGGTCACTAATTAAATCATTTATGTTTCCCCTCTGTCAAGGTTTCTCCAAAGGCTTCTTATTTGGAAATTTTCTTTTTTGGCCCTGTTTTATTCATTTTCTGATTTATCTTTCTTTCCAAAAACCGAGAAGTGTACATAACGCTTCGGATGGGCCTTCAAATCCTCCAGCAGACGGGCTGCATCGAGGGTGGTTCGGGTCAGATTTCCGTAAAGAGTGGTGTCGTTCAGGAGCAAACCTACATTATTATCTTTAGAGTTCAGGCGGGCGGTCATCTGATCGACATTCGAGACGACTCCGTTCACCTTTGCCAAGGTGACTGCGAGATCCAGCTGACGGAGGCTGTCGGTGAGCGCCACGACATTCTGTCCGGCCTGGTTGAAGGTCGTTGTCATAGCCGGAACATCCTTTTCGAGCAACTGATTGAGGCTGCGGGACGTCTGGCCGAGGTTGGCGGTGAGTTCGTTGGCATTTGCGAGAATGGCCTGAATGTTGGGGTCGCTGGCCACCGTATTCAGGGTGGTGAGGAGGGTATCGACCTTCGCCATTGTCTGTTCCAGCTTGGGCAGCAGTTCTGCGGCTCGCGACATCAGTCCGTTGTTCGCCTCGGAAGGTAAGGTGTCGCCGGGAGCGAAACGCTCGACGGGGCTGTTGCCCATAAGGAGGTTTAACGTACAGCCGCCGAGCATGGCTTCATCGAGGACGGCGACCGTGCCTGCGGGCACCCTCATGCCATGTTCCACCGCAATCTCCACGATGACACCGCTGCCCGGGTGATCATAGTCATAATGAATATTCGAGACGATGCCCACATTATATCCGTCGGCATAGACGGGGCTGGACTTTGCCAGCGCCTTCGCATTGCGGAAATTGATGTAATAGGTGTCCTGCGTAGTAAAGAGGCTGGAGCCCTGCAGGAAGTTGATGATGATGAAAAGGACGACCAGGGCGACGATGCCCGTGAGTCCGATTTTTACTTCACGTGAAATACTCATAGCTATTTCTGTGTTTCTATATACTTCTTGATTGCTTGGTAAATACTCTGAGCCAGTTCACGCACGCCGCGGTCGCTGGTGAGATACGTTTCCTCAGAGGCTGTGGTGATGTAGCCTAACTCTATCAGGCAGGAAGGCATCGACGTGGCGCGCAGCACCAGGAAACCGGCCTGATGCACTCCCTTGTCGGGTCGGCCGGTGGAACGGAACTGTTTCTGGACGAGGGTGGCGAGCCTCACGCTGTTCTCCATATTCTGGTCTTGCATGAGTTCGAAGATGATATACGACTCTGAACTCTTCGGGTCGAAGCCCTCGTAGCGGTTCTCGTAGTCGTTCTCCAAAATGATTACCGAGTTCTCGCGCTTTGCGACAGCCAGATTGTCGGCAGCGCGGTGCATACCCAGGGTATACGTCTCGGACCCTACGCCCTTAGCCTTGCCCGGGAGGGCATTGGTGTGAATGCTGACGAATAGGTCGGCTTTGGCCTTGTTAGCAATGCGGGCGCGCTCGTCGAGTTCTACGAAGACATCCGTTTTGCGGGTGTAAACGACATTCACGTCCTTCATGTTCTCCTCCACGAGTTTTCCTACGGCAAGGGTGACGGCCAGATTAATCTGCTTTTCCTTCCCTTTCTTGCCAAGGGCACCTGGATCCTTGCCGCCATGACCGGCGTCGAGCACCAAAGTGAAGGCCGGTTGTCCGGCAGGCTTCGATGCAGCAGAAATTGAATGAACGTAGATGGGCGCAAAAATGAGTGCCAGCGTCAACAACGCGGCCCTAAAAAATGAGCTGTGGAAACGTACTTTCATAAATTTGGGTGCAAATATACGGCAAAACTGCCGCAAGGACAAAAAAAGCGGCCTCTTTTTTTGGGAGGGGACGCAATTTGTGCTATCTTTGCCCCTGAAAAGACCAAAAATGTATCTTTTATGACCGGACTTTACATCAAACGCATTGAAATAGAATCGCTCTGGCGAGGCACACGACACATTGTCTGGAACCTCCAACCGGGAGTCAACGTTCTCAGTGGAATCAACGGCGTAGGAAAGAGTACTATTTTGCGGAGAACCATCCGCCGGCTGCTACAGAATCGTGAGGATCCGGAACGCAATCGCACGATAGGCGGCGTGAAGCTCACCTTCGAACCCGAGGACGCTGATACCGTTCGCTACGATGTCATCCACAGCACCGACCGTCCCCTCGTCAGTGCAGATATCGTGGGCAAAGTAGCTGACGCCCGTCTCTCCACGGAACTGGACTGGGAACTCTACCAGCTGCAGCGCCGGTTCCTGGACTATCAGGTCAACCAGTCGAGCCGCATTGTCAACCTGTTCACCCAGGGCGACCCGGAGGCGCAGCAGAAAGCCTCGGCTATTGCTCAGGAGAAGTCGCATTTCTGGGACCTTGTCGACGAATTGTTCCAGTCCACAGGAAAGGTGATCGACCGCTCGGCCAACGAACTATTCTTCCACCACCTGGGCGAACGAATCAGTCCCTACCTGCTCTCCAGCGGCGAGAAGCAGATCCTTATCATCCTGCTCACCGTACTCGTAGAGAACCGCCAGCCTTATGTCCTCCTGATGGATGAGCCGGAAATCAGCCTGCACATCGAATGGCAACAGCGGCTGCTGGACCTGGTGATGGACCTGAACCCCAACGCTCAGGTGATCATCACCACCCACTCCCCTGCCGTCATCATGAACGGATGGATGGATCGGGTGACGGATGTCGAAGATATCATTGTCAATTAAGTTCCATCGCCCCCATCAGGCTCGTAAAACCACAAAGCACAGCAAGCCCATCGACCCATGTCCCACCGCCTGAACCAGAACCTCAACTCGGCCTACCTCGAAGCAGCCAACCGTCTGCGACCTTCGGGATCGCGGCGGCGTATTGTGGCTTACGTCGAGAGCTACGACGATGTGGCTTTCTGGCGCGGCATCCTGGATGATTACGAGACCCCGGACTTCTACTTCGAAGTGAAGCTTCCCGGGCGCGATTCCCTGCAGAAAGGCAAGCGGCAGGCGATGTCCAACGTACTTTCTTCCAGACAGTTGGGCGGCGCTATGATTGCCTGCGTGGATGCGGACTACGACTACATCCTGCAAGACGCCACCGAGAATTCATTTGCGTTCAACGCCTCGCCCTACGTCATTCATACTTTTGTCTACGCAATCGAGAATTATCAGTGCTACGCTCCCTCGCTCCATCATTCTGTCGTTACGGCGACCCTCAACGACCGCCCTACCGTAGATTTCGAAGCGTTCCTGCGAGAGTACAGCCAGATCATCTGGCCCTTATTTGTCTGGAACATCTGGGGCTACCTGCACGATGACTATAAGTCGTTCACGATGCTGGACTTCTGCGGCTTCATCTCGTTCCGCGACATCACTCCCCAACATCCCGAGTATGCGCTGGCTCAAGTACGGCGACGCGTCAACCAGAAGGTTGCCTGGATGCAACAACATCACCCCAACGCCAAGAAATCCTACCTCTCCACCAAACAAAGGCTACGCGACCTTGGCATAACTCCCGAAACCACCTATTTGTATATTCAAGGGCACACCCTCTTCGAAAACGTGGTCATGCCGCTGCTGGATCCTATATGTGCCATGCTTCGCAAGGAACGCGAGCGCGAAATCAAGCAGCTGGCCGTCCACAACCAACAGCGACAGTGCGAACTGTCAGCCTACCAACATGCAGTGCTGCCCATTGATGTGGTGCTGAAGAAGAACACCGACTTCAAGGATGCGCCGCCCTTCCAACTCGTCAGGGCTGCGATTCAGCGCCTCTTAGATCTCAACCAACAAAAAAACGAACAACATGAAAACGACACGACAGCAACCGCGTCTAATCCTGAGTCTGCTCACCCTGCTGACACTTCTGCTGGCTCCCCTGTGCTCGACCGCCCAAACAGCTTATGACTATTCCCGCCTTCAGCGTGAGCGACTGAACCGGGGCACGGTGGCAATCCGTACCTCACCGGATTCCGTCCTCGTCTCATGGCGCTATCTGGAGAGTGACCCCATGGACGTCTCCTTCGAAATCCTGAGAGACAGGAAGGTCATAGGGCGCAGCTCGAAAGACCAGCCAACTACCTTCATGGACTATAACCGCGCGAGCGAGGAAGCCACCTACACCGTGCGCCCCGTCTTTGCCAACGGCAACCTGCCCCGAGGCCTGAAGACGGCCGACCTCGCCCTGCTGACCTCCTCCTGGACGCTGCCAGCCCACGCGCCCTACGGCTACCTCGACATTCCCCTGAATCCTCCCGTGCTGGAAGCCGATGGAACCCCATCGCGCCTCGTCACCGTCAATTACTCCGCCAACGATGCGACAATGGCTGACCTCGACGGCGACGGACAGCTGGAAATCATTCTCAAGTGGGATCCCTCCAACAGCCGCGACAACAGCCAGAGCGGCCTCACGTCTCCCACGATTCTTGAAGCCCTGCGGTTGGACGGCACCTCGATGTGGCGCATAGACCTCGGTTGGAACATCCGCAGCGGTGCCCACTACACGCCCTTCATCGTTGCAGACCTCGATGGCGACGGTTGTGCAGAATTGCTTGTCCGCACGTCCGACGGCACCATCGACGGCGAAGGCAACGTGCTCGGCGACGCGAAGGCAGATCATCGCCGCATCCCCAACACCGATAATTATCACGCCAACGGGAACCCTCGCGAACAGTTCCGCGGTCCGGGCTGGCCCGATAACATGCCTAGGAACGTGCGCCGAGGAGGCTTCATCTACAAGGGTCCCGAGTGGGTCACCTGTTTCGACGGACGCACTGGACGTGCCGTCAGTACAGTGGATTATATTCCTGAGCGCGGCGACATCCGCGACTGGGGCGACAACTATGCCAACCGCTCCGACCGCTTCCTGGCTGCCTGCGGCTACCTCGACGGCGAGCACCTGAGTGCCATCTTCTGTCGAGGTTATTACACCCGCACCGTCATTGCTGCCTACGACTTCGACGGCAAAGACCTGAAAGTCCGCTGGGTCTTCGACACAAAGACTCCTGAGTGGGCGAGTTATGCGGGACAAGGCAACCACAACCTGCGGGTAGGTGATGTGGACGGCGACGGCTGCGATGAAATCACCTACGGCTCAATGGCAGTAGACCACGACGGCCGAGGACTCTACAACACCGGTTTCGGTCACGGTGATGCCATGCACCTCACAGCGTTCCTTCCCAACGACGATGCCCTGCAGATCTGGGACTGTCATGAGAACAAGCGCGACGGCAGCGACTTCCGCGACGCCCGCACAGGAAAGGTGCTGTTCCAAATTCTCTCGAATCAGGACGTAGGCAGGTGTATGGCTGCTGATATTGACCCCACAAATCCGGGGCTCGAAATGTGGTCTTCCGCCTCCGGTGGCATCTGCAACGTTCGTGGAGAAGTCATCGACAGCACCGCCCGCGTTCCTGTCAACTTCGGCATTTGGTGGGACGGCGACCTCCTTCGCGAAATGCTTGACCGCGAGACCGTAAGCAAATACAATCCTCACGCACGCGTGAACCTTATTAGATTTGAGGACTGCACATTCAATAATGGCACCAAGTCGAACCCCGCCCTCTGTGCTGATGTTATTGGCGACTGGCGCGAAGAAGTTCTGACGCGCACCAAAGACAACCGCCATCTCCGACTTTATGTCTCTCCCCTTCACACAAAGTACCGCTTCCATACGTTCCTCTCAGAACCGGTCTATCGCCACAGCCTCGTGATGCAAAACGTGGGCTACAACCAGCCCACCAACGTCGGTTTCTACTTCGGCGCCGAGCTCGAAGGCAGCGGCCGAATCTTCCGTGGATGGCAATTCTGAAATGGAGAACTTATAAATGATAAATAATAAAAATAGATAATAAATTATAAATCATTCACAATGAAACACCATTTTCTATCGCTCGCTGCGTTCGCTCTTGCAGCAATCATTTCTGCGCCCGCATCTGCGCAGACCATCCGCGTCCTTTCACCCGACGGCCTCACCTACCTTGATGTGAAGCTCGAAGACGGCCGTCTCAGCTACTCTGCCGGTTACCGTACCCTCGTGAAAGCCAAGAAAAAGAATGCAGCGCCCGACACCCTCGATGTGCCAGTATTGCTGGATTCTCCCCTCGGCGTCTATACTAACATTGGAGACTATTCCAAGGATTTTTCGCGGAAAGGCAATGCATCAAATGACAAGCCTTATCATCAAAGCTATCGTCTGCGTCAAGGCAAGCAAAGCCTCATCGAAAATAGCTATAATCGCTATTGCATCGAAGTCTCCATCCCGCAAACCCAGAAGACGGGCGTTTCCATGTGGGTGGAATTCAGAGTCTTCAACAACAACATCGCCTACCGCTACGATTTCCAGCAAGGCGGCGAGACGTCGGCACTCGTCGTAACTGGCGAAGCCTCTGGTTTTCGCCTTCCCACCAATGCCACTGCTTTCATCTGCCCGCAGAGCGATCCTATGATTGGCTGGAAGCGCACTAAGCCCAGCTACGAGGAAGGCTACATCTGGGACCAGCCTATCACCACCCGTAGCAACTACGGCCACGGCTGGACCTTCCCCTGCCTCTTCCGAATCCCCTCTACAAGCACTGTGAGCGGCGGTACGCCTACCGCTGATAGTTGGCTCCTCATCTCTGAGACCGGTGTCAGCAGTAACTACTGCGGCAGCCACCTCAGTGATGCCACCCCCGACGGCCTTTTCACCATCGCCTTCCCAATGGAAGGAGAGAACAACGGGTTTGGCAGCACGGGCGCTCAGCTCGGACTGGCACGTGCAGAATTGAATGCACCTTGGTCTCCTTATACTGATACCCCCAACTACGGCACTACTCCTTGGCGCACCATCACCTTCGGTTCTTCGCTCAAACCCATCGTGGAGACCACCATTACATGGGATGTCGTGAAACCGCTTTATGAACCCTCCATTGACTATCAAGGCTCGCGCAACACGTGGTCCTGGATTCTCTGGCAGGATCCCAGTATCAATTACGACGATCAGGTGAAGTTCATTGATCTCGCCGCCTCCCTTGGCTGGGAAGGCTGCCTCATCGATGGTGGCTGGTACGAGCACATTGGCCGCGAAGGAATGGAACGGCTCTTCGCCTACTGCAAGCAGAAAGGCGTACGTCCCTGGGTCTGGTACAACTCTAACGGCGGTTGGAACGACGCCCCGCAGTGCGCCCGCCAGTGCATGCATAATTCCATTGTCCGCAAGAAGGAGATGAAATGGCTGCGCGACAACGGTGTTGCCGGTATCAAGGTTGACTTCTTCCCCGGCGACAAGCAGGAGACGATGCGTCTCTACGAAGGCCTCCTCTCCGATGCCAACGACTACGGAATCCTCGTCATCTGTCACGGATGTACCCTGCCGCGCGGCTGGGAACGCATGTACCCCAACTACTGCAGCTCCGAGGCCGTTCTCGCTTCTGAGAACCTCTACTTCAGTCAGGGATTCTGTGATATGGAAGCCCGCCACGCCTGCCTACATCCGTTCGTACGCAACACCGTAGGTTCGATGGAATATGGCGGCACCGTACTTCAGAAGCGCCTCCACAAGGAGCCCGGCCGCGGCAATACACGCCGCACCAGCGACGTCTTTGAGCTTGCCACCGCCGTTGCCTTCCAGTCCAGTGCTCAGAACTTCGCCCTCACGCCGCGTAACCTCACCGAGCAGCCGCAGTTCGAACTCGACTTCATGAAACAAGTGCCCACCACTTGGGACGAGACCCGCTTCATCGACGGCTACCCGGGCAAATACATCGTCATGGCTCGTCGTAATGCCGACCGCTGGTACCTCATCGCGATGAATGCCGAGAAAGAAGCCAAGACCCTCACCATCGACCCCAGTGCGCTCAATGGTTTCTCCGTTGAGAAAGCCACCCTCCTGCATGATGGTGCCGATGGCCAGACTCCTCAGCAGTCACGCCTCGTGCTCGATAAGAAAGGACGACTCAACCTGACCCTGCAGCCTCAGTGCGCAGCCGTTGTTTACTAAACGCATATCGAACTACATAATTGACAATCAGTTAAAACTTCAAAAAAAACAAATGACAACTCATAACGAAAACGAAGCACGCAGGGAGCAGTACCAAGCTCCCGCGTGCTCTATTGTAGAAATCGAGACGGAACCACTTTTGTCCGCTACAGTCCAAACGATCTCAAGAGGAGGAAAAGATACCGACGTCACTCCAGGCACCGGCGATTACTCCTGGGGAGAGGTGAAAGGCAACACCGTCAACTGGGACGAAGCTGAGTAATTGGTCTCCCTTCACATTCCGCTTCTCTTATACTTTTTCAAACCTCTTTTCAAGGCAGGACGCGCCATTCCCAGACGCCCTGAACGCCTTGAAGAATCCGTACCCTCAGGTAACGGAACGAGCGGTTTATGGCGTCTGAATGTGGCGACTGACGGCACACGTCCTCATGTCCTCCGCAAGTTTCCCAATGAATGCCGTCGAGGGAGCCTTCGAGTTTGTAGGCATGACCTTGGGTCGGGCGCACAAAGCACAGTTCGCTGCGAGCGATGGATGTCGGTTTGCCAAAGTCTGCCATCAGCCAACAGGCCGAATCGCCCCGCGCAGCCATCCACCGCGAACCGTTGGCATCATCAAAGGCAAAGGCAGGCTGGAACTGCTCTGTCCGGCGACAGCGCTCATCCTTGAAGTAACGAATGGGGCGTGCGGCAGCTGTGGAAGAACCGGAGCAGGCAACGGGCTTGAGCTCACGTTCAGACGCTGAAGAGGCGACGTCCACAGTACCATGTAACGAGACCTCCACAGGACGGATGGTGCCATCAGCGTTAAACTCCAGGCGGTTAACGTAGGTCTGACGGTTTGTGCTATTGCGACTGAATTCCAGGAACGCGAAATAGTAGTCCTCGCCTACATGGAAAACACAACCGTGACCAGGACCAAACACTCCCTGTTCTACACTCGTCGTCGAGACGCAGTCTTGTGCAGGCGTCTCGTAGGGTCCGAAAGGCGAGGTGCGGCTCATCATATAATAATACTCGTAACTTTCACTACCGCCAATCGTGTAGAGATAGTAGTAAATCCCATTTCGCTTGAAGAAGATGGGACCCTCGCTGTATTCCTTCCGCCTTGTCTGCAGGGTTCTGATGCTATCCACCGTCATCATATCCTCGCCCAGCAAAGCCACATAGCGTCTTCCCCAGAAGACGTAGGCCTGTCCGTCGTCGTCAATAAACACCTCTGCATCAATACCTCCCCGGTCGCCCTCTTGCAGCAGGGTGGACGCTTCGGTAAAAGGCAGCGTGAACTTATCTTCCCCGCGTGCCAGGCGGAAGGGGCCGTCGGGACTGTCGGCCACTCCCACGTGCATGAACCCGTTCACGGTCGGATAGATATACCATTTCCCGTTGCGCTCCACGGCCTTGCTTGGCGCCCAGTACTTCTGTCCGTCGGCAGAAGGGAAGTAGGTGTCTTCGAAGCTCCAGTGCTTGAAGTCCTTGGATTTCCACACCACAGGAGGGCCTGAAGTTTCCAGGCCGCGACCGTAGCCATCGGTAGTGGCATAACAATAGAAAGTGGAGTCAATCAGTTGGATGCTGGCGTCGGCAATCATATCAGGCACAATGGGATGACCAAAAGGATTGCGGAGTTCCCGCTGCAGATCATAGTGCAGGAAGTCTACATCCACATAACCGCCGTCCGCCACATTATTATAATTATAGATTCCTATCCGGTCGCCACGGTAGTAGCCCCACGAGAGGCGGTAGTCACCGGCATATTCGTAGTGGACACCATCTGTGCTGAAGGCAAAGTGAGACAGTCCGTCGAGGCCCCACGAGGAGCGCAGCCAAAGACATGAGTCCGCCGCGATCTCTCCGCATAGCCGGGAGCGGTCGTCCTGTCGCAATTCCAGATAGATCCGGCCTTCCTCTCGCACGACACCACAGCAGCCGGAGTGCTGAGCCATGTGACAGAGTCCTGCGTGCTGTCCGTCAACCAGGCCACTGACGTCCATCTTCATCGTCACCTCGTTCCACACTGAGCGGAAGGAGCGCTGAGTCAGCGTGTTGCCGGCCTTCAGCAACTTATCGTTTTCTAAGGGACGGAAAGCATACAACCGCAACCAGCCGCTGCGTTCCGTGAGGCTGAACTTGTCGGTGCGTGGCTGATAGTTCCACTGCCACTGCGGGCCCAGACTCGGCGAAGTGAAGTCATCGCTGCGTTGCAGTTCCAGGCGCTCGCCTTCCACCTGCGTTGGCATCATCATCTGCCAAACCATCTTCCCGATGCCGTCCGGACTCCCATCCCCCATCATGGGCCAACCGTCGCGCCACTCTACGGGCAGCAGACTGACGATGCGTCCGCTCCAGTCACCCGATCCGTGGTGAGTCAGGAAATACCACTTAGAAGTCCCGTCTGCCAAGGGCACATCCACGATTCCGCCCTGGTTGGGTTCGTTGGCTTCTACACAAGGCTGCAGCAACTGCCGCTCTTCACGGAACTTCCCGGTGATTTTACGATCGCGCTTGGCCATCACATAGCGCCCTACCCCATCACGATGTTCACTGAATATCAAATAGTAATAACCATCATAATAGAGCAGCTTGTTGGCCTCTCGTCCGTGGCCCTCGTTAATCAATCGGGCACTCTTGCGGTCAATGCTCTTGGCGTCTGCGGACATTCGGAAAAGGTAGGTCTTGTAGTTGTCGGCGAACTTAGTGCCAACAAACCACGCACGTCCCTGTTCATCCCACAAAACGGAACAGTCGTCCCAGCCGCCCTCCGACAACAGCGGCGTCAACGGCTCCCACGGTCCTTCGGCTTTGGCTGCCGACGTCATGAAGAATCCCTCATCAGGCGAACCGAAGAAGAGGAAGAAGCGTCCCTCGTGGTAACGCAGGGTGCCAGCCCAAATACCTCGGGCATAACGGTCCATCTGCTGCCACGACAGGGCCGGTCCTATTTGTGTCAGATCTGGTACCGCATTGCCCGCGAACTCCCAATTCACCAGGTCGCGCGAGTGCAGCACGGTCATTCCCGGCGAGAATTGCATGGTCGAGGAAATGGCATAATAGTCCTCACCTACACGAATGCAATCCAAATCGCTGTAGTCGGCAGGGATTATCGGGTTCATCAGAGTGCCGTCGGTCTGTTCGCCCCAGGTCGTCCAGAGGCCCCAGCGCACTTCAGTTTGTGAGTTTACGGCCATCCAAGAGCCGCAGAACAGGGCAATTGCCGTGAGAATACGTCTTTTCATTATCGTAAGGTTCATTTCGCGGGCAAATATAGTAAGAAAACAGCGAATAATCCTCCTGTTTGCCAATTATTTCAGCTTTCATTGCCTGTCGTTCAACCTTTTTAACGCTCCTCTTTCCTTTTTCCCTTTTCCGACAATACTCCTCGAAGGGTTTGTCCCACTGGTGAGACAGTCGTTTCCCACTGGTGGGACTCGCGAAGACGTTTATACGTAAAGGCGGAGACGTATATACGTAAGGGGCATGACGTATATACATAAAGGGCGAGACGTATATACATAAAGGGCGAGACGTATATACGTATGACTTTAACTAGAATAGGTACACACTTTGTTACCTATATTTACTATTGTTGTGCACACTTGTCTGTTTCTCTTCCTGAGGCAGTGCACAATCTCCTCAGATGCTTCCTGTGCAGCTGCACAGTCGA
>Ga0310696_10000848_pt1 | contig 45240 bp, 32 predicted proteins | sample AusTroGonzalo_MG_4_FD_203885 | JGI IMG/M metagenome (GOLD analysis project Ga0310696, IMG submission 203885) | Bovine rumen microbial communities from tropical cattle in Woodstock, Queensland, Australia - Gonzalo_02 (v2) (version 2) | ecosystem: Host-associated > Mammals > Digestive system >... | reverse complement strand
ATTTGTACAAAAACCAAATGCTTGCTCTCCAATAGTCGTAATGTTTTGACCGATATTTACATCCGTTAAGCTACTACACTGATAAAACGAAGACATTTCAAGACTAGCAACGCTATTAGGTATAGAAATGGAAGTCAATTTACCACACTCATTAAAAGTCCATTCTTCTATACTTGTGATTGTATTTGGGAGCGTGACGGATGTCAAGTTTTCACACTTAGAGAAAGCGTTTCTCCCTATACTTTTAACACCATCTTGAATCGTAACAGACTCCAAGCTACTACAATTAGCAAAAGCCTGTAATCCTATGGTGTCAACACTACTCGGAATAGTCATAGTTGTCAAAGAACTACACATATAGAAGGCAAAATTATCTATACTTGTGACGCTTTCCGCAATAGTAAAAGACTCCAAACTGCTACAATTTTGGAAAGCCCCATCTCCAATTCTTGTAACACTGTTTCCCATTGCTACAGAAGCCAACTTACTACATCCATTAAATAATGATTGTGAAATACTTGTAACTCCGTCGGGAATAACAATTGATATTAACTCAGTACATCCGGAAAATGCATAAACTCCGATACTTGTGACGCTATTAGGGATAGTAATGTCTGTCAACCCAATGCAGTTGTTAAAGGCATAATGCCCAATGCAAGTAACACTATAAGTAGTTCCATTATATGTTACAGAAGCTGGGATTTGGACAGAGCCGGTATAATAATCTTCGTATTCTGTAAAGGAATCCCCTCGATAAGTTACGGTTGCAGTTCGTGCATTGTTGTCAAAATAATACCAAATGCCATCAACTTGAGTGTTTGATGCGCAAATTGTTCCAATACTTGCCACGAAGGCAAAAAGGAGTGTAAAAAGTTTTGTTTTCATATACGTTTTTATTTTTTTGTAACACAGCGGCAACCCAATGCCGCTATGCTTTTTTGACATTTTTTCTGTTTATTTCTTTTGAGCGTTTTTACTCAAAGGATGATGATCCAATGAATATTTTTGGAATTTTTTATAAATTTTTGTAAGGTGACACAGGCGATTTATAATAAATCGACTGAAATGAATGATGATGAGTAGATGAACGGAAGTTTACTTACGATCAGCTCCTCAGCAGCATTCATAGGGCAGTTATCAGACTGCCTGTCGCCGCATTTTTGATTTACTTAAACTCCATAACTATTTTCTTATTTACGGGTGGTCGTCTCGGTATTTACTGATTCTACACAGGGGAAGCACGTATCATACCCACACTTATATATACATAGTATATATCCCGTGATTTTATTTATGTTTATTGCTGATTATTGATTTTATCTCGTAGAGATGTAATATTTGTAGAACTGAGTTATGTCAAATTTATTTGTAAATAAGTCAGTTGGACAAAGATTACATGGTACGCAGTACATAAAATCAATAATCAGTGTTTATCTCGGTTTATTTTCTTAATTTATCATCGCTCAATTCCCCGCCTTGTACCGTATAGGTCTTACCATCGCGGAGGATATAGATCTGCCCGTCAATGATCATCTTACGCACCTCTGCATTGGTGCCATTCAAGTCATCCATACCGGTTACCACATCGTGCTTCTGGATGACACGTAGTGCATAATCTGCATTGTTGCCGGCTTGCAGCGATGCTACACAAGCACCCTCGGAGATAGTCCAAACAGCCTGACCGCTCTTCAGCAAGGTGATAACGTACTCATTCGGCACATTATTGATGGCAATCGTGTAATCACCCTCAACCGGAGCATACATGCCTATCGGCACCACACGCTCGAAACCATCAAACGGCAGTTCGCATGCAGCCAGATGCATATTATACGCTTCTACCCACAACTGCGGTACAGCCGGTGCAGCCACCTGCATCTTCTCCAGGTCATGACCAATCAGGAAACCATTCTGCTTGTCATCAACTATAGACAGATAAGCCTTATCGGTGAATGTCTGTGCCTCGTTAGTCAGTGCAACTATCATCACAGGCTTCTCAGTCGGAGCCACGCGCCAAGGAGCGGGAGCCGCATCATCCGCCGCAAAGAGCACACTGCCGGCAGCCGGAGTCTGAACGAAGAACGGCTCAGCGGGAACGAAAGTCTGCTCTGCCAATATAACAACATCATAAACGCTATTTTGGTTGTCGTAGAGCGTTGCATAGTTCACCTCATTCAGCGATGCGGAGGCGTTACTCAAACGTGGATTGGCTATAGCATTCCAACCTGCGTGGTGGTCACCGAACGATGACGGGTTAGCAGCCACGGCTACCGACTCAGCCTCAACAATAGCTGCAGGGTTGGCTGCTGTCAGACGCCATGCCGTAGCACTGGCGGTATAGATCATATACAGCGTACCCGGATGCAAGATTCCTGACGAGGCTACACGTTTCCAGCCGTCCTGAGTAGATGCACGCAATGCGCCGTCGTACTCATCCATCACATAGTCTGTCCCGTAGATAGCCGCAGCGTTGGCACCGTTAATGCGGATACCCGTTGCCAGACTAACATCGAACGGTACACCCAATGCAAACCATTGGCGTGCACTCACCGTAAGGATGGCATCAATCGTGCTTGCCGTGAGGTTCTCGATACCTGTCACCTGAGCCGAAGGTGTTCCATCCAGGGTAAGAGTCAACCACCCTATTGTTGTCGGTGCATCCACTACCAGATGTCCCTCACCCTCAACGATGATATGCGTATTCTCGCCAACCGCCAAATCCGAGATGTTCTGCTCACCTCTGATGATGTATTCATTCAACGTGGCGGTGTAAGTAGCCGTGTATGTCGCATCAGCTGTTGCAGCCACTATGTCAGGTGTCCAACCGTTGAACGTGTAGGTGTATTGAGCATCCGCAACCTTAATCGGTGCCTCACCGGTGTAAGTCGGTACTACACCTTGACGAACAACATCCGTAGCGAGCGTCGTTCCATCGGCATCCTTCCACGTGATAGTGTATGCTCTGATCCACTGTGCTTGCAACGTGGTGTTCGTGGTGACGGTCAGCGTACGCGGGTTTTCTGTATTGTCGTCGCTCCACTTCAGGAACTCGTAACCCGACTTCGCATTGGCTAGCAGAGTAAGCACTCTGTTGTCACAGTTGACCTCCTCATTCATGATTGCCACCGTACCTTGTGCTGTATTGGCAGATGTAATCGAATAGGTGATGTCTATCGTACGCTCCTTCACCTGATCAGCATTCACATCAAGTGCTGTTACGTAAGCCTCCATTGTACCGCATGGTACGTAGAAGTCGTTTGTTGCGTTGAAGAATGCGTAACTCATCGACGGAGGCGTAGTACCCATGAACTCGATGTACGCCAACTCATCACAACCTGCGAATGCATTCGAGCCGATGGATGTCACTCCGGCAGGCAACGTGATGAATGTCAGGTTGTGCACACCGGCGAATGCACCTTCACCGATAGCCGTTATATCCTCCGGAACTATAGTTTGAGCAGTGGCGGCAACCAGTTCGTTGGTTGCGGTGTGGATGATTGCATTACAGTTGTTGCGGCTGTCATAAACAGTGTTCCCTGCCTCCACCACGACTGTAGCCAGCGCATTACAATTGCGGAAGAGTGAGCCGCCAATGGTTGTTACACTACTCGGAATCGTGATACTGGTCAATCCTGTACAACTATCAAAAGCTCCGCGAGCAATATAAGTCACCTTGTTAGGAATGATGATTTCCGTCAGTCCAGTACAACCAGAGAAGGCACCAGTCCAGATATTTGTCACATTATCAGGAATAGTGATTGCTGTCAATTGGGAACAACCGGCAAATGCACCTTCTCCGATTGTTGTCAGGGTACTTGGCAGCGATACAGCAGTCAGATTTGTGCAGCCGGAGAATGCTATACCTCCTATCTCAGTCACACCTTCCTCTACCTGTATGGCTTTGATGATAGTCTTGTATGATTGCCACGGGCATAGACATGAACTATTCATGCAACACGCAACATGTTCCTTCGTGCCGTTTTCCCAACCGCCGTTAATAGGATCCCAACAATAGCATTCATAACTATCCATAGCACCTTCGCCCGAGATAATAAGCACGCTGTCGCAGGTAATCTTCCACGTCAAGCGACTTGAAGGAGCCACTCTCTTAGGTGAAGCAACCGGACCACTACCATCGATGCCCGGATCAAAGCTTCCCCAACCCGAATCGCAGTTCTCATCAGTATAACCGGATGCGATCAGAACTTCTGTCCAAACGGCTGTTACCGTCAGATCACTCGTTACATTGCTAAAGTCCGTATCCCATGCAAGCGCACGGCATTGGAGCACCTCTACCTCGGGAGCCGTTGCAGCACTGCCGTGTTCCACGGTCTGCTGACTCAGTTGCGTGCCATCCTCATCCACGAATGTAACGGTATAACGATTAATAGCGAACTCAGCCGTAAGCGTTGAATCTCGTAACAAAGTGATTGTGCGCGAAGCATCTGTCACAGCGTCGCTCCACTGCGTAAAACTATAACCGATATTAGCGGTTGCTGTAATGGCAACTTCCGTTCCTTGCGGATACAATCCCGCACCTGTCACCGTTCCGGCAGCCTCATCTGAAACATTCAATATCAATTGATAATTACCAGGGTTCTGCGGATGATCGGGATCTAAGATTTCAGTCCCGGGAATCGCTTGGATATTTGTAAAATCTTTCCATACATTTGCAGCTTGGTATGCGGCAAGGCTGCCACAAGGAACATGGAGGGTACAAGAAGATAGGTTGACATTAGAGAAAATAGTGCTGTTCATAGTTTGCGGGGTAATAGCATAATTGTATATAGATGTTAAACTTGAACAGCGTGCGAACACACTATATCCAATACGAGTTACGCTGTTAGGGATAGTCACTGATATCAAGCTACCGCAATTAGAGAAAGCATAATCATCAATGCTTGTGACGCTGTTGGGGATAGTTAAAGAAGTCAAACTGCTGCAATTATAGAAAGCAAAAGTCCCAATGCTTGTGACGTTGCTTGGTATAAGTGTGTTTTGACACCCCGCAATCAGTTTGTTGGATGCCGTTTCAATAATAGCATTGCAATTATCACGACTGTCATAGACAGTGTTTCCATCTTCAACGGTTATAGCGGTCAAGGCGCTGCAACCACTGAAAACATTTGATCCTATGCTTGTGACGCTAATCGGTATAAAAATCGAAGTCAAACTGCTGCAACAATTGAAAGCACTTACTCCAATGCTTGTGACGCTGTTGGAAATATTCACTGATGTCAAACCTCTGCAAAATTCGAAAGCATACTTTCCAATGCTTGTAACACTATTCGAAATAGTTACTGCTGTCAAACCGCTGCAATGCGCAAAGGCATACTCTCCAATGCTTGTGACGCTATTAGGGATTTCAATAGAGGTCATGTTGTAGTGATCATAGAATGCACTCACTCCAATAGTTATGATGCTACTTGGAATAATTGTATTTTTGCAGCCCGCAATAAGCGTGTTGGATGCAGTTTCGATGATAGCATTGCAGTTTTCACGGCTGTCATATACCGGATTTCCTGCTTCAACGGTAATACCGGTCAAACCGCAGCAACTGACAAAAACACCCGTTCCAATGCTTGTAACGCTGTTGGGGATATCAATATATTTCAACGTGTAGCAAGATGAGAAAGCATTATCCCCTATGCTTGTGACGCTGCTGGGGATAGTCACTGACGACAATCCGCTGACCGAGAAAGCATTATCCCCAATGCTTGCAACGTTGAACGTAACGTCATTATAGGTTACAGAAGCAGGAATATTAGCCGTCGATATGAGGCGTGACCAATAAGAAATACTGCTATTTTGTGATGTAACCTCCGCAATTTGATTTGTCGCATCAAGGTTGTAATACAAATCACCAATTTGGACGTGCTCATAGTCCCATGCCAACATTGTTCCAATACTTGCCACAATGGCAAACAGAAGAGTAAAAAGTTTTGTTTTCATATATGTTTTATTTTTTTGTAGCACAGCGGCAACCCAATGCCGCTATGCTTTTTTGATTACTGATCACTACTAACCATTCTAATATTACTGAATTCCATAACAATAAAAACAGGATTGTAAACACGCTTCCATATTCATTAATTGGTGACACCGGTAAGTCGTTTCTTACTGTCAGCAATTGAAAAATTCAAAGCGTTACAATTTGTAACCGTTTCATTTTCCTTTTCCTTTAGTCGTTGTTTTAGCATTTTCAAATACTTTCGACTTCAGCAGTCGTTAAATTCAGTTGGTTACAATTTGTAACCGACTCATTTCAACAGGGGTACAAATTGTACCCCACTTGAGATTCAATTCCAGGTCGCGTACTTTACTTAACTTTACTTCTTAGCCCTAAAGGGCACGATTACCTCACCTCCTGCCCTTGTACCGTGTATGTCTTATCACCACCGAGAATGTAGAGTTGATCATCAATGATCATCTTACGTACCTCATCATTTCCGCCATTCAAAGCGTCAACGCCGGTTACTACATCGTTCTTCTGGATGATGCGTAGCGCATAATCAGTATTATTACCTTCCTTTAGCGCTGCCACATATGCGTCCTCGGAAATAGTCCATACAGCCTGACCACTCTTCAGCAAGGTGATAACGTACTCATTCGGCACATTATCAACAGCAAGCGTGTATTCACCCTCAGCCGGAGCATACAAACCTATCGGCACTACACGTTCGTAACTATCAAACGGCATTTCATGGGCAGCCAGATGCATGTTGTATGCCTCAACCCATAATTGCGGTACAGCCGGTGCAGCCACTTGCATCTTCTCCAGGTCATGACCAATCAGGAAACCATTCTGCTTGTCATCAACCACCGACAGATAAGCCTTATCCGTGAATGTCTGTGCCTCGTTGGTCAGAGTTACAGTCATCACCGGCATCTCTGTCGGAGTTACGCGCCACGGAGCAGACGTTGCTCCCGATGCAGCGAACGACAACATGTCATCCGCCACAGCCTGCACGAAGAACGGCGCGGCTGCTGCAAAGGCATGCTCATCGGCGCGAACTACCTGATATACGCAGAACTGATTGTCGTAAGCCGTAGCATAATCCACTCCATCAAGCGCAGCCGCAGCCTTGCTCCACAAGGTATTGGCTACACCGTTCCATCCGGAATGTCGATTATTCAGCGAGGATACATACGCCTGCACATCCACACTCTGCTCCTCGGTCAGTGCTGCCGGATGCGCCGCTGTGAACCGCCATGCTGTCTCACCGGCAGAGTAGATCATATACAACTTGCCGGGCAGCAAGTCAGCCGATGCCGGTACACGTTTCCAGCCGTCCTGCGTAGCGGCACGCAATGCACCGTCATATTCGTCAAGTATATAATCGTAGCCGTAGCGGGCAGGTGCGTCTGCGCCATCGATACGGATACCCCGTTCAATATTTACCTCAAACGGCACACCGAACGCGAACCAATGTCCAGCCACGCCGCCGACGAGTGTAGGCAGTTGCAGGGTCATCTCCACGGTAGCGGCAGTCAGATCGGTGATACCTGTTATCTGCGCGTGTCCCAGCTCGCTGTACTGCATGGTAAGCGAACGAACGGCAGACGGTTGGTCAACCGTCAGGTGCCCCGTAGGCGTTACGGTCAGTTCCGCCTTTGCACCCAAGGATAATTCCGAAGCATCCTTGGCATCGCTAACCACTACATTGATCGGTTCGCTGAATACCAATCGGTAGGATGTCTCAACCCCTATACTGTCGGCTACATGCAGCCTGTGCTCATGCACAGGGTCAGCCTGATCGCGCATCACGCACGGCGTCTGCCATACGTTGCGCATATCAATAGCGGCATTGTCGCTCAATCGCATTATGCTCTGCAGGGTCTGCAATCCGCGCGTCGGATCAAGACACCAGCCGTAATTCCAGCCCGCCATCGACGGCGTGAGGGTGAGTATATACGTATTCTCATCCTGCTTGCTGATGTTCGGCTGCTGCGCAGAGTACAAGGTCTCTACCCTACCGTCGGATACGTATAGCTTATCGGGCAGATCATTGTTATCAGCCTCGTCGTTCACCAGCCAGCCTATCTGCGAACTGCCTGATGCAGGCACACCGATGCTGTGGATCATCTCATGGATCGTCACCGTATCGATAAGCGACAGGTCGGGGTTGTTGTACGAGGTCACATGCGTGGCCGTCACATCGTAATGATTGAAGTGTCCGAGCAATGTACTCTCAAAGAACCACTGTGCATACATCTGACTGCCGGCGGGTATAGTGCCGAACTGCGTGGTGGTCACGCCGCCTATAGGCAGAGATACCTGCTTGCCGTTGAGAACCGAGCGGATCATGTTAAACTCTATAAGCAGTCCCTTCTCGTTAGCCACTATCTCCGGTGCGTTGGTGGTCATATTCATGTTCTTCGCCTCGCCGTAACCGATATTGTTGATCAGCAGTGCGAACTCTGCCGGCTCGCTCTCCTCTATCTCGTCGGTCAGCGGATCGTCGGAATATACATCGCGCTGCATGAAGTAGGTCATCTCCAGCAACGGTGTCGGCCGTACGGTCAGTTGTACGGGATACAGATCACGTGTAACGGTCAGTCCCGAGAACGGATCGGTGTATGTCAGCGTGCCGCCGAACGACCATACGCGGTCAGACTGCGGTGCGGCATATACGGTCGGGATGAACAGGATGGTAGCCGTACCCGTCGTATTGGCGGCTATCGTCCATCCGTCGGTAGTAACCAGTTCTTCCTCACCGCTGATATCCGACAGGTTCTCCAGGTCTATCTGGAAATCATGGCTCGTAGCCAACTGCCCGTTATCCGCACTGCGTACCTCCAGATTAAGATGGATGTTCGTCATCGCCTGCGTCTCATGGCCGTTGAATACCGACAGCGTACCGCGGAATGCCTGACGCGTCAGCGTCATCGTCTGCTTGAACTGCAGGCTGATCGAGGCGCATACGCTGTTCGACTTCTCGTCAACCTGACCAAGCAACAGGTTCAGTTCCTTACCGAACATCTGCGACGAGGAAGTATATCCCCACGCCTGAGCTTGCGCTTCGCAGGCTGCAATCTTGTCGGTATAGTAGTTGATGCTGTCCGTACTTACATAATTGTCATTAGCGGGTTGAATGCCACGTACGGCATCATGCGTGTTGTGCATCCGCTCAACCAGATTCTGCCACTGTTCATCCGGCAGAGCCGCAGGACGTACGCTGTTGAGCTGCTCATCGGTCAGCGATGACTGAAGCATCGTCTGCCAGGTATTCATCAGCTCCTCAATCTCCACATTACTGCAATACTGCTGAACATCGGCGTTGACGTACAGTTTCTTGTAGTTCTCAAGCGCCTCAATCTCCTCCAACGCCACATGTATTCTGCTCTTGAACCGTGCGAGATGTTCCGGCTCACCGGCATAGATATCCGTAGCCTCTTCGCTGGTACGCATCGGTGCGTAGGCCGCATTCTCTGCTGTGTGCTCGCACGGACGGGTGAAGGCTATCAGATCGTCTATCACATCCATCGCGTCATCATAAATATCATCGGAATGATCATCCGGATCGTCATGAGCATCAGGATTTTCTATCCTTTCCTGAATGGCATCACCCAGATTGGATAATTCTTCCTGCAATTCATCCAGCAAATCTTCCCAGCTGGTCTCCTCGCCATGAGTCACACATCCCACCAATGCTGCTTCTATTGTATGCTCTTCTGCATAGGCTTGGCGTGCATTGTTGTAGCAATTCACCGCCTCGGATGCCAAATTCAGCAATACTTTGGTATTCTTGGCCAAAGCCAGTAAGCGCACTTGCGGTAAGAAGTCGGCAGCCAGGCTTGCCACATCCAATCCTAACTTCCCGACATTCAGCAGGAACTGGTTCTGGCACGGCTCGCAGCCGCGGTCATCGGCATATGTTCCCGGCTCATCAGGTTCGCGGTACGTACCGCATCCTTCACAGACAATGATACGACCATCCCCAGTCGGCGGCCATGGATATGGGATACCCGGCCCAATGACCATAGGATCTCGAGGATCATCGTCACGGTCAGGTTCAGGTGTCGGCACGGTTGGCGGATCATCGCAATCCATATAGATAAGCGGTGTAGCGTACTGGTGCCACTTGCGATCCGTACCGCAATCCCAGTAATACAGCGTCAGCATGTTGTCCTGGCACTCCAACATGGCGTGCGGACCACGTGCCGGAGCGGACTCCGGTTGCTCGAGGCGGGTTACCTTGACGGGTATAACCACCTGCTGCTTGGCTTCCATGTTGAACGGTGCAGAGTACGCCAACGCCTCAAAGCGGAACATATCACCGCCACTGGGCAGACTGATCGTCACATCCTCGGCACGTATCAAGCCCTGGTTGATGGCTGTCACGTTGTAGATGAGCGACTCACCTTCCGCCAACTCATCCGCTGCTATACGCGCAGGTGCCGATACCACAACTACGGGCTTGGGCACATGCGTCTCGTACGTCACGTTGGTCACCACTTCGTACTGATCCTCTACCTCCGTCTCCTCAACCGTCCAAGTTACGGTGATAGCCCGGATACTCAGGTTCACCGTCAGCGAAGTCGTCTGTTCCGGCAGCAGCAGGATATTGTTGGTATAGGAGTCATGATTGTCGGCTGTCACGCTCACCGTATAGTAGCCTTCGGGCAACTCAATCTCGTATATACCCGCAGCATTCGTCAAACCCTGTGCGATCACTTGATGGGTCGAGGTGTTCTTTACCAGCACCTGTGCTCCTGCTACGTGCGGGAATCCTTCGGCGTAGTACGTGTTCTCATCGCACACATCGACATGCAGCGTTCCCCGGATGTCCGATACCGGTGTGATGGTGAACGGCAGGGTCATGCCGCTGCAGTTCTCGGCACTGATGCCTATATCGCCGGTGATGGGCAGGTTCAGCTTGTTGGCAAACGATGACGTGTTGATGCGCAAGATAACCTCGGCATACTCTCCGGAAGCGATCGACGGGATAGTCTGCGGTGTCACGGTCTGTATCCAGTCGGGCAGTGAGAGAGTGATCTCACCCGTCTCACCCAGACCCGTACTCTGCAGCATGAACACATACTCCATCGGCCGCTGAACGGATACGGAAGCCGTGATGCTGCTTACCGAGCTAACCAACTGACCGCGTGGGTCACGACTGAAGTAATACACGGTCTTGTCACCTTGCAACCCCTCGTCGGTGGTCAGGTGTACGTTGACTGTCTGCCAGTCATTGCCCGGCGTACTGTTGTCGGAGTGCAGCGTGAAGTAGATATATCCGTAATTTCCGCCACGCAGTTCGCTGATGTCGTAGAAGTTTATGTGACATCCCTCAGGCACGTTCGTTGCCTCGGCGTGAATGTTATGCAAGGTAAGCGAACCCGTATTACGAACCGATATGCGGCTCTCATAGTCATAACCCGTATTCACCATACAGGTCAGGTTACCTACCGGTATCTCCATGCCGTAGTAGTCAACACCTACCATCTCCGTATAGCTGCGTTCCGACGGATAGCAGGCACCTAAAGCAAAGTGTCCGCTCTGACCTTCTTGCGGCTTGAACACGGCAGTGAACGAACCGTTGCCGTCAGCCTGCACCTTGAATGAGCGGCGGTATCCGTTGTTCACGGAGTATACTTCCACCTCGGCGTTCGCAGCACGGCTACCGCTGAGCTGACCGGTCAGTATCACACTGTCACCGGGCAGGCATTCGGTCTTTGAGGCCGTCAGGCTCTGCACCTCAAACGACGGTGTGGTATGGATATACCATGTGTACGTGCGGTTGTTGTCGTGCAGGATCTCCTTGACCTGCCTATCCTCGTTGACTATAGCGTACAGCTCATAGGTGCCCACCTTCTCGGGCAGGGTGATATCGGTGTTGAAGGTTACCGACTCTCCTACCGGCAGCGTATTCTCCAGCGCAAACCGGGCAACACGCGAACCCGCGAAGTACAAGCTCGTGGTTACACCTTTCGCCAGTCCCGCTGCACCTTGGTTGAGCACGGTGATCTGTACATTCACGCTCGAGCCTACCTCGGCTGTAGTCGGTGAGGCAGTAAAGTTGGCGATGGTGGCATCGGGCAGCGTCTGGTCGATAATCATCACGTAGCAGTCGGATGAGGCAAATCCCTCACTGGCTGCGGTGAACGTGATCTGATGACTGTCGTCGTTCACGCCGTTGCGTGCCACTGCCACCGTCGTTTGCGCCTGCGACTGCCATGCGGGGATAGTCAGCGTGGCGGGGAACGTCAGCCCGTCAGCATTATCCACACTAAGATTGACTACCAGTGCCGTATCGGTCGGCGTGTTGCGCGACACGGTGAGTACACCCGCTTCGCTCTTGCCCTCCAGCAGCATCGTTGTGCTGCAGATGAGGCTCAGCGTCGGTACGTCATTGTCGATGATCGTGAGTTGTGCCGTATCGTAAGCACATGGCAGGTAAGCATTGTTGACGTATGCCACGATATCAACCACCTGCGTACCGTCGCAATAGGCATTGTCGTTCACACCCAAGGTGGCGGTAAGCTCTGTAACGTTCGGCTGCATGCGCAAGCTCGATGACGGATAACTGATCCGTCCGTCGGAGTTGTCCGAGAATCGGATCGTTATATCCTGCTCGGGATGCGTCAATCGGCGCACGGTAGCCGTTATGCAGTTGACACAACTGCCTTCCTCCACCTCGCTTACGGACAATGACAGACTGATCTCCGGTGTGTCATTGTCAATCATATTCAGATCGGCGTATGCCGTATTATTGAACCGGTCACCATACGCACGCAAGGTAGCCGTGCGGATGTCCGATATATAGTCGTTATCCTTTGTCTTGACCGTCACACTCACTTCGGTTTCACCCGCAGGCAGCACAACCGACGAGGGGTACTGATCAATATAACTGCTGCCGTTATTTACCCCCAGGTTAATCGTCTCATCCACCGGAAGAGCGAATGCCGAACGGATAGTCAGCGTCGTGCTATCGGACTCGGTCACCGTATTCCGCTCCAGACTCATAGTCAGATCAGGCTTGCTCTGATAAGTTACATACAGTTGCAGTTCGTTGATCGAATCGCAACCGGTGACTGCCGATGTCACGGTGTCATAGAACGAACGGTAACCCGTCCAATCCGGATAGACCCACGTCCTGCCGTGCCAGCTGTACTGCTGCATGGAGTTGATGGTATCCACATCCGTTACCACGCGGATTGACGGAATTACGTTCAAGCGCAGCATAACCAGCGAATCCGTGCCGTCCATGTTGAACGCATGGCTGTACTGACCCGCCTGCGTGCACTGCTTGCCGTAGAAATCGTACGAATCGCCCTCGCATATCGTGGCTTGCTCGGTGCGCACCTTGCTCGGGGTCTTGCCGTAGATCGTCATGCCTTGGATAAAGAACCGTTTGTACCCGGCATCAACGGAGGCTATCGTGATCGTATCAATCCATCCTACACTGTCAAGCCGGAAGGTCTCAAACGTATACTTACTTGTTGGTAGTCCGACTTGCGTATGGTTGAACAGGAAGTACGTTATGTCATCCGATCCGTATTTAGCCACGCGGAATAGGATACTATCCGCCACAACCGGATTTGTCAAAGCAAACTTCATGCTGCCACCGCCTGAGCCGGCGCCAAACTTGGCTCCGAATTCCACACCGTTCTCAACGCGTGCCGGGAAAGCATTTGAGACTTCGTATATCGCTGATGCATTGGAGGCTGTACCCGTCGTAAATACGCTGTTGACATCCTTCGTGTACGAATATCCTTCATCGTATTCGGCACCGCCGGATTGGAATTGCAGATCAAACGATACCGGCTCATAGCCGCAATCCGTCACATGCAGGTAGTACGCCACAACGGAGTCACCGCCCAGCGGAGAGATATAGGTTCGACGGCTCTGGTAGTCACCCGGCTCCCATTGCACCGTGTTGTCCAAGTAATATCTCCTGCCCGTACACAACGTGTCATATACCTCGGCATTCACCACATCGCAAACGTTCGTGCATACATAGTTGATGGTCGTTATGTTGCCGTGACCATAGGTCACATCGTTCTCGATGGAGAACACGGCGTTATTCACATACTTGTGATCCTCACTCTGCTGATCGCTGCTGCCGTTATTCCAGATGATATACCAGGTGTCGGTCGTAGCGCCAAACTCGTCGGGGATGAGGTACTTGTAGAGCCTTTCGGTGAACGCCGTGGCTTTGTCACCCGGCCAGCTGGCCGTGAGTTCGGTCACGTTGCTCGGATTGGCATTATCCCACATGTAGCAGTGGACATTATCCCCCTGCCAACTATCGGGCTTGATGAAATATACGGAGCGCTCGCCTTCCTTGGCCAGACACAGCAGATACACCACCGAATCGATCGGCACGCAGATAGCCTCAAAGCTGCTCAGCGACTCACTGACCGTGATCGTATGCGGATTCTCGGTACTGAAATCACTCCAGTACGAGAACGAATAGCCATCCTCCGGCGTAGCCGTCAGTTGCAGTTGCGATCCGATCGGATATAACCCACCGATGCTGTTCACGCTGCCGTGCTGAGCACTGATGGTCACGTTCTGCTTGCACGTGATCCACATCTTGACCGATGCATTCGCATAATCGGGCAAGAGAGTTATAGTCGCCTGGTCATAGATGCGGTCGCTCGCGGCATACAGTCCCTCAGCACAAGGATAGGTCATCACATACTCCGTTCCGTGAGTCCATGAGTCATACTGCTTGTTGGCGCCAAACTCCACATTCCAGTTGCCATACACGATCTTGAAACCGCCGGTCATATTCGTCACGTCCAGAACCAGAGTATCCGAGCCGTTGAGCGGAGCGAACTTGTAGTCGTCACCTATAGTCCAGTCGTTGACCGCACCTGCCAGATACCAGTCATTGGTCGAATAGTACAGCTCACCGGATACGAGTGTGAGCATCAGGTCACAAGACGCATTCTCCGTCAGAGTCAGCACGGCGTTGCGGTAACCTGCAAACGGATTGCTGAACGACAGATTCCCCGGTTCGCCGCCCGTGCTCGATGTGTTGCTCATCGTGTACGGGGTGCCGGCAATGACGGGGTTCTTGCTCAGATCACATCCCCACTGGTACGCCCATTCGTCGGTATCCTTGTCACGGATAACCTTGAACATGCCTTCTATCTCCGACACATTAGCCGTCAGCACGCCATCCACGTCCTCGAACGTGATAGCATCGCTTAGCGACCAGTTGTTGGTGAATCCGCCTACTATGCTGTACGAATGCGTGCCCTCGAAGTTACATGTAGCTGACGTGCGGTAGAAGTACACATTATCCACGCAGAACTCTGTCATGGTGCCAAGGTCGAACTTGATCTGGAATATACTGGACAGATCCAGTCCCTCAAAGTCCGTCAGCGGTATATCAAAACTATTCCACCGTCCGCCTGTCAGGGTCAGCAGCATTCCATCAGAGTCATGGGTCACAAGTCCATCACCGCCATATATGAGATAGAACCTCACGCTGCCGGCATTCACCGCCCACAGGTCAAGATGCACGTACTGCATACCCTTCACATTGTACGGCTGACCGGTATGCCAGCCTTGGTAGTTGAAGTTGCTGTAGCACAAGTAGTGGTCACCGTCAATCACATTCTCCTGCATGGTGGTGGTCTGCGACCAGTTGGCATTGTAATCCCACGAAGCGGTCGGCGTGTAACTATCCGAATAGAGTGCCATTACCTGCGCTGCAGGATATGTCGGGGTCGGAGCTACCGTCTGAGGATGCGTGTCAATTACTTCTTCGAGTTCAGCCGTTGCGCCAATCTCTCCGGACTCAGGATTGAAGGTGATTGTGATCGTATATACACCGGCTGTTGTGATAGCCAACTGGTAGTTCGGACCACCGGGGTAACAAACGTCCCAACTGTGATCCTGACACACCTTGAATTCTATTGTGCCGACAGTAAGCGTCAGGTCGTTCTTCTCCCACTTATACGTTCCGTCGGACTGCAACGTCATATCGTTGGCCTCAACGGTAGGAGTCCAACTTGCAGCGAAGATATCTGTCAATCCTCCGGCAACGGTGTAGGTATGAGTCGGTACAAATACGGGTATCCAACGCGGATCACCGATAGCACCCCCGTCGGTAGCAGCCGTCAATGCGGGCGAACCGGCAGCAAAGGTGAAATCACCGTTAGCAGTGACTCTGAACTTCGGGTCTTGGTCATTTATACAGTTGGTCTTGGCAACACCACTGTGAATGCCCCAGCCTGAGTCATATACATAATTGTAAGTAAGGCAGTTAATAGCTTCAGCCACATCGCGGATAGCGCGAAGAGCACTCGTGCTTTGCGGCATCACAAATAGCGAATTGGCTACAACAGCACCCGGTGTCTTAACTCTACCGATTGCCGCATAGTCGGTGTTCATAGCCTGTACATTGTAGAACGTACAATGGTCTACTTCAAACGAACCTGCGGTAGCACGGCTGTCGATCACACCGGCATAGTAAGCGGAAGCATCGGTGGAGATGTTAGCAAATGTGCTATTGGTGATCGCTACATCTGTACCGGATGCGCTCTCGATGAATAGAACGCTCTTCGTGATGTCGTGGAAGTAACAGTTGTTGATGGTAATCGACTCCAACATGTTGGTACCGGAGCAGAAGATCATCGACTTGTTGATGTTGAAGCCATAGAACTCACAACCTTCCAGGATAATGCGGTTTTGCGTTTGATCAGCCGCAACGATCAGGTGCTCATACCAATTAGCGAGATCGTTAAGATGCGAAGCATCAAACGCAACGCCCTCGAAATGAGCCGTACCGCCCTCGGTGACCTGAATAAGCACTTGCGGTTGAATGATTACTTCCGCATCTTCGGCAGCCCTCACTGTAACGTGCTTGCCTGCGAAAGAGATATAGTTGGCGTTCGACTCTACATACGTACCGGCTGCCATAACGATGACATCACCATCGGCAGCGGAAGCCAACGCCAAGCGAAGTGCATCGCTCGAACTCGGGTTAATGTTTATTATATGCTCAGTAGGAGTCGTAGGCTGATCTTCACCACTTTCCAACCATCTCGGGTCACCGAGATTACTTCCGTTGGTTCCTGCGCCTATGGCCGGTGAGCCTTCACCAAGGGTGTAATCGCCGTTAGCGGCATCCACGAACTGCGGATCACGGCATAGACTGTCAGTAACCGTCACGCCACTGCCATATTGTTGGCGTGTTCCGTAATTGAGATTATGATGAATCTCTCCGCCATAAAGATAGGTTGCATACACACTTGCCGTTTCATTGTCAGCAAGCGGGTTCATCATAATACAGTTTGTGACGGAAGCAAACGGAGATTTATAACTCTGAATCATACGCTCATACCCTTTGCAGTTGTAGAACGTACAATGATCCACCACCATGGTATTATTTGCTCCTACCCAACCGGATCCGTTATTATTACGATTATCAATTACGGCAGTACCACTGGTTGTGATGTTTGCAAATGTACTGTTGGTCACGCGCAGATAATCGCAGGAGTTCGTCAGATCCTCCCTTGCGCTGGCCTTGAAATAAATCGGACTTTTCGCGCAATCATGGAAGTAGCAATTGTTAACAATACATGAGTCAATATGATAATCAGCCCAACCGCCGATACAATACTGGCCGTAACCCGAGAATTCGCAGTTCTCCAAGTAGAGAGAGTTATGGCTATTCTCATAGAAATACATGCAATAGCCGTTGGCCTCCTGACCCACGAACTCAAATTGTATGCCTTCGAACCGCGCTGTCGCATGCAGCTGGAAATAGCCGGAATGCTGCACAACAGGATGAGCACCCTGAGCGGCACGAATGATAACATTGTAGGTAACAGGAAGACTTATCGTCTCGATATACGTTCCGTCTGCCAGAACGATGGTATCGCCTTCATGAGCTACGCGGGCAAGCGTTACATACAGGTTACAGTCATTGCGATTACTTTCAGGATTACTTGTCGGGCTTATGTTCCACGATACCGGTGCTGTCTGCACCTCAGTTATCGGTTGTATATTGGTAAACTCATTCCACTGATCCGCTGCTTTATAAGCTTCAACACTTTCTGCAGGAACATAAAGAGGGATAGATTTGTCTACATTATAGAACACATTACGACCCAATTCCGGAGTGTTTTCCGCCTTACATGTTATTGAGTTCAAACTGCGGCAACGCCAGAAAGCAGAGTCTGCAATACTTGTGACGCTGCCGGAGATAGTCACGGAGGTCATAACGCGGCACTCCATGAAAGCACCTACACCAATGCTTGTAACGCTATTGCCAATCACCACGGATGTCAAACCGCTGCAATTATAGAAAGCGCCCCTTTCTATGCTGGTAACTCTGTTGGGGATAGTCACTGATGTCAAACCGCTGCAAGCACGGAAAGCATTCTTCCAAATGCTTGTGACGCTATTCGGGATAACTGTATTTTGGCAACCAGCAATAAGGGTGTTGGTGGCAGTTTCGATAATGGCATTACAATTTTCACGACTATCATATACCGGGTTTCCTGCTTCAACGGTCATAGCGGTCAAACTGCTGCAACTCAAGAAGGCATACGGGCCAATGATTGTAACACTACTTGGGATAGTCACGGATACCAAACTGCTACAATTATAGAGTGCCATCCTGCCAATGCTGGTGACGCTGCTGGGAATAGTAACAGTGGTCAAACCAGTGCAATGATAGAAAGTAGAATCTTCAATGCTTGTGATGCTGTTGGGAATGTCTATGGAGGTCAAACCGATGCAATTGCCAAAAGCACCTAATCCCATGCTTGTAACACTATTGGGAATGTCAACAGAGATCAAACCGGTGCAATTAGCGAAAGCTTGCCTTCCTATACTGGCGACGCTATTCGAAATATCCATTGTGGTCAAACTGCGGCAATCTTGGAAAGCACCTTCAGCAATGCTTGTGACGCTATTACCCATAGCCACGGATGTCAAACTGTTGCATTTATAGAAAGCACCACGTCCAATGCTTATGACGCTATTTGGAATCTCAATAGAGGTTAAACTACTGCACTCCCAAAAAGCATTCTTCCCTATGCTAGTGACGCTACTCGGGATAACTGTGTTTTGGCAACCAGCCAAAAGCATGTTGGAGGCAGTTTCGATTATAGCATTGCAGTTATTACGGCTGTCATAAACGGTGTTTCCTGCTTCTACTGTCATAGTGGTCAAACCGATGCAACCACAGAAAACACCAACTCCAATGCTTATGACGCTATTAGGAATAGTCACAGAGGTCATGCTACTGCACTTATAGAGAGCCATCCTTCCAATGCTTGTAACGCTGCTCGAGATTTCAATAGAGGTCAAGCGGCTGCAATTATAGAAGGCAGAGTCACCAATGCTTGTGACGCCATGGCCAATCACTACAGATTTAAAGCTTTTCATATAATTACGCCACGACTGACCTATATTCGCATAGCTCGCCATAGCTCCTGTTCCGCTGATGGTCAGCACACTATCACATGTCAATGCCCATGTAAGATTATTCCCATCAGCACCGCATGTACCGGATGCAATAATATCCGCAGATCGTACTGCATTTACATTTAAATCACCTGTAATGTTGCCAAAATCCTTATCCCATGTCAAATGATGACATTCAGGAACCACCACCTCAGGTGCTGTTGCTGCACTACCATACTCTACAGTTTGCTGACTCAGTTGCGTGCCATCCTCATCAAGGAAGGTTACGGTGTAGGAGTTCAGCGTGCTGCTATAAGTGGCAGTATATGTTGCGGCACTCGTTACCGCCTCAATATCCGGGCTCCAGCCTGCGAACGAGTATGTGTATTGGGCATCTGCGGCTTTTGTTGGTGTTACGCCGGGGTATACCGGCACAACACCCAATTTAACTGTATTGGTTGCTAATGTAGAGCCATCAGCATTCTTCCATGTAATAGTGTAAGTACTTGGTTGGATATTCGTAAAATCACTCCAACCGGTAGCAGCTTGGTAGGCTTCCACACTTCCGGCGGGGACATACACAGGAATGGATTTATCTACGTTTACAAAGACGCCATTTCCCAAAGTAGGAGGAGTAACAGCATCACAAAAGATAGACTCCAAACCGCTACAATAATTGAACGCTTTCTGCCCAATCTCCCTCACACTCTGCGGGATAGTGACCGAAACTAGAGTAGAGCAACCCGTGCATGCATAACCGGCAATACGACTTATCCCATCAGGAAATGAATAACTCCCGGAATAGGATACAGGCATAAACGCAAACACGTGATCATTATACACCGGGGAACTCAAACCGGTACAACCGGAAAAGACGGCATCGCCAATGGTAGTTACTGAATTAGGCAGGGTTACAGAAATCAATCCCTGACAACCCATAAAAGCATAACTGTTCAGAGAAGTGATTGTACCGGGGATAACCAAGTTTGTAACTTCCGCATTATCCACATATAAGTGATGGGCGGACACTAATGGATTGGCTGAATGAGGATAATATGAAGCTCCCGATATCGCTGCTTGAGCCCCGGTACCTGAAAATTCAATTTCGCACCATTTTTCTATGCTCGTAACATGTACTTGCCTTAAACTGCTGCAACCGGAGAAAGCATAACTATTCACTTTCTTTAGATAGTAAGGCATTACGACCTTTGTCAAACTCGTACAACTTTGAAATGCATGAGAACCAATAGTTGTCACTTTACAACTTGATACGATACGAGGTATATCGGCTGTCGTAATATCCCAACCTTCATTATAATAACTGTACGTTCGTCCCGTAGTGATACTTCCGGGATTAGTTTGAACTCTCAGGCTCTTATATGTCACCTCCATCTCGTTGGGACTGACTGTCGTGATTTTGTCAAAATACAATCCATTGGATTCCACATCATAAGCCCACAACTGAACAGTAAACAGCATGCACAAAACAGAAAAACAAATACTTTTTTTCATATTTATTGCAAAATTATAATCGTTGCATTTTTTCATCACTTCAACGTTTCTAAAATATTATTACTTAATCACCCAAACAACTTTTACAAGTCCTTTCGGAGATACCGCATTATACAGCGAAAAATATCGCGTGCAAAGATACTAAAAAATTTGCATAAATGCAAATATTTTCGGCTTATTTTTCTCCCAAATGCAGAAATGTTTGTTTTTTGATAATTTTAGGTATGCTTTTCAGGAAAATTTTTCTTATCTTTGCGCGTCCGATGAGTTTTGCATCGGACATTTCTTACCCAAAATTATTCCAAAATTAGGGCAATGGATACTTATACGTTCACAAATTAAACGGAAAAATCATTCGATCGCTGTGAGATAATCATGCAATGAATCTGTAAAACAAAAAACGGTAATCTGCATGATTATCAGATTACCGCATGCAACTGCAGGAGTGAGAACTTACTCCTTGGCGCGTCCAACGTATTGACCTTGTGCGTTCATTAGCACGCGGTCACCACCGCACGTCACCTCTACCTCGAATAGTTCATCACTCACCATCCGGATCATGAAGTACAGCGCAGGAATAATAACCTTTCCGTTGCAATCCATCACGCCGCTCAGTGCGCCAATATCGTAGCGCCAGTAACGCGGGCAGGTCACCTGTATGTACAGATCATCTTTGTCGTAATAATCCTTGTAGCTGTCCACGTACGAGAGCGGATGCATACCGTCGTGCACGAACGGAATGATCGTCTTCAGTTGCTTATCCACCTCCCGCGCGTAACCGTCCTTGGCAAGGATGAATCCATTGCCGTCAGATGACGGACGAATCAGCTCATACTCCACCGGCAGAACCATCTCGCCACTCATGCTCAGCAAGCCGTACTTCTCGCCGTCCGTCACCCGCCTGTAGCCGTACACGGGCGCATCAATACTGTTATATACGGGTTCAACCACCCACTCGCCTTGCGTATTGATCATGCCCCACTTGTTGTCGAGCGTACGCATTACGCACAAGCCTTGATGGAACTGGAAGGCTATATCACTGCCCCAATTCCTGTAGCGTATGGGGAACGTGGCAGCGAATGCCGGTACACCGTTCGTATTCAGGAACGAGATCTCCCCGTCCTTCATCACTGCACCTATACCCTCGCTGTAGTTCCACGCACGATCGTAATGCGCATCCACGATGATCTCGCCCGTCTTGATGTTCACATATCCGCGCATCTCATCCGTGGTGCGGAACACCACCAGGCTGTCCGTGCTGTTGTACTCGTTGATGAATATATGATCCAATCGCGGCGTGGTGTACTTGCCCGTCTGCATATCCTTGAGCCGCACGTACGTATCACGATGAGCGATACCGTACTCCATACTGATGCGTTCGGATACGCGCACCGGATCAGGACTGCTGAAATCGTAGCGATGAGCATCGTAGAACGAATACCCGCCTATACTCGCAATCACAGCCAGCGCTGCCGCCAGCACACATACTGCCACAATCAGCACTTTCTTCCACACACTTGTTCCCGCAGGAACAGCATTCATTTCATTTTTCATAATCGTCTGAATTTTTACAGTTAATAATCTTTAGGAAGCCAGGATCTTCAGGATCGCGGCATAATTGTCATTCAATCCGCGCAGGGTTGTCTGCAGCGCCACCTTCACGATGGTGGTGTTGATCACACCCTCATCCACCGTACACGGCATGCGGCAAGACAACTGGCCGTCCTCGGGATCCATCACCAGCATACCTACCACATTCTCATAATTGATGGCATTGATCATTTCGCACATTGCCGGACGTTTGTCGGCAGGGATGTTCAGGGGGAAGAGCGAGAAGCAGTACAGCAACTCCTGATCCTCCAGGGCGGCAAAACGAATCCGGAAAGACGCTGAGTCACATTGAAGGTTAGCATCTACGATCAAGTTCTCGTCATCACGCTGATAATGCAATTCCAATTCATCCAGTGCCCGGATGATAGTTTCATAAATCTTATTCATAATTGTACGATTTAAATGGGTTAATAATATAGTGTTCACTTGTGCCGGCTTAGCAGAATCCGATCACAGGTCGGGCATCTCTGCCACGTTCCATCTGCAGATGTATCTGATTGTAATACCTAACCATATCCGCCTTTACCGATGGTTCGGTGTGATGAATGGACTCCTCAAGCAGCTCTTCGGTAATCAGCTGGTTAGCGCGGGCTGCTTTGCGGGCAGCATTATTGACAATCAGAGAGATATCGCTGCTCACATATCCGTCCGACAGGTCGGAGAGTTTATCCATATCCAGCGCATTGGCATCATACGGACGCCCTTGCATATGGATCGAAAATATCTGCTTGCGCGTATCTTTGTCCGGTAGCGGCACATAGATCATCTTGTCAAATCGGCCGCTACGCAGTACGGCGGGATCCACCTTGTCCGGACGGTTCGTCATCGCTATCACGAATATGCCGTCGTGCGAACAGTTGTTCAGGCAACTGAGAAACTCGTTGACCTCGTTGGCGGTATGCTCTCCGGCACGCGAACTGCGATCGGGAACCATGGCATCGAACTCATCCAGGCATATCACCGCCGGAGCATGTTTCTTTGCCTGCTTGAACAGTTGCGCTATCCTCTCCTGCGTGCCGTGGATATACGTACTCCCCAAATCCGAAGCTTTCACCAGGATATAGTTCGTGCCGGCTTCCTCGGCAAACTTCTCAGCCAGATACGTCTTGCCGCAGCCCGGAGGTCCATACAGCAATATACCGTTCAGCGGATCGATGCGATACCGTTGCGCCAGTTCCTGATTGCGCATCACGAACAGCACATCATCCGACAGGATATGCTTCAGTTCGTTCATTCCCGCTATATCCTTGAATCCGTCACCGCTACCTTTCTGGAACACAAATGTACTCTTCTCCTCCCCGCGCTCCGAATACGAGGGCATCGGCTGGTGTTTGTTATCCTGATGCGGAGACTCCGGCTCAGCAGCGCTCGGCGATTCATGTTCCGCAGCGCTCACCACACGAGCAGGATCAATAGATTCCAAGTCCTTCATGGCACTCTCCGCCGTGTCGTAGCGTTCCGACGAATCAATCGCCAGCCCCTTCTGTACTATCGGATGCAATACATCGGGAATCAGCTGCAAGTCCAGGGCTGCCGGCTTGCGTTGCAACTTTAGCATAATCATCTTCTGGCGCAGCGAGCTAACGCAATCGCAACACCCTTCCCAAGGTAACTTTCCACTCAGCAGCAGGTAGAAGATTGCCGTTGCAGCAAAGATATCGCTGCGGGCATCATATTGCTTGTTCAATGCTTCAGGTGACAAGAAATAGAGGTCGCGGTCAACATGGTTGTCAGCATCCGTATGGATACATAGTTGTCCGCTCGTAGGAAAATCATCAGCCAGTTCCACAGCTTCAGGCACCAAGCCCGGGGCATGTTTGCCCTCACTGTGCATGCGGCGTAGTTCGTTCAATAATGCGCCATATACAGCCATTGCCCATGCTGTATTCTTCGTCTTCTCGGCGCTTCGCAGTATCTCATCTAATCGCTTCATACCCGTATAGTTTTTACATTGTTTTGTAACTATAGAGTACCGCTCCGCGCCTAATCTATCAGTTAAGGTTTATTTTTTTCGAAATATCTATTCATAGTCCGTTCAGGCTTCCAACTGATAGGATTTCTCGCGCGTGCCAAGGCAATCGACATTGATGACACCGTGGTCGAACATGACGCCGGCTCCTGTTTGCGAATGGCCTACTATCTGCTTGATATCCGTTCCTGCAAACAAATCATGTTTCACCAGTATCTCCGGCCGGATCCATACCGGCGAATGGGTTGGCGAAGTACCGTAACAGTCAAACCATTCGGTTGCATTGGCATCAAAGGTAAAGGATCGCTTGTTGCTCCGCCACAGCGTATTGATCTTTTCCGCAACAGCTTCGAGCGATTCTGCATGGTATGCCCCGAAATACTTCTCATACCAATCTCTTGTAACGCCGGCATGCGTTACCAACGCCTTGTCGGTAATGGCAAACGCTATGCCGTGGAACAGGCTCTCGGATTGCAGGAACGCCATACGATAGTCGGCAGCATACTCAGGCTGATAGCGGCTATAGTGCTCGCCGTCAATCAGGTAATGCAGATCATGATTCCCGTACAGCAGTACGGTTTCGGGATGCTGACGCTTGAATTCCAGGATATCACGGAAGATCGTCATTCGCTCCTGCTGCGGCACATATTCATACGGATCAAAGTAGTCGCCCACGAAGATGTTGATGCAATCTTCGCGCACCACATTCCGCCAGCACGCCCGTGCATGGATATCGCCTATAATATTGTACATATTCGTATTCATATATATATTACCGTTTATCAAAATGGTGCATCAGCAGGGGGTTCGGGAGCATTCTCGCACTCCTCATTCATATGGCGGGTGAAGATGGCGGAATTAACACGCCTTGATTCCGGTGTGGGGATTTCGATCGGTCCGAGCATCTCCATCAACTCTTCTTCCGAGAAACGGCGCAGATCCATCGGTCGTTCGTACGACAGGATAGAATACAATATATCCGTTACCAACTCTTGCATGCGTTTGCAGTTGCGCTCTATCGTGCTTGCATCAATCATCGGCTCGGCAATGGTAACCGGTATGGAGATTATGATGTAACCGCAATGATACGTAACTCGCCAGTTCGGAGTTTCCTCCGGCAATACCTCCTGCCTCATCGCTTGATTCATGTCCATCCAATCGGGCACGCGGATATGGCTGCTCATACGTATATCGGCCGGATGCTCAGCCATCACAAAGGTATAATCCGTTATCTCATCCGCAAACCAATAATCGGCCGGGGTGGATTCTGTCGGCTTGAACCGGACATGCTTGTACCCGGCGCGCATAAGCATCTGCAGCATTCGCAGTTCCTCGCAAATATCCTTGTCGTCAGCATAATCAATTACCAAACAATTCTTATCAAACCGAGCCGATTGCAACGCTATATGTTCCCATATCTCTTCCAGATGAATCTTGATTCGCCCGAAGGGAAGTTGCTCCAGCAGTTCGTTCTCCAAATAGCTGTTGACATAACCGACAAACATGCGTAGAAAATCCTCGTTCACTACGCCATCCCGCATGGCAGAAACGGTAATGCCGCTCGGTTCGCATTTCTCAATCCATAGCGAGATCTTTTGATTGAGATATACGCTGAGCAACAATTTCCGCAAGCCGGTAGCCGGAACGGTTAGTTGCATGCACGCAAGGTTATCATGGGCATATTCAACCGCCATTTCCATCCCAAAGAAATTGCTGCTCCAGAGCTTGATATCTTCCTGTGTTAATACAAATTGCATAGCTTCACTTCATTTAACTGTTGATTCGTAATATTACATAAGTAAAAAGTTACTACTTGGATGATACGTAAATTTCCGAACCACTCTACCCGTACGGTCAATAGCTCCGAACAGGGCAATCTCCCTATCGTTAGTCATACCGAAACCGTCATCGTCCATCCAATACTTGCCATCGGGATTGATCTGCCACTCTACCTCTGCCACGCCGTCATGATAACACCGCAGCAAGGTGGGATACATGGCGTTGTGTGCTGCGGCACGAGCTATAGCATTGTCGGGCTGATCCTGCAGGCTGTCCCAGTCAATATCCTCATCGGTAACGGTCAGCAGTTCGTAATAGGCACTCATAAACTCATATGCACACTGCGAACGGTGATCCAGCAGGAATCGCGGCTTGCGCCAGCCCCATATCGATTGCTCGATGAGCGACATATCTTCCCCCATATCCTCTATCCGATATTGTCCGCTACGGTAATGATCGGTATTCAGAAGCATATACATCTTCTGCTCATACGTCTCACTACCCGGCATCCGCCTTATTTTGTCATAGATATTCATAGCTTCAACTTACGATAGAGTACTCTGCACCAAACCAGGCATCCAAGATGCTTTCCACCTTATTCTCGATGGCCGGAGTTATTTTGTCCTTAATCTTGGAATATACAAACAGAACAGCCGCAGCTTCGTCCATGATGCCAAGGAGTCTGTATGCTGCACGCGGCAACAATGAGAACGGCAATACCACATACGCAATGCAGGCATAGATGATCGCTTTCTCGACCGTGGTTGTTTCGCCTTCTGTCACTACATAGAAGAACTGCAATAGCGGCTTCACGGCCATACGACCGGCTTTACGGGCATATGCCTTGATATACCCCCACATCGCGGCAAACTTGTCTTTCCAATCAACGTCCTTGAGCTTTTCTGCCAGCGACATGATCGGGCTCGAGAATATCAATCCCAAATAGATAAGAATACAGATTGTTAACATAACTCTACAATTTTAAGGGTTAAACATTTTTACTACTATAGAGCGTATGTCGTATGGAAATCTATCAGACCAAAAGAAAAAATATCGAAAATTAGCATTGCTGTGCTTGCCGGGCGATGATGGCTTTGCGTTCTTTGAAAAGATTTTGCGGCATGGGTTCTATGCCGTTGCGTTCGGTGAATGCTGCATACAGCGCATTGAGCATGCGGTTCAGTTTGTCGGTGGTATGACCGTCCTCTTGACGATAACCGCGAATCTCGGGCGGTTGCATGCCCCTGTCTGCGGCGTGAAAGAGCCAGTAAGCACTCAGCGCGATATCCGTACGGTGCAAACCCATCGCACAGGCTATATAGAAATCGCCGGCATCCATGAGCTGGCAGAATTGCGGAAACAAGTCAACCATCCGTGCTATAGCCACAGCAGAAGTATCCACCGGATAATGGAAGTAACGCATACCGTACTCCGAGCATAAAGCCGACAATCGTTCCGTCTTATCTTTCTCGCGTAGGTCGATGATAGTGGTGATACCGGCCTCCTGCAATGCGCGCCACGCGTATGCCTGATGCCGTGACGACATCGTTCTACCCCGTGCCCCGCCATATACAGGCGCCAGATCAGGTATGCAGGTTTGTTGCAAGCGTGCGAAATTCATACAGTTATATTCTACTAAAGATAATCTTGCAGCACGATTCAATCTGATGGAATGCAAAATCATATTCAGCATCCGAATAGAGCGGATCCTCGATATTGAAGGCTTCGCCGTAGCAATATTTGGTGATTTGTTGGAGTTTGTACCATTGTGCGTAAGGAAGTTCCTTTTGCGCTTGCACATAATGGTAGTGCTCCATGGCAAAGATGAGATCCGCTTGCACAAGCATCTCCACTGTCATATGCCGGGAATGTCCCTCCATCCGATAACCGTACATGGCGGCAGTGGCAATCATCTGCGGGTCGTAAGATTGCCCGAACAGATTATGCACCCCACAAGAAGCGACCGTAATGTCGTTTCTGCCTGCCCGCTCGGCCAGCGTGCGCAATATACACTCTGCTACCGCCGAACGCGACACATTGCCTGTGCAGATAAAGAGTATGTTCATACTTCGTTATTCTTTATAGCAAAAGGTTTCATCAGTCCATATCGTTGATACCATCGCTCGGCTTGATTGCGTGTGAGGGTGGTGCTATATTCCGACACATGAGGAAACAATGCCAGATCATCCGCCAAGGCAAGGATGATATCGGATAGATCAAGTGTTTCTTGAAGTTCTTTTCCTGCAGGGCAGAACAATCGCTGATCCTTGATAGCCTCATACCCATAAACAGCACCCATGATATTCCCGACGATGGAACCGGTAGAATCACTATCTCCATTGTGATTAACAGCAGCGATAATTGCCTCCTTTATACTGTCGATATGGCGGATGAAACAATAGAGAGCTATCGCCCATGCCTCTTCGCCCGTCCATCCTTCTCCTAACACCCAGATGGCATCTGCGTCCGCGATAGTGGTATTTGCTGCTAACTGTATTGCTTGCTCGGTGATCTTCCTTAACTCATCATTGTTTTCGTATTGCATCACGGTCTCCAGCGCCTCTTGAGCAATATCCGTAATGGAAGATTTTACCTCATCCGGTGTCAGCAACGATACGCGCGCAATAAGAAGAGCCAATAAGGATGCCGGCAGGTAGCCCAATGGATGTTGATGCGTTATGCTTGCAGTCTTTGCTGCTACCTCAGCCAAACGAAGATCAGTAAACAGTTTCTCTCCTTTTACGGCTTGGCAGGAAGCCTGCATCAGTCCTACCGGAGCAACGCGCATGATGCCTCCGCAACCTTTGCTGGAGTTGCTTGGCTGTAATCCACGCAGCAATCGTTCACAAGCACTCATACACGTATTGCCCGGAGCCCGACGATAGGCCAATTCCGGCAGCGAATGCAACCAGGTATAATGATACTCCTCGCCATCCTCCCCGAAGAATGCGTCACCAGTCTGCGTATAATACCAATCCAGATAAGCTTTCTCAACAAAATGCGTGACGGGAGCTCCCGACAATCGCAAGTTGTTATGCCACCAATTGAGCAAACCGTTGGCGGTAAACAGGGTCATCTGGGTATCATCGCTCACAATTGCTTTGCCGTTGGAAGCCAATTCGAATTGCGTGATACCCCGTTCGCCATAGCGGGAACGGATTTGATTTTTACTCCAAAACTCCACCGTATAGCCCAACGCGTCACCGATCGCACCACCAATGAGTGATCCTCGTATTTTGTCTTGTATTGTCATCATCATAGTGTTTAAACTTCTGTGGATAATCTCATTTTATCCGCTATTATCAAACCAGCCATTCGGCCATTCTTTCCATTAGTTTTTCCAATGACTGATAGCGTTCGAAGCCGGCATCAGCGGATTGTAACCATGCATGCAGCTCATCTAAGTCGCGGCATGTTTTGAATGTGCTTTCCAGTACACGCGATCCGTACAAGCGCGTACAATACAATAGCTGGGTAACAAATATATGTCCGTCATCATTCTTATCCTCAGGTGAATAATGAATATTTGTGACGAGGTATTCGAAGCAGTCATCCGGATGAAACCACGGGTTACGAACGGTAAAAATTCCGGTTTTCTCACTCTCATTGGCCTTTTGAACCAATTTATTCCATTCTTCTTTGCGTGCCGCAAGGTCAAGCAACATCTGATCGTTGGCAATATGCGCAAAATGCAGCAAGCGCACCGGGTCATAATGTTCCTTGGGCAAGCCCTCCGTTCGCTTTAAGACATCTTCACTAAGCATAACTATACCATTTACTAATTACTATTTTAATCGTCTCGGTCAAAGAATGGAGGCATCTCCAATTCTTCGTCCTTAAACCGTTCGTACTCCTCGGGGGGCGGTCCGTACAGACAACATGGCGGGTCATCAATTTCAAAGGGGTTAGGCAGGACATAATCACGGGCTTTAGGATGCTCCCAGGTTATCTTGTCTTCCAGGCGAGCATGCCTGTTCTGCACGACCTGCATCGTGTCTCCCTCGCCGTGATAGTAAATGTAGGGCAAGTGCCGCTCCTCGATCTCATCCATGCATAACATCGGCTCCAGTATGGGATACAGTTCTTCTTTTCCCGAAAACCGATATCCCACTTCCGTCTCTTCGCATATGCGCTCGGCTTTCTCGCGGTCGGTAGTGAAGTAATAGCTCTGATAGTAGCGATCCTCATTGGCATAATCTTCCGAGTCGAAACACGGATACCGCTGCTCGCGAATCACCACATACGGACTATCCCCCATCCGTTCCTCCTTGTTGTACTTCTCAATAGCCACCTCTTGCAACTCCTTCAACCCGTGGAACTCCCGCCCCGCATACCGGAACGTGTCATGTATCCACAGCTGATCTATCTCAAGATCTCTTAATGTCATAATCGTACATATTTTAGCGGTTAAACATTCTTTAGTGATTTTCCTCGATAGGCAGGATAACTTTAAACAGCCGCCATTCCGGAATCTTTTTGTATTTCTTCAGGCTCTTTTGCGGGACATACAGGGTATCCTGAATCGAGTATTCATCCTTTGTAAACACCTTATGCTCATCCGTGTTGGTAAAGAAGCAATCACCCAAGCATGGAATCCGTTTTGCATAACAGGTCACCTTGGTCAGTTTATAGCAATGGCAGAAAGCATCGTTCTCTATCTGGCTAAGGCTGGCCGGCAGAGTGACTGATTCCAAGTTGCCGCAATGACCGAACGCTTTGTATCCTATACCTGTAACTTTATACGTAATATCTTCATATCGGACTTCTGCCGGTATGTTCACCTCAGTCATTCGTTTGTACTCTTCAATAATAGTTGGCTTGTTGAGAATGAAATGTTCATCCTCCGGATCTTCATACCACTTCGGCGAAATAACTTCAGCGGTCTTGGTGCATTCATTCAGCAGGTAGAACAGTTGTCCGTCTCGGCACATCTTATCATGCCCCATCGCATTTGTACTGATTGCGCATGCAATGATCAATACCGGCATCTTTGCAAAGATCGTATGCTTTGCCTGTTTTTTAGTAATGTAGATAGCGTTCATAAGCGTAAAAATTAGTAGTTAAACATTTTTACTGCTATAGAGCGCTAATTGACGAACAATCTATCATTATGGGAAGATTTTTGTGCGCTTCTGCTATTCCTTTCCTAAATTACTTTCGGTATGTTATTTCATCGTACGAATTACCATACTTTCCTTTTTTGCATGCCAATTAAATGTCCATAAATAGTTATAACGACTTATTCGAGTAATCGCCAACATGATATGCCATTTTTTCGTATTTGCAATATGCCAAAGATTAGAAGCGGGTTAATAATGGAACTATAGATAGCCGTTCCCATGTATTTTGAATATCCTCCTATTAATTTGGTTTTTACTCCAAAACTCCACCATGTAGCCCAGCGCGTCAACAATAGCGCCACCGATGAGTGATACTCGGATATTATCACAGACGTTCATATTCTGGTATAAAAAGTTGTTGCAGATAATCTATCACATTTGCCATAGCGTGCGCTATCTCTTCCTGCAAGCGTTTGCAGTTACGTTGGATGGTGGTAGCATTAATCTCCGGTTCAGGGATTGTAAGCGGGATGCTCACTTTGATATCGCCATACTGGTAATTAATTTGCGTTGCAGGATAGACAGAATGTAAGGTCATCTCGTCCTTGTGCGTAGCCAAGCCTATCCAATCCATCACATGGAATGAGGAGCACAAGCGAATGTCCGCCGGATGTTCCGTCATAACAAGCGTATACTCCAATGTGTCATCCGCGAACCAATACCCTGCGTACGGCATATCATCAGGAACGAGGTGCACTCGCTTATAACCGGTACGAAGGAGCTGTTGTATCATTCGCAACCGGTCTTTTAGGCTTGGGTTGTCGGCAAAATCAACTACCAACCCTTCATGTGAAAAGGCGAGTGAACTCAACTCAATCGATTTGGTCAGTACCAATCTGTCCAGATGAATCGTAATCAGTCCGTGGGGAATCGGTTCTATCACATCCGCCATACAGCAATAGTTAACATATCGGGGGAATAGTTGGTAGAATAGATTATCTTTCCCGTATATGCCAAGAATATTCATCGTGACAGAAGTAGCACCAACAGCCTCGATATTGAAATACTGCTCATACCGGCGATAAGCATCCGGCACCAGTTTTCGGATACCTGCATTTGGAGAGGTGATGCAGAATTTTCCGTTATCTGCACCATACGCCTCCAGCTGCATATCCAAGTCGAGAAAGTTGTGTATCCAAAGACTTAAATCTTCATATGTCAGGACAAAGCGCATTGATAGGTTCTTTCTTACGCAGGTTCTTTCATAGATGCAAAACGAGTTCTGAATAGTTCCATTTCGTCAAACAGGTAGTTTGCCAAGGAATTAATCCATTTCAGAAAATCCGCCTTAATTGCCTTTATAAGCTCTTTGTCAAGAGTTGTTGCTTTTTCTATATTAAGAAGTCTCTCTATACGCTCATTATTGTTCATTTTTGCAGCAATTTCTTTACGCTTAGATAGGTCGCGTTGGTATGTAAAATCATTATAAGGAACAAAAAACCAATCTGTTGAGAAAGAATACCACCCGTCCACTACATTGTGAATTTGTTTTCTCATATAATCCACAACCACTTCATTATAGTACAATGCAGGAAAACTGCCAACAGGAAAGTCTTTGACTTTTTTATTATACTCGTCGGCATTTATATGTACATTAAATTTTCGATAGATAATAGAGTCCAGACATCCAAAGATCTGCTTAGCCGCATTTTCCTTAATCGTATCATTCAATTTAACTGCATATTCTACGTTATTGCTATCAAAGACAAGAAAACAATCATTTAATATCATATCCACCAAATCATTCAAGGTTGTCCTTTTATTATTCGGTGATGCGTATTCATTTATTGTTGTCCTTAAAAGAGGTAGGCGTAATGTATTTATGGCTTGCTCATCGCTACTTTTGTAGATTTTTTCAACATCTATCATTATAACATCGTCCAGGAACTCATCCAAGCATTTATGGCGTTCGTAGCAGTACTTCACGATGCCGTCGCTGACCACAAACGAGGGATGATTATCAAGGGCTATTTGCTGATCAGTCAATTTGAAAACATCCTTTAGGGCATCCTTTACCCATGGCATGCATGAGGCACCGCCACTGAGGATGATCTTTTGCACTGTTATGTTATATCCATTTAATTTTCCTTTTATTCTTACAAAGTCATTTTTTACATTTGCCACGTACTGCTTTATCCTATCTATTTCCATCAATTTGCCGTCAAAAGCGTACTCGTAATAAATTCCTTTTAATTCATCTCGTCCGGGATGCTCATAAGCGGAAAGATATACTTTCCCCTTAAGATTCTCTTTACCTGAGGAGAACATATTCTCCTTCATTTCCCTAAGATCGGCTTTGAGAAACCCGTCATGCTTAATCCATTCACGATGACATGCAGCCAAAACGGGGTTGACGCGGTCTTCCACTTCCCGGTATGAGGGTTGGGCTTTCGCATCATTCTTGTAGATATTCAGCAATATACTCTCTATGTGACTTGCTCCTAAAAGAGATGACTCTTGGTCAAGGTTATTCACTTTCCCTCCATTTGCGACACACGTAAAATCAATGGTAGAAGACCCGTAATCTACCACCAAGGTAGGAGTATTGGTATCGTCTCGCTTGGCAAAATATGCAGCATCACTCTCATTCATGATGGCGTAGAGATCTCTTCCTAATGCCTGTTCCACGAAACTCTTATACTCCATTTTTTGAGCAGCATTCCATTTAGTCGGGCAAGCAATTGCCAATGAGAAATCCGTTCCCGCCAACAATTCGTTATTGAGCTCCAATAACCTCGCATATACAAGTTTTACAAACTCCCGATAACAGGTCTTTTCCGCATCCGTCATTGCTTCAATCGGCTTCTTCATTTCCGACAGTAACGTGCAGGGATTATGCTCCTGTATGTCATACCAAATCGTGCCATCTTTCTTTAAGCACTTGTACAGATATGACGGAATCTTATACTCTTCTTCATTAGTAGATGTAGTACGAACAAGGCGTAATCTCTCCAAACGGACGCCATCATAGTAGGAGGCAGATACCTCGCCATGACCAAAATCTATTCCAACAAATTTCATAATTAAATAATTTAACGGTTATTGATTGCTTTCATCCACGAACTTAAGCAGTGTACCCTTGCTTATCAGTTCCTTGTTGCCGTCATTTATAAAGACTAATGCCGGTTTTGTTTCCTTATACTCCGGTTCGTCAGGAAGTTTATTCAATACTTCGATTGTGAACCACTCCTCATTTGCCTCGTTGTAATGCTCTAGGCTAAACCCGCAGTCCTCTAACTGCATGCGGATATCATCTTGACGCTGGTCAGATTCGTCATAATATCTTTTTTGCTGCAGTATCGCCCAATCCTGCCATAATTTCCAACGGTATTCCAACTCTCGGCACCTACCTTCCAATGCCGCAATACGGGTTCTTAGTTCTTCGATATTACGCCGGAGATTAGCATTCAATTCTTCATATTGATTAAGCTCATCGGTTTTGCAGTCAAGTTCCTTCTGAAGTTCCCGGACTTGACGTTGCAGTTGAGTGTATTTATTAGTTGGATTGGGTGAAGGATTTTTTGCCCCTTGTGACAATTCTGTAAGCCAGTTGTAGCCTTCCTTTAAAATATTTCCCATATTTTTTCCTTTTATTATCATGATAATACTTATTGTGTATGCCACGGCAAAGAACATGCCCCAGGCAAAATGATTCGCGGCTACTTTTGCGACAATGGCACAAACGACGGGTGCTATGATAATCCAGACAAACAGTAGCTCATCCTTACGTTTCATGTGTCCAAGATTCGTTTATTGGTTAGTATTCTATATTTGTTCGCTGTTGGCATAAATACGGCAAGTATCTGTTCGTCGGATTGCAACTGGCTCTTATATCCATCATACCAAATTTGGAAAGGAAAATGCTTATCACACTCTACAGTGCCATCATCCAACACATACAAATAGTAGCCCATCTTATCGCACAGGAATGAGATAACACGGTAAACGGGGCTATCTTTCCCTACCGATAAGTATGTTTGCTTCTTATTGCGATCAAAATGAATGGATAATGATATATTCGTTGCCCCACATGTATCTTGATTATTGAGCAGGCAATAACATTGGTCGTGATGAAACAGACCGATGATACACTCATCGGGTTTGAGGGATCGCCGATCGTTACCCAATTGCAGCGTTACATTGGCATTGGTGTAATTAATAATCACTCGCGGCTTCAACGGGAATACGGGTTTGACCATTCCGCTAATGGAGTATGTAGATTGATGTACAGGAATCACAAAATCATCTTTCTGTGATTGAGCTTGAATATTGGCACAATGCAAGATTTCATACCAGTTAGCCTTCACCCAGGCATCATCTATCGATATCGAAGATACGCCATCGCATATCAGAATCAACAATCCCGCTAAAGCGATCAGCTGCTCTTTCGACATTTTATCTTGTATCTTCAGCAACAAGGCATTCAGATTATTCAGATTGTATCTACCGAGACTGACTTCAGCTATAACACGGGGTTTGGCTTCGCCGTCGATGATCTGCTTAATCCGGAATGTAAAGTGCTGCTCAGCGTCCTTATCCAGCGCGAGCAGAGAGGTTGAGTTGGTCTCGTTATTAAACAAGACGCTGGCGGAATATGCAAATATTCTCCGCTTCATTTCCCGGGTCAAGCCCATGAGGGAATCATCGGAAAAGAAGGTTGCATCGCATGCCATCTTTAGCAGGTCATGCCTCTTGTTCCATAATTCCGAGAAATGGAAATCATCTTTCCTGGCCACATACAGCACATCCGGCCAGCATTCGATAGTCGTACCTAACAGTTGCATAGTTACCTCCTTTCGCGATGAAGTTTGAATTCCCGGATGTTATTATTGATACTATTGCGAATCATATAATACATCTGTTTATCATATTCATTTCCAAATTTAGCTTTCGCCCCCATGTCATATACCCTATTCTTTTTATCCGTCATGTCTCTATTCTCCTGCTTGCAGCGTGCTTCATCGTAGCATTCACTATCTGTTAACAGAACGGGTTCGGCAGCGGACAAGAAGTTGGTATAGCATATTTGCGAAAATGTTTCTGCGCAATCTCTGAGGTTGGTTTCTCCATACGTCTTTGTTTGTTCCAGAGCCTCCATTAACGCTGAAGCAAATGTATCCGTATCATATATACAAGTATGTGTTTGTCCCTGCTCGTCTTTATATTTCTCTGAGTCCGGATGCTTACTGTAGCATAGATCCTTTGCTACCTCAATTAATGAAGTTATATCCGATCCGGTAAAAAACTTGTTGTCGGATGTCTCTTTGGTGTATGCCTCTTTGATTACCTCTTTTTCCGTTTTATCAGTAATCGATGGAATCTTATTATGCAACACCAGATCACTGACGAGTAAATTTTCGAACGCTTTGACTAATTTATCGACCCTAAACAGTTCTTGATCGGGATTATGCTTGGCAAAAGCCTTATTCTGATCTTTAAGTACTTGCTCGAATATCTCCACGCAATCGGCATAGGACGGGAGGAACGTATAGAACTTTGCATCAAACCGTCCGGTACGGAAGAGCTCCGGAGGCATGCCGATAATGCTATTGGCTGTGGCAAACACAAAGCATGAAGCCTCTTCTCTCTCCTTATCCTGCATCCATGTAAGGAATTTGGAAATCATGCGTTTGCTTGACGCATCATTGCCACCATTAATTCCGGAAAAAGCTTTTTCGATCTCATCCACCCACAGCACACACGGTGCCATCTCTATAGCGGTATCCAAAGCAGCCTGCATACGGTGTTCGGAATTACCCTGCCACTTATCGAGCAGATCGCCGAAATCAAGCTTCAGAAGAGGCAAGTCCAACAGGTTGGCCACATATCTTGCAGTCATCGACTTACCCGATCCCGGGACACCTGACATCAGTATACCTTTGGGCATAGAAGCAGCTCGCTGCTGATGCTCCTCATTATAACATGTGATTTTGTGTTTATTCTTATCTAACCACTTGGCAAGCTTACTGAGTCCTGCGGGTTGTAGCGCATTGTCGCAATCAACCAGTTTCAGCACATCACTGGATTCGATGAACGACTGCTTCTCTTGCCGGATAATCTCTTTCACCTCTTTCCTGCCGGATTGGGTCTCGCTATCAAAATCATCGAAATACACTTTGTGCAAGCGACTCTTGATAATGGCAAAGATTTGCTCGATCTTCGTTTGGCTCAATCCACGCAGCTGACGTTCCATCTCCCGCTGATATTCCTCGTACTTGAGGTTCGGCAACCGGATATCTACCCCATCATAGGCTTTCACCAATTGCCGAATAAGACACCTGAAATTCTCACCGTTGGGAGTCTTGACTCTGATAATCTTGCTGTATAGCGCAACAGCGGGCGGCAACTCCGGCACTTGCGGACAAAGAACAAGCACGGAACTCCTAAGTATTCCGGGATTAGGTTCCTCCGCCTGATGCGACTTCTTATCGATCCGTTGACTGCGCACCACTCCCGAATAGACCTGCACGAATTTTTCCAGTTCACTGAGCATGCCTTGATAAGCGGCACCGGTTTTTTCGGTGTCAAACAATCGCAATACGAACAAGGTCGGCTTGGCCGGCATACCGCTTGTTACCTCCCATCCCCCATCGGTCGGTGCGGCCTTGAATCCCAACGAATACTGGACGATTGAATATTCAACACCGGCACTACGCCCCTCAAGGGGTTTGGCAACATATCGCTCCTGCTGCGACACAACACGAGGATTGGAGATTAAATCGTTGAGTATGGGTATATCTTTCGTGACTATAAACTGAATCGGTTTGTCGGATATACGTGCCTCCTTGATGGATTCAATCGTCTCATCTATAAGACCCGGTATAGGTATGTGAATAATTCGCTGCATATACTGATATTAAAAATCTTTGTTTTCGATAGCACCAGCCTCTTTCTCGAGCGTTTGTGCTTCCTGCTCCATGCGCTGTTCCAACTGCTCGGCATATCTCTTAACCTCAGGATCTACATTTGCCCGCAAATACTCCACATCGAACTTCGGACGCCCTTCGCCGACTCGTATGGCTATCAGCGAATTGAGCAGTTCCTGTTTGGGAGCATGGGGTTGCAGGAAGTTATCTATGAATAGATATGCATCGAGCACAGTCATCCTATAGTTGTTGACCAAGGAACGAACGGATAAGGTGATATCCTTATCCTCCACCGAGATGACCACCCTGTAGGACGGGAATTCTTCCGTATCAAGATAACGCCTAATCTCTGCCTTGATTTCCGGTGTACAACGGAAGAATCGAAGCAGCATTCTATGCCTCATCAGTTTCGGCAAATGCGGGAAAAGATTTACTATATCTCTATATTTCATCGTCTTCTGGAATTATAAGATTGAATAACTTCATTGGCAAAATAATTTGCGTCATATTCAACAGGTTGATTTTCGTATATCTCAAAGGGTTCATCGATGTAATGCGTAATATTGTAGTACCAGATAGCCTTTGTTTGAGTACTGAATCCCCAAATATCCCTATTCTTCAAGCACGCCTGATATTGTACGCCATGGCGCAATTCATGAGTTATAGTCATCAGTACACGCTCGGGATCAGCCTCCATTACCACCGCGTTAATACACAGATACCCCTGCTCATGATATAATCCCAACACATTATCCGGCATATCATCGGAGATATCGACGCCTTCCAGTTCCACTCCCATGGAATCAGCCAATTGGTACACTAACTTCTCTACGGAGTCTTTGCGTTCATCGTGCGTAGTGTACTGACTGAGTCTTTCGGCTAATCCGTGGGGGCATTCTCTGTTCAGGCATTTGACGGCTGCATTTTTTAATATCTCATCAACATCTGTAAGCGAATACCCCTCCGAATACTCCTGACTTAACCGAACAACAGCTTCCATCACCTCCTGTTGTTCTTGCTCCACCTCTAATCGATACTGACGTATGCGAATAGCGATAGCAATCACTACGGCGACTAATACACCGCCTATGATTATTGTTTCCATACTTAATTAGCTGAATGGATAAGAGTGGAGGCGGGAACGGGCTGTACTTGTACTTCTGCTTCCGGCTGTGCCACCTGCGGTTCAGCGGGAATAGTTTGTCCTTCGGGCACTACCGGTTGTTTGGCGATTCTCTCACGTATCTTCTTCAGGAACTCGGGAACAGCCTTTTTTGCATTGGCTATCCATTCGTCAATTTTGCAGAAGCACTTCTCAAGGAACGCATCTATATCCTCGAGCACACCGCTATCCGCAGCTTCGAAGCCCTTGTAGAGAAGATATATGAACGCGGCAGCAAAAGCATAACCCAGAATCATCGCGGTGAATACCGACAAAGCGCCAAAGCCGAATATAGCCGTGAACAGCAGCAATACGTTGAGTAACAAGTCAACAGCCGTAAGCAGCAGAATAACGGTTATAACGCATATAGCCAAGATAGCCAAAATGCTTTTCACAACCGTATGCCACGTCTTCTCGGATATCTCACCATTCTGCCAGCGTGCCGTTTCGTAAGCTATATCTACAGCGGCTGCAGAGGTGGAGCCAATAGCCTGAGCCTGGGCTTCAAGATTATCCTCTTTGATATCGTCCGCCTCCAAAAAACTCTGAACGGCTACATACAACTTATAATCCTCCGACAACTCGCCGTATTGTTCCGGCAACTGCAGCTCGCTCAGTTCGAAAGACTCGATATCTTCCTTAAGGCGCTCTATTACATCGCTGTAGGTCTCATCTTTATTCACACGAGAAACCACCAAGTCCTTTAGTGCCTCCAGACTCATGACATCGCAATCATTGTGCAATTTCGTAATATCCGAGCCGGTATCCTCGATGAATGCCAATACCGATAAGGTTGCTATGAGCTTGTCTTTTTGTTGCTCAGCCGGCACATCTTTCAACATTTCTTCCAATTGCTCCAAAGTCAGCGTATAGCTTTCCTTATTCTCATTGCGCATGGCTTGATAGGTTGCGATACCTTTCTGCAAGTTCGCAATTATGGATTCTACATGCTCATCATCCCATCTGTTCGCTGCCTGCAAATCGGCACGAACAATATCTTGAATGGATGTATTCTCGTCCTTCACCCGGTTGAACAGGTCAACCATTTTCTGTTGCATCTCTTTTGCTTTTGCAATTGCCTGTGCAGATGTTTCAATACGTTCGTCTTTCATAATTTTATGTAATTTAATAGTTAATAATCAGAATATTTGATCGAATAATGAATCTATATTATCCATGATTGTTCTTTTCTTCCTTGTCGGGGCATCCTTTTTCGCCATCGGTGATGCATAGCATGCAAAGGATCGTTCGCTCTTAGGCATAGCCTGCTGTTTACGCTTTGTACTCTTCGGCAAAGAAACAGGATCTCTATCCATCAATCGTACTACGGTCTCCATTTCCTGCGGATGGGTGGCGAGATATTGACGCACTGCTTCTACATGGCTTTGCGGAAGTGTACCATCAACATATGCCGCTAATATCTCATCTGTTATAATCATTTGTGTATTATTTTACTCCCAATTCTTGTTTTATGTGCACGATCGCACGTTGTTTTAATACATCTACTGCTCGGGCATCCGCCAATATCTCTTTGCCGTTTCTGTCAATTTTTATGCGATTCTCCTTGCGTCTTACTATATTCAATATCTCAGCTATTTCCTCATGCGAATACCCTTCCAATTCTTTGACGAGAACTAATTTTTGATCTTTATTCTTCAAATTGTTAATTGCTTCCAATAATAGCGCTTTTTGCATGTACTGTTCGACAGTCGAATGCCGGGATTCCACTTCTTCCACCGGATCGGGATCATCCTCTTTTTCTCTATAGAGCTTCTTTTCGCGCAAACCTATCAAATAATCTTTATTTTTTTGAAACCAATGACTCGCTACGATATTCAACCACGTGCGCAGAGAGGACATTCCTGTCCAGGTAGTCAAGGGTTGCCAGTCTCCATTCTTACCTTTCAACACAAGGTAAATCTCATGGAATACATCTTCCAAATACTCGTCGCGGGAATTGCAATACATATAGCACAGATAGCGCAGATCTACATAACATCTGTTATATATAAGGTATATGGCCGCTACTTCATTACCGGATAGAATTGCATCTACCAGTTCTCGTTCAGAATAAGAATCATATATACTCTTTTTGGCCATATACGAACAAATGCGAAATAACACCTATATGTTAAACAACTACTTGCACAGCAAACGTACGTTCATGTTATTTCGTCTGCAAAGGTACAAAAAAAATCGCATATTTGCAAATACTTGCTGCAAAAAAATCAACGATTTGTATGTTTTTTTGCGTTTTTTTTCGAAAAGCGGGCAAAATCATACTATTGTTTCTGCTTTTTTGCGAAAAAACACAAGTAACAGGTTGGAATGTTTGAAAGAATATCCTATCTTTGCGCGTCCGATGAGTTTTGCATCGGACATTTCTTACCCAAAACCATAAAAAAACAATCACAATGAAATTAAGTGAAGAAGCATTGGCGTTACGCGAAAAACGCAACCGGGACATTCGTACTGCATATTGGCAGTTACGCAAACTTCAAACACTGAGAGAGACGGACATCTATGAAGAGTTAAGCAACCGATTTTACCTATTTCCACGGCAGTTGCAGTACATCGTCAGGGGCTCGTAATGCCGCCTCGCGGGCGCGATAAAAATTTCTCGTATATTTACAAGCAATCATTGCGTATTTGTTAGGCAATCATTGCTTGTAATTCTCGAAAATTCGCCGTACCTTTGCACCGTCTTTCGGAAATGAAGGACTATGGGGGCAATTAAAGATAATTAAAATCTATTACAAAGGATTTGATTAGTCAAAAATAACCCATAATTAAACCAAAATAATTAACCAAGCGAAGTTAAGTGTGACTCGCACGTGCAATGAGTGGCCACTCCAACACGAGACAACGCACAAAACTTTCGCAACAATGAAAAATGAACAAATCGCCAACCTGTTGGCACAAATCGGCAATGATCAGATCGAAGAAAACGAAGTAGTTAACATCCTCCGCGAGCAGTACGACGCTATGCCGTGCGCTGACCCAGAGAACCGCGATTACGACCGGCTCTTTGCCGCCACGCGCATCTCCAAAGCCAATAAAACGGTCGTGGAGAATTACAAGCGCATCGTAATCGAAGCCATCAAGAAATTCACCAGAGGCTACGAGTCACTCACCGTGAACATCGGCACGCGTATGTTCAAATTCTACTACCAAACCACGTGCCACTGGGAGCGCGTGCACCTGCCCGAGCTCACCAATGAACAGCTCGGCATGATGACCGAAAGCGAGATCAAGGCCTACAACGAGAAGCGGCAGAAACTGCTGGAATGGCAACGCCTATACAGCGAGATTACCGAACAGGAAAAGATGATCGCGCCTAAGAAGATGGAACTCAAAGGCAAGACCGATGCCCTGGCTATCCTTATGCCCACCTCCAAGTGCATCACCCGCACACCTATCGTGCAAGTGCAGTAAAACAACAGTTTACACGTTGGCTTGTTCCTTTTTGCGCAAGGTTTAATAAAATGATTACGCACAAAAAAGGAACAAGCCAACAAATCAACGAAAAGAAAACAAACAAAGAAAAAAGAAGCAAAAAAGAAAATAACAAAAGAAAACACACACTACACTACGCCTATAACTTGTATGTAGTAATGCCATCGGGGTGGTGTGGTGTGTTTTTTAAAAAATTTAATCTTTATGAATACATCATTCGATTATCTATGGGCACTGCTCAAGCCCCAAGGTGAGTTTATCTATCGCGAGCGTGCTTGCCGCAGGCTGTGGGACACTTTCAGCCCTGCCAAGCAACAAGAGATCTTCTTGCGCATTCAGGCAAAACTACAGCGAGCAGAGTTCGTCAATCCCAATCCGTACTTTGCTATTGTCAACAATGTAGGTGAAACGACACCGGTGTATGATCCCCCCACGAACTACTTCGGCAAGCAACTCCGGCACGGTGTAAACTACTACCGCGCCACGTACAACGGCATCAACGGTCTGTGGACCGAACAGGATGTCAAGCGATTCAATATGTCTAACCCGCAAAAATTTGAGATATGAGACACGAGGAATATTATGAAGAGGAGTACTACGAGGAAGAGGAGTACGAGGAGCGTGATGATAGGTGCATCTATGAGCAGCGGTGGTGGGACTACAGCTACTATGAGGATGCGAGGTGGTTGTAGGGGGATTTTTTGAACAAAAACCCAGATAAACACTGCCGGCGTCTGTTGTCCGTGCCGGACTTATGGCTTTGGCGTCGACAACACTCATTCATGCAAGCATGATGATCGTTGTGCCGCCAAATCCACAACTCTGCGAGTAACAGCCACCGGCAGCAATAAACAGAAAAAACACCTATGAATCCATTGCGATGGAGCTTTTAGTAAATCAAAAATGCGGCGACCTGCTGCCTGTGGCAGCCCCATGAATGGCGCAGTGTTACCGCCCGTAAGCGAGCTTTCGTTCGGCACCCCATCGTCATTCATTCGGTCGGTTTAGCGAACCGCTAGGTCGCCTTACAAAAATAATAAAAAAAATCCAAAAATATGCAATGGACTAATTAGGTCAACAACAGCCAACAACAAACAACAACTACAAAGGACAATAATTGTCCACAAATTAAACAAATTAAACAAATTGCGATGGACAAGAAATGTTCACGAATTAAACGAATACAAAGATTATGGCAAGAGTAGAATTAAATCCATTGCTCGATTCGATATCGGGCAAACTGGGAAATGTGATCTTCAAGACGCACAAGGGCTGTGACGGTAAGCCCAAAACGACAATGCACCGTTACGGACATTTCGATAAGAAAAAAGGACGTTGGGTGAACAATTATGAACGGAGAAAACCCCTAAGCAAAAAAGAACGCAAGGCACGAAGTAACTTTGGGATCATGTGTAAAGAAGTAGCCAAACGGCAAGCGCAAGGCGACAAACGCCCAAGAAAACTGATCTGGGATGATGTGAAGAGGCTTTGTGGGGGTGTGTTCGGGTAATTGTCGGAAGATGGTCGCGTGATGATCGCGGGAGTCGACTGACAATGGACTTGCTAGGTCAACAACCACCAACAACTACAATGGATATTTTTAGTAAATCAAAAATTAAGGTGACAGGCAGTTCAATAACTGCCCTATGAATGGCGTTGTGTTACCGCCCGTGAATACATTCCCGTTCGGCAACCCATCACCATTCACTGCGGACGATTTATACTAAATCGCCGGTCGCCTTACAAAAAATACTAAAAAAATGCCAAAAATATTCATTGGACTAAATTAGTCAAAAATTACCCAACATTAACCCGAAATTTAGCGAAGGATTCTTTTACGTCAACAATTAAAGACTATTACCAACAATTGCAAAGGATCTTTATCTGTTCACGAATTAAACAAATTAAATAAATTTCAAGGGATCCTTATCGGTTCACGAATTAAGCGAATTAAACGAATTACAATGGACTTGATAGGTCAAAAATTATCCAAAATTAACAAAAATTATTAACGATTAAAAATTAAAGCATTATGGAAAAGAAAATAGAAAAACTGAAAAAAATGAATAGTAAAACTAAGCATAAGAGAAAAATGAGCGAAAAGGAGTATGGAGAACTGTACTCCGAGAACTTGGGGAAAATAACAACCGTGTTGAATAAGGATAAGATCTACGACGAAGATATCCTCCATGACACGTTCCTCGAACTATACAAACGCCGCGGAGAGATACAGGCGAAACGATTTGTGACATATTTCGTAGCCTGGTACAAAGAAGTATACGATCGCGAGGAGAAACGCACAAACCGCTATGAGTATTGCGGCACAAACGTGGAAGACAAGTACGATCTGATGGAGGAGAGCGATCTCGCCTACCGCGAAGAGATAGGGC